>Ga0302323_100000982_pt1 | contig 23041 bp, 28 predicted proteins | sample Fen_T0_3_FD_201950 | JGI IMG/M metagenome (GOLD analysis project Ga0302323, IMG submission 201950) | Peat permafrost microbial communities from Stordalen Mire near Abisko, Sweden - Fen_T0_3 | ecosystem: Environmental > Terrestrial > Soil > Wetlands > Permafrost | place: Sweden: Abisko... | reverse complement strand
GTCGACAATATTTTTAAAAGTGAACTGTTTACTTAAGTAGTCCAAAACATAGTTAGTCAAACAAGATATAAATCTAGCTATTATTTATATAGCAGCTATATTTATTACTGCTAGTTTTTTATATTTCCTATTTATATAGCAGCTAGTTTTATATATTTCCATATTTATTTTCATAAAGATCAATAGCTTTCTCTAATAGCTCTACGATCTTTAGTTCATCTCTAGCAGCTAACATTTTTACTTTTTTATGGAATTCAGCTGTAACCCGAGTTGCTAACTGTTCAGTCCTACCGGTCTTTCGCTTAGTTCTGCCATCAACATAGTCATCATCTACTGGTGCTATTTCTGGCGCACTTAAATTGTCCCCGGTATCACTTAATGAGGGTGGAGTGCCCAAGTTCTTTTTCTTGAATTTCGATAGATCAGCCATTATTCACTTTTTATTGCATCAACGATGGATTGGATTAGTTCATCAGCTTTTTTATTTAAAGATTGATAAGATGTTTCTGTAATTGACAACCCTATGTTTTGGGCTTGTCTATAAGCAGGTTTTTCAAATAAACACCCACCTAAAACACCATAACCAGTTTGAACAAGATAGTCCTTACAGGCTTCAAATTCTGAATCAGTGCCTATCCTGGATAAAGCGAAATTTAACTTTGCTTTGGATATGCCTGCTTTAAATAACTCATGGAATAGTAATATGGCTGGCTCCAGGTCATCCATGCTTGCCCCGGTGGGTTGGATTACAAGATCAGATTGTCTTGCTATATCTAGGGTGGCCTTACTGGCTCTTGCTGGGCCATCAATAATTAGCAAATCATAACTACTGATGTTTTGTAATGCTTGTTCTGCTGTTTTGAACGATTCTACTGAACCAATGGGTTTATAGTTTAAATCTAAGCGCCTGCGATGCCAGTTAACGATAGTACCTTGCTGAGTGTCTAAATCAGCTATCTTGACCGTTAACTTCTGTTCATTAGCTTCACGCGCTAAAGCCCTTGCTAAAGTTGACTTACCAACCCCACCTTTCTGGGAAATAAAGCTTATACATATTGTCATTATAGCAGCTATATTTATATAATAATTACAGCTATATTTATAACACACATAAAGTAAAACGACAATAACAAATAACTTTCAATTTTAAATTCAATTAATTAGATAATTTCTGATATTTTTCCATCTGCTTCTTATACATAAAATCATCGTATTCTTTTTGACTACCAAACCCCTGACGTTCCCAAACTTCCATTACCTTTTTCTTCACTGGCGCTTCCTGCTGTTCCAACTCCCAATCATGCCCCCAGTCTTCTTTGAGCGCGGTGTTTAAGAATCCGGCATACGATTTATCTGCTTTGGCATTGCTGTACGAAATATTGCGTTTGACGTAATCAAAGCCATGCTTATTTTCAAAGGCTTCTAAGGCCGCCTGTACGGTTTTCTTGGCTTGGTGCTGCTCTGGCACTAATAAAAGCAATTGAGAGGGTAGAGAGTTTGTTTTGGCTTCAGGTGAAGGTGAATCAAGTGCTATATGGACTAAATTAGTCAACACTTTGGCCGATGTGGATTCAATAGGTTTCTTGGTGAAAATACGAAAGCGTATTGCACCGACTCTACGGCCATATTTAATTTCGTCAAATTCAAAAGTTAAATCAGATTTAGCTTTAAGTTCTTTTTGTACAGGTTCCAAAATACAGGTTCTAAGATGACCATATAATTTGTATTGATCATTTCTTAATCCAAGCATATTACGTAATTGCTCCAATTCTATCTCACGTCCCTGTAAACCCATGTACTGCTTTAACAACGTATAAATACGCATTGTGTACTGGCTTTTGAAGCTCAACAACATTTCGAGCTTACTTGAAGTAAAGTTCCCCTTGAGCTTTAACAAATAAGGCTTTAGCAATGGGTCAAAAGTCAGCATTACCACGCCAGCACCATCAATATAATCAGCCGATGAAACCCAGTGTGTTTGCAATAACCTTCCTGGCTCCTGTATCTCAACCACCTTCTCTAACAGTTTTTTGGTGATCTTTTTACAGTCAGCATAAATGTGATTTTTGTTGATCCCTAAAAATTCTGCTAGTTCACTAAGACTAATCCGATAAGGTTTAAAGTCTTCATCTTCTGGCTGAATCCTGGCAATCATTGTAAAGATAAGTCTTTGTTCACCTAGTGTTAAATTATATCGAGACTCAACTAATTCATTAGCCTGGGTGACTATCAATGATGCTAATAGTGGTGTTTTTTTCTTTATTCTAGCCATAAATTTATTAACGGTATAACTTAGGTTTTTTAAAAATCACACTATTTTCCTGATAGTTGTAATATAACAAATTGATTTTTATATATTATTATAAATATTTATTGTATTAATTACGTTAATTCATAGCGGTTTTTTGGTTCCTATCTACCAAAATTAGCTTCAATTTAGGTAGATAATACGCCATCTTTTGATAGTTCACACTGTTTTCCTGATAGTTCACACTGTTTTCCTGATAGTTCACACTGTTTTCCTGATAGTTCACACTGTTTTCCTGATAGTTCACACTGTTTTCCTGATAGTTAGCTCTGTAACACCATGATTCATAAAGTGAAAAACGCTCCTAAAACATATAAAACAGTTAAAACAATAAAAACAACTACAAACCGCGCGCGAGAAAATGAGATTCTTGGTTAGTGGTTAGTTAGTTTTTATTATCAATTTGAAACCACTATCAAGCACTCAGCATCAACAAAATAGAAGTATTTCCAATTACTACATAATGCCCCGTAACCTGATCGAGTATCAAAAATGGACTTTAGGTGCGATAAAAGTATCATATATTGTATTTAATATAATAACATTTTATGTATAATACGTTATATACTATATGAAATACAATAACACGGGAGCATCACCATGGCACGACCAGGCATTACCTTTGAACAAGTGGCGGCGGTTGCGGATGCAATGCTGGGCAAGGGACAGCAACCCACCATTAACGGGGTCCGGGAGCGAATCGGCACAGGCAGCCCCAACACCATACATAAACACTTGTTGGTATGGCGAGCAGCGCGGCCACAGACCATAGCCGCTGTACCTGAATTACCGGCAAGCCTGGCAAGTGCAATTGCCACAGAAATAGAACGTGCCGCTGCCAGTGCCCGATCAGAAGTTGAAGATAAACTGGTGCAGTCACAAGCAGAAGCCGTTGAGTTGGCGAATGCGGGTGAAGTCCTGGAAACTGAACGTGATGCCTTATTGGAGCAGGTGGTTGAACTTACCACCCATCGGGATACCTTGGCAGGAAAGGCAGAACAACAGGCAGTAGACATTGAAGCCTTGGCAGAACGTGTCAAACGGGAGCAACAGGCAGCGGAATCCGCCAGGGTTGAACTGGTCAAGGCACAACTTAAAATCGAGTCAGGTAGTGAAAGGCTGGTTGACCAGCATCAGGAAAATGAGCGATTAAGGGTCGCTTTGGAGATAGAAAGTAAAGCCCGTATTGCAGCAGAGCAGATGTCAGCCGTGTTGGTAGCTAGATTGGAGTCAATGACTGAACGTGCAACCAAGGCAGAAACCAAAGTAGAGCAACTGGAGCAGCAACACCGTGAACTTTACAAAAGAATTGTGTAGCGCAGCCAAGTAAATTACCTCACAACAAATTGCACTGGGTACTTGTTTACGAACACCCTGGCAATAAATCGTTTTTTTGTGCTATTTTGTGCTACACATAACAACTTTGGAGTTCACATGCTTACTGTCAACATACGCAAACAAGGCGGCGCTTCCGTCATCACGATACCGCCTGACGTATTAAGAACACTGCATATTGGTGTTGGGGCAACGCTGTCGATAGAATTTGTCGAGGGCGCAGTGACGCTTCGTCCTATTACCCGCAACAGCCGTAAGCGTTACACCTTAGCCGAACTATTGCAGGGTGTGACTCCCGAAGTTATGACCGCGCTTAATGAGGATACTGCATGGGCGCGTGAAGGCGAAGCCGTTGGCCGCGAACTAAGTTGAGCCGCCATCGTATTGCCCAGCGTGGTGACATCTACTGGATTGATCCCAACCCGGTAGCGGGACGCGAGTTAAAAGACCGCCATCGTTTTGTGGTTATCACCACGAAGGAAATTAATGCGCTGGGCGTAGTTATGACTGTGCCTATCACCAGCGGCGGTGCATTCGCGAGGGATTTGGGCTTGTCCGTTCCCATTACGGGACACGATACCACAGGCGTGGCCGTTTGCAATCAGGTTCGATCATTTGATATTGAAGCAAGGGTTCGTGCCGGCAATGCCCGCTATATCGAAACGCTGGATACAGTGACAGCCGAAGAAATTGTGTCTCGCGTCATCAGCGTAATTGATCCAGAGCAGTAATCCGAACAAGATAGAAGATGCGATCTTAGTACCGCTTTTTTCAGGGTAATCGCCAACCGTAAATCTCGGCTGAACCGTTCTTTTTAGTGACATAATGTGGATAACACAGGCCGTTTTCGATTTTCCAGCCGGGTTGATTGCAATGAATCATGGAACCGATGCTACCCACCTGCGCTAGTCTATAGGCGGCTTTGCCTTCGGGTGTATTCGCCCAGGCAGCTGCGGCTTTTTCATCCTTGGCCTCTGTATAGCCGACCCCATAACCTGAATTATATCCAGCATCGTAGGCTGTGCTGTGCAAATACCAGCCGAACAGACCAAAGGCCAGAAAAGCCACCACCAAACAACCTGCCGCCCACTGCCACATCTGTTTTTGGGCGGTGTAATTCGCCACATCCTGAGCGGTCTTGACCACCGCTTTTGCCAAATCCGCTTTAGTCGCCTCTGCCGATGCAAGAATCATGGTGTCCGCCGTTTCCTTAAAACTGGCTAAGGTCTCTCTGGCGGCCAGTGCTATGGCCTTTGGGAACCGCTCGTACTGATCCTGGTAGTGTTGTAATGCCATCAGCACTAACCACAGCGCATCATTATTTTTTAGGCCGAGCGCATCCCTAACCGTATAGAGTTGTTGCCGTTCCGCATCACTGGGTTGGCGTCCGAGCAGCTTGGCAAAGCTGTCGTCCAGTTCACTCATGAATGACTGCCGCAAGGGTTTTCTTCACTTCGCCTTGCCAGCGCGACAGTTCGGCCCTATTGCCTATCGGCAGTTCTTTTAAGGCTTTGGCGATACTCAACCGTTTGCTGTAAAGGTCATCGCTGACCCGATCCGCCAAATCCGGAAAGTTAAGCGACTGGCCGCCGCGTGATTCGACGGCGCTACGCGTTTTAGAGCTGTTGTAAAGCTCGAACTTCTTTTCGTCGCCGAAGTAGCCGTTTCTGACCACATGCACGAGGGTGTCGGGAATAGCGTCCATGTAGTCTTTGAGCAGTTCAAGACTATCCCGTTGCCGGTTAATCACCCATAGTGTGACCAAATCGCGTTTTAGTTCCGTCAGTGTGCTATTCAGGGTGGTGCCGTAGGCACTGACGCCGGTGTTGTTACGTGCTGCCGTATTGATCACCACGATGCTATCCGGTTTGCTATCGCATAGATTAATCAGTTGTATCCAGCCGTCCGCGTCATCCAGATTGACCAGTTCAGTGGCAACGCTGTCATGGTAGCCTTTCCAGACATCGGGATTGCTGGTATCCGATTCAATCAACAAAATGCTTTCGCCTTGTTCTTGCAGGTAGTCAATGGTTGCCATCGACACCATGCTTTTGCCAACCCCGCCTTTGCTACCGCCGATCAAATATATTTTTTTAGCCATGATTGATTTTCCCTTAAATTAAGCTGTTTATGTGGTCGTCTTTTTTATTGATTAAATATCGTCGCTGTCGGGTTTCGGTGTAAACGATACTTTAGATGATGGCTCTGATTTATCGGTGTCCGCTGGTTTTTTATTTTCTGGCGTAATCCTGATTTTTTGTTCTTTTTTAGTCTCTTTTTTTGGTTCATTATTGGGTTCTTTCTGTCCCTTATTTTTTCCGGCTTTAATCCGCTGTAAATAGCTCTTAAGGGTAGGGGTAGTTATATCCAGACCTTCTCCCCTTAATGTTTCCGCTATTTGATCCAGCGTATAGCCACGCTTTTGCAAGGCCGCTATCTCTTTTGCAAGCATTTTAATCGCGTCCTGTTTACTATGTTCCTGCTTCTTTTTCTCGATGACCGGCATGGTTTTCAACTTAGCCGCAATCGCCCCTAATTTTTCATTGCTGTATCCCATAGAATCCCCACGTTGCCAACTGTGTTAAATAGTATTTATCCGTTAATAGCATAAAACGATTTATAGCGGTTGAAAAGCTGTTTTAAACAGTCTAATATAATTATTTTTATATACGCCTCATAACATATACAGGATGGCCCCTGGAATACACATACTAGCGTATATGATTCCAAAGTACGCCAGACCGTTCGGCGCTATGCTTCTCACAGTCCGGCTCAATCCTGTCATGGGACACCCCTGAACCCCGGCTATGCGACGCTAGCGCGTCTTACATTAAAGACACACGCCGCCACATTAGTTGACACTTCAAAGCGATGTCATTAAAAACCATGACTGATCATAACCGACAACCATAACAATGGAAATAGAGACAAACAGATGGTATTCGAAACACTAGGTGCAGAACCCCTGGGTGCCATGTTACGACTCCGCCTAACCGCCAGCGAAAAAGAACGCCTGCGCGAAGATGCCGACCTGGCCGGACTCAGCATGTCGGAACTGGTGCGCCGCCGTTACTTTGGCAGGCCGATTATCGCCAATGCGGATGCGATCATGATTAAAGAATTACGCCGCTTAGGTGGTTTACTCAAACACATCCATAACGAAAGCAACGGCGTCAATAGTAAGGAAACTGCCGAGGCGCTGATCGCACTGAAAGCCTACATAGAGAATCTAAGCGATGGTCGTAAAAAAAATTAAGAATCCCAAAAAGTCCGCCACAAAAACTGCCCGCATCGGCGGACTACTGGACTACATCCTTAACCCCGAAAACCAAAATGCAAACGAGAAATGCGTCTATTCTGGATCAAGAAATTTTTTAACAGATACCTCGAAAAGCCAAAAGTCGGAAATGCTGGCCTTGTCCCAGGAAGCGGTGAGAAGTAAAGATACCGTCAATCACTACGTCATGAGCTGGCAAGTCGGCGAACAACCCAGCCATGCGCAGATAGACGAAGCAGTCAGCCTATTTCTCGATGAACTGGGACTGAAAGACCATCAGACCGTCTATGGACTTCATGCCGATACCGATAATCTGCATCTGCACCTGATCATCAACCGGGTGCATCCGGATACGCTGAAAGTCATCAAACCGAATAAGGGTTTTGACATTGAAGCTGCCCATAAAGCGATAGCACGAATTGAACACACACAAGGCTGGCGGCGTGAGCAACACGGACGCTATCAGGTCTTGGAAAACGGCGAACTAGGCCGGGAGCACGTCGACACCGAAAAGCAACGGCAACCCGATCAGGTCAAGCGAGACCGAGAGCAACGCAGCGGCGAAAAATCGGCGGAACGGATTGCGATTGAGGACGGCGCAGCCATCATCAAGTTGGCCAGCGATTGGCAAACGTTACACCGGCAACTGGCCGAAAAAGGCCTGCGTTACGAAAAAAAGGGTAGCGGGGCCCTATTGTTTGTCGGCGAGGTAGCCATCAAACCCAGCCGCGTTGACCGGGCCGCCAGTTTGCCACATTTGCAAAAAAGGCTGGGGACTTATGAGCCGCCTAGCAACCAGCTAAACATCGTTGAGCGAAAGCCGGAACCCGTTCAGGCCGGACAACCCGGTTGGGAAACTTTCATTTCAGGCCGGAAAGCCCACTATGCTGCGAAGAACACCGCGACACTGGAACTTCGCAAGCATCAAGAAGCAGAGCGTCAACAACTGGCGGCGCAACAAAAAACAAAACGCGAAGCGATTTTAAAAGGTAGTTGGAAAGGCAAGGGTGATTTATTGAACGCCATGCGCAGCATCCTCGCCGCCGAACAGGCCACCGAGAAAGCAGGCGTGAAGGAAGGTCATCAACAAGCATGGAAACAGTTACGCAAACAATACCGGCCGTTCCCGGATTATGAGCAATGGCTACGGCAACAACAACAGCCAGAAATGGCCGATAGATGGCGGTACCTCGGCGATCCGCAGCGAATCAATGGCGACACCACTGAGCCGCCGACGCCACGAGACATCCGGGCCTATACGCCGAAAATACAGGGTCAACAGGTGCATTACCTCCCGAAAGACGAAGCGACCCAGACCGCCTCTTTTATCGACAAAGGCCGGGAGATCGACATTCACGACTGGCGGAATCGGGACTGCGTACTGGCGGCTTTGCAGTTATCCGCACAGAAATGGGGCAGCTTTCAGGTCAACGGCAATGCCGAATACAAAGCCCTGTGCGTCAAGTTGGCGGCGGAACACGGCTTTAAGATCGGCAATCCTGAGCTACAAGCCAGCATCGAGAGCGAGCGGCAGAGGATGCGAGTAGTGCAGAAAAAAACGGCGCAGCAGCCAGCGCGTGAGTCGAGCCTGGTAAGGTAAGTGGTGGACAAAACAGGAAGGGGTGTCTTAAGTCTAAAGCATCGGAATTTTGGCCTATCGAGCCAATAGCTCTTACCAGATGCGTGTGCGCAGGTGATTAGCACGGGTTTTTTTGTGCTTATGCCTTTTTGCTCGATTACCTGGCCGAACTTCCGGGTCTTTTTTATCACCACTGCCTGGGCGTAGGGACGGCCATCTTTGCGCTCTCGCTTTTGCTTTTTTATGGTCAAAAACTGCATATTTTTACCTGAAAAAAATAAAATAAACGTCACGTTTTTTTAGCCATTTCGTTCAAAGCTATGGGGTATACAAGGAAAAAGCCTAAAAAAGTCTATTATTCAATTTAAACGTTCGTATAAATTGAATGAAATTAAGGGCCCTTTTTTCTCCCTTTCCCTCCGGGAGAGGGCCGGGGAGAGGGGATAAAAAAGCGGTGAGGGGATATAAAGCACAAGTGTTTCCTGCACCTTCCTTAATTCCGGATTAATAGAATAGTAGTAGATAAAGAGAGGTTTTCAATGAGCACCACCTATGCCTACATTCGCGTTAGCACAGACAAACAGGACCTGGATAACCAACGCCACGGCGTCATCGGCTACGCACAAAAAAACCAGTTGGAACCGCTGACCTTTATCGACGACACTGCCAGCGGTAAAAAGAGTTGGAAAGAACGCGACCTGGGCAAACTTTTCGAACAAGCAAAAGCTGGTGATGTGTTACTGGTGGCCGAGATTTCACGGCTGGCACGATCTACCTTGCAGGTGCTGGAAATATTGCAAGAAGCGGCCAGAAAAGAAATTGCCGTCCATATAGCAAAATCCAACATGGTGATGGACGGTTCGCTTAACTCAAAAATAACCGCCGTGGTGCTGGGCCTGGCCGCCGAAATAGAACGCGAGTTTATCAGTTCCAGAACGACCGAAGCGTTGGCAAAGCGGAGAGCGGCAGGCTTGCCACTGGGTCGGCCCAAAGGGGCTGTGAGCAGCGAAAAGAAACTGGATAAGCGCAAGGACGAGATCAGCGAACTACTGCTAAAAAATGTCCACAAGACCAGTATTGCGCGGATTGTCGGCTGTTCACCGGCAACGCTTTACGCCTGGATGGAAAACAACGGCCTGAGTCGATTCATCAAGAGCGACAAACCGCTGAAGGCTAAGAAGTCCACAAAAACTGTGGATAAGTCGGGTAAAAAGGGCTGAAATTAGGGCGGTGGGGTGCGGTGTTCGTGGCTTGGGGTTAGATTGTTTAGTTATTGGTCAACTGGGCCAGTGACACATTGACTGTATTGATTGTGACCCCATTGATTCTTGATGGGTTGGAAAGTGATTTCTTTTTTTATATCTTTTTTATCTTGTTTTAAGTTTTTTAGGACATTAATTAATTTTTGTTTTCAATAGCTTGCAAGCGCATTAAGCTACAAATTCTTTGTTATAAAGCTACATATTCTTTGCATTAAACTACAAATTCTTTGCTGATAAAGCTACAAATTCTTTGTATTAAGCTACTTTACATTTTAATGTAGCACTATTATAGTGTTTCTTTTTTGGTGGTGGCGTTACTATGAATCATAAAAATTTAACCGTTTGCAAAGCCAACAAAGTAGTCGAAGCCGGTTATAAACTCAGCTTGAATGAACAACGGGTTGTTCTCGCGTGTATCGGGCAATTGGACTCAACTAAAAAACTTCTGGCAACTGATGAATTTGAGTTATCCGCAAAAGATTTTGCCAGGTTATTTTCTGTATCAGATGAAAATGCTTATCAGGCATTAATTGATGTCACAAAATCTTTATTTAATCGCTATGTGGTGGTTGATAACCCTTACCCCGATCGTCCCAAAGTAAAACGTTTGGAAATGCGTTGGATTAGTTCCATTAAGCATTTGCCTGATGATGGCAAAGTGATTTTGATGTTTGCGCAAGATATTTTGCCTTACCTCAGTGAAATTAAAAACACCTTCACCAAGTACAAATTGGAGCATGTTGGCAAAATGACATGTATTTATGCGATCCGCTTGTATGAATTACTAATGCAATGGCACACAACCGGTAAAAGGGAGGTGGAAATTGACTGGTTAAAAAAACAATTTCAGCTAAACGAAAGTTATGACCGCATGAATAACTTTAAGGCACGGGTTTTAGACCCAGCTGTTGCAGACATCAACACTCATTCAAACTATCAGGTATCCTGGACACAACGCAAGACCGGCCGCAGGGTGACGCATTTGACCTTTACGTTTGCTGAAAAACAGCCCGCAATACCCAAACCGGCCCCTAAGCCCAAGGAAAGAACGATAATGGGTGTTAGCGAGTCGGACATAAAAAAACAGGCAAAAGTAGGCGAATCCTGGGAACAAGCCGCTGCACGGATTAAAGCGGAACGACGCGCGGCATAAATGGTAAATCAATGGAGGTTGACCCATTGATTCAAACCGCATAGTTGTTTGGGAATGTGTTAAACGATTCAATCAGCTAATATACTCGCAATAATGCTTGTGATAATAAGTCCAGCACCTACTTTAAGTGCACCACCACTACTTTCAAGACACCAACGACAGAGTTCGTCATCGTAAATATCTCCGCCCTTTGCATAATCATGACAATGCGGGATTCGACACGTATAAATTATTTCTTTGCATTCCGGGCACTGACACTTATCTCGCCTTAAAAAGTTTTTTTCTTTGGTGACTGGCTTTACCTTCTCTTCGCAAAAAGAACAACGACCAACATGCTTAGCGCTCATAGTTTTATCTCATTATCTATCATCATTAGTCCTTACGCTTCAAGCCACATATACACCCCTCGAATACTTTTAGCGCTCCGAAATTCACGCAATCACTATTTTTTCTAAATTTCCTCGCAGAATTGGCTATTTATTTATGAGTATTGTATGGGGGAAGAAGAAATTTTAGTGCTATTACATTTTGGGCATTTATTCGGGGTTCCGCTTCCAGCTCTGCTTGTCCATTCATACTTACAATCGTGACATTTTGCGCGATAAACATAAACTTGAGCCATTTTTCTACCTTAAAAATTGAATAAATTGGGGATGTGCAACATACGGTAGTTAAGCCATAGTATGTCTACAAGCAAATTAGAATAACTTTATTTTTTCAATGGGTTATAAATTCATCGTACTGGTAATGTGATGTAGAAAAAATACTAACCTTTTGATTTAACTTATCTACTGAAACTTATTTACTATATTAAATATAGTATAGAGTATATTTTCTAAAAAACTATGCCCCAGTAACTAAGCAGTTTGTATCGAAATTCCATATGCCGAATATTGAAGTTAATTCAAATTTATGAATTTACAATTCGAGAAATCATCGACTGACTCAGACCAAATTTTTTCGCAAGCGACTGTTCTGTTCCGCCATTAGCGTGAAGTTTTTTAATAAGAATATTTCGATTCTCTCGATTCATGTGATCTGGATCAAAGGTCGTTAATTCTTCAAATCCACCCCCAACAAATTTTTTTATATTTTCTGTCTTCCCCGATGCTCTTTTAACATTAACTTCCAACATGCCATCAGTAGATGTGAAAGACAGGCTATCCTCTGGACTAACTTCTACGATTCCAAAGTGATCGAACAATGCCTGAATAGGGTGGATTTTTTTGCCAGTTTTAACAAGATTGGTCATCGGTTATATTTTTCATGCAAGTAATATTTTTTATGAATTATATTATAGGAGCCGAAGCTGGTAAAGCGACATTTCAAATACCCTCACCCTAACCTTCCCAATGGGAGAGGGTACTTTGTCCCGACTTACCAACTGTGGCGATATTAAGCCGCTTTCAGCTCCACATGTACGCGTTGGCCTAGGGCAGCCGCTATATTCACCAGGGCGTCTAACGAAAACCGCGACACCCGTCCACGCAACAGGTCATTAATACGCGGCTGGGTAACGCCGCAATGAACAGCCGCATCGGCTTGTTTCCACTCGTTAGTTTGGATAATGATTGTAATTTGCCGCATCAATTCGGCCCGTGCTTGAAGATTGGCGGCCTGTTCCGGGGTGTCGGCAATCGCATCCCACACGCTGTTAAAAGTTTGTACTTCAATCATTAAGCCCCCTTATTAGTTCGGCGTATCTTTTACTGGCAAGCTCAATATCGCGTTTGGACGTGGCTTGTGTTTTCTTCTGGAAAGCGTGCAGCACATAGACCACATCAACCAGTCTGGCGGTGTAGATCACTCGATAAGTACCCGATTCGTCCCACACCCGAATTTCTTCAACGCCCTTGCCGATGGATGGCATCGGCTTGAAATCGTCTGGCGGTTCTCCTCGCTGTACTTTGTCCAGTTGGTAGCCGGCATCTTGTTTGGCATCCTCTGGGAATTCCCGTAAGCACTTGAGCGAATCACCAAGAAATTGTATTTTTTTCATGGTCTAAATATATCTAATTGGATATAAAAATACAAGTTATGTAGATCGAGCTTGGCTTTATCGTGCCCGACAAATTCCAGGAAATGTCGGGCGACAAAAAGACGTTGCCCGACCTGACTATTGGGTAATCAGCCTTGTTTTACCTTTCCAGAAAAAGACATTAGCTCGTAGACTTTCAGAGCTTACCGCATTAAAAAACGTCCTTTTATCGGGACGCAATCAAACCACGCAACTTTAGGCCTGAGTATATCAACCCTTATCTTCCGCCCAAAGACCTGAAAGCCTGGTTCTGAGCGTAACAAAATCAGGATGCACAAACAGCGGTGCAACCTGATTTTGATACGCTGATGTGGCTTGCGCACTGTTCGACGCAAAGCGGAAAAACAACAGCGGTAAAGCGTCACTGATGTTTTTCCGCTTTGCGGTGGTGCTTCGCGCTTATTTTAAATGGGGCGTTCCCCAAACCCCTGAAAGCAACACTAAAGTATTGCTGATGGTTGCGCGCTGCGCGAAACTTTGGTTTTGGATAAGAGCTACAAGCCTGGTTCCGAGCGTAACAAAACCAGGATGCACAAACAGCGGTGCAACCTGGTTTTGTTACGCTGGTGTGGCTACGCAGTGTTTGACGCAAAGCGGAAAAACAACAGCAGAAAAGCATTACTCTTGTTTTCCGCTTTGCGTTGGTGGCTTCGCGCTTGTTTTAGATAAGTTCAAAAGCCTTGATAAGCACAACAAAAGCCGGATGCACGAAAAGCAGCGCAACCGGCTTTTGTTGTGCTGAGGTGCTACGCGCTGGTTGACGCAAAGCGGAAAACAACAGCAGGACAGTGTTGCTCTTGTTTTCCGCTTTGCGGTTGCGGGAATCTTTTATTTTAAATGGGGCTCCCGCCCCAAACCCTGGGCGGTGCTTCGCGCTGTTTAGCTCGCTTCCGGCTGCGCCTACAGCTCAGGCAAAGGTGCGCGGCCAGCAAAACCGTGCCATTCTACATAATACTCACGCCTTATGCGCAATGCGGGGGCAGGAAAAAGCGCCTGCCCCCGCACAGCGCATAAATCGTATTATGCAAAATGTCACTGGTTTTGCTTGGCCGCGAATGTTCTAAATGGGGCTGTCGCCCCAAACCCCACACATGCTTCGCTCCCTGGTGGCTACGCGCTGTTTTAAATCGCTAGGCTTCCGCTACGCTCCTGTGGTGTTTTTGCGTGCTACGCAAAAACGCCGGGTTTTAAACCGCGCGTCCTGCGCGGCGCTGCCTCCCTGCTGCGGTTGTGCTTCGCGCTTTGTTTTGAACTCGCTTCCGGCTTCGCCTACAGCTCAAACAGGGGTGCTTTGCGCTGTTTTATTGTTAAAGGTGTGAAGGTCTCACACCTTTATTTGGGACAGATGTCGTTTTAGTTTGTAGTCGTGTTCTATTGGTTTACACTCAGATCAATAAAACAATTAACTGGATGGATTCATGCGGAATATACGACAAATTAGGCTTTTTATAAGACATTCGATGTCGTATATATTACGTTGGGCGGCCTGCGAACCGATAGACACTGGAGAAGGATTATGAACTGGATACAAAATATTGATTTCAGCTTTCTTAAGACGTCGGTGTTCTATTCTGCTATAGGAGTGATGATAGCTCTCGCAACGTTCCTCAATCTGAAAGGCAGGCCTTTCTGGCATTGGCGACTTCAGCGCTTACTCAATAGCGAGCGAAAGTTCTACGACTCATTCCCTGCCGCTGCCGCTGCACTGGACCCTGCCTCTGAAGAGGGCATAGCTCGTCAATATTTCGATGCCGTCGAAGAGGGAGTATCAGCGATGGCAGCGTTGTCGGATAGCGAGCGTCGGGCGGCTGCGGCGAAGTTGCATGAACTTGTTGCTACCCTGCAGGCAACACATCAGACCCTTGTCGATTCACTTCAGCCTTTTTCTGAGACTGACTCCAAGGAATTCCTTAAGAACTGGAGTGCAGTCCAGGCAAAGCTTCAGAGCAATTACTTGGGTGGCAAGATCCCATCCGACGCTCATACGCATTGCTCGTTGGTTCAGTCCATTGTCTGGAACCTGTCTTCTAGTGGCAGTGAGACTCTCACACCGACCATGGTTCGGCTGCGAAACCTCGGTTCGTCAGTTGTGGCGCAAGACCGCGAGGTAATACTTCCTATAATGCGATCCGTTCTTGACCGCTGTCAGGCGGAGGTAGTGCTGATTTCTGCCGCGCTTCAAAACGGGGATGGGCGCCGTGCCGTTCGTCTCAAAGAGAAATACTGGTTTGACGTTAAGCATAGCTACATGCGTATGAAGCAATCCCTGGATAAAATGCACGCCTTAAGTGATGAGTTCACGCAACTAGCCGGCCAACAACCAGTTCACTGAGCGTTCATCTTGCTAATCCGCAAATCGTCCGCGTCAGCGCAATACGTCCTTGTATTGCACAAGCCGTTCCCGAATTGCTCACTTCATCTATTCGGGTAAGCCCTGCAAGCCATCCCTGGCCGCACGCAACAGGCATCCCTGCCCGTTGCGCCCAACGTCCGCAGTGTTTAACAAACCTGGTGGGTGGTTCCGGCGCTGCTGTCCCTGAGCGTTCATCGTGCTAATCCGCAACTCGTCCGCGTCAGCGCAATACATCCCTGTATTGCACAAGCCGCTCCCGAATTGCTCGCCTCGTCTTTTCGGGTAAGTCCTGCAAGCCATCCCTGGCCGCACGCAACAGGCATCCCTGCCCGTTGCGCCCAACGTCCGCAGCGTTTAACAAGTCTGGTGGGTAGTTCCGGCGTTGCTGTCCCTGCGCATCCATGCAGTCCCAATTCGGGCGTCCTGCCCTCAAGCGGTGTGCGTTCCGCACGAGTAGTAGATTCCGCCACCTCCCCCGCCCACCCACAGCCCCCCTTGCTTAGTCGGAACGTCCTGCGTTAACCGTAGTTTTGTCGCGGTCTGGATAGTTCATTGTATCGGGTTAAGGGGGCTGTGTGCGGGCGGATGTCGTTGGCGATTCATGCCGCTTTGCGGCTGTTGTTTTAGTTTTTCTGCTTTAAGAAAGTTCATCCTGGCTAACCGGGCTACGCAATAAGCCCTAAAAAACCACCCGGCACCAAAGCCTGCACCGCACCATAAGCCCGCAAACCCGCCCTATCAAGACAGAATTGCCAAGTGTTTGTAAGTTCGCTGCCGCTCACTAACAAACACTAAGCAATCTGCGTCTTGACAGAGCGGTTTCGCGGGCTAACCGAGTATGCAGGCGATGGTGACGGGTTGGTTTTTCTTAACGGGCTTATTGCTACGCCCTCAACTCCGGGGATAAGGCTTTGTGCTTCGCGGTTTTTTAAAATGGTGGGCGCTGCCCCCCAAACCCCCCGAGGCTCAAGTTCAAGGTTAGTTTTTGATGAAACGGCCAGGGTTTCAGGTTTTCCACAAGCCCACGCGTTTTTTCTTCTTGTTTTTTTCCTGTTTATACACTTGTTTATAAGAGCGGGAGACCATGCCAGCCGTGGCTTTGAAGGCTGTTATTCCGCCTTTTTCCGATCTATTCCGTCTTTTTCCGAGTTTACCCCGTCATTTTCCGGGTTATTCCGCCTTTTTCCGATCTATTCCGTCATGTTTCATTGATGACGTAAATGCTTGAAAGTTGACGCAATATGATAATATCCGCCATAATGTTATTATGGCGGAATTACTCGTATGTTGGCGGAATTATGAAAAAAAAAACAGCATTAGAACCAATAGCCGATAACAGACTGATTACGCTAAGCAACGCCCTGACCCGTGCGGGTTGTTCATTGACGCTGGGTGAAAAGCGTATTGTCATGCTGGCGGTTGCAAAACTGAACCCGCTAAAACCGGTGCCCGCACATACTTTTACTACCAAAATAACGGCGGCGGAGTATGCAGAATCCTATGATGTCGAGATACACACCGCTTACGAACAGCTACAAAGCGCCGCCAAGAACCTCTACAACCGTAGTCTGACTTTTTACGAACCCGCGCACCGCCGCAACGGCAAGCCCCTAAAACCGATACGCAATGATATGCGCTGGGTCGGTCAGGCGACTTACCACGAAGGCGAAGGATGGATTGAGCTGGATTGGTGGTATAAGATTTTGCCGCATTTGATGGGCATCAAAAGGCAGTTCACCAAATACCAACTCAAACAGGCGACCGCCTTGCGCTCGATTTATTCCTGGCGGCTGTTAGAGTTGCTGATGCGTTTTAAGTCCACGGGCTGGGCGGAATACACCATTGAAGACTTTACCGCTTCCATGCAGGCTACCGAGAAGCAAAAAGAAGACTTTCACAACATCAAACGCCGCATGATCGAACCCGCCGTTAAAGAACTGATTGAAAAAGACGGCTGGCGGATTAACTGGCGGCCCATTAAAGCAGGGCGCAGAGTCAAGGCACTGCGTTTTGAATTTAGCCATAATCCGCCGCAATTAAAAAATGGCTAATTAGCCAGGTAGGAATTCTTTTGACCACCCCGAAAAAGAAAAAAATGTGGGTAAGTTGCCCTCCTCGTTTTTTTGTTTTTACGTCAATAAAAAAGTCAAAACGTAAGCTCATCATCAAAATATTGTTCATCACCTGAATAATCATTTTCCGTAGGTTTTGTCTTTGGCTTTAGCTTGCGTTTTTTTATGTCATAGGGTGATAACGAATTATTCACGGTTACAGATAAACCGTGTCTGGTTTCATTTGTATTTTTATCAATCCATTCTGAAGGTTTCAAAGAGCCAATTACAGAAAGGGGATCGCCTTTTTTTAGCAAGGCTATTTTTTCAGCTGTTTCACCAAAGGCTATTCCGCTAACAACAATCGAATCAATTTCACCAATATGGACACTTAGCAAAAATTGGGTAAAGCTATTTCCTGACTTTCCTATTCGCGGTGATGGGTCTTTTATCAACTTTCCGCTTATCAATGCGTCAATCATAATTGTTTTTGTCCTTGCTGTTTAGCCTGGTAGGTCGAGTTAGCGTAGCGTAACCCGACACATCAAATGCCGCAAATGCCGGGTTACGCTACGCTAATAAAGCTTGATAATTTGTTATCATAACGTTATGATAACAATAGTAACGTTATCATAACAAAAGAGATTAATAACATGGGCATTGAACGAGTTGTTACAGACACTATGGTGTTTGAAGTCGCCGACCAACTCACGGCGGCAGGTGAAAAAGTCACTAACCGGGCGATCTGGTCCGCTATCGGCGGCGGATCGATGACCACCATTAGCCAGGCGCTCCGGCGCTGGAAAGATAGCCAAGTTTTGCAAGTGGTGCAGCCCATCGAGCGGGCGCCGTTACCCGCGGCCATCATTGACGTTCTACACGCGGCAGCGGCTCAGTTGTGGGATGCAGCTCTTAACGAAACGAAATCAGAACTGGACCAGTTAGCGCAGGCTACCAATGTCCGCGTGGCCGAGGCGCAAAACGAGCGCGATGACACCTTGGCGGAACTGCAAACAACCGCTGAGGAACTGGAACAGGTGAAGGCCGAGCGCGACGGCGCTTTGGCGGAAATAGCCGGCAGGGACCATAAACTGGCGGCCAACGCAACAGAGCTTGCCAGACTGCAAGCCGAACTCAATGCGCAAATCCTGGCGACATCAGACGCGTCACACCGCGCTGAAACAGCGGAAGCGGCCCGCGCGGAACTGCAAGCCAGGGTTGAACAAATCACCAGCCTTCTGGCCGACGAACAAACGGCCCGCCGGCAGGCGGAAACTGACGCTAACGCACTGCGGGCGGATACGTCAAAACTGGCGGCTGACCTGGTAGCCAGTGAGCGCCGGGCCACAGACTCGGAAGCCCGCGCCGCCGCTCGTGAACTGGCCACGTCGCAAGAAATAGCCACCATCAGGGCAGAGCGTCAGGAACTGCAAGCGATGTTAAAAGAGCTAGTGGATAAAATAAGTAAGTCTAACGGTAAAGATTTAGCGCTTGGTTCACCGGAACCGGAAGCGGTGGACGAAGACATGGTAATGGTGTTTGCCGTTTACAGCACCAAGGATGCATATTTTTTCGATACTCTGGAAAAAGCGAACGCCGCCACCTTACGGGCCGCATTAAATAATGGCGCTATTCTGACAAAGACCAAACGCACCAAAATTGAAGCCATGCTCCGGAAAAGAGAGCCGGCATGAGTATTGCTGAAAACATCAAACAGCGCCGCGAGGCTAAACGCTGGACTCAAGCAGAACTCGCCGAAAAATCAGGCATCGTGTCCCAGGCCATGATTAGCCGGATCGAAAAAGGCGAGGATAACGCCAAAATAGACACCCTGCGCGGCATCGCCGCCGCGTTGGGGTGTTCGGTGGTGGATTTATTGACGGATGAAGACAAAAAGCGGAAATAGAAAACGCTTGACAATTTTTCGTATATAAACGAATATTTATCATGTATGAAATACGCCATTACCTGACCGCCGACGAGAAAGACGTTTATCTTGATTGGCTACGCAAACAGCGGGATACAACGGCAAGGATTGCCATAGACCGGCGTGTGAACCGTGTCGAGCAAGGCAACTTTGGCGACCATAAGTTTTGCCGTGAGGGTGTGTGGGAGCTGCGCATCGACGTGGGTCCGGGCTATCGGGTGTATTACGCTATCGCAGGTAAAGAAATAGTGTTACTGCTGTGTGGTGGCGACAAGCGGACGCAAGAGGCGGACATCGCCCGCGCTTGCGAATATTGGCAAGACTGGCAAAAGAGAACGTAAGATGAAAGACAGAGCGCACGATGAAGCAATGGCCGAGTTATACCGGGAAGATCCCGCCTACGCGCTGCAATTACTGAACAGCATTCTTGAGGATGGCGATCAAGGCGAGCTTTTGATTGCCCTAAGACAAATGGCAAAAGCCTTCGGCGGTGTACAAGCCATCGCCGAGCAGGCACACCTGAACCCGACCCAGCTTTACCGCACCTTGTCGTCAAATGGCAATCCCGCACTAAGCAATTTTTCCGCGATTCTCAAGGCCATGGGGTTGCGCCTTTCAGTGCAGCCTATATCCCAGCGGCACGCTTGACACCAATCAAATCTTCAACCAGGGAGAACGTGCATATCTTACGCCCTCTCCCTCCGGGAGAGGGCCGGGGTGAGGGGATAGTGTGCTCAAGTTATTTCGTGCATCTTACTAAATCGATGGGCGAATTATGGTAGACGCTAACGTACATTTTCGTACCATTGGACTTCAGACCACGGTATGTAGGCTTAATGCGGGTTCCAGCGCGGCTTTACGCATTGTCGAAGGAATCCTTACGCCTGGCAATGTTGAATTACAATAGTTTCCCATCAAGATTATTAACCATAATTTTTATCATGTCATTTTGAGTCATTTCTTTTCCATTAAATCTACTCAAGGCGACTATTTTTTTCATCCGTAGGCTGAAACGCAAAGAATCAATACCATCTTCATAATAGTTTGTTCTGATTCTTTCAACTTCCGGTATAACTTTTGTTGCCCCCTCCTCAAGAAAATTTAGCATAAAATTCTTTTGTTCAATTTCATGCTTAGAATTCTCCATCATTTCATCAAATTCTTTTGCTTTATCAACGATGGTTACATTTTTAAAAAAGTTATCAAAGTCATTTAAAAAGTCCATTTCTTTTTGTTTAATTAAACGATTTAAAATAATGGCATCCGTTACTTCCGCAATATTTCTAGGAATATAACGATCAAAAAAAACAATGGCATGTTCTGCTCTTTCATGTGATCTTAGATCAAGATGCATTTCATCATCGTTATCACTAAAGAAGGAGCCAATAACAATGGGATGTAAATGCTTAGGCAAATCTTGATATTTTTTTTCAAAAGAAAGATTCTTTGCTTCATGATCAAACAACCAGACCCAGCGGCTGTTAGGTGAATCAAATGACATACATTTCAAATTCTTGAATATTTTGCTATGAATAGCTTGTTTGTCATAAACTTTGTAACACAATCGGACAGGTTGTGTATATTCACCTGTCAATGTTGCCATAATAGCGTCATTTTCTACTGCACCTTGTTTTGGTTTACTGATATTACGACTGACTATTTTTTGTTGTTCATCATTATGTAAACAGCAGTTTTTATATTTTTTACCACTACCACAATGGCAAGTGTCATTTCGATTAAGTTTCATAATTTTATTTTTGATTGATATACTCGGCCTAATAAAAGCATTAATGGTAATCCCAGTTAAACCATCACTCTGTAATGCAGTATTTGTTACGAACCCCATTCACTCTATCTCTCATTTCTTTACCTGGCTTGAAATGAATCGCTACTTTAGCTGGTAAATTAACGGCTTCACCTGTTTTTGGATTACGAGCAATACGGACAGGTCGATGATGCAGATCAAAGCTACCAAAGCCCCTGATTTCAATTCGCTCACCATTGACTAAGGCATCTGCCATCTGTTCTAACATGCAATTGAGAGCCGATTCAACATCCTTTGCCTGAAGTTCAGGTAACTTATCACTTAGCACACGTAACAGTTCTGATTTAATCACGTTTAACTCCCTTGAAATAAGGTGTTAATTTTAACAGGTTATAAAAGAACGTTGCCCGGCCACCTAAAATCACCGGCCATAATCATGGCTACATCCGCCGCCTGTTGGCTGGTTTGCCTTTACAGAAACAAACGAACGCGCCCGCTGGGTTTGTGGGGGGTGGTTGTGTTTTCATCCATTCCTGCCACTGCCGTTCCAGTTCGTAAACATCCCAGCCAGGCGCAACCTTTTTTGCCTCTTCATAAGCTGAAGTGGGTAGGCGTATATCGGGTGTTAATGCAGTCGGCGGGTCAAAAAATGCGGGTTTTTTTTGCTCAAGCTGTAGGATTTTTTCATCGCTTAATCGTGCTTGGCTTTTGGTGATGATAAAGCGCACCCGATCCACAGCGCGACCTTCTTTGATTTCTTCCATAGTGACGGTAAACCCGGCCGCCTCTGAATTGTCGTTGATCTGTTTTAGGGCTGGTGCAATGGTGCGGCGTTTTAAATCAAACCAGTCGTTGAGCTTTCCTTCCGGCACTCTTAGCCATTGCCTGAGTTGCGGCATGTCCACATCTAAAACAGGCGTGTCCATATTGGCAACCGATTCCAGCAGCATATAGAGCGTGACGGTGTATTTACCCGACAGCCCGATCATAAAATGCAGCCGTAATCGTGAAAAGCGGTAAGGGCTATGAATAACACGTCCTATCCGATGCGGATTATCGATGATGTCCAGACGCCCAAATGGTCATATATCTTATAGTTAAATAGCAGCTAGATTTATACCAAATATTTAGCCCCTTGAAGTGAGGTCATAAATAACCTTTTCATAAGTCTCTATCAGCTCAGTGCTAATAAAACTAATAAAGGGTATTAAGTCACCTTTATCAGCTTCAGATAAGGCTTCAAGATATGTTCTCTTTTTCTCATTCCTGACTACAACCGGAAAAAAACCATTTTTCAATAAAATAAGGTTCATAAATATTCTTGCCCCCCTGCCATTACCATCATCAAAAGCATGAATACGAACCAGATTATAATGGGCTACAGAGGCTACATAGAGTGGATGTAGCTTGTTTATCTTGTCATTTATCCAAGTAATAAGCTCTTCCATCTGATCCTTTACATTCAGTGGGTCAACATACCAATGAATTGTTCCATCAGCTTGTAGAACATGATTTGACTGTTTTTTATACTCGCCTGGTGTCAACCTCTTTTTGACCTTTTCACCTTGGCTATTTTGTGCAACGGTGTAGGTAACTCCTGATAACAACAAAGCATTTATTTCTTTTACCACATATTCACTAATATCCCTTTTATTACTGATAAGTTCATAAAGATAATCAATGGCTTCAATATGATTTTTGGCATCAAGAAAATCTTTAAATGGCTTTCCTTCAACGGTTAAACCTTCACTGATAAAAAAGAATGTTTCGCCTAAAGTAAGTGTGCTTCCTTCAATACTATTTGAATGATAAGTCCAATCTACTTTTAATTTTTTGGCAATGATATCCCAAAGCGATTCATCATTATTTTTCAATAAATTTATTTTGTCATTAAGAGAAGAGGCTAGCCTAAATAGGCTTTCAATATCTACGGTTATTTTCTGATCATAGAATTTATTTGTGGCCCCAGTCATTTCTTTATCTCAAAAACTAT
>Ga0302323_100000981_pt1 | contig 23045 bp, 20 predicted proteins | sample Fen_T0_3_FD_201950 | JGI IMG/M metagenome (GOLD analysis project Ga0302323, IMG submission 201950) | Peat permafrost microbial communities from Stordalen Mire near Abisko, Sweden - Fen_T0_3 | ecosystem: Environmental > Terrestrial > Soil > Wetlands > Permafrost | place: Sweden: Abisko... | reverse complement strand
CAAGCATTCGACCACATCGGCGAGTCGGCCAAAGCCCGCCAGCTTGCCGGCGGGGATGTATCCCACGTGCGCAACCCCGCGGAAAGGCACCAGGTGGTGCGGGCACATCGAGTGGAAGCGCAGGCCAGACACCACCACGACGTCCGGATTCTTCTCGCCCAGCACCGGCTCGCCGAGGATTTTCGCGGGATCCATGGCATAGCCCGCCAGGAACTCTTCGATCCACAACTTGGCCACCCGATCGGGGGTTTGTTGCAAATCCGCCTCGCTGGACGGATCGTGCCCCGTGGCCCGCAACAAGGCGGACACGGCGGCCGCAATAGCGTCACGATCGTGCTGCACGAGAACTTCTCTCTTCGAATCTATACAACATGAATCCGGCAAACGCGTTAGACAATTGGAAGGCGTCATGCAAGGAAAGTCACCGAACAAAGTGCGTTGGGGAATCCTGGGTACCAGCAGGTTTGCCCTCGAAAAGATGATTCCTGCCATGAAGGGCGGGCAAAACAGCGCGATCGTAGCGATCGCTTCACGTTCGCGGGACAAGGCCGACGCTGCTGCTGCGCACTTCGACATCCCCACGGTCTACGGTTCGTACGAAGAGCTTCTGGCCGACCCCGAGGTGGATGCGATCTACAACCCTCTGCCCAACCACCTGCACGTGCCTTGGTCGATCCGTGCGATGGAAGCGGGCAAGCACGTGCTGTGCGAAAAGCCCATCGCGGTCACCGCGGCCGAGGCGGCCACACTGGTCGACGTCCGGACGCGCACCGGGCGACTCGTGGAGGAGGCGGCCATGGTGCGAACACATCCACGCTGGCTCGGGGCGCGGGAAGTCGTTCGCAGTGGCCGCATTGGCGAGCTGCGCGCCATCAACGGGTTCTTCTCGTACTTCAACGATTCGCCACAGAATGTGCGCAACCAGCCCGGCGTCGGGGGCGGCGGTTTGCTGGACATCGGGTTCTATCCCATCACCATGTCGCGCTTTATCTTCGAGGCAGAGCCGGTGCGGGTGATGGGGCTTCTCGATGTGGATTCGCGCTTCGGCGTCGATCGGATGGCTTCGGCTATCTTGGAGTTTCCTCGCGGGCACGCTGTCTTCACCTGCTCGACGCAACTGGTCCCGCATCAGTCCCTTGACCTCTTGGGAACGCAGGGACGTATTGGAATGGAGATTCCGTGGAGCATGCCCGACGATCGGGAGAGTCGTCTGGTGGTGGCGGATGGGGCAGGCGGCGGCGAGGAGGTTTGGTTTGCAGCCTGCAACCAGTGGGGCTGGCACTGCGATCTGTTTGCGCGGGCAATTCTCGAGGGTGCGCAGGCGCCGGTTCCCATCGAAGACTCAATCGCCAACATGCGGGTGCTCGATGCGCTGTTTCGATCGGCGCAGTCGGGAAAGTGGGAGTCGCCGTCGCTCTGTGCTTAACATCCCCCAAGGACCTCGAGACAGACGTACCCCCGTTCGGTCTCGCGCTATTCGGGCTGCGCTGACCTTGGACGCTGGTATTTGGGGCGGTACTTGTCGGGGAGGGGAACGCATCCGTCGGGGCGGGTGAACAGCGACACGCCGTCGCGCACTGCAACCGGCCTCCAACCTGGCGGCTTGACCCGACTGGCCGAGATCGCGTAGTTCGCTGCCTGCGACATCAACAGCCAGAGCTGCGGACTCGCTGCGCTGGTCAAGAGGACATCGCGGTTGAGGTAGGTGGTACCGCCGGAGAAGAGCTGGTTGGGGATGAGTCCAAGAATCAAGACGCCGCACAAATCGTTGCGCTTGCCGGCCTCGACGAGCAATCGGTTGATGCTGTCACGCTTGCCGAAGAGGATGGGGTCCTGGGGCTCCCCCCTGGGATCGTGCAGATCGGCGTAGGTAAGCGCTCGCGCATGCAGGGTGCCCAGGATAAAAAGCGAGACGGTGCCGGCAAGCAAGAGCAGGGTGCGTGGCCGTGGCGCCGGCACTTGCTTGGACAGCCATGGACCGACGAGCAGGGTCAGCCCGGCTGCGACCAGCGCCGCCAGGAGAGGCAGGATGGGCACGAGGAACCGCGGCTCCTTGTGCCCAAGCGCGGAATGGGCCACGAGATAGCAAAGTGCCACGACCATCGGCATGCGCGCCGGTCGGACTGACCGGACCAAGGCAAACGCGGCGGGCAGTACAAACAGCGCCAAAAGCGGCGCCGCGGAAACGAGCACTGAAACGTAGGTCCAGGCGTCCTGCACGCCGAAGATGTTCGCGCCGGATTCCGACCAGTTGAACTTCACGTACTCGACCAGATGATGAAAGGGCCCGCCCCAGGTGACCCAGTCGAGCAGCCCACCAGCCAGCACTACCGGAGCGGCTCCTAGCACGAGGCGAAGGCTTTCCCTGAACCGCCGTTCGAGCAAGAGCGACCCAGCTGCCGCGGCGCCGACGATGGCATTCATGGGGCGCAAGAACACCAGCAAGGCCAGCCATGCTCCTGCACGCGCCATCCTCGTCTCGGCCATTGCAACCACCGCCAAGAGGACGACAGGCGCGCTCGCGGCCTCGGTGGTGGTCCTGAAGTCGAGAAGGAGTGCCAGCGGACAGAAGGCCGCCAGCAGCGCCGCCAGATTCCCAGCCATCTCGCCCGCCAGCGTCCTCGCCAAACGGGATGCCCCCATCGCGGCATAAACGGCCAGCGCGACGAATGGCAATCGCAGAAGAGGCACGACCACCAGCGGGTCGGTGATGCCGAGCAGTACCAGCCCCTTCCACGGAAGAGCGATCAGACCCGGCAGCAGCCAGGAGCGCGCTCCATCCTGGAATTCCCAGGCCTGGATGCCGTATCCATAGACCCAGCGGTGGGCCGCCTCCAGGGTCTGGAAGATCTCGTCGGGCTGGTTTAACCCGTGCTCCAGCCACGCAAGCCCAAGCCGCGGCAAGGCCGCGAGCAGCAGGATGATCGGCAGATACCACCGCGCGAGATATTCGAGCTTGGGGCGCATCCATGGTCACCCGGTCGCGGCGAACATGCGGTTACTCCCAGGCGTCGTAGCTTTCGAACTGCATGGTGTAGTTCGCGCGGCCTTGGGTGGCTGAACGCAGATCGGTCGAATAGCCGAACATGCGCCGCAGTGGCACCTTCGCGATGACCACGCGCTGAACACCGCGCACGCCCACGTCCTCGATACGCGCGCGACGTGCGTTCAAATCGCCGAGCACGTCGCCCACGTTGGTCTCGGGCGCGGTGACCTCGACCTTCATGATGGGCTCGAGCAGGCGGGTGCCCGCCTCGCGCGAGGCCTGGCGAAGCGCCTCGCCGACGGCGGCTTTCTGGCCGGCCGGGGTCGAAGAGTCCGGGCGGTACTCGATGCCGGTGACAATCGCCTCGATATCCTCGAAGGGATACCCCTCGGGGCCCGAGCGCATGGCCTCGATGGCGCCTTCCAGGGCTGCATCCAAGATTGCCTTGGGCGGCTCGGGAATTCTGGGCGCGCCCGGCACTTGCGCGACCGGCGCGATGTCCAGCTTGATCACGTTGCCGCTGCCCCGCGGCCTGGACGCCACCCGCACGCGTGCTTGGCCGAACAGGGTTTCGTCCTCGATCTGGCGCTCGAAGCGCGCCTCGGTCTCGGCCGAGCCGGCCAGCGTTTCGCGGTAAACGACCTGCGGGCGGCCGATGTTGGCGTCGACGCCGTACTCGCGCTTCAGGCGGTCGGCCATGATGTCGAGGTGAAGCTCGCCCATGCCGCGGATGATGGTTTGCCCGGTTTCGGGATCCTCGCCAAAGCGGAAGGTGGGATCCTCGTCGGCGAGCTTTGCCAGCCCGAAGTCCATCTTCTCCTTTTCGGCCTGGGTCTTGGGCTCGATGGCGCGCGCGATGACCGGCTCGTGCGCGTCGATGCGGCCAAGCAGGATGGGCGCTTTGGGCGCGTAGACGGTGTCGCCGGTGCCGGCGTCTTTGAGACCCATGGCGACCACGATGCTGCCCGCGCCGGCGCGCTCGATGCGCTCGCGGCGGTTGGCGTGCACCGAGAACAGGCGCGCCACTTTTTCGTTTCGGCGCGTGCGTGCGTTCTGCACTTCATCGCCGGGCTTGAGAACGCCCGAGTAGATGCGCAGGAAGACGGTCTTGCGGCCTTCGTCCATCGCCACCTTGAAGGCGAGGGCGCAAAAGGGCGCGCTGTCTTCGGGCGGACGCGAAACCGGTTGGTTGTTGGTGGGATCCACGCCTTGGATAGCCGGCACTTCGATGGGGGCCGGCAGAAAGTCGCAGACCGCGTCAAGCAGGGGCTGGACGCCCTTGTTCCGCAGCGCCGAGCCCGCCAACACGGGCACCACTTTGCACTGCAGGGTTCCCTTGCGTAGGGCCGTTACGAGGGCCGCGGTGTCGATGGGCTGACCTTCGAGGAACGCGGTCGCGATGTTGTCGTCGAAGTCGGCGGCGGCCTCGACGAGCTTCTCACGCGCGGCGGCCACTTGCTCGGCCATGGACGCCGGCACGCTGTCCTCGCGCGGAGGATCATCTTCGGCTCCCGAGAAGTAGATCGCGCGCTCGCGAATCAGATCCACGACCCCGGCGAACTGGTCTTCCGCGCCGATGGGAAGCTGGACCGGAACCGGGTTCGCCCCCAGGCGCTCGCGGATCTCGGTCACCACGGCCTGAAAGTCGGCCCCCGGGCGATCCATCTTGTTGACGAAGGCCAGACGTGGAACGTGGAAGTTGTCGGCCTGGTGCCACACCGTCTCGGATTGCGGCTCGACGCCAGAAACCCCACAGAACACCACCACGGCGCCGTCCAGGACGCGCAGCGACCGCTCGACCTCGATGGTGAAGTCGACGTGTCCAGGCGTATCGATGAGGTGCACGTCGTGACCGCGCCACTCCAGGGTGGTGGCCGCGGCGGTGATGGTGATGCCGCGTTCTCGCTCCTGCGGCATCCAGTCCATCTGCGCTTCGCCATCATGGACTTCGCCAATTTTGTGAATGCGTCCGGCGTAGTAGAGGAACCGCTCGGTGACCGTGGTCTTTCCGGCGTCGATGTGCGCGCACACACCAATGTTGCGCACCCGGGCGAGCTTGGATGGTTTCTTCGGCTTTACGTCGGGACTTGGACCTGGTTCGGGCATTGAAGGCGGGATTATAGGGACGGGATGCGTCCCTGCAAGCTACCGATTCGTCCTGCCGATTTTGCTGTGCGGCGCTGTATAGTGCCCACCGATGAATCGTTCGGAATTCGACGCTGAATTGGCCCGCCTGGTTCGCGCGTTCGGCGGCGCCGACCAGAACCTTGGCAGTTTTCGCAGCGAGCGCTGCACGGGTTCGATGCATTGCATGTTCTGCAAGGCGTGTAGCAACTGCTATCGCTGTACCCACTGCGAGGACTGCGAGGCCACCACCGGCAGTGGCCACTGCCTGCGCTGCACCGGCTGCCACGACTGCTCGCATTGCGAGGACAGCATCGGTTGCACGCATTCGGCGTACCTGCTTCGCAGTTCGTTCTGCAGCGACTGCAACTACTGCTTCGGTTGCGTGGGCCTCTCCAAGAAGGAGTTCCACATCCTGAACAAGCCCTACAGCCGCAGCGAGTACTTCGCCCTGGTCAAGGCGATTTTCGGGCGTTGAGTTCTCCCATGGCCCGAGCGGCGCCTCGCGGGGACCGAACGCCTGGCCCGCGCACTTCCGTCGGTGGTGTGTTAAAGTGAGAACTCCACACATGCGCGAGCTCCTCTTGCAATGAGAGTTCGATTCTGGGGCGTCAGAGGTTCGCTGCCCGTTCCCGGCGCTCGCACCGAGCGCTACGGTGGAAACACATCCTGCGTCGAAGTCACGTCCTCGGCAGGCACGCGCATCATCATCGACGGCGGCACCGGTATTCGTCGCCTGGGTAAGGAAATGATGCGCGCGGAGTTCGAGTCGGGCAAAGGCCGGGCACACATTCTGGTCAGCCACACCCATTGGGACCACATTCAGGGATTGCCGTTCTTCGCGCCGTTTTATCGCGAGGGAAATCACCTGTACGTGTACGCCCGCCAGCGCGACGACCAGAACTTGCGCAGCGTGTTTGCATCGCAGGCGGACGCGCCTTTCTTTCCGGTGTCGTTCGATCGCACGCGTGCCTCGGTTGCCTTTAGGGAATTGCACGACGGGGCCCAGTTCGAGGTCGAAGACTTCATGGTGGCGACCGCACGGCTCAACCACCCGCACACGGCGACGGCGTATTCGGTGGCCGCCGACGGCGCGCGGGTGGCGTACATCGCCGACACGGCGCCCTTCACCGATATCCTCTTTGGCCAGGAGTTCCTTTCGGGGCCGTCGTCGCGCAACGCCAAGCTTACCCGCGGCGACAAGGCCAAACTGAAGTCGATGGCAAGCGCGGTGGCGCGGCTTTGCGAAGGTGCCGACCTGGTCATCTACGACACCATGTACACCGCCGACGAGTACCGGCAGTTCCCCCACTTTGGGCACTCGCGGCCGTCGGACGCCATCGCCGTATGCGCGCAGGCCGGTTGCAAGATGCTTGCGCTGTTTCACCATTCGCCCGATCGCTCGGACGCCGAGGTAGACACCATGTTGGCCGACGCGCGGTTGCAGTCTGCAGCTGCTGCCAAGGGGCTCGAGGTGGTGGCCGCATTCGAGGGTATGAACTTGATGCTGGGGAAGGCCTGATGGAGGTCACGTTCTGGGGCGTTCGCGGATCGATTCCTTCGCCCGGGCCGGCCACGGTGCGCTACGGCGGCAACACGTCGTGCGTCTCGGTCCGCCTCGACGGCGGCGAAATCATCATGATCGACTGCGGGACCGGCGCGCGGAACTTCGGCATCTCGCTGCTGGCGGGCGCCTTCGGTAAAGGCAACGGCGTGGCCACGGTTCTGCTGTCGCATGCACACTGGGACCACATCCAGGGCTTTCCGTTCTTCGGACCCTTCTATGTGCCGGGCAATCGCTTCACCGTGGTGGGCGGCAGCCATGGGGCCGAACTGCTGGAACGTGTGCTGGAACGTCAGATGGCTGCGCAGTTCTTCCCGGTGCAAAGCTATCGGAACATGGGCGCGAACATTGAGATGCGCGGCGCTTCGGAGGATCGCGAGCTGCGGGTGGGTAACGCCAAGATCGTCGCGCATTCGAACCCGCACGGCCCCACCGAGGTCCTGGCGTTCCGGATTGAGGCAGATGGAAAGGCCCTGGTTTACGCCAGTGACGTGGGCTATGCGAATGGCGGCCCACCCGACGAGACGGTGGCGGCGTATCGCGGTGCCGACTTGCTGATTCACGACTGCACCTTCACGCCCGAGGATCGGGCGCAGCGCGTGTCTCGCGGGCTTTCGTCGCTGGACGACGCGGTAGAGGCCGCGGTTCGCGCCGAGGTCAAACGATTGGCGCTGTTCCACTACGATCAGGACTACAGCGATCACGACGTGGACCAACTGGTCGCGCGCGGTCGCCGACAGCTCGATGCGAAGGGTGCGCAGAGGATCGAGATCGTCGGTGCGGCCGAGGGGCTGACGGTCAAGCTTTGACTACGCCCCGTAAGGCGGCGTCGCTCTGGCCATCCACGGTGTGCCGCGCGCAACCCAAGCCATCGATCTCTTGGTGCGCCAGAAGTCGAAGTGGGCTTGCGCCTGAACAGGGCAACCAACGCCAGCCTTCGTACCGGGGACACATCGGCTAGGGTGGCGGCGATGGGCTATTCCTTCTTCGGTATCTTCCTGACGACGGTCCTCGTGGCTTCGATCACGCCTGGGCCGATGCTGTTGGCGCTCAACCACGGCATCGCTTTCGGTTGGCTGGACCGGCGGTAGGGATGACCAAGATTCTTGTGGCTCTCGCCTTTGTCTCGGGTGCGGCGCTGGGCGGACTTTCGACCTGGGTTTGCAGCTACGGCTCATCGCGCCCCACCGACAAGCCGGCGCCACCGATCAGCGTCCTTCTGAAGTCTGCCGCGGTCAGCATTCGTGCATCGAACGATCACTGTGAGTCCCGGTTCGGACACACGGTGGGTGAGGTGCTCGGCGGGATTCTGCAAGCGGGCCTCGGCGATCGTCGCAATCCGTATTCCTACTCTTGCGGCGACGGGACGTGTCGCCTTGGCATCGGGAATTGCAAGCCCTGGCAGAAATCCGACTGTGGCCAAACCATGCTGGAATTCCAGGTCGACCCACGCGGCATTCCGCGGCCCGAGACGTTCGCTTGCGTAGACATCCCGTAAAGAAGTACGGAAGGCTGAAGTTGCCCGCTTCACGGCTTCTTACCGTGCGCGGGGCCACTGTTTCCGCCCGGTGGCCACGCTGCTGGCTAGCTCGAAACCAGCCTTCGGGTATTCTGCCGTCATGTGCTCCACTCACTACTGTTCGGCCGACTCGAGAAGCACACCGCTGCGCGTGCTCGCACGGGCCGGTTCTCTTTGCGCCATGCTCATCCTGGTCTATGTAGCAGCGGCCTGCGGACGCATTCCCCCTCTCGACGATGGGGCGATTCTCACCAACCCGGACGTCGCTCTGGTGGCGGACGCTGCTGCGGACGCACCCATTGTTTGCAACGAGCTCTCGCTCTCGGTCACCAAGCACGTCCTCGCCGACGTGTTGCTGGTGCTCGATCGATCGGGATCAATGAACTACAGCATCAACCAAAGTTGCTCCTGCGATCCGACCGCCAATCCCCTGGTCGTGTGCGACAACCTCGAGAATTGCCGAACCCGCTGGTCGGCCTTGGGATCGGCGCTGCGCGACACCCTGTCTTCTACGCCCCTTCTGCATTGGGGATTGAAAGTTTATTCGTCACCCGACGAGGGCCCGTGTGCGGTGACAAGCGGTGTGGAGGTCTCCGTCGGGCCCGACACGACAGCGGCCATTCAATCCGAAATCGCCGCCATCGAGCCTGCCGGCGAGACCCCCACGGCGGCCGCCATCCTGGCTGCGACCACCTACCTCGAGGCTCAAGCCGACACCAACAGAAAGTTCATTCTGCTGGCCACCGATGGCGAGCCCAACTGCGGTGGTTCCTCGCCCTCCGTGTACAACGATGACGTGGACGGAACCACCCTGGCCATCACCGCGGCTCGCAACGCAGGATTTTTGGTCTATGTCATCGGCATCGGCAAGGTCGGTAACCTGGACGCCTTCGCCCGGGCCGGCGGCAGTGGCAGCTACTATCCTGGACAATCCTCCGACGAGATCGCCCAGGCCTTGGCCTCGATCAGCAAGGCAGCAACCTGTACCTTCGCCCTGGACGCGATGCCGACTGACCCGACCTCCGTCGGCGTCTACCTAGACAAGTCGATCATTCCCAAGGACGCCAGCGATGGTTGGACCTTTGGGGCCAACGCGCAAACCGTCCTCTTGCACGGCCGCTACTGTGACCAGACCCTCGCCAATCCCGATGTCGTTGTCCAAGCACTGTTCCTAGGCTGCGACCAGCCGTTCCCCGCCATGCTGCCGTAACATTGGACTATGCGCGGATTTGCTGCGTCACATCCTTGTCGAACACGCTCTGATCACCGCCGATCAGGTCGTCGCCAAACCCCGGCGACATCCCAAGGTCAACCGCCGCCGTCGCCCGCGGGCACGTGGGGCGCTCTAGTCTTGCTGCCAGCAGCGGCCCCTCGCGCCAGCCACGACTTCAGCGCGGCGTCGGTTCGGTAACCGCCGGGGGCCACCCGCACGAACCCTCGCATGGGGCGTGCCCCGAGCTTCATCGGCGCGACGTGAGGCGTGTTGAGGAGCTGGTCGCGATCACAGGGCTCGACGCGCACGAGGAGCCCGGCGTCGCTCACGGCGCAGCACATCGACCCGTGCACCATGAAGGCACGTGACCCCATGACCGTCTTCTCCACCACGTCCGTCCGCATCGACAACAAAGCTCTCACGCGCGCCTCGGTGCTCGCTCGCAGCTCGCCAGCGCTTACGGCACGGCCACCCGGCGGGTGAACTCGTCGCTCGCCGGCTTGAAGGGGATCGGGCATGGGCAGAGTCTCTTTCGCACTTTAGGTGCTCTCCCCGGCCGCCGCGATTCTGATTTCCGACCGGGAAACGATAGCGCCGCCTATTTGGAGGTCGTCATCTTGGCGATTGCGAACTCGACGTTTCCGCTGCCTCCGCCGGTCTCGACCAGGATCTTGGCCTCGAGCATAGTTCCAAGCTTCATACCTGCGGCGTCCCACGCTTTGAAGTGGTCGGAAAGGGTGATGGTTCCACACTGTCGACCCTTCTGCCGGACGCTCCAGTGTTGCGTCCAACTCGAGGCGTTGCACCTCGAGCCACCGGTCCCGTTGGTGGAGTTTGAGAAGAGCTTGTAGGTCTCGCCATCAATCGTGGCAGTCCCCTTTTGAGACGAGCTATAGGGGTTGAATGGCATGGCACCGAACGAGTCATCCACGATGTACCACTCGGTACACGGGTTGGTCGACCAACCGTAGATTCCAATGTATGAGTAGCCTCCGGCGGATCCCGTCTTCTTGTAGGCGTAGTCGGCGGCGATGGTCCCGTACTGGTCGTAGGTCTTGCCGCCGGTCCCCCATTCGAAGCCCAAGCGGCCCAAGTAGTCCCCCGAATTGTTCCAGGCCGCGGTGAACGCGGGCGTGCTGAATGTGGTCAAGGTTCCCGAGCCTTGATTCGACCAGATCTCCCAGGCGAGGTTGCCCGAGCCGCCTCTGCTGTTTCCGGAGTGCTGCTGGCCACCTGTTGGCATGGCGGCGGTGCAGTCGACGGCCGTTGAGGTGCTGGTGCTGGTGGCAGTCGAGGTGTTGCCACCCGCGTCCGAAGCGCCCCCGGTGCCAGTCCTGCCGGCGGTCGCGCCAGGCAGGTCGCGTCCGGCATCCCGGCCTACGGATCCACCCATTCCAGTGGCACCGCCGTTGCCCGTCTGGCCGCCGGATCCGATCGCTCCTCCGGAGCCAATCGTGCCACCCGTGCCTTGGGTTCCCCCGGTGCTCGCCTGGATGCTGGTGCGACCGCCCGATCCGGTGGTGCCCCCAGTCACAGCGCCGCCTCCCGATCCCGAGCTGCCGCCACTACCGGGCTGTCCCGCGGCCCCCCCCGAGCCGCTTTTCCCGCCGGTGCTTGGCTGTGTCGTGGGCGAGGAGCCTCCCGAGCCGCTTCCGCCCGTGCCAGTTGCGTTAAGGGGTGCTGAATTGTCACTGGAACAAGCGCCGACGAGCACGGCCAGTGCGGTTGCGCCGATACGAAGCAGACGAGCGGATGTCATGCGTTCTCCTTGCGTTGGAAATCTGGAAGCTCAGCCATCGAGCGGCCCTGACCCCGGGCCCAACCGACCCACCCCGCACCCGCGATCGCGGTTCGATCGCGAGAAAGCCAAAATAAGCGCATTGGTAAATTGCCTGGGCTGTACACAATTGGCTCTGGATCTTTGTGCCGAATAAATTGCTCCAAGGGCGCTGCGGGCGAGCGTGCTGGAACCGGTCTGCTCGGGAGGAGGTGGTTTGCATTGCAACCGTCTCCTTCTCGACGGGTCGGCCGAGGGGACGACGCGCGTGGCTGGATACCACGCTCGCCGATTGGCCCAAGGTAGGGGAGAATCACCCCTCAATGGGCCTGGAATCTCATCTTGAAGCGATTGGGGCTGTACTCGGCCGCAACCCCGATCCGGTGGTCGTGGTCGGGCAGGACGGTGGCGTGCTCTACGCCAACCTGGCTGCGCTGCACCGGTGGCCCGAGGGCGATCCGAAGGCCGACCCCACTTCGTCGTTTGGTGGTGTGCTGTCGTCCATTCGGGAGCTTGGCGAGCCGGCCCGGGTCGAATGGGGCGAGATGTCTCCCGCGGGTGTGAAGTCGTGGTTCTCTTGCGCCGTCTCGCCCATCCACGCCAGGCAGCAGTCGGCCGGTGCGTGGCTTTGCATCTCGACCGAAGTGACCGAGCTCAAGCGCAACGAGGAGCGCTTGTCTCGCGCGGAGAAGCTGATGGTCGACACACAAGGGGTCGCCCACCTCGGCACGTGGGAGTGGAACGTCAACGAACCGAACGCCTTCTGGTCAGACGAGCTTTACCGCATCTATGGCCTGACCCGCGGGAGCTATACCCCGTCATACGAGGCGTACCTGACCATGGTTCACCCCGAGGATCGTCGGCGGGTTATCGACGCGACCAATCTCGCGTTCCACGAGCACGTCCCTTACTCGCACGACGAGCGCATCTTTCGACCGGATGGCTCGATCCGCCACCTGCACACCTGGGCGTATCCCATCCTCGACGGTGACGGCAAGCTGCGCCGCCTGGTGGGCGTCTGCCAGGACATCACCGAGCGCAAAGAGGCGGAGGCTCAGGTCCGGCAAATGAACGCCGATCTCGAACGCCGAGTCGCCGAGCGTACCGGCCAGCTGGAAAGGTCCATGCGCGCCCTCGAGTCCTTCAACGCCATGGTCAGCCACGACCTCCGTTCGCCACTCAACACGATTGTGCTGTCGCTCAGCGCGATGGAGCCTAACCGCCCCGAGGTGCTCGTCCGGGCAAAGGACAGGATCACCCGAGCCGTCAAGCAGATGACCACCCTCATCGATGACCTTCTGGCCTTCGCAAGCATCGGCGATGCCCCCCTGCAATGTGCCCATGTCGACCTGTCGGCGATGGCGCGGGAGATAGTGAGTGACCTCCAGCAGTCTTCGCCGGCGCGTACGGTTCATGTCGACATCGAGGACGGAATCAGCTGCTTCGCTGACGCCGGGCTTATGCGCATTGCACTTCAGAATGTTCTTGGCAACGCGTGGAAGTACACGTCTCGGACCGCGGCCCCCTTCATCGGTGTCGCCACGACAAGTGCGCCAAGTGAGGACGGCCGGCGTGTCCTCGTGGTGCGCGACAACGGCGCCGGCTTCGATATGAAAGACGTCGCCCGCCTGTTCGTGCCCTTCCAGCGCTTGCACACCGACGGAGAGTTCTCCGGCACGGGCGTTGGGCTGGCGTCGGTCCAGCGCGTTCTCGAGCGCCACTGCGCGCGAGTGTGGGCGGAGGCGGCGCCGGGCCAGGGCGCAACGTTCTTCATCGAACTGCCGCGCGGCGAGTGAGGCCTGGCCTGTGCATGGCGGCCTTCCGTTACAAAGGAACGTCGCCCGCGCGAATCGTTGCGTCCCCGATTGGCATCTACTGAGCCTGGGCAGTCCCATTGACATACACATGAGCCGCGAGGTGCAAAATGGGTAGTGTGATCAACTGTCCGTTCTGTGGCGAGGCGACCGAATTGGATTTCGGCGGCGATGCCGAGTACTCGGCCCCGGGCGAGCATGTTTTCGTCCAGGATTGCGACGTGTGCTGTGCGCCGATTGCGGTTCGGCTGCGCATCGGCGTCGACGGCGATTTCGAGGTCAGCTACGACCGAGGCTGAGCTGTCCCAAGGATGGCAGCGAGCTCTTCTCGCTCCAGCGTCTCGTGCTCGAGCAGCGCCGCAACCAAGCGGTCGAGCTCCTCTCTCTGCTTGGACAGCACGGCGTTCGCCTCTTCCAGCGCGCGACCCAGAAGCCGCCGAGCCTCCTCCTCGATCACGCCAATCGTCGAAGGGCTGGTCCCGCTATCACTTCCCATGCGCTGGCCGAGGAACGGGTGCTCGGCCTCGTGCTCGTAGTACGCGGGACCCAAGCGCTCGCTCATTCCATAGTGGGCCACCATGTGCGAAGCCAGTCGCGTGGCCTCCTTGAGATCGTTCTCGGCGCCTGTGGAGATGCTGCCCAAGATCAGGCGTTCGGAGGCGTAGCCACCCATCAGCACGCGCAAACGGGACTCGAGATCCGCCTGTGCCATCAGGTGGCGATCGGCACCCGGGCTCTGTTGGGTCGCTCCGAGCGCCATCCCGCGCGGGATGATGGTCACGCGATGAAGCGGCTCGGCCTCGGGCGAAAAGCGCGCCACGACCGCATGTCCGGCTTCGTGAACCGCGACACGCCGCTTTTCCTTCGCATCCAGCTTCGACTCGCGCGGGTCGCCGAGCACGATCTTGTCGAAGGCCTCCGCGAAATCGTCGGCAGTCAGGTTGTCCCCTCCCTTGCGCGTCGCCGACAGCGCGGCCTCGTTGACCAGGTTGGCGAGATCCGCACCCGAGAATCCGGGCGTGTTCTCGGCGATGATCTGCAGATCGACGCCAGCCCCGAGCGGCTTCCCCTTAACGTGCACACCCAGGATCGCCCTGCGGGCCGCCAACTCGGGTCGGTCGACCAGGATGCGGCGGTCGAAGCGCCCCGGTCGCAGCAGGGCCGGATCCAGGACGTCGGGGCGGTTGGTGGCGGCGATGACCACCACCAGATCCGTGCGGTCGAACCCGTCCATCTCCGAGAGCAACTGGTTCAGCGTCTGTTCGCGTTCGTCGCTGCCCCCGCCAAGCCCGGTTCCGCGCGAGCGTCCCACGGCATCGATTTCGTCGATGAACACGATGGTGGGCGCGCTTTTCTTGGCCTCCTTGAACAGATCGCGGACGCGCGCCGCCCCCAAGCCCACGAACATCTCGATGAATTCCGAGGCGCTGATGGAGAAGAACGGGACGCCGGATTCCCCGGCCACGGCGCGGGCCAAGAGGGTCTTGCCGGTGCCTGGTGGGCCCGCCAGCAGCACCCCGCGCGGGACTTTTCCTCCGAGACGCTGGAAGCGCTCGGGTTCTTTGAGAAACTGCACGATCTCTTGCAGATCCGACTTGGCTGCCTTCAGCCCCGCGATGTCGTCGAACGTCACGTTCACCGACGTGGCCTTGTCGAACTTGCGGCTCTGATTCTTGCCGATGCCTCCGAGAAGTCCGCCCGAGCCCAGCATCCCCTTGGTCCGTTTCGACATCCAGAACCACACCCCGATGATGAGCGCCCAGGGCAGCAGCGTCATCAGCATTTGAAGAGCGAAGGGCTGCTTCTGACTCTTGACGGTGATGCGTACCCCCTTCTCTCGAAGCAGAGGCAAGATCTGAGCATCGTTGGCAACGATGTTGGTATGAAGCTCCTTGATGTCGCGGCCATCGACCTTCTCGGGTTTCGCCAAGGTGGCGTCAAGAACCTCGCCATCGAACACAACCGACTCGACCTTGCCCTGTTCGATCCATTGATACAGCTGCGAGTAGGGCACGGGAGGCTGCCCGGCCCCCTCGGTGTTGGACTTCCAAAACCACATGGCGAGCAACATCAGCGGAAGCATGAGCAGCATTCGGCGCGAGGTCGACTGCTCGGGGGGCGTTCCTCCCTCAGGTCCGGGTCCCCTGTTCTTCGATCCTGACTCGTCCATTTTTTGCGGGCCTGCTCTTTCGTCTACAAGGTGCGTGCCACCGCGACCAGCGGGGTGCCAACGAAATCGAAGTTCAGCATGGACGAACCATTCCACGTCAACGCGCCTTGTGCGAGCCAGCTCAGGTAGAATTCAGGTTGTCCGTTCGTTTCGTGGTGCCATCGAAATGAAGTTATGACTAGTTCATTTCGATGGTACCGGCGCGGCAACTTCGGGCTGAATTCGCATGGCAAGTGTTCTGGCATCGCCTGTGCACTTACCGGATTTGCAATGACAAGCCGGGCACGTGGGCATCGATGGCGGAACATCCTATCAGGGGTGGCGATGCTAGCAGTTTGCTCGTGGCCCTTTAGGGCGGTCCGCAGCGTGGCCGGTGAGGATGTCGCCGACGGCGGCAGGCCGCTGCCGAAGGAGCGTCAGAGTCAGACCGGCGCCAGCTCGAGCCGCGTCGACCGAGCGGAGGACGTGATCGCCCTGCTGCACGAGGGCAACCGGATGGAGATTGAGGGCGCCAAGCTCGCACTGGAGAGAGGACAGTCGGAGCGGGCAAAGAGCTACGCTCGTCTGCTGATGATAGAGCACCAGCGCTGCGACAAGCAGCTCATGGCTTACGCGACCGACAAGGGGCTGGACCCGCGGAGCTTCCAGGACAGTCGCCAACAGACGATCGACGGTCCACTCGAAAGGCTGCGCGTGCGGCATCCACAGAACTTCGACCGAGCGTTCGTGCTGGCGATGGTGCGGGAACACGGCAAGATGGTCGACGCCCTCGAGAGCACCATAGCAGAGAGCCGTGACACGGAGCTTCGCCCTCTGCTGGCCGGGCAGCTGCCGGTGATCGAGAGACTCAAGAAGGCGGGAGAGGCGATCCTGGCGCGACTGCCCGAGAACAGTGCGGACTGAACACCCGTGCGAGCCTAGCGATGATTCTGCGATCGAAGAGCGGCCTTCGCTGCGGGGCGACCCGCGGGAAGGCTTACCTTCCGTTCGTTCTGCTCACGCCCGCCGGCCAGCCGCGCGTACACCAGCGGCTAGAACTTGTCCCGGTGCGCCCAGCGCGTAACGCGCCTTCACCCTCTTCCTGGAATTTCCGGGTAAGGTTTTGGTTTGTCACACGACGAAGCATATCGAGACAAGCCCATGAAGTCCCGCCTGGCCACTACAGCCCAGTCATCTGCGCCGTCGGGACGAGTCGCGGAATCCATCGACACTATGTACGGCCAGCACTTGGCGAAGGTGAAGCGCTGGGCACGACGCCTGGCAGGTCCGTCCGCGGATCTCGAGGATCTGGTCCACGACATCTTCCTCATCGCGCTCCGGAAGGGGGGGCAGTTTCGAGGCGAGGCCACCATCGATACCTGGCTCTTCAGCATCACCCAACGCGTGGTTCGGGCGAAACAGGGCAAGAGCCGGCTTCGCCAGTGGTTATTCGGACGGAACCAGTCCGACCTCGTTCCGCCGGCGCCCCTTAGCCCTCAGTACGAGCTCGAGCGCCGCGAGGACAGCCAGCGGCTGTACCAGGCTCTCGATCGGCTGCCCGACGCCTATCGGACCACGCTGATTCTCTACGAGCTCGAAGAGCTCTCCGGGGAAGAGGTGGCTCGGCTGACCGGAACGGCGCTGGGCACGGTGTGGGTGCGGCTCCATCGTGGCCGCGAGCGACTGATGGAAATTCTCTCGCGGGAGGAACGGTCATGAGCAAGCCTGCCGCGAACCCCAGACGCCTTTCCTCTCTGCCGGAGACCGAGGACGCCATCGGCATTGGGCGGATGTTCCGCAACGCTCGTGAGCTTCCAGACGAAGAACTTCTGACCCTGCGCTGGCGATTGCGTGCGTCCCAACGCCTTCCTGCGATACGGCCTCGGCCTTTCCTGCGCACGGCGGTCGTGATCGGTATCGTCCTTTGTCTGGGTGGCATCGTGGGCGCAGTGGCCACGCCTTTCATGGTCAGGAAGGTCTCGACCATGGTTGCGAGCCTAAAGCCGGCGTCGACGCCTGGACATAAGAAATCGTCGCGGCAGTCGGCCCCTTTGCCAGCCGTGCCGGCGCTGTCCGAACCCGTGCCCACAGAGACTACGCCCGTCGCCGGGCCGGCCGTCCCCGAACCCAGGCGCATCCCCGACACCCCCAAGCCCTTGCTTGCACCTGCGAAACACCGGACTTCTGTCCGCGTTGCCGTCGTGCGCGAGCCCGCCGCGCCGGTCGCGCCCGCCAAACCTCCGGAGGGCGCCCCGCCGCCATCGCGGTCCCCCATAGCCGCGGAACAATCGCTGCTGGGTCAGGCCATGAAGTCGCTGCGCGAAGGTCACGATGCCCGAGCCGCGCTTGCGCTACTCGCACGGCACGCCGAACAATTCCCAACGGCTGCGTTGGCCGCAGAGGCAGCCGTGCTGCGAGTCGAGGCTTTGCTGGACCTCGGTCGCCGAGACGAAGCGCTGTCGGTTTTGGACGAAGCTCCCCTTGCGTCGCTGCCCAGGTGCAACGAGCAGCTCGTGGTGCGAGGGGAGCTGCGCGCTGCCAAGGGGCGCTGGCAGGAGGCCAAGCAAGATTTCGACGACGCGATGGCGCGTGGGGTGAAGGCTGCATCGCACCCCGCCGCGAGCCCGAAGGCCCGGGACATCCAAGAACGCGCGCTGTGGGGCCGCTCGGCAGCGCGCAGCAGACTCGGTGATACGGAAGGTGCTCGCACCGATCTCGACCTGTACTTGCGACATTTTCCAAGCGGCCGGTTTGCTGGCGCCGCCGCATCCCTCCTGAAAGGCAGGCCATGAATCCAGGTTGTCTCAGGTTCGCGACCACGTTCGCGTTGACCTCGGCGTTCGCGACCTTGGCGTACGCGCAGCCGATGGTGGTGGTGCTTGGCGATGCCACCTGTCCGAGCGTGGACATGATCCTCGCCGCATTGCCGGCAGCTCGGCCCGAGATTAATTTGTCGGGGCAGAAGGTAACGGTCGAGGTCGTGGGTGACCGGCTTTCCTTGAGCTTGGACGAGGCCCCAGCCGCTCGACGAGAAATCCCGGCTGACACCGACTGCTCGGTTCGCGCGGAGAGCGTCGCCGTGATTGTCGCCGCATGGTCCGGCGAGCTGGGAGCTAACCCCACCGATTCACCCGTGCTCAAGGTGGCCAGCCCTTCTCCAGTGTTCCCGGTGCTGACGCCAGCGAAGAGGCCGAGACCCGTCATGGAGGTGGAGGGCTCGGCTTTCTATTCCCCATTTTGGGGCCACGCACTGGGTGGCTTGCTGGGTGTCAGACGCACCCCCCATGAGGGTGGCATCGGCGTCCGCGGCTTCGGGGCCTACCAATCCGGGCGCGACCTGGCGCTGGAGGGCGGCACGAACCAGATCCTACGCTTCCTCGTCGGCGCCGCGCTGACGTACCAGGTTCAGCGTACCCATGTCTTTGCCTCGGGCGAGGTTGGCCTGGTCGGCACCTTCACCCGCGCGCAGGGCACCGGATACGAACTCAACCAAGCAGACTCGACGGCAAACTTTGGTGGCCTCGTCGATCTCAGAGGCGGCCTTCGTCTGGGGCGAGTCAGTCTTTGGTTGAATGCACGGGGATTGCGCCTGGCCCACGCGGAGACAGTGAAGGTGCAATCGAGTAGCCCGGGTGTCGCTGACAGTACCAAACTGAACCCGTGGGATCTGCAGATCGGCCTCGGCCTTGGTGTTCGCTTTGAATAGAGGGATAGCATGAGAGCCCAACACTCTTTCACCAGCGCTTCGTTGATTGGCCTCATTGTCTTGGGGCTTGGCTGTGGTGGAACCATCGACACCGGCACGGCGAAGAGACCGGTCAACAACAAGCCGGCCGCCGATGGCTCCTGCCCGGTCGGGCAAACCCGGTGCGGCGAGGGCATCTTCGCCACCTGCGTGGATCTGCAAATCGACCCCAATCACTGCGGCGCCTGCGATCGGGCATGCTCGGCCGGCATCGCCTGCCAATCGGGTACGTGCCAGCAGACGCTGTGCACGGGGGCGGCTCTCCCTCTCTCCGGGCAAGCGACGACGACCACCTCCGCCACCAGCGGCGCATCCTACTCGCTAGACCTCGGGTCTAGCCAGCTCCTCGCGGACGTCAATGGCGATGGCCTCCTAGACCGCGTAGAATGGCTCACGCTCGGTGGCATCTGCCAAGACTGCAATGCGTACCTCAGCCAGTTTCGCGTTTGGTTGCGCCAACCCGATGGAAGCCTCGCAACTCCAGATACCTACCAGGCGAGCGATGTCATCAGCAGAGTCTTCGCGACCGACGTGAACAGCGACGGATTGGCCGACCTCTACGTGGTCTCATGGACTTATACCGCCTCGACGAATAGTCAATTCCACGTCGAGTTGTGGCTCGGTCAGCAAGACGGTCACCTGAGGCAAGTCGACGCCCCTCTAGCCACTCTCGAGTCAGCGTCCGTCTTCGGCTCCGAAACCGCGATCAGCGACCTTTCGGGTGATGGCTGGCCTGACCTGGTCACAGAGGCTCCCACCCCCGACCCCAGCGCTCCTCCCAAGATCAACGTGTATTTGTCCGACAGCACGGGCGCTCTGCACTTGTCGCAGACCTTCGCTGCGCAGGGGACGCACACCGTCATCAAAGACTGGAATGGCGACGGAAGTCCCGATCTCGCTTTGCTCGGCGGCACCATGGAGATCCTCTACAACCGAGGCGACGGCACGTTCGAGGAGCCTTTGAACTGCGCTCTCTTGGTGGGAGGCTGGTCAGTGATGGATAACGGCCTCGTGGTCGAGGACTTCAATCGTGACGGGCGGATGGATCTTGCGTTTGGAGATCTCTTCAAAGCGCGCGTCGCGGTCATGCTCGGACTCGGCGGGTGTGGATTCGCCCCCATCAGCTACTACGACGTTCCTGGATCTTCCGCTGGGTTTCTTCGTGCCGCCGATATGAATGGCGATGGAATACTCGACCTCGTCAGTGTCACCGGACTCAGCAGTTTTGACCCCCAAAATCCGAGCATTCAGAGCTACGGATTCACGGACTACTTTCTTGCAGTGCTCATGGGTAACCCTGACGGTACCTTCCATCTACAGGACACAGTGATTTCGCTCGGCCCAACATCGATCACGGACGTGAACATCGGAGAAGTAACCGGGGATCATCGCCCCGACATCGTTGTATCGAGTGTCAACGGCCAAGCCGGACAGACCACCACATGGGAGAACATCTGCCAATGACAGTAAGGTATGTCAGTCCGACTTGGTTGCTCGCCACGGTTCTCGTAGGGGCGGGCGGCGCCTGTCACTCGAACACCCTCTTGGTTTCCTCCGACGCTGCCATCAAACACGATGGTTTGCCAAACGTGGCTGTGGCGCCTACGGTGCAACCTTCGATTGACGGCGGCGGCCAGTGCCCGGACGGCTATGCTCCCTGTGGAAAGGGCGAGGGGCTTCGCTGCTACGACCTCAGTCGGTCGCAGGATCACTGCGGGGCCTGCGGGAGTGTGTGCGCTTTGGGGATGACCTGCGAGGCGGGAGCGTGCCGCCAATATCGCTGCAAGGGAGCCTTGAGCTTCAAGACACTCGTGTTGGGCGAGTCCGGCAGCGCCTATGCGCTCGGTGATTTCGACGGTGACGGCATCTTGGACCTGGTTGGCGCGTCAGGCGGTAGCCCCACCTTGAATCTCCTCTATGGAGCGGGCGATGGGACCTTCTCCACGGACCAAGTCATCGACTCGACCCCGCCGGCCTCACCCACGTTGCCGAACCGTATGCCCATGAGTTGGCGGGATGCCCTCGCGGCGGATCTGAATGGGGACGGCCTCCCGGACCTCACCAGCATCAGGTCTGGCGACTCTGCTGTCACGGTCCGCCTTGGCTCGGGAAGCCGCAATACCCCCTTCGGCCAGCCCACGAGCTACCCGACCAGCTCGGACATGACCGGCGTGCTGTTGGCCGATTTCGATACCGACGGCCGACTCGATCTGGTGGCGGGGGTAAGTCAGGGGCTCGAATACTGGCAGGGACAAGCGGGCGGTCGATTCGAACACCGGTCGGTACTGGATTCACAGGACGGCTCGACCTTCGGCGTGGGCCTTCCTTTGGCCATGGACTGGAACGGCGATGGTATCGTCGATCTCGTCTATGGGTTTGGGGGCCTCGCTGGGGGAATTCAGGTCGGGGCGGGAACTCGACTGCACTACCGCCTGAGCCATGGCGACGGCACCTTCGACCCGGAGGTCACGTGCGCTCTTGCAGCGGGAATCGTTGGTGACCTGGACCACGACCATCGTCCGGATTTGATAAGCGCATCGACCAGCCTGGGAGCGACGCTTTTGTTGGGGATAAGCGGCTGCAGCGCCAGCAAGACCGTCCCAATAACCGATTGGACCAAGGATGGTGGCGCGGCCTTGGCCGACTTCAATGGGGACGGCAATCTGGACGTCGTCATCGACGACAACCAGGCCATCATGGTCCACGTGGGGGATGGTCAAGGTGGCTTCCCCCACGCGTTGACTATCCCCGCACCCACGGGGGATCAGTGGCCCCGCGGCTCTTTCTTGGTGGGAGATCTAAACCAGGACGGCAGGCTGGACATCGTTTTCGCTCGAGAAGGTGGCTGGGGAGTCCTGCTCAACACCTGCCAGTAGGGCAGAATCGAGCCGACCAGAGCAGTCTCAAGGAGGACCGATGCGAGAGAGTTGCCTAATTGTGTTGGCTTTGGTGTTGGCCTTTCCGGCCAGCGCTGTCCGCGCCCAAGAGGAATCCGCGGTAGCCCCGGCGACCGAGCTTGCTGCCGCTGTTTCACCTGCGCACGATTTTCAGTCAGGCGTCGCGTTTCTGCCGATGCTGCTTGGCAGAGTAGCGACTGGCCCAACGGGCGAGAACACCTCATCCAATCTAGATTTCGCCTATGGGGTTGGCCTCACGTTTGGGTACAGGGTCCTGTCTGGACTGAGCGTGGGCATTGCGCCGCAAGTTGTCTTTCGCCTGACCTCCAAGGACTCGGCCGGATACAGCGTGATTGAGTCCGAGAAGGAGTACGACCTGATGGCAAGGATTGCGTACGCGTATACGGTGACCCCTAAAGTCGATGTCTATGCCGAGGTCATGCCTGGATACTCTTTCGTTACCTACAAGAAGGTCGTCCTGGGATCGCAAGCGCCCAGGGCCAGGGGAATCGTCCTGGCCGGCGGCTTGGGGGCAACTTTCGCTATCACCGAACGGCTCTTTGCCAACGCCAGCCTCGGCTACCAGGAGGGTTTCCAAACTTCCCACGGAATCAGCGACAAGGACGTCAAGACCAAGTTCGTCCGCATCGCCATCGGGGGTGGCGTGAAGTTCTAGCGCGTCCACCACCGGAGCCTCCTATGGCCCCCGGGTCACCGCCAGCGCTATCGAACCGCTCGTGAACCCATGCCGAGTCGATGTATGGTGACGGAGAGTCACATCCCATGCGAAACGCATCGACCGCAATCTTCATCGCTGCCGCGGCTGCCTGCATTGCCGTCGGCTGCGGATCGCAACCCCCAGGGCGCAAGGCCGACGCGGGCATCTCGCCAGACTTGTCGCAAGCCGTCGAGGCGGGACAGCCGGACAGCCCGCTCCAACCCGATGCGAAAACCGACGCGCCGCATTTGGACCTCCGAATTCGAGTCGACACCAGAAAGACTGATCTCCCGACGAGCACCGAGGCGGGACAGCCGGGAGGGCGAAATACGAGTTGGGCGGACGAGCGTGTCCGCGTCCTCATCGCTCAGATGACCACGAGCGAGAAGCTGAAGCAGCTTCTCCATATCGCCCCTGCCATCTCCCGACTCGGGCTTCCTTCGTACAACTACTGGAACGAAGGACTGCACGGCGTGCTCACCGACGGCGCTACGTCGTACCCGCAAGCCATCGCCTTGGCGAGCGCGTGGGATCCGGGG
>Ga0302323_100000979_pt1 | contig 23086 bp, 20 predicted proteins | sample Fen_T0_3_FD_201950 | JGI IMG/M metagenome (GOLD analysis project Ga0302323, IMG submission 201950) | Peat permafrost microbial communities from Stordalen Mire near Abisko, Sweden - Fen_T0_3 | ecosystem: Environmental > Terrestrial > Soil > Wetlands > Permafrost | place: Sweden: Abisko... | reverse complement strand
GCTACACGTTCACCGACCTGGTTCGGCTGGCGAACGTGGACGCGGTGGTGCGGCGCGCGCTGACGGGGCACGTGACGGAGGAGATGCAGCGGCACTACTCGACCGTGGGGCTCGAGGAGAAGCGAGCCGCGGTGGCCGGCGTGCTGCGGCTGGTACCACCGGAAGCGCGCGCGAAGGCGCCGACGCTCATCTCGTCCACCGCGGACGGTGTGAGCGCCGCACCCAGCGCGCAGGAGGTCGCCTCCCCCACCGTGGACGGCGCGATCGCCTCGCACACCGTGAGCGGCGCGGTCGCCTCGCCCACCGTGAACGGCGCGATCGCCTCGCCCACCGTGAACGGCGCGATCGCCTCGCCTACCGCCAACGGCGCGATCGCCTTGCCCACCGCGAACGGCGCTAACGCCTCGTCCACCGTGAACGGCGCGAACGCCTCATCCACCGTGAACGCCTCGCCGACCGCGCGCGCGGCGAGCCTCACGTCGCGGGCCGCGCGCGGCGCGAACCCCACGTCCTCCACCCGAAGTGGGGTTCCAGGTGGGGTTTCGGCATCCGGGAGGAAATCGGCCCGCTGAGAGGCGGTCTCAACGGGCCAAGTTCATTGCGAATTTCTTGAGCGGGATACCAGATTCGAACTGGCGACCTTCAGCTTGGGAAATAAGCGGTCTAGCCAAACGACACGCCGACATTGGCAGACGTTCCGGGGGCTTAACGCTTCCACGCGTTTCAGGGCGCCCCCAGTCGTCGCGGTGAAAGTGTGAACTTTGGTGTGAACGGACCCTCTCCGCATGGGGCTCGAGGTTTCCGCTGGAAATCTGCGGAGTCGTGGGCGGGACCAACACCGGCCGCGCGGTCGCGGCCTCGAGGTCATAGCCGCTGCCGATAAGGGGTAGCCGGCGCGATTGGGTGAGCGCGTGTTCGCGATCGACAAGTCGATCCAATCATGATCTAAGAGGAACATGCCTCATGCGAGGGGCAGATCCCTGTGGATAACGATCGCGAACCTTGTGCTTTACGAACGTATTGTTGCCAAGTACTGTTCATACGTTCAGTCTCGAAAGGTCAGACGGCTGAGATATCAGCTCTTTTCACAAGGACATGCACATGGAACCGACGACGCTTCAGATGAACCTGGTCGCCAAATCGCTCGTGCTGCTGGAGCTCCAAAGGGGAGGGCCGACGTTGGGTGAGGACCTCGTCGCTCTTGTCGAAGAGCGTTGCTCTGCGATGGCCATGAGGCGACCCGACTTCGATTTCGTACAGTGGGCGCAGACTCCGATCTGGGGCCTCTTCGAGACCTTCAGCGAGTCGGGGTACGTAACACACTCGGGGCCATCGCGGATGGACGATCATGAGTGGTGCGTCGCGCGCATCACGATCACTCCACGCGGTGAGCAATTTCTACAGGCAGCGGAACGAGAGGCCGGCCTCCTGTTCGAAGTGCTGAGCGCAAAAGTTGCCCCTCTCGCGGCCGTCGGCTGAGTATTCCGGGAGGGCGCAGGAGGGTCAATGACTACGTCCATCAAGGACACCGTTCACGGATACATCGAACTGGACGATTTCGAGAAGAAAGTCGTCGACTCTCCCTGGTTCCAGCGCTTGCGACGAGTCCGTCAGAACGATGTTTGCAGTTTCGTCTACCCGACGATGCTCACAACGCGCTTCGAGCATTCTCTCGGCGCAATGCACATCGCCGGCGAGTGCCTCAAAGCAGCCCTCGAGGACCGCACCTCCAGCGGCAGCGTCCGAGGCTTCCTCCAGCAGCTCGGCGCCGAGCTTTCGAGCGCCGTCGACGTGAAGCAACCGCTCGACGCGTTGGCTCTTTTCGCTCTGCGGGCCACGCGCATGTACGGTGCGCTTCACGACATCGGGCATCCGCCCTATTCGCATCTCATCGAGTCCTGCTACACTCCGTCCGACATCGGTGTTCCCGGCGGGGTCAAGGATCGCTGGCACGAGACCAACGGCGCCGAGATCGTCCAATCGCTGCTGCCTCAGGCTGTCGCGGCGACCGGCGACAATGCGGACGTACTGAAGACCGTTGCGCATCTTTCGAGCAAGGGCGTGAAGACACCGGCGCTTCGGGCGATCAAGCAGCTGGTCGACTCCGTCATCGATGCGGACCGCATGGACTTCGTGCTTCGGGACGGCAGGAACAGCGGCTCCGATTTCGGCATCTACGACCTCCGTCGGCTGGTAAACTCGTTCCGAATCCACGTCGTCGACGTCCAGGGGACCGTCCAGGCAGTTGCGATCCGCCCGCTAAGTACCGCTCTGAGCGCCATTGAGTCCCTCATCCAGGAGCGCTACAAGATCTATCGTTGGGTGCTCTTCCATCATCGCGTCATGCAGTCACGCGCGCTTATGAGCTACGTACTCGCCAAGACCTCTGACGATACCGAGTTCGATCGAAGACAGTTCCAGGCAAAGAACTACGTACCGACCGAGAATCCCAAGCCCGGGCAAAAGGCGTACGAGTACGTGCTGCTGGGCGATGGCATCGTCGATCAGCATCTCGACAAGCATCTCCGTCGATTGCGCGCCTTAAAAAGGACGCTCAGCGTGGATGAACAGCGGCTCTTGTCAGCGCTGAAGATTCTCATTCTCCGCGACAACCTCGGCATCCCACTTTGGAAGCGGACTGATGAGTACAACGGCTTGCGCGAAAGGGACTCTTTTGAGACCAAGCTGCGTGAGGCGTTTCAGAACGTCTCGCCACCTCCGCCCGACGACCGGATCCGTAGCAAGCATGGCTCGTATGCGAACTGGGTCGCCGCCGCTCTTGCGAGAGCAGGCCATTCTCACGAGAGAGAGATCACCGATGCCATCAACTCCGGCTGCGACGGAACCGAATGGTATCTGCTTGAGTCGCCGAGCTTCAAGCCCGCCGGAGACGACCGGATCCTCCGCAAGGATGGCTCCGGCGGACTGCGCCCCGACAACCTCTCTGACGTTTCGAGTATCGCTTCGGCGGTCACGGAGGCCCGCAGCAGGGACGTCCACCTCTTCGCCTTTTGCTTCGTCAACGCTCCAGTGACCGACGCGCAGGCCAAGCAGATCAAGGTTGACGGGCGAAAACGACTCGCAGAAGTGATCGCCGCCTACTATCAGAACAGCGAAGTGGTCCGTCTCGACTTTGACCCTCCTGCGTAGCTCAAGAGAGTACCCAGCCCCCGCGATTTAACGGACCGCCCGCCCGATTGTACTGGCATTGCGGATCCACGGAACGTAGTGCTTCAGCGGCGCCTTGGGGCTCATCCACTTCGCCGCGCTTTCGTGATCCAGTGCCGGCGCGGTCGGGCTGCGGCGGCGCTTTCGTGACCCACCTCCGCAGCCGGCGCGGCTCGTTCGACGCGGCTGGCCGACGACGCAACACCATGGCGAAGCGGTCGTGATGCACACGGAATATCGGCGGCGGAACACGCCGGCAACGACGACGAGCGAGTGGCAGAAGGCGCGCGGGCCTGAGTGTCAACTCGCGCGGCGCCGCAGGCAGGTGCCAGCGCGGCACGACGCCGCGGCGACTCGGACGGTCCGGAGAGATCTCGGGTGATCCTCCCTTGATGATCAGAGCACCGATCTATACTCCCCCAGGGGGGAGAGTCATCCAATAAGCATGGAAAATCTATGCCGAATTTGGTTGTAGCGCCCCCAAGAACTGCCTATGCTTCCAGCCATGGCTCACGCGTCCAGCAACGGCGGCGGCCCAAATCGGGCGCCTACTACGCTTGTGAGCGTCCCGGTGCGGATGAAGGTGATGGGATGAGGAGCACCGACGTGAATACTAGCGGCGCGGGAAAACAGGGTCCCATGCAGGTCATTCCACAGCCGTGGTCCCTCACCTTGATCACGACGCGCTCGTCGTCCGCGATCGCGGTTACCGCGATCGGGGTTGCGGTCGCAAGCCCCTCGTACGCCTCGACGGCGTTCGCGAGGACGTTCGTCAGTGCCTGCACCAGACGACCCCGACAAACATCGGCACGGAGTCCATCGACGACGTCGACGCGGATCGACGGCCCCTGCCGTCCGCCATCCCGGATGATCGTGACGCTCTCGTCGATGACCTCCCTGATGCTCTCCTCCGAGAACGAGAGCTTCGGCGGAGCAGAGTAGACACGCATCGCGTCGAGCACCGAGCGCAACCTCGTAACGCGATCCTTCATGCGCGATGCCTCGTGTACCAACTCCTCACGCGACGTGCCTAAGTCGCCGAGGCGCGCGACGATACGGTCGGCCGACGTAGCCAGCGGCGAGAGCAACTTCACGACCTCGTGATACAGCTCGCGTGCGAACGTGTTCGCGATCTGCTCGCTCGCCCGCTTGACTGCCGCGCGCCCTCGCACTCCGAACCGCGCCTCAATGTCGTCGAGCGTCGCGTTGATGTGATCCTCGTGCTGTTTACCCAGGGCGCTTGCATTTGCCCAGTCGCGGCGTCGCAGCGAAGCGGCCTCCGCTGCTTGTCGCACGCGCGCGTTGTCGTCGGTCGCCAGCCTGGCGAGCACCGGCTCGAACTCCCCCCGCAGGGTCTTCGCCGCGGCTTGTGCAACCGCTCTGCGCACCTCCCACTTCGAATGATCGGCCAGCCGGACGAGCCGCTCCGTTAACGCGTGGATACCTACGTCACCGGGCGTGGCTGATTGCAGCCACGCTGCGGCGGACGCTACGCCGTCGAGGACCGTACTCCAATCCCCAGCGCCGAGTGCGGAGAGAACGCGATCGAGCTCTGCCTGTTCAGTGGCCGTAACGTTGCTTCCTTTGCAAGAACGCCTCTCGTCCGCCTTCAAGGATCGTCTCGATGTCATCCTTGCATTCATCGACCGATCCACATCGCCGAATCCGCGCCTGGTGGCCGTCGGACTCGAGAACGAACACGCGCTCGGCTTCGCCGAGCACTGGGATGTTCGGGTTGTGCGTCACGAAGATCACCTGGCGCGCGCCTTTCACGGTTCTCAGTGTCTTCACGATGGTGTCGTAGATGAAAGCGTTGTCGAGGTTGTCCTCCGGCTGGTCGATCAGGAGCGGCCGTTCGCTCTGCACGAGCAAGATCGGCAAGATCGTAGTGCACCGTTGACCGGTGGACAGGTTCGGTGACTCTTTATACTTGTCACCGTCGAGTAGCTCGATGCATGGGACGTCTTCGAGGTCCACTGCTTCGATCTCGTACGCGTTGCTATCGTCGCGCAATGCCGCGACCACGCGCTTGGCCCGTTCTTCGTCCAAGCCGGCGCGTTCTGAGACGAGATCGGCGTTGCCCGTCATGACGGCGCGCGCGAGCTCGCTCGGGAGGAACGCCTGGGCGAGCCGCTCTGCAACCATGTTCTGCTTGAGCGGCAAACCTTTCAGGGTCTTCGCGAGAAGCTCGCGGTACTGCTTCGCGTCCCCGGCCTGCGTGATTGTCACCCGGATCGACGAGAATTGCTGGGTCAGTCGGTCGGTGACGCTCTTTCGCGCAGCGAAGCGTCGATCCCGCAGCTCGGAGATCTTGCCAAGCAACTCGTTGCGTTTGACCAACACGCCAGTGCGCTGCGCCGCCTTGGCTTCGCGTTGTTTGGCAGCGGCGGTCGCCTCGGCGTGTATTTGTTGCAGCGCCGCTCGCTCGGTGGTGCGCCCCCCCTCCACCTCGAACTCCGAGATGAGAGTTCGGTAAGCGGCCTCCTGGATCGCATGGCGCTCTGCGAGAGCCGACCGATGGTGACCGAGCGACGTTTCCAACGTCGCTGCTGCGGATGAGATCGAACGAGATGCATCTTGCAGGACGACCTCGAATGTCCGGACGTCCGCCTGGAGCACTGCAACCAGATCCTGATTCGATCCCGACCGTACTGACCCATCGATTTGGACCTCGACGGTAGCTTGAAAGCCGGACACGGCTGCTGCTATCTCGCTCCCGGCGCGCTGCGCGGCAGTTGTGATCTGATCGATGACCTGCGCCTCACGATCGCGCGCAGCCTTGCCGGCGTGTGCAGCGTTCAGCTTCGCAGCGTCCGGGCCGCCGGCCTGCGCGACACCTTTCAGCCGCTCTTCAATGATCGGCAGCTCCGAAGCGCGCGCCGCGAGATCTTCGATATCACCGTCGAGTCTCCGAAGTTCCACGGTCGTCTGGCCGAGTTGGCGGTGTAGCGCTTCGAGGTCGCGCGCGATCGACGCCGCCTCCATCTCGACGAAGCGATCGAGAAGGCTGAGCTGCGCTGCTGGGTTCGATGCGATTTCCTCGATCTCGTTCTGGCTGAACACGTCGGCACGGAAGATCTGGTCACGATCGAGCGACACCGGCACCGCCGTTCCGGCCTCGTTGATGACCTGGACCGCCTCGGTCGCGCTGCACTCCGCCGTGTAGCGCATATCCGTCTTGGTCCGCAGCTCGATAGAGATGCGTCCTCCGCCGAGGTTTGCTTTGACGAGACCCTCGATCGCGCGATGTCGCTGCGAGTTGATCTTCGGGTCCGGCATCAGCCCGAGCCCGAAGCGCAGGAACTCGAGTGCCGTGGTCTTGCCGGTGCCGCGCCCGCCGATCAAGCAGTTGAGGCCATCGGCGAAGATGAACTCGGCGCCGGCGAGAAAGCCACCCGTGATGCGAGCCTTCAGCAAGGCGTGATGACCAGGGGCCTTCTGGATGCTCAAGCTCACGTCGCCACCCTCGGAGGAAAGACAAGACTATCAAGAATTGAGCCGGTGATCCTATCCTTGCGGCAGACGTGCGTGATGCGACGAGCCGCGCCGCCGCGGCCCGAGACCACGGTGGCGCACGGAGCGCGGTGGCCGCAGGATGCGCATGCCGGAGGAGATGTGGGCCGAAGTGGCCGAAGTCACCCGGGGCTGGGTCGTCGAGGCCATGGCTCGCGCTGCGGGGTGGCATCTCCACGCGAGGCGTGACGTCGGCGCGGCGATGTGCATAGCGGATGCGCACACTATCGTGCTTTATCGCACCTTAGACCACCTCGAACGCCGACGGAATCCGACCGGTCTGAGGCCGACGATGCTCGCGTGGGGAGCGCGGGCGGGCACGATCCGCAGCTGCCGAACTGGGTCCGGGCCGTCGAGCGACGCTGGCCGCCATCGGTGCTTGTCTTGGCACCTGCCATCTCCCATGTCAAACGCGTTCCGGGTGACCGCCAACAGCACAGATGTATAACAATGTCGAGAAGATAGCGACCCGTAGGGCCGAGTTACCAAGCGCAGAGCTGCTGACACGTGCCGACGCGGCAGCGCGGCAGCGGCCCGGGCAGGACCAGCGCGATCGCTGGCTCGGGCTGCGCCGTCTTGATGCCTAGCGGCGGGCTCGCGATCGAGTTCCGCGAGCCATTCGCTACGCTGCACGTCTACCTGCCGCTGCCCTGCGGCGGTCAATGCTTGGACCGGCGGTGAAGCGTGGGCCGACGGTCGGCGTACGGACGGGCATGATCCGCACGGCGGTGATGGCGGCGAGCTGCATCCGATCGGTGCGTCGGTGCGAGCCCGAAGCGATCCCACCTGTTCACCGTTGCCGAACTTGACCGCTTTGATTCCGCCCGAGCGACCGTCCGCCGAATCCGGGTCCCAGGAGCAACGGCGCGGGAGGTGTGTGGATCCAATACTTTGACGGCTCGGAAGGCGTAACAATCGGATCTGCAGGGTGAATCTCCCGGGTGGGGGCGCCGAAACTGGTTTTTGCCCCGCAGCGGGCGGCCGGGCAGGATGGGGCATGGCCAAGATCGGGGTTCCGACAGTAACCGGACAAAAAACAACGCTAAGGCCGGTTGCGTTGACGGCGGGGTGTGCGCGGCGACCCGAGCCAGCCCCCGCCACCGTGCTCATGTTTCGACGATCGCAACCTGTGGCGACTACGCCGCAAGCGCACGGACGAACTCGTCCCGGAGACGGTGGGCGCGAACACGCAGCGCACCGGCGCTGGCACCGGTCGTCGCTGCGATCTCGTCGTAGTTGCACCCGGCGCCGAGATCACACAGGAGCATCCAGTCGTTCTCAGAGACGGAACCCTTGATGATGCGGAGGTGCTGGCGAGCCCGCACCTGGGCCTTGCCGTCCATGACCGCCTCCTCGCGCAGCCGATGCTGACGGCGCAGCCGCGCGCGGTGGCGCTCCCGCCGGCTCTCGCTACGCGCGGTGCGCTCGATGGCCTGGGGGGATGCTGTTGCACCCGCGGCGAGGATCCGATCGAGCGCGGCTTCGAGGCCCCAGCTAGAATCGTCTACGGTGGTGCTCTTGCGGAGCTTGGCCTGGACGTTGAGGTAGTAGTCCCAAGGTGGCGGCAACTTCGACAGCGGCAAATTCGACATGTGGTCTCCCGGATCTGTTAGGCCTGTGTCGGCCTGCGGTACCTGGGCGACGTTTTTGCATTCTCCGGTTTTCGGGGATCTTCGCGCGAGACGTTGTGCTCGCGAGAAGCTGTCCGATCCTTCGAATACTGAGACGCCGTCCTCTTGCGATTCTCGCGCCATCGTCGCCGGAAGGCAAGCAGGTATCAGGACCCTGCAACTCCAGCGGCTGGCTCTTACCTTCTAGGAGACGGCGTACCCGGCTTGTTACTGACGCGCGACGGGCGCGATCTGAGTCGTCGACCGCGACCGCGACCCGACCTCGATGACGACCTCGACCCGCGACTGCGTTCACCGCGCGCTGGCGACCGCGACCGCGCAGCGGTACCCGATCGCACCGCGCGCCGACGAGTCGGCGCGCGCGGCCCGCTGGCGAGCTCGGCCGCGGCGGCGATCGACGGCGCGATGTGATATGTCCGGGCGCATGGGCGGCCGGGCAGCGATCTACCTGCGCGTAAGCAAGGGCGAGCGCCACACCGACAACCAGCTGACCACGCGCGATCTGGCGAAGGGACGAAGAAGGAAGAACGACCCGATCACGCCGGAGGACAAGAGGAAGGGCGAGCAGGAGCGCGCCAAGCTAGAATCGATCCGGAAGAAGCGCACGCGCGATCGAACGATCACAGTCATGCGGGTCAAGCACTCGGCTGGCTCGCACCTCGCCCGTTCATCGACGACCTTTGCAGACAGCTGGCACGCTCGGTGGCCGCCCCCGAGGGGATCGCGGACCTGCTTGACGAGATCGCGAGCGAGCTGAGGAAGAGAGCGAGGCAGGCGCGTGACCGGATCGTTCACGAGGTCGATCGCATCCGGCCGAAGCTCGCCAAGGCGGCGCATCTGATAAAAAACAGAGAACTCGCCGTCAACAAGATAGACGAGGAGGCGGAACTGACCAAGTGGATCGACGAGGTCGACGCAGACGTGACAGTCCACGAGATCTTCGAGAGGCTCAGGAAGCCGAAGCGCCACGAGTTCTGGATCGAGGCGTACTGGCTGGTCGGGAAGATCCGCGACGTCTCGCTCGCGGAGCAGAGCGTCAAGCGGATCTACGGGAAGCATCGCCGGAACCGAGATAAGGGTGGTCCTCGAACAGGGTAGCTTTCGCAGAGGAAGATGCTCCGCGATCGACGAAGAACATGGGAGCAGGTCATGCCTCCGAACCGATGCGTGTCAACGAGTTTGAGACGGCGTTCGCGTGAAATTACTGAGCAGCGCTTCCCTTGAGCCGGCCTTGATCCGTGCTCGCGATCGGGTCCATGGGTGGCGGGTTGATCCACGCCGCGGCAGGTGGCGCTTTCTGGGTAGGTTGGCCTCGGACGAAGCGTTCTGGATGACGGAGGTGCGCCTCGTCGAGAACACGTTGCCGCGCGGTGATGATCGCGGCAGCTCGACCGTAGTGCACGTCGACGGGGTGAAGCAGCGCAAGGCTGGAGTGGTAGTGGGTGTCGTTGTACCAATCGACAAGCTGGCGCGCGACCTGGCGGGCATGCGGCAGGGAGCCGAGATGGTCAGGCATGTCGGGGCGGTACTTGAGCGTGCGGAAGTTCGATTCCGAATATGGGTTATCGTTCGACGTGTGCGGTCGGCTGTGGCTCTTCGCGACGCCGAGGTCGATGTAGAGCTGCGCCGTCGACTTGGCGACCATCGGCGAGCCGCGGTCGGCGTGCACGGTGAGTTGCTCGCGGACAACGCGCTGATGCCGGCAGCACGCCGCGATGAGCTCCTGCGCGACGGTCGCGGACTCGCGCTCGGTGACCTGCCAACCGACGATGTAGCGGCTGAACAGGTCGAGGATGACGTACAGCGTGTAGTACGTGCCCTTCGTCGGTCCTGGCAGCTTCGTTGTGTCCCACGTCCACACCTGGTTCGGCGCCGTCGCCACCAGCTGCGGCTTGATGTACACGGGATGCTGTCGCTGCGCGCGGCGCTCACGGACCTGACCGGCCTGGGCGAGCACGCGGTACATCGTTCTCGTCGAGCACAGGTACTCGCCGTCTTCGAGCAGCTTCGCGTAGACCTGCGCCGGTGCCAGGTCCATGAACCGCTCGCTGTCGAGCGTCGCGAGCACCTGCGCACGTTCCTCGTCGGAGAGAGCACGCTCAGGGCGGGGCCTCGGCTTGGGCGCGACGGCAGGCTTCTGCGCACGGTAGTAGCTCGCGCGACTCACACCGAGGGCCACGCACGCCGCGACGATGCCGACCAGCGGGTGCAGGGATGCAAACCCCTCCATCACCGCGTCCTCACGTCGAGTCGCCCCGGCCGGAACCGCGCCGGCGCCTGCACGAAGTCTTCCTCCGTCGGCGCCGGCAATACTTCCCCCAGGAGCGCAGCCACCTTCCGCTGGACCTCGATGACCGCGTTCGCCTTGAACAGCTCGTGCTTGAGCTTCTCGTGCTCGCGCTGGAGCCGCGTGTACTCGTCCGCCAGCGGGCTGTGCTGCGGCTTGCGGCCCCGCTTCTTGGGCGTCAGGCCCGCGAGCTGGCCTTCGTCGCGCTCACGCCGCCACGTGGTCAGGTGCGACGAGTACAGGCCCTCGCGGCGCAGCACCTCGCCAACCCCTCCCTCCTCCCCCGACGCGAGCGCCTCGTCGGTCTCCTGGAGAATGCGGAGCTTGTACTTGGCAACAAAGGTCCGGCGCTTCGGACGTTCGGGGGAGGTGGCTCTCTCCGGATCCCCCGAACGGGTAGCTTCCCGGACCGCGGACGCCGTTCCCTCCCGGGGAGAGGCGGTGCCGTTCTTCTTCGACATGTTCAACAACGTGGTCACATTCCTGCTCGCCCTCGACTGTCATTTCGACCAGGGGAGCCGTCTCAGTCACGTTGGCACAGAGGGAACTGCGCCCAATTGCGGGATCGCACCCGGCGACCCTGGCTTCATGTCCAGGTCCATCCGTCCGCGCGCACGCACGCCGACGCCGTTCCCAGCGAGCCGCCAAGCGCCGCCGGCGGCCTGACACCCTGCGCCTCCGAGCCAGCTGGGGCGCCCGACACCTGGAGCTCGCCGCCGCGGGCGCGCTGGCGATCGTCGCGGTCCTGGCCGCGGCCTTCGCGATCGCCGTGGCGCTGTGGCTGCAGTTCCGGTGATGGGTCGCTTACTTCCGACCGGCGCCAGTCCTTGGAGTAAATCCACGCAGCGCGGGGGCTGGGATCGCCGCACCGCCGCGACGCGCGGAGCTCGCCGCGCCGCGCTCAAGTGCATGGCCGACGTCGACGCCCGCCCCGAGCTTGGCCACGGCTCGTGAATCGCCGGTGAAAAAAACGTACGGCTGGGGCGCGACGGGGCGTTGTGCGGACCAACCGAAACAGGCGAAGGCGGCGCCGTTCGGCACCGCCCCCACGGTCGTCTATCGATTGAGTTGGATGCGATAGGTTTCCGACCACTCACGGCGCAGCTCGTCCATTAGCTTTCGGGCATCGTCGCCGGTGTTTGCGAGCCGGCCCTGCGTTCGTGCCAACGATAGCAGCAGCAATTCGAGCGCCACGATCGGCCCCTGCTCCTCCGCGTCGGGCTCCTGCCCTTCCGCCGGTACGGTAGCCCCGTTGTCATCGGCGACCTGCTGCGTCGCCCACCGGTTCCGGACCGGCTCGTAGAGCTGCGTGAAGAACGGGTGCGCCGAGTTGATGGTCAGGATCACGCGGCCGAACTTGTGCTTCACGTCGTAAAAGGGCCAGTAATCGTCGTGCTTGACGTCGATGATGTACTTCGACTTCTTGACGCGCTCGAACGCTTCCTCGTCGGTCTCTCCGTCCCGCTTCAGCGACGACGACAGCCCGCGCAGATTCGCATCGAGCTGAGCCTCCTCCTCCGGCGTCAGGGCCGCCAACTCCTTCGGCTGGTACGTGTCGGCCTCGCCCGCCTTCTGCTCGCTGGCGCTGGGCAGCGCGGGCTTGCGGGTCGCAGCCTGCAGCGCCTGGATGCGCTTGATGTCCTCGTTGATGTGCGTGATCTCATCGCCGACGGCGTCCTTGATCGCCTCCTCGACGTACCCCTTCAAACGGACACCCTGCTTGTTCGCCGCGACCCCGAAGGCCTCGTCGAGTGCCCCCGGGAAATCGATCTGTAGCCGCCACCAGTTCGTGACGCTGCCACGCGTCGTGATCTTGGGCATCCCACCCGCGAACAGCTCCCGGTCGTTGCGGAGGATCGAAACGATCTGCCCGTCGAAGACTCGCAGGTCGTTGCGCAGCACCTTGCGCGACAGCGTCGACCACTCCTCGATCGGCAGGCGGAACAGCTTGATGGTGATCTGCACATCCTCCGTGCCGTGCTCGTGCAGCTTGATCTTCACCGGCTTCGAGACGATCAGCCGGCTGTGCTTCGCCATAGGGGGCTCGAGCATGCGCACGTGTCGGGCATTCGGCATCGAGTAGGTGGGATCGAGTGCCTCGACGAGCCGGTTGTTGACGTAGAGCTTCACTCCGCCCGCCAGGAACCTCCGATAGACCCGCGCCATCTCCCTCACGGCGTGGTCGACGAGCGTGCTGGCTTTGGCGTAGGTTAGCCGGTCGCACGCCGGCATGTATACGATCGTGCCGGAGCGACCGAGCCGATCGACCAGGTCCTCACCATTGCCTGCCAGGAGAAGCTGTTCGGACCGGTCCTTCGGAAAGTCGAGCGTCTTGCGGAAGAAGTCCGCCACCTCGTCCGGGAGGTCGGTAAGAAGTCGAGGATCGGGGAGTTCGACCAGGTTCGTGCGCTCCTTGCCGACCGCGTCGACGTCGAGCGTCATGTTGTAGTACGCGCCGGGCTCCTGCCACGAGAACAGCTCCATCACCGGGCTCATGCTCAGCGCGGCTGTCTTCATGCCCATCCCGAACCGGGCGATGCCCTCTCGGTTCCCGTAGCTCAGCGACCCGCCGAACGCCGTGGCAACCTTGAGCACCGTCGCCGACATGCCGTGGCCGTTGTCGTAGACGCACGCGTCGATCTGGTACTCACCCCGCTTACCGGACTGCCTGAAGAAGATCCGGATCTCCTTCGCCCCGGCTTGGAGCGCGTTATCAACGTGCTCGCACAACGCGGAGGTAGTGTGGTTGTAACCGACGTCGCGTAGCGACTGGATGAGGGTCTGCCCGAAGAACAGAGGCACCTTTGCGCCGTCCTTCAGGACACGATTCATCACCACCTTGCCGCCGCGTGGCGCGCCTTCCCCCCAATTAAGGCCTTCGTTCGGGCTCTCGTCGAGCACGGGCTCGGTGCTGGCAATGCTTGACATGTTCGTCTCCTTTTGTCTGTGGCGCCTCTGTTGGCGCCGAGGTTGAGGCCCGGTAACCAGGCCTTCATCTCTAAGGAGACGACGCGACCGATTCGTTACACAGCACCTGTTCCGGCAGATCAAAAAAATAACGCTAAGCGCGTGACCGACGAGCAGGCCGGCGCCGAAGTTCGCGTTTTCGTGGGGATCCGACGACCACCTTGTGCGCCCGCGAGGTTGACTGCTTCGGCCGCCGCGGCCTGACGTAGCGCGACAGCCGAGCGGCGGCCGGCGTCGCCGGCATCACGATCCGCGGCGCGGGCTTGCTGAGGTACCGATAGAAGCTGGTGCGCGAGATCACGGCCGGGCGTCCACCCATGCGTCCGCGCGCGCGCCGCGAGGCGAATCTGCGCGAGTCGTCAAAGCGGTACGTTCATGAATTCCTGAAAGCCCGCGTAGAACGCCGAGCGAACTTGCGCAGGGTCACCCTCGATCCGGATCTCGTGGACACGGCCGACCTTCTTCGGATCGCCATACTCGATCAGGGTCCATCGTGGATCATCAACCACCGCGTTCTTGATATGCACCACGTTCCTGCCCGGTTTCGAGATGTAGAGCAGCGGTTGCTTCATTCCACCCCGAAGGAACTTGTAGTACTACACGATCCCTTCCTCGACGAGGGCGCTCTGGGCGCGCGCATACTCCAGGAACTCATCCCGCAGTGCTTCCTGTTCCGCTTCGTTCATTGGCCCTCCGTCACGGGTGGTCATTCTCGACGAAACACGCGCTCGGGCTTGCCCGGATAGTCAACCTTCTCGACATACCTGACGAGCCCTTCGTCAGTGAACTCGCCGTCGTTATTGTGTGAGAAGTATAGAGGGACCGCTACATCCTTATTCTCAAGGAGCTGCCCGCGTTCGTCGTTGCGTCCGAACATGCGGAGCTCCGAGGCGGTGAGCGTGTTCCGGAACACGTCACCGCTTGGGTGGTGCCCATCTTTTCGCACCACGATCGCGGCAACCTTGCCGGCCTTCACCAAGACGGCGAACTGCTCGTCGCTGACGCCCAACTCCGAGGCGATCGCCAGCCGCGATTTCGTTGCCTTGATTGATCCCATCCGGCGGATCCTAGCGATACCGCACGCTGCTTCCAAGCGTCCCGAACGTCCTCACCATGACGTGTCTTGCCTCAGAAGTTGCCTCGACTCCCGTCGAGGATCTGAATGGTTTCACGTCGCCTCGACGACGCCGGGAGCCCGATGATGACGACGACCACGACGATCGCTGTACCGACGAGCTGCGCGGCGCTGTGCACGAAGCTGGCGGAGCTGACCCAGCGCATCGATGACCAACTCGCCCAGGCAGCCGGCGGCGTGGCGCTCGACTACGGCGCGCTCGAGCAGCGCGTGGCCGACGCGCTCGGCGAGGTCGAGCGCGGGCTGCACGCGCAGGTTCTGGCGCGCCTCGACATCGACGTGCCGGCGATCCGAGTGTGGGGCGACGAGTACCGCCGCATCGGTCGGTCGGAGAGCGAGTACCACACGCTTGCGGGCACGGTGCGCGTGATGCGGACGGTGTACCGGAAGACCGTTCGCAACGGCGACACGCTCGACCCGGTGAGCGTGCGCGCCGGCGTCGTCGCCGACGGCTGGCTGCCGCACACCGCGCGCGCGATGGCGCACCTGGTCGCGCAAGGGACGTCGCGCGAAGCGGAGGCGATCGCGCGCGAGCTCGCGCGGCTCTCGCGCTCGAGCTTCGAGCGCGTCGGTCACGAGGTCGGTACGCTGTTCCGCCGGGCGCAGCCGCGGATCGAGGAGGTGTTGATCCGGGAGTACGTAGTGCCGGCAGAAGCGCGCAGCGTGAGCATCTCGATCGATCGCGTCGCGCTGCCGATGGAAGAACCGATCGAGGCTTCACCGATCCCGGTGGATCCGCCGTGGGTCGCTGCGGTGATGGCCACCGCGCCGCCGCATCCGCCGGAAGTGCAGGCGGTGCTTGACGAGCAGAACCAGGGCGACGCGCCCAAGGTCGCGCGCAACTTCCGCATGGCGTACGCCGCGACGGTGACGCTGCACGATGCCGAGGGCGAGTCGATCCACACGATCCGCTACGGGCGGATGCCCAAGGGCGACGTGCGCGGGCTCTGCCGCGGCCTCGCGCGCGACGTCATCGCGATGCGTGCGCAGCGGCCTGAGCTCAAGGTGGCGTACCTGACCGACGGTGCCAGCGAGTTCGAGACGCTGTACGACCAGCACTTGAAGATGCCGCTCGGGCCGGACACGGTGTCGCTCGTCGACTTCTGGCACGCGGCCGAGTACCTCGGCGCCGCGGCGCGGGTGTTCGAGGTCAAGCGCAAGGCGAAGCCGGGGCAGTTCCGGCGCTGGCGGCACGCCTTGAAGCATGACGCCGGTGCCGCGGCGGCAATCGTGGAGCAGATGGAGCAGAGCGGCCTCGAGAAGGTCATGCTCGATGGTGTGGGCCCGGTCGAGACGGCGATCCGTTACTTCCGCACGCGGCTGGCGCGCATGGACTACGCCGCCGCCCGCGCGGTGGGGCTGCCGATCGGCAGCGGCAACGTCGAGGCAACGTGCAAGAGCCTGGTATCGGTGCGCATGAAGCGGCCGGGCGCTCGGTGGAAGCACACGACCGGCGATGAGGTGATGCAGCTGCGCACGCTGCAGCTGAGCGACCGCTGGGCGCCGGCGGTTCAGCGCGCCATCCGGCCGCTCGCCAAGCCGGTGCAGATCGTGGGCGTACTGGGCACCCGGCCCGCCGCGAACGCGAACCGCAACGCCGCGCCGAGCGCCAGCGGCCACGGAGCGCCGCGTAGCCGGCGCAGAACCTACGGCGGGTGGCGCGAAACGGCTCCGACGAGGATTCGGACCGTAAGGCCGGATTATACAACGAAGTCACAGTATTAGAACCACACCCCGCGGGAGTTTACGATAGGCGGTCCGACCTTCGAGCCGATGCAGCGAGACAGCAGGGCAGGGTCAAAGCGCATGCCCGGAGCCGGCCGAGCGCGCACCAGCGCGATGAACATCGCCGACTCGCCGATCACCGGCGCCGACCTATCGCGGCCACCGCGAGCGCCACGGCGCGAGGTCGGCGCGAGGTCGGCCTCGAGCATCAGGACGGCGATCGGGCGCCGCCGCAGACCGTGCGCGTTGCAGCCTGGCCTATCCTCAACGTGGAGGTAGCTGATGGTGCCGACGATGTGTATCTCTTGTAACGGCGCGCTCGACGGTTCGCTTGAGCACGTTTTTCCTCAAGCGCTCGGCGGGACGAAAAAGAGTCGCGACCTGTATTGCAGCGCCTGCAACGTCCGACTTGGCGCGGAGATTGACGCGCCGTTCACCAAGGACTTCGAATTCGCTACAACCGCGCTGAACGTCAAGCGAGATCGCGGGGCTCCCCCTGTGCTGAAAGCGACCACGACCAAGGGCACGAGGATCTATCTTGGGCCGGGTGGTGTGCCATCGATGCACGCTCCAACTTCAACCATCATCGAGGCGCCCGACGGCACGCGCCAAGTAGTAATCAAGGTCCCAGCAGACCGACCAGAGCAGCATGAGCACATGCTCGCAAAGACCGCCAAAGAGTTGGGTATCGATGCCGCTGCACTTCCCTTGGCATCTATCTCGTTCAAGATAGCCTCGGCAGGCACTGTCAACGGAGAGATGGCTGCTGGCGGACCCCAGCAGGCTCGAGCCGTAGCCAAAATCGCTCTGGGTTTCCTAGCTCTCGAGATTGGTGATGAAGTCTTCACCGAGCCGTATGCGACGCTTCGCCTTGCTGTGACACATGGCGGTGATGCCCGCGCGTGGTTGAATCGACCGTTCCGACAACTTGTTGCTCCGATCCTTCCGCTGACCGACGGCGTGCAGCACCGCGTCATCATCTACACCACGATGAATCAGACCTGGGCGTACGTCGAGGTCTACGGCGTCTATGGGTATGGCGTGCTCCTTGCCGAGACCGTGGATGCGAGGTTCGCATCTCCGTACGTCTGGGCCCAGAACCCGACGACCGGAGCGTCAGGCGAGGGCCGCGCATCTGGCACGCCGCTGCCAACGCCCGTTTGTAAGGCGGCAACGCCGACCCAAGAAGACCACCGCGAGTTGCTTACCACGATGTACCGAGTGGCATTCGAAATTGCGTACGAGAGTACGATCGACGAGGAGGTTGCCATTGCCTTCGCTCAGCTTGGGGAGGGGGACCCGCGCGATCCCGCGTTTCTCGGCGAGCTACACCGACGGATCACGGAGCGCCTGGACGCCCTTCAGGACCGCAGGGTCGTCAACCTGTCTCGACCAGTCGCAAGCAAAGACGTTCTCGACAGGATCCGGCAAGCGTTGCGCGCGCTCCCCCAACGAAACAAGCGGCGCGATGCCGAGGACGGTGACTGACGACCAGGTCGTGGCCTCGGCGGTCAGCCCCACGTCGGCGAGCAGGCTGCGGCCCAGGCGCGGGCCGGTCACGAATGCCGTGACGCTGCGGCACCCACCACAGGGGTGATGTCACCTACGCAGTGACAGGCCGTTCTTGTAGATACCGGTGCTGCCCGTCGACTCGACGATCCCGACGTCGCCGGGCGGCGCCCACACCCATTGGTACTGCCGGCGGAGATTCCAGAGCCCCTCCATTCGGCGTGGCGCGCCAGGTACCGTCGCGGCGTACGCGAGCAGTGCCCCGTCGAGGCGCCCCAGGAACATCTCGCGGGCGTCCTCGCGCGAGAGCACTACGCGGGCGTAGTCCTCGGGCTCGATCGGCGTCACGCCCTTCTTCGGACCGGTCTTCGTGATCATACCGCCGTCCCGGGTCACCAAGGTAAGGGCGTGGTCGCGCGCCTTCTCGACGATCAGCCGGTCCATGCTGCGATCGCTCAGCTTCTCGCCGTCGAGATCGCCCTGACGCGTCCAACCCTCGAAGATGCCGTGTTCGCCGAGCACCCAGACGATCGCCGCGGCGAGCGCGCCGAGGTCGGTCCCCGGTGGTGCGAGCTTCTCGACCATGAGGTTCTTCACCTCGTGCATCGCCACAATGGTCGTCGCGTGCTGCTTGCACAGCGCCATCCCCATCCACCACGAACCCTGGGCGCGAAGGCGACGGTACTCGATGCGCTCCGGCGTTCCGAGTAGCGAACCGATCTCAACGCGATCCAGCTCGGCGTAGATGTCGCCGAACGTATCGATCTCGACCTCGACGCACGTGTCGATCCACATCGACGGTACACGGACTGCGGCGACCACCATCGACAGCCATGTTGACCACTCAGGCAGGGCCTGGCAAGCCGATCGTCGGCGTCGCGCTGCCCGCCGCCCACCTGGTGCTCGCGCTCGGCGGCACCGATCGTCGGCGTCGCCTGCTCGCCGCTCGCCTGGCGGCACCGATCGCCAGCACCGATCGCCGGCGTCGCCTGCTCGAAACGCCGGCGAGCTCGGCCGTGGCGGCGATCGCGGGGCGCTGGCGCGAGCTCGAGGAGGTCGGCCTGGTCGCGACGCCGGCGAGATCGGGCCGCGGCGGCGACCGCGAGGCGCTGGTCGCGAGGTCGAGGAGGTCGGCCTGGTCGCGACGCCGGCGAGCTCGGCCGCGGCGGCGATCCGCCGGCGGCGACCAGGTCGCCGGCCACGAGCTCGTCTGCGACAGCCGAGTCGACCACACCGACACGCACGGCTTCACCGAGCAGCTCTTTGGCCTCTGCCACCTGTTCGGGATTTCGTTCATGTCGCGCCTGAAGGATTTGAAGGACCAGCAACTCTACTGGATCGATCGGGCAAGCTCCCACGGCGCCGTCGACGCACTGTATCGCGGCGTCGTCGACGTCGCGCTCATCCGGGACCAGTACGACGCGCTCGTCCGGATCGCGTCGTCGCTTCGCAACCGCACGGCCCCCACGCGTCGTGCTTGAGCGGCTCGCGGCGAGCTCGGACCGACCCGCCCGCGCGCTGACGATGCTCGGCCGCCTCGTCAAGACCATCCACATCCTGCGGTACCTGCAGATGCGGCGATCCGCGATCGGGTCCAGCTGCGGCTCAACCGCGGCGAGTCGAGGCACGAGCTCGCGTGGCGCCTGTTCTTCGCGAACCAGGGCGCGTTTCGGACCGGCGACTACGAGGAGATTATGAACAAGGTGAGCGCGCTGGCCGTGCTGTCCAACACCGTGCTCGTGTGGAACACGGTTCGGATGACCGAGATCCTGCGCGCGCTCCAGACCACGAGCGGCGCGCCCGCCGAGGCGACGGAGGTCGCCCGGATCTCGCCGCTAGTGCATGCGCACGTCATCCCGAGCGGGACGTACCACTTCGCGCGTGCGACCGCGACCGACGACGCTGCCAGCGTGGCAGGGCCGCGCCGACCGTGGGGAGAAGGCAGCTCGGTGCCGTACACGATGAACTACATCTTCGATCAGTGCGCGCGAAAGAGCCTGCCGAAACCGATCGGCGACGGTCCCGACGACGAACCCTAACGCTCGCTGTCGACGCGGCGGCGGCTCGAGCGGTCGAGCTCCGGTTGCGCAATTCACGGAAGCACCCTATCTGCCAACGTGACGTGAGACACCGGCCCCCCAGAGTTTACTGTCACCGGCCCGAGGAGGATATCGGACCGAGAGTTAGTGGAACATAAGATCGAATTCGCGTTGCGCAGGTCTGCCACGTCCGGGCTGCTCCGGGCTTGGCGCTGTGCATGACCGAGACGTGATGCCGACTCTCGGCCAGTACGGGTCACGGGTGCGGCGCGAGGCCCCGTTGCAGGTGTTGCACCGAGCCGGTGTGGCTTTTGCCGCCGAACGTCCGCGGCCCGCATAACCACCGCGCGCCCCGACACGCAGCCCCCCCCAGCGATCGCGGCAACCTGGTGTAGGGCGCGCGATCCACTGCGCGGCCGGCAGTTCCGCGACGCCCAGGGCGTGTCAGCCTGCCACCTCACCTGTCAGCCTGGCACCCGACCCGTTCGGCATAACCCCGCAATGTTCCCCACGATCGGCACGCCGGCGCTGCCGAAATCGGGCCCGGCGGCGGGCCGTGTGACAGGGGGCCGTGGCAACCTGCCGGGCGTCGGTCTGACCATCGCTCGTTGCGCCGATGACCAGCGTGATGCCGGCGATCAGCGTGTCCACCGCGCGCCGCTACGAGGAGACCCGGGCTGATCGCGTGCATTGGTGACGCTTGAGCTCGGCCCCGGCGCGATCGGTGGCCACGGGCAACGGGAGCGCGCTGGCCGCGAACCGGTCTCGGGGGAGTGAGGGCGCGCGGGGCCGAGCTTGACCGTGTTGACCTGGTGGAGGTGGATGCACTTCGCGTCGACCTTGGCCGTGGCGGGATCGAGGCCCTGACCAGGAGGCTGCGTGCGCCGAACTCGGCGGCGATACGCGGCAGGTCGTAGGCATCGAGAACGTCGAGGGCGTCGAGCGACGTCGAGGGCGTCGCCCAGGCCGGCGACGTCGTGGGGGCGCGGGGCGCAGCCGAGATCGGAGTACGCGTCGAGAACGTCGATCTCGGCGAACGCTGACCAGTGGAAGCGCAATGAAGGAGTCCCCGTTCCATGGTCGTGTGAGAGCAGGTGCGCGGCGCAGTTGGCTGCGGCGTCGAGGTCGGCGAGGACAACGATGATCTCTGCGATCGCGGGATGGTGAGGTTGGATTGGCTGCGGCGCCGAGGACCATGACGTCAGGCCCAGGCGCAGCAGAGCTCGAGGCGCGGGCGCCGAGCGGCACGAGGTTGGCGGCGGCGTCCAGGTCGGCGCAGCGCGGCGAGACGGACAGGCCCCGCCAGCGAGCGGTATGACAGCGAATTGAGCACCGTGGCTGCGCAGTAGCCGAAGCTCTTCACGACGGCTGCCTCGTCCTGTAGCGCCGACATGCGGGCGTCCGACGCCGTGATGACGCCGGAGTTGCATCGAGGCGAGCCGCAGCAATTCGCGGCTCCTGGATGGTCGACTACACGAGAACACCATCGTAGGTTGCATGCACGGGGGGTGGCGATGACGCTGGATCGTAGCGCGCCGGAGTGGATGCATAGCTCGTCCGGCTCGAGGGAGAACCCCGGGACACCCGGGAAACGATCACAGACGGATCGGCTGTCAGCAGCCGCCGGCAGCGAGCACATCTCGTCGAGCGCTCGGCCGCGGACTGCGCTGAGCGGCACGGCGTGGCTCGACGGCGTGCTCGGATTTGCCAACGGTACGACGAGCGACCACAGCGGCGAATGCAACTGCGCCGGCTGCGCCTCGGGACGCGCTGCGCCTCGCGGGGACGGCGAAGACCCGGCTACCGTCCCCGTGAACGAGGTAAAACTGAGCACAGACGCCTCGAGCGCCGATCCAGCGGCGGCACAATCGTCGGCCGCTCCCGCAGCACCAACGACTCCGGCCGCACCGACGCTGCCGGGCCAGGCACCGCCGCAAACGGCAGCACCACAGGCTGCGCAGAGCGGAAAACAGCCGACACCGGCCCCGGTGGCAACGCCTCCACGCACCGGCACGGCCCCGACCGGCGACGCTGCTGCAGCGCCACCCCCGCCACCACCGACGCTCACCTCGAAGACGCGGAAGACAGCGACCGGTGGGGCCGATGTACGCACCACCATCGCGGTTGGCGAGGTGGTCGAGTTCACCGGCTCGACGTCGGGGACCTGGACGGCCACGGGTGGAACCCCGGCCGCGGGTGCCGCGGGCACGACGTTCATCTGGACCGCGCCTGGCGCACCGGGATCGGTCACCATCACGCTCACCGTGGGCACCCAGACGGTCACCAAGGTGATGACGGTGATCGCGCCGAGCTCCCTCGCGATGGTCGTGAGCTCGCAGCATCCGCTCACGGCCGGCACCGCGGGGGTATGCATGGTCACGAACGTGACCGTCGGACCCGCGACCGTGTCGTTTGGCAACGTGCAGTGGCTCGAGGTTCCAGGGCCTGCGACCAGCGTGGCCGGATACTTCACGAAGTTCTCCGCGGCGACGCTCCATCACAACCCGAACCCCAACTGGGTCACGTGGAACGACAGCAACACCGGACCAACCGATCATGCATCCTGGCACTCGCTGACGGGGCCGTATACCCCGGGTACCTTCCAGTGGGACGTTCCCAACAAGTACCGCGTCACGGGCTCGGGTGCGGCAGGGACGGAGTTCACAACGACACACCAGCTGTTCGCGATGACGGACAACGCGGGCACAATGACGGTCTCCAAGGGCGGCGCATCGGTCGCGCGCACACCATGATGCGTCGATGGTGGCTCGCCGCGGCGTTGGCGGGATCGTTCGCCTGTGGTCACGGCAGCGACGGCGCGGCACCTACTTCAGCAAAGCGGAACCCCATGAGCCAACTCGACCTCAAGCTGCTTGTAGCCCCCGTCACGCTGGCGATGGCGGACCGACCGCGCGTGAAGGTGGGGTTCGAGATCACGAACCGCAGCGCGTCGGTCATCGATCCAAAGGCATGGGATGCCGTCTTGCTTGTGAACGGCCAGCGCGCACCGGCCTGGGACCTCACCGTCCAGAACGGTGTGCACGACGACACGTGGACCCAGCTTCCACCGAACCAGACGCTCTCCATGTCGTGGCCGCTCGGAGAAGCGCTG
>Ga0302323_100000977_pt1 | contig 23101 bp, 26 predicted proteins | sample Fen_T0_3_FD_201950 | JGI IMG/M metagenome (GOLD analysis project Ga0302323, IMG submission 201950) | Peat permafrost microbial communities from Stordalen Mire near Abisko, Sweden - Fen_T0_3 | ecosystem: Environmental > Terrestrial > Soil > Wetlands > Permafrost | place: Sweden: Abisko... | reverse complement strand
ACCCGGCGCTTCACGACGCCGGCGGGAGTGACGTCGTAGAGCACGCCCGAACCGTCGAGCGGCAGCTCGTCCACGCCGTCGCCGTGGACGACCAGGGCGCGTTCCGAGCCGAGCATCCGTAGAACCTCGGCCATCTTCGGTGCCGCCACGGGATCCCCCACCCCGACAACCTGGCGGCGGGCGCCGGCCGGGTTCGTCATCGGGCCGATGAGGTTGAACGCGGTCCGGACGCCGATCTCGCGGCGGGTCGGTCCGGCGTGCTTCATGGCCGGGTGGTAGCCCTGGGCGAAGAGGAACGCGAAGTGATTGATGCGCAGAGACTCGGCCGCCTCCGTGGGCGAGAGGTCGGTCGCGATTCCGAGCGCCTCGAGCACGTCCGCGGAGCCGCAGGCGGAAGTCATGGCGCGGTTGCCGTGCTTGGCCACGGGAGTGCCCGCCGCGGAGACCAGGATCGCCGCCGCCGTCGAGATGTTGAAGGTGTTGCTGCCGTCGCCGCCGGTGCCGCAGGTGTCAACCGCTCCGTCGGGAGCATCGACCCGCAGCACCCGCTCGCGCATCGCGGCCACGAAACCAGCCAGTTCGTCGACCGTCTCGCCGCGCATTCGGAGGGCGACGAGCAGGGCGCCGAGCTGGGCGGGCGTTGCCTCGCCGTCCATCACCGAGCCCATAGCCAGTCGGGCATCTTCCATCGAGAGCCGCTTGCCCTCGACCACGGTAGCCAGAGCCGCCCTGACCTTGTCGCTCATCGGGCCCCCTCCCCGCGGCCGGCGGCCGCCACCGTTTCGCTGCCCTGGCTCGACCCAAACCCGGTCAGGGCGAACGATCCGGAGTTCTGGTCGAGCAGCAGACCATCGCCCTCACCGCACAGCCGCAGGAAGTTGGCGAGCATGTGGGGGCCCTGCGGCGTCAGGACCGACTCCGGATGGAACTGCACGCCTTCGACCGGTGCATGCTGATGGCGGATGCCCATCACGACGTAGTCGTCCACAGTCCTGGCGGTCACCACGAACTCGGGCGGGAGCGTGTCCGCGGCGACGCTCAACGAGTGATACCGCGCCGCCGCGAACGGCGAGGGCATTCCCGCCAGCAGACCCTTTTGGTCGTGGCGCACCTCCGAGGCCGCGCCGTGAACGAGCGTCGGGGCCCGCCCCACAGTCGCCCCGAAGGCCTGAGCCATGGCCTGCATTCCCAGGCACACGCCCAGAAGCGGGATCTTGCGCTCGACGGCGAAACGGATCGCAGCCATCGACACGCCGGCCGAGTCGGGGTTGCCGGGTCCCGGCGAGACGACGATGCCGCGCAGATGGGCCTCGGGGTCGTCGGCCAGGGCGGCGATGCCGGCGAGGTCGATGGCGTCGTTGCGCACCACACGGACCTCGGCCCCGGCCGCCTCGAGCGCCTGGACGAGGTTGTAGGTAAACGAGTCGTAATTGTCGATCATCAGAAGCATGGGACGCTCCTTAGCGAGTGGGGGCCGTGGAGGCGGCGATGGGGGCTGAGGTCGAGGCGGCCGCGGTATCGGCGGCTTCGGCGATGGCCATCTCGATGGCCCGTTTCACCGCCCCGGCCTTGTGCTCCGTCTCCTCGAACTCGGTCTCCGGAACGGAGCCGGCGACGATGCCGGCGCCGACGGTGAGGTGGATGCGGTCCTCGGACAGGACCGCGGAACGGATCGTGATGGCGGTGTCGAGATTGCCGTCGTAGCCGAGGTAGCCGACGGCGCCGCCGTACAGACCGCGCCGCTCCCCTTCCGCTTCGGCGATGAGCTGCATGGCCCGGACCTTGGGGGCGCCCGAGAGGGTGCCGGCGGGGAAGATGCTGCGCAGCGCGTCGAGGGCGTCGCAGCCGGGCTTGAGCCGAGCCTCGACGTTGCTCACGAGATGGAGAACGTGGCTGTACCGCTCCACCTCCATGTACTTGGTCACGGCCACGGTTCCGGCCCTGGCCACGCGGCCCAGGTCGTTGCGGCCCAGGTCGACGAGCATCACGTGCTCGGACCGCTCCTTGGGATCGCGCTGCAGGCTATAGGCCAGGGCGTCGTCCTCGGCCGGGGTCGCCCCGCGCGGCCGCGTGCCGGCGATCGGGTGCGTCGTCATGCGATCGCCCTCGACCCGGACCAGCAGCTCCGGGCTCGCGCCGACGACCGTGAACTCGGGCATGCGGACGAAGAACAGGTACGGGCTGGGGTTCACGCGCCGCAGCGATCGATACAGCGAGACGGCGTCGAGCCGCTCCCCGCCGACGATCGGCCGTTCGAACGTCTGGCGGCGGGCGACGACGATCTGGATTGCCTCGCCCGCGGCGATGGCCTCCTTGGCCGACACGACGGCCGACTCGTACTCGGGGCGCGAGAGGCTGACTTCGATTTCCTCGAGTCCGACCGCGCCGGCAGTGGCGGCGGTCTTGCCGTTCTGCGCCGCGCTCTCGCCCTCCGGTTCGCGCCGCCGGGTCAGGCCGGCCAACTCGGTTTCGGTCGGGCGGGCGGTCCGGTCGAGGGCTTCGAAGATGGCTCGCTCGGCGATCGCGTAGCGGCCCTCGAGATCCGGCGCATCGGTGTGGAGCGAAGCCACGGCCGAAAGCGTGTGGGTCAGGTGATCGAAGACCAGCACGAGGTCGGTCTCCTGGAAGGCCGCCATCGGCACGCCGATCGGGTCCTTCGACGGGAGCGGCACGGTCGGCTCGAACATGGACACGGCGTCGTAGCCGAGAGCACCGACCGCGCCGCCGGAGAAGCGCGGAACGTCGGTGGAGGGCAGCACGCGGCGCTTCGGCAGAAACTGGCGCAGGGCCGTCAGCGGATCCGGAACCGCGAACGTTTCGGTCGGCAGGTCCGGGCAGAATTCGATGACGCCCACCGGCCGCGTCTGGATCGTGGCCACGTTGCCGCGAACCGTCAGCAGCCGCCGCGGGCCCACGCCGAGGAATGAGTAGCGACCCAGCCGTTCGCCGCCCTCGACGGACTCGAGCAGGAACGCCGGGCCGCCGTCGTCGAAGCGCATGAACGCCCCGATGGGCGTCTCGAGATCGGCGTTGCGGGCGGCCGTCAGCAGGATCGTGTCGGCCGAGCCCGCCAGCTGCCGGACCTCTCGAAAACTGAGCGGATCGGTGAGTGCCATCGGTATCGCCTGTCGCCTTTCGTGTCGGTGCTTCCGCGCCATGAGAATCAAGAAACCTCTCGTCCACGAGGGACGAAAGGTTCGATCCTTCCGCGGTGCCACCCACATTCGGCAATGCCGCACTCTGGCCGACGCGGAGTCAATGCTCCTGAATCGGTGCTGCCCTGTATCGCTGGCGCTCTGCGCCGGAGCCTACTGGCGAGCCCTGGAAGCTCGCGGTTTGGTCCGGAGGCTCACGGGTCCATTCTTTCTCGTCGCCGCCCCAGCTTGCACCAACCGCTGGTTCTCTATGCCGGCGCCGGGAAGTACTCGTCCCGATCACAGCCCGTATTCGTATGTGGCGGGAGTCTATGGGCAGTCCCGGCCGGCTGTCAAATGGCGGACTCGTCCAGTTCCGGATCGTCGTCTCCGACGGCCCGGAGCCAGTTGCCTTCTAGGCCCGGGCCGCTCCGTGCCCGTGGTGGCGCTCTGCGGCTCGCACGCTCACGCGAATGGCTGGCAGACGCTCTCTTGAGCGCCCAACTGCCACCAGATCGTTCCGTGTGTATCTCCCACTCAACGCCACGGGTGATCCGCCACAATGTAAGCGGTTGAGCCTGCCGTCGTACGCTGGGCCTACCCCCAGAGGAGGAAGCCCATGATTCCGGAGACGCGCCCAACTCAGCCTGGTGGCTCCCCAGATCGACTTGGCGGTTCCGAAGAGAGGCTCGGCCAAATGATCCCTTCACAAGGCATGCGAGCGCCTCGGAACCGGATCCTTGTCTCGGCGCTCGGACTGGTCGCCGTCGTAGTGCTGGTGGCTGGTGCTGTCCTCCTGATCAATCGGAACAGCGGCCCAGTCGCGGCCACCAACTCCACTCATCCAATCGCGGCCGGCAGCTTCCACGCCCTGGCGATCAAGTCCGACGGAACCGTCGTCGCCTGGGGTAGCAACACCAAGGGCCAGACCAACGTGCCCGCGGGCCTGAAGGACGTGACCTCCGTAGCGGCCGGGCGGTACCACAGCATCGCTCTACAGGCCGACGGCACGGTCGTGGCCTGGGCGACCATCAGTATGGGCAGGCGAACGTGCCAGCCGGCTTGTCAAACGTGACGGCGGTTGCAGCCGGCCTCAATCACGATCTGGCGCTCCGGTCCGACGGCACGGTCGTCGCGTGGGGCGAGAACATCAACCACCAGACAAACGTCCCCGCTGGTCTGTCCGACGTCACCGCTATCTCCGCAGGCGGTGGCTTCTGCTTGGCGCTCAAGCGCGACGGTACGGTCGTGGGTTGGGGCTTGAACGGACCCGACCACGTCACCGTGCCAGCCGGTCTGTCGGGCGTGATCGCAATCTCCGCAGGTTTCGGCCACAGCCTGGCCCTCAAGCGCGACGGCACGATCGTGGGTTGGGGTGAGAATGAGTTTGGTCAGGCTAGTCCCCCCACCGGCCTGTCGGACGTGACCGCGATCGCTGCGGGCGAGTTCTTCAGCGTTGCCCTCAAGCGCGACGGAACCGTGGTCGCGTGGGGCGACGACCTGTCGAACGAGTCGGACGTTCCTGCCGGCCTATCCGGCGTGACCGCGATCGCAGCTTCCAATGGCTTTGCCCTGGCCCGCAAGAGCGACGGCACGGTCGTCGGCTGGGGCCGCGGAGGCATCGGTAAGCCGACGCCCCCCGCGGGCCTGATAACGCGACCGTAATCGCCGACGCAGCTCTGTAGCGGTGCCGCTTCGGTATCCTTGTCACTCCACCAGCCGAGATGCGTTGAGCGTGTCAAATGGCCGACTCGTCGAGTTCCGGATCGTCGTCGCCGACGGCCCGGATCTGCCGCACCCAACGGGTCCGGATGCGAAGGCGGCCCCGCTCGTCCAGGTGAGTGTCGAAGCCGGCGACTTCGCGGGTCTGGTTGGCCGGATCGAGCAGCTGTGTCTTGAGGTCGCCGCCGACGGTCATGGCCGATCGGGCCGGCATCTTGGTCAATTGCGTCGCTCTCTCGAGGCCGACCAGCAGCGGTGGCGGTGAGAACACGGCCAGCTCGCCGGGGCCGAGATCGCCAACCTGGCGCCGCGCCTCGTGGACCTTCTCGTCCGGATTGACGGCGCGAGCCGCGAAGTCCTCGAGGAAGCTGCAGAAGTCGCCGGCTAGCGGCGCGTCGGAAGGCTGCATGACCAGACCGTCGAGCACGTAGACGGATTCGATGCCGCGCCGCAAGTCGCTGATGCGGTAGGCGAATTGATCGCCCCAGCCGGTCTGGCCGATGGCAAGGTAGTCGTCGAGCCGCTCGGGCCAGGTGAATTTCCACGTCTCGTGGGCATTCCAGGGTCCGACGTCCTGAGCGCCATCGCCGACGCCGAAGATGCGGCTGTAGCCCCAGTTCGCGGTCAGGCCGTTGACCGCCAGAAGCAGGGCTCGATGCGGCGCGGGCAACCGGACGCCGGCGAAGGCTTCGACGCGGTCGATCTCGCGCGACGACGCCGGCCCGGGCAGGCACGTCCCAGGCAGTCGCGCGACTGCCTCCAGGAATCTGGAAACGACGACTTGGTCCTGCATGCCAATCACTATGGGTATCGGACGTGGCCGCCCTACCCAATAGCCTCGGCCGTCAGGCCAGCCCGAATGCTCTGGCGAGGGCGTCGTACATGACCTTGACCGGAGCGTCGAGGCCGGTCCAGAGCTTGAAGCCGATGGCCCCCTGATAGACCAGCATGCCCAGGCCGTCGAGCGTCTGCGCGCCCTGCTTCCCCGCGGCGGCCAGGAACGGCGTCAACGGCGTGTGAATTACGTCGCACACGACCATGCCCGGACCGATCGAGCGGTAATCGATTTCGGGGCGATCGTCCACGTTGGGGAACAATCCGATGGAAGTGGCGTTGACAAGGATGTCCGTGCCCGCGGGGATCGAGTAATCGCCGAACCAGGCCGCCGCCTCGGCCGAGACCGGCGTCTTGGAGTTGAGCAGATCCACCAGGACTCGGCCGCGGTCGGGCGAACGATTGACGACGGTCAGATGCGTGACGCCGGCCAGGGCAAGTTCCACCGTGATCGACCGGGCCGCGCCGCCGGCGCCCAGCACGACGGCCCGCTTGCCTTTCGGGTCCACACCCGCGTCCTTGGTCAGAGCGGTCATGAAGCCCTTGCCGTCGGTGTTCTCGCCGACGAGCCGATCGCCGACGCGGACCACGGTGTTGACCGCGCCCATCACCGCCGCGTCCGGCTTGACCTCGTCCAGGTAGGAGAGGACCGCCACCTTGTGCGGGATGGTGAGGTTGATGCCGCGCATGTTGAAGGCCCGGACGCCGTTCATCGCGGCCTCGAGATCCTCGGGCAGAACCTCGACGGTGAGATACCGCCAGTTGAGGCCGAGCGCCGCAAACGCGGCCTCTTGCATCACGACCGTTGGGTTTTCCGCGACGGGATGACCGAGGACGCCGACCAGCTCCGCCTTGTAGTCGGGCGCGTCGCGCTTGGACTCCGTCATTCCGTCTCCCTGCTTTCTACCAGTACTCCTCGGTGTGAAGGGTGCCGATGTCGTGGCCCTTGTCGCGGACGAAGCCACGCTCTTCGGCCCACCCGATGACCGTCTCGATCATGCCGGGGTTGCCGCACAGGAAGATGTCGAAGTTCTCCGGAGTGAGGGCCAGGCCCGTGTCGGCTTCGATGGCGCCCGACGCGACCAGGTTCTGGAGGTAGCCGCTACGCCCACTCCAGGTGACGTCCTCTTTGGGCCGGGTTATTACCGGGATGTAGTGGAAGTTGCCGCAATGCCTGGCCAGGCCGGTCAACTCGGTGCGATAGCCCAGGTCCCAGGAGAAGCGCGCGCCGTGGACGACGACGAACTGGCGCGACGAGTTGCACTCCAGCTCACTGCGCAGCATCGACATGTACGGCGCCAGGCCCGTGCCCGTGCCGATCATCAGGATGTGCTTGCCGGGCGCCTTGTCGAGCGTGAAGACGCCGACCGCCTTCGGGCCGACGTAGATCCGGTCCTTGATCTTGAGGTTGAAGAGCCGGGGCGTGAGTTCGCCGCTCATGACGACGGTCAGGTAGAACTCGAGGTACTCGTCGGAACGGCTCTCGGACGCAATCGAATAGGCCCGACGGATCATCCGGGTCGGATCGGAGACGGCTGCCGCGACGGCGGCCGCCTGGGCCTCGACGCCCTCCTGGCTCTCCGGCGTGCCCACGACCGCTCCCGCGTCGGCGGCCAGGAGGACCGGCGGTGCGTCCTTCTCCGACTCATCGATGCGCGGTTCCGACGCCTTGAGCCCCAGCACCACGTACTGGCCGGCCTTGAACTCGAACGGCAGCTTGTCCGGCACGACCCTCATGATCACCAGACCGGGCGCGACTTCGACCCGGCTCGACACCGTCGCGTTGTACTCAGCCGCCATGTGTCCTCCGATATTGCGTTGGCCCGACCGGGCTTGGGATCTGATCCAGCACGGCAAGGATACGAGGCACGGGCGCCGATGTCAGGGGATCGGTTCGCCGGTCCCGCTAACTCGCGAGCCCGGCCATCTTGGCGACCGGCCCCGTGTTGTTCATCACCGAAGCAAGCAGGTTCCAGGGCACGACGATGCTCGGCTGGAGAGGGCCGCGGTTCGACACCTGATGGGCGTTGAACGTGACCTTGAGTCCGGTCCGGGTGAGACCCCAGTGGTCGTAGTTGGACAGCAGCGGGCTCGTTCCCTCGATCGCCAGGGCGGGATCGTAGGCCGACCCGAGGTTGTTCTGAAGCATCACCGGCGCGGCACCCGACACCAGCGTGATCGCCGAAGTGGCGTCGATGAAGATGTCGTCGAGCGTCATCCGCTGCCCGGTGCTCAGGTCGTAGTTGAGGGTCTCGAGTCCGTGGACGACGCCGGACGAGCTGCTGTTGTCGTCCCACATGAGAGTCCACGACGCAATCTCGGGCGACACCATGTTCGTCACGAATGTCCCCGTCAGCGTGTTCTTGCGGCCCTTCGCCCACCGCGTGGCCGCCGGGCCCACTTCCCACTGCTGGGCGCGGCTGTTGATGTCGCTTCTGATGTCGGTGTCGATCTGCTTTGCCCAGGGCGTCTCGCCGTCTACGAAGGCCGGGTACTCGAAGTCCACGCTCCACACGCCGTGTGGATCCGAGGCCTTGATCGTCGAGTGGACGAACCTGGGCTGGTGGCCGGTCAGCGATGCCACCGGCGCCGGCGTGTTCGTGTCTTCCGGCGTGAACTGCGGCAGGGGTCCGGGAGTCGGCTCGAACGTCGGCGCAGCGTTTCCCGAGGGCTGCACGCTGTAGGAGACCCCGATGGGCGGCGCCGTCACGAGGATGTTCATCGCCAGGATGACGCTGGCAACGCCAACGGCCACCACGACTACGGCGGGCGCCAGGTCGGCCATGCGCGCCGGCATGGATTTCCTACGAGACCTCATCGGCCGAGTATGCGGGAGTCGGCCGGCCTGCGCACGGATGCGGTTTGCGGCTCCGGGTTACGCGGCCTGGGCGGCCTCGACAGCTCGCTTGGCCCGGGGCGTTCGCGGCGCGGCCGCTCGCTCGAGCCGGGCGACCTGGGCGATCACGACCTCGGCCTCGGACTTCTTGATAGCGCCGGTCTGCAACGCCTGGAAGAGGAGGAGCTTGCGAGTGGGCTCGTCGGCATCGAGCAGCAGATCGATCAGGTCCGCGTTCGGGACCTCAGGCAGCTTGCGGGTCAACACCTTGGGAACCTCCCGAGTGGCCGCCGATAACGACAAATGAATGGCGACCATTGAAGGTGTCGGCAGGGTCCGGCCCTAGGTGTCTTCCCCGATGGTCCCGGTCCTGTACATCCTTTCGGTCCGTCGGCTACGCTGGCCCGATGAACGAACTCGACGCCGACACGGCGAGCTGGGCGCGCGAGCATCTGGCGGCCGACATTGTCGGCTGGTTGACCACTGCCGCCCCGGACGGCCGGCTGCAGAGCACGCCCATTTCGTTCCTGTGGAACGGCGAGTTCATCCTGTTCTACAGCAAGCCCAACACACCCAAGCTGCGGAACATCGCGGCCCACGCTCAGGTTTCGTTCAACCTGAACTCGGACGAGTACGCCGACCACTACCTGGTCATCGAAGGAACGGCTGCCGTCGATCCGACCGTTGTGCCGTCGGACGTCCACCCGGCTTATGCGGCCAAGTACCGCGAGCCGCTGGCCCACTGGGAGCTGGACGTAGCCCAGACCGCCCTCGAATTCTCCGTGCCGGTGGTGATCACGCCGACGCGAATCAGGGCTTCGTAGACTCGGCGCGAGCCGGTCGAGGGCCGGCCGTCACCGCTCGGAGCCGAGCCGAAGCGTGATCCGGTAGTGAATCTGCGGCACGGTGCCGGGGATGGGCGTGACATCCGCCTGCGGCAGATCGCCGGTCACGGTCACGCCACGCGCCAGATCGGTCCAAGAGACATCGAAGCTTTCGTCCGCTATGAAGAGGTTGGGTCCGGGCCAGCTGCAGTCGGCGTCGTGGTTCACACCGAAGTACAGGCCTTCGGCTTGCGCTCGCGCGAACAGGTGCACATGGACCGTGCGAGCCTGCACCGCGGTGCCGTCCTGGGTGCCGGTGATCGTGGCCACGTCCCGGGCCAGGCACCGGTTCGCGCCGAAATCGAATTGCGTGCCGCTGTAGAACTCCGAGTCGTACGCGACCCGGCCGCCGGCCAGATACCACGGCTGGTAGAGCGTCGGGTCCTTGGACACCTGGAGCGACGCGGCGACCGCGTAGGACCGGATCGGCACCGCGACGAGCGCACCCGGCCACCACTCGGTGCCCGCATCCCGGGTTGAGTTGGCGACTGTTCGGTGATGGGCATCGTCGACCAGCTCGACCGTCACCGTATAGCTGTGACCCGGGCAAAGACCGCCGAGCGAGACCGTGGCGGCGTACACGCCGGCTGAGTTGAGGAATGTTGTGCCCGTCGCCGCGGCCGGTGGAGTCCCGACATAGCAGTCGGCGCCGATGCTGGCCGTGTAGGTCACGTGCCGGTCGGCCCGGAGCGAGAAACTGGCCAGGCCCGACCAGCCGTCCGACGACAGAACGGCGTTGACGTACTCGCTCGTGTCGAGGCGTGGCGCATCCGGAACGGGCGGGGCGGCCGGCGGGGTGTTGTCGGGGCTGCCGACCGACCAGTGGTCGAGCCCGTCTACGTTGCCCTGAGTCCAGTCGACCTGGATATTGGCGGTGCCGAGGGCCGTGTCTGTTGTCGGAGGCGTGCAGTCGCCGCCGAAGCCGGAGCCGCACATACCGGTCCCGACTCGGACCGTGGGCAGCGGCACCGAATAGGTCAGCGACGGCGGTAGGGCGCACGTCCCCAGGCAGACGTATCTGCTGAGGGGCAGCACATACGAGGAGTGGATCAAGTGCCCGCCCCAGCTGACGTCGGCCGATATGACCACGTTCTCGCCCGAGCCGAGCTGTGCCCCCCAGGACCGTGGGGCGGCGAAGTCGCAGAGTAGCTGATTGAGGTTGATCGTTCCGCCCGACGAAGGAGCGTCCGGGAAGATCGCCTGGCCGCACTGGATACCCGACTGCGTGCTCGCCCACACGCTCACGGCCGAGGCATCGACCGAGTGGGTCAGGGCGACGGTCGTAAGGGTGATCCGGGGAGAGGCGGTATCCGGGCTCATCGCCACCAGGAACTCCTGCCTGGTCGGCGTGTCGCGACTCCACGACGGTGCGTCGTTGTTGTACCAGCGCGCGCAGGCCACGATCGTCGAGCCTTCCGGGACCGCGTAGACAACCGATGCGGCGTGGTCGTATCCGGAGGCGTAGTTGTGGGCATGCAGGTAGTCGGCCGACACCCCGACGAGAGCCAGGGCTCGCACGATCTGAAGACCGGCGGTGCTCGTGTTGAAGCCGGTGCAGTCCGCGGGCTGGCCGGCCGGCACCGACCAGGCGTTGACGATTGGTGGATTGGCCGTGCCGTAGTTGGGCGCCGAGACGTAGAGCAGGCTGTTGCCGAGCGGCACGGCCTGGAGCGGCGGGATCGTCGGCTGGCCATCCGAACTGAACGTGCGCTCGACGGGATCGGAGATTCGGCTCATCTCGTCGTCGATGGCCACGGCGGAGAGACGGTAGTCGGTGTGGGGCGTCAGCCCGGTCATGATGCCGCAGTGCTGGAAGACGAACTCGTGGACTGGATACGAGCCCGTCGCGGCATGGCGCGCGTTCCAGGCCGCCACTTGCGACGCGACGCCTTCGGGCACGACCGTGTGGACGTCGGTAGGATCGGCCACCGGCCAGTAGCGGACGGTGACGGCAGCCGGCACGGTCGTCCCGACGCCGAGCCCGAGCTCGCCGGCACCGGGTGCCAGACCCGGACAGTAGATCGATGTGCCGGCGGGACTCGTCGCGACGTCCGCGACGGGATAGACCTCGAGCGGAGGCGGGGCCGAGTCGGCATAGATGGCGCTGCGCAGGCCGCCGGGGCAGTCGGACGGCGCCGCGCCCGTTGCCGGCGCGCAGGGATCGCCGGCGGTGGCTCCGGAGCCACCCGCCCCAGAGCCACCGCCGGCCGCGCCGCCGATGAGCAGGCGCGCCCCCGCCGGATCGAGGCCACCCGACTTGTCGAGCGCGGCGATCTCGGCCGATATAGAAGGCGGCACGGCCGCCGCGTCGACCGACCCGGGCGAGGCGACCTGGGTCATCCCGGTCCCGCCGCTCACGTCGAGCGTCGCCGGATCGTTGTCGCCCGGGATGGCGTGGCCGTTGACCGCGGTCGGGGCCAGGACGACGGCGTCATCGACCGAGGCCGCCTTGGACGGCGCCAGCCACATACCGGCGGCGGTTGCGAGCGAGACGACGACGAGCGCGGTTGCGATCGCGATCGCCGGCCTGGTGAGTCTGCGCATTGTCGGACGCTCCTAGATGAGGCAGTAGTTGACGGCGAGGGACACGGTGACCGCCCGCTTGTTGCCGGCGGCGTCGCGGGCCGTGAAGGTCACGCTCGTGGAGCCGGTGGCGGGATTGGTGGACGGCATCTGGAAGACGAACACGTAGTTCGATCCCGAGTGGCTCGTCAGCGTGACCGTCGCGCCCGGGAACGCCGACGTTGCCGACACTCCCGTGACGCCGACGTTGTCCGTGGCGACGATCTTGATTTGCGAGTGAGACAGACCGCACGTCCAGCCCAAGCCGTAGACCGGCGAAACGGTCCAGGCGCCGGCACTTATCGACGGCCGGGTCTTGTCCGCGGTATGGGGCGCGGGAGTGGGCGTCGGTTGTGGCGTGGTCGTGACCGACGGTTCCGGCGTGGCCGATGCTGCGGCCGGGGATCCCGACGGTTCGGCGGACGGCGACTCGGCGGAAGGAGCCGGACAGCCTCCGACGGGGAGGGTGTCGACCGCGGGCTGGCCGTCGGCGACGACGACCGCACCCGCCGGCAGCCACACGGTACGGGTGAGTTCGTAGGGGTCGCGGATGCCGAGCCACGACCCGCCGTCGTTACGCTCGACCGCGAGCACGCGCGTGCCGGGCGCGAGGTCGGCGACTACCCCTCCGCCGGGGCAACCGAATGCCTGCACGCCGCCGTCCACCGACGCGGCGATACCCGCGACGTCGGCGGCCCGGGCGGGGCCGCTCCACGGCCGTCCCAGTGCGCCGCTGAAACCGGCCGCCGCTCCGGCCACCGCTACGGCGAGCACGAGCCCGCCCAACGACAACCACGGCAGCCACGGCATGGAGTGGCCGGGGACGCGGCCCGCGGCGCCCGAGCCGGCGCCGCCGGATGAGCCGGACGAGCCGGAAGAGCCGGTGCCGCCCGCCTCGACACGTGCGCGAATCGCGTCCGCGACGCCGGTGGCATCGCCGGGCTCGGCCATGCGCTTCAGCGAGTCTCTGAGAGTCGCATCGATATCAGCCACGGTGGTCCTCCTGCTGGATCCGGGCCGCAAGCGTCGCTCGCGCTCGATACAGCTGCGTCTTGACGGTTCCCGAAGACACGCCCAGGGCCTCGGCGATCGCATCGACGGATTGGTCGAGCAGGTAGTGGAGCACGCACACCTCGCGCTGCTGCTTCGGCAGGCTCATGAGCGCGGCATGGACATCGATGTCGAGCCGCACGACGGCGTCCTCCACCGCTTCGGAGACCACTCCCCTTCTCTCGAGCGCGCGCGACTCGGCGTCGACGCGGCGCCGTACGTCGCGGACCCTGTTGCAGGCCGCGGCGGTTATCCACGCCGCCGTGTTCCGGACGGGTTCGGCGGGCGGACTCGATAGGAGACCGACGATCGCGTCCTGGACGGCGTCCGGCGCGCCGTCCCGATCCCCCGTGATCAGGCGCACGGCGGCGACCACCCTGGGGTATTCCGTCTCCACGAAACGCTCGATGTCCAGATCTAGCTGTGATGCGACGGCCACGTTCATGTACCTTCGACGGATTGGTGCCGTCCGATGGTTGACACGCCATCGACCGGGCGCGACTCCCGCGCTCCCGCGTCCCACAGTGCGAGCCCCAACCTCACATAACCGCCCATTTCGCCGTGCCCCTTGCGCCGCCACTACCAAGTGCTACTATGTACCGGTAGTCAGTCACGCAGAGTAGTCGCGAACGGAGGCCTCGTGGGCAAACAGATGACGGAGATGCTCAAGGGGACGCTGGAGGGCATCGTCCTGGCCATCCTGGCCGCACGGTCCGCCTACGGCTACGAGATCACGGCGCAGCTGCGGGCCAAGGGGTTGTCGGACATCGCCGAAGGCACCGTCTACGCCCTGCTGATCCGGTTCGAACAGCACGGGCTCGTAGACGTGGAGAAGATCCCGTCCGAGAAGGGGCCGCCGCGCAAGGTCTATTCGCTCAACGCTCGGGGTCGTGAGTACCTCGAGGAGTTCTGGAGGACGTGGAGCTTCCTCACGGAACGACTGGAACAGCTCCGTGAAGGAGACCGATGACCATGTTCCTCTCGAAGATGATCGGCGAGAAGCGGCGCTGGCGGGCGTACAAAGCCCGCGTTCGACGGCTGCCCGAGAACTACCGCACCGCGGTCGAGGCGCTCGAGCGGTACTTGATGTACGCCGGGCCGGGAGGCGACGGCGACCGCGTAGTTTCGATGTTCGAGGATCTCCTCGACCTGTTCGAGCAGAGCGCGGTGAATGGAACGCCGATCCGGGAGATCGTCGGGGAGGACCCGGTGGAGTTCCTCGAGGCCTTCGTTCGGAATTATCCGGACGGGCAGTGGAGAGTCAGGGAGAGGGAACGGCTGACCAGCGCCATCGATCGCGCTGCCGGTGAAGACGCCCATAAGGAAGGGCCATCCCGATGACGAACCAGCAGGTCCCGGCGATTACCGTGCACGGCCTGGAGAAGTCGTACAAGGAGCTGCACGTCCTGCGCGGCGTGGACTTCGACATCGCGCGGGGCAGCATCTTCGCCCTGCTCGGCTCGAACGGGGCCGGCAAGACCACGGTCGTGAAGATCCTGTCCACGCTACTCAAGGCCGACGGCGGAGTCGCCAGCGTCAACGGCTTCGATGTCGCCACGCAAGCGGCGGACGTGCGGGAGGCCATCAGCCTCACCGGCCAGTTCGCGGCCGTGGACGAAATCCTGACCGGGCGGGAGAACCTCGTGCTCGTGGCGCGGTTGCGGCACCTCAAGGACTCGGGCAGGATCGCGGATGACCTGCTGCGGCGTTTCTCACTCGCCGACGCGGAAGAGCGCAGGGTGGCGACGTATTCGGGCGGCATGCGCCGCCGCCTGGACATCGCCATGAGCCTCATCGGGAACCCGCCGGTCATCTTCCTCGATGAGCCGACCACCGGGCTCGACCCCGAGGGGCGCCTCGACGTGTGGCAGGCCGTAAAGGAGCTGGCGGGCCACGGAACGACGGTGCTGCTCACGACGCAGTACCTGGACGAGGCCGAACAGCTCGCCGACCGGATCGCGATTCTCCACGAGGGCCGGATCAAGGTGAACGGCACGCTCGCCGAACTCAAGCGGCTGATCCCGCCTGCCAAGGCCGAGTACATCGAGAAGCAGCCGACCCTCGAGGACGTCTTCCTCGCCATCGTCGGCGACAAGGCAAAGTAGGAAACCGCCATGACCGCGCACATCTTCAGCGACACCGCCGTCCTCACCGGACGATCCCTGCGTCACATCTTGCGCAGCCCGGACACGATCATCACCACGGCGATCACGCCGATCGCGATGATGCTGCTGTTCGTCTACGTATTCGGCGGCGCGATCAACACGGGCACCGATTCGTATGTGAGCTACCAGCTGCCCGGCATTCTGCTCATCACCGTCGCGTCGGGCGTCTCCTACACCGCATACCGGCTCTTCCTCGACATGCAGAGCGGCATCTTCGAGCGGTTCCAGTCGATGCCGATCGCACGTTCGTCCGTGCTGTGGGCGCACGTGCTGACCTCGCTGGTCGCCAATCTCGTCGCGCTCGTGCTGGTCGTGCTCGTGGCCATCCTCATGGGCTTCCGGTCACCTGCGGGAGTGGTCGCGTGGTTCGAGGTCGCCGGCATCCTGATCCTGTTCACGCTGGCCTTGACGTGGCTCGCCGTCATCCCGGGCCTGACCGCGACGTCCATCACCGGTGCCAGTGGATTCGCCTACCCGCTCATCCTCCTGCCGTTCATCAGCTCGGCATTCGTGCCGACCAGGACAATGCCCGGCCCGGTCCGAGTCTTCGCCGAGAACCAGCCCGTGACGTCGATCGTCAACACGATCCGCGACCTGTTCACCCAGAAGCCGGTGGGCAACGAGATGTGGGTCGCCCTGGGCTGGTGCGTGGCCATCCTCGTCGTCGCCTACTTCGTCTCGATGTCCGTATACCGCCGCCGGATCTCCGGCTAGCTCGCCGGCCCTCGGGCCTTCCACGCGGGACGGAACCGCTCGCTGCTTCGTCAATCTATTCATGATGGAAGCGACCGTCGATAAGGGGATTGATGACGTGCTCGAGCTGGTGGGACGGGCTCGCGCGGCGGAGATAGACGAGGCTTTCGCCGCCGTCTATCGAGAACGCTACCGCGACGTCTACCGATATGCGCTCCTGATGCTGAGGCGGACCGAGGAGGCGGAGGACGTATCTGCCGAAGCGTTCGGGCGGGCGTACTCCGCCTGGAGATCGGGGCGCGGACCGGCCGGTGAGCCACTGCCGTGGCTTCTGCTGATCACGCGGCGAATCGTCATCGACAAGGCTCGGCGGCGGCGGCTCCTCTCATGGCTGCCGCTCGGGCTGCTCAATCCGGCGCACGAGCCATCAGCGGATTCGGGCACCGGCCGCACGGAGTTCTGGCTCTGGTTCGACCGCTTCGCTCGTGAGCTCTCACCGCGACAACGAGAAGTCTTGATCCTGCGTTACCGGCGCGACCTGGACGACGACCAGATCGGCGAGATCCTGGGGATTTCCCCATCGGCCGTTCGGTCACTCGTCGCGCGAGCCTGCGCGGCCCTTCGCCGCAACCCGGAGATTTGGCAATGAACCACAGCGACTCCCCCGACGACGAAACGATCCTCGATGGCCTGCGGCGCAATATGAACGGCGTCGATGGGCTGATCCCCGAGGCTCCCGTACTCGATGCGTCGTTCACGGCGGCAACCCCGATCCGCGGCCGAGTGGTGGTTCGCAGCCGCGTTGGTTGGACAGGATTCGCGTCACTCGCGCTGGTTGCCGCGATCGTGGTCGTGGCCGTGGGAGCCGGGCTCGCCGGCCGCACATTTGGCGGACCCGGCGCGACGCCCTCAGCCGGCACCGGCTCGGTGGCGATCACGTACAGCCTCGTTCTCCCGGCCGGGGCGCAGGCTACCAAGGCCGAACTCGACGCCACTAAGGCCGTTCTGGACAGCCGTCTGGCCTCGGTCGGAATCTCGTCGGCGCAGGTCAAACTGACGACCGACGGACAGACGTGGCTCAACTCGGTCTGGGTATACGCACCAGGGATGGCCGATCCGACGCCGCTCCGGCGGATCGCGCAGACCGGCCGTGTCGAGTTCGTGCTTCTGCCGCCCGAGACGTACGGCACCCCGACCGCACCGGGCACCAAACCGGTGCCGAACGTGGGCGATGCCATCGATCCGGCGCTACCTGCCCAGTTCACGAACGCCGACCTCGATCCCAGCCAGGCTGCCGCGGAGACCGACCAGAGCACCGGAACGTGGGCGGTTGCTTTAGGCTTCAAGGACTCGAGCGTCGCCGCCTTTGCCGCGTGGTCCGGACAGCACGTCGGCGACTACTTCGCCGTGGTCCTCGACGGCAAGGTCGTCACCGCCCCGTACTTCAAAGCGCCGATCACCGACGGGAAGGCCACGTTCAGCGGTTTTCCTACGGCCGACTCGGTCAGGGAGTTTGCCGCCATCCTTCGGTCCGGACCGCTGCCCTACCCGCTGGCGGAGCAGTCGTCCCAGCGGATGTTCGTCGGGCCCGACACGGCCCTGCCCGCCGGCATCGTGACGAGCGGTAGAACCGTTGGCAACGCGAGCGCCCCGGTGACGATAGACATATACGTCGACTATCAATGCGCGGCCTGCAGCGTTCTATACCGCAGCGTCCTGCCCCAGGTCATCGAGACATACGTGATGCCGGGCAAGGCCAGGATCGTATCCCACGATTTGATGTGGGTGAACCTCGCGGTGGAGACCGGGCAGGAGTCGCTCGACGCGGCCAATGCCGCACGCTGCGCAGCTGATCAGGGGCAATTCGCCACCTACCAGGCCTGGCTGTTCGCCAACCAGGGAACCGAGGGCGGCGGTGCGTTCTCCAAGGCCAGGCTGGTTGGGATCGCCGAGCAAGCCGGACTGGATGGCGTGACGTTCAAAGCGTGCGTGGACAGCGGCCGTCACAACGCTGAAGTCCTGGCGGAGTCCGACGCCGCGGCTACGACGCTGTCGGGAGTGCCGTCGATCCTGGTGAACGGCAAGCTTCTGCCGTTGAATAGCTACGACGACATCCAGGCTGCCGTGGACGCCGCTCTCGTCGGCGCCGCGCCGGCAGCTCCCTCCGCAGCGTCGACCGCCTCGGCCGCGCCGTCGGCCGCAGTCGCGCCGGAGCCGTCGGAGGCGCCGGTGCCGACGGCGGCATCCTCGAGCGTCCCCACCCAGGTGCCCGAGGCCCTTCCCTCGACTGCCGCCGCCGCTACGCCGTAGGCATACGCCCGGCCCGCTCGCCCTCGGCCGCCGCGCGCCGCTCGAGCAACTGCGTCCAGGCCGCGTCGGCGTCTGCGACGCCACGGAGCATCGATTCGGTCTGGCAGGCGATCGCCGCGACACGCTCTCCTCCGGCCAGGGAGCCGCCCGCGGCCTCGAATACCTCGTACGCTCCGTCGCTGACGAGATCCGACCAGGCGTGACGGATCCCGGCGCGCAGGATCAGGAAAGCGGCCGCCCGGCCGATGACGCGGTCGCGCAGGAACAGCTCGCCGGCGGACATGAGCGCGGCTCGTTCGTCCGAGTCGGCCGCCGGCCCGTCTGGCGCGAGCAACTCGAGGAGATCGAAGAGCGGATGCAGCCACTTGCCGCGGCTGCAGTAGAGCGGCGGTTCCACGGCCACACCGGCCGCGCCATCGCCGCCGGTGTTCCGGAGCGCCGACAACGGCCAGACCGCCATGGTGGCGCCGTCCGGCAGCGGCGGGATCGTCGACGGCAGGTCGGTCGCCGTCACGCTCACGCCGCGAACGTTGCGGTTACGGCCTTGAGGTGCTCCTTGATCGGCAGCCGCTGCGGACAGAGCTCCTCGCAGGCGCCGCATTCCGTGCAGACGTCGGCCCGCTCCTCTTTCGGGATCCAGCCGTAGTCCGCCTTGACCATCGGGTCCCGCATGAACATGTGGTAGGCGTTGTACTGGGCGAAGTTGCGCGGGATGTCCACGCCCGACGGACAGGGCATGCAGTACCGGCAGGCCGTGCAGTCGATCCGCGTCTCGCCCCGGTATGCCGCCTCGGCCGCGTCTACCAGGGCCCGTTCGTCGTCGGTCAGGCCGCCCGCGCGGGCGGTCGCCGCCGTCCTGAGATTCTCCTCGACCTGCTCCACCGCGCCCATGCCGGACAGGATGAGCGAGACCTCGGGCTGATCCCAGATCCAGCGCAGGGACCACTCCGCCGGAGTCCGGCGGACGCCGGCTCGGTCCCACACGGCCTGCACGGAGGGCGGCACTCCCCGGGCCAGGCTGCCGCCGCGGAGCGGCTCCATGACGATGATGTCGAGGCCGTGGTCCTTGGCGTAATGAAGACCTTCGGCCCCGGCCTGGAAGACCCGATCGAGGTAGTTGTACTGGATCTGGCAGAACTCGAACCCGGCGCCCTCATCGACGATCTGCTTGAAAACCGGCAGCTCGTCGTGGAACGAGAAGCCCGCATGCCGGATCTTGCCCGCGGCCTTGGCCCGGGCCAGGAAGTCGAGCGCGCCGAGGCGCTTGCAGGTCGCCCAGCTGCCGGCATTGAGGGCGTGGAGCAGGTAGAAGTCGATATGGTCGGTGCCGAGCCGTTCGAGCTGGGCGTCGAGGTAGTGGTCGAAGTCGCCCGGCTGGTTCATGAGCCAGACCGGCGACTTGGTCGCGATGAAGGTTCGTTCGCGGTAGCCATCCCGGAGCGCCTGGCCGACGATGCCTTCACTCTGGCCGTCGTGATACGGCCAGGCGGTGTCGAGGTAGTTCACGCCCTTGTCGATTGCGAGGCGAAGCATCCGCACGGCCTCGGGGACGTCTACGGCGCCGTCCACGACCGGCAGTCGCATGGCCCCGAAGCCGAGCTGCGAAACCTTCTCGCCGGCGAGCGACCGGTAGAGCATCAACGAGCCGCCTCGTCGCGCGCCATCAACCGCAGGACCGCATAGCCGCCGAAGCCCATGATCAGCACTCCCGGAATGCCGAGGCGGAGTGCGTCGATGCCGGCGGCGAGGCTGCCGCCTCGAGCCAGGTCCAGCCCGAAGCCCGCGATCTGCATCGAGGTCGCGGCCAGCAGCAGCGGCCACGGGCTCAGGCGCGTCCGGGCGGCCAGGACCGCCGCGATCGCGGCAATCAGGAGACCCTGCACGAGCAAGGTGGCAAGCGCCTGCGAAGGCGGCATGCCGGTCAGGGCATGATTGAGCAGCGGCGAGGCCACGGCAGTGAGCGCGCCCGCGGCGAGGCCGTACCGATAGCCGGCGACGAGGGTGAAGAAGAGTATCGGCAGGAAGATGAGTCCTCCCTGCGGCACCGAATGGACCGCCAGCGGCAGGAGCAGGTTCCCGGCCGTAAAGGCCGCGGCGAAGGCATAGAGCCGCAGGTCGAGGAGGCCCAGTGACGACCGTTGGGTCGTGGCGGAAGGCGCGATGACAGACATTGAAACGCTCCTTGGCGGCTTCGTGATCGGCGGTCATGAGGACAGGCTGCGGGCTGGTCGCCATCGCGCCGTTAGTCGCTCATCTAGCTCGGCTAAGTATGGCGCAGTCGCGCCGACCCAGCGGCATCAGAAAGTGGGGAGAACCGCCGACTCATCAGATAGGCATCCAGCCGGACCTCGAGCACCCGGCGCCATCCGTCCGCAGGAAGAAGCGATGAGCGACAACCGCACAGAGCCGCCACCCGGCCTGGCCAACTCAACGGGCACCACGCAGTCGGGCTCGGCCGACTCGAGAGTGCCGACGGTCTCGCCGAACGGCTTCCTGCAGAAGGGCAGCTGCGACGAGTGCGGATATCGCAGGGGCTGTCCCGCCATGCGTGGGCGTCAGTGCCGGAATCCCATTCGCACCTGGGTTGCGCTGCCAGGCTCTGACAGCTAACGGCCCGTGGGGGACCGGAATGCACGAAGAGTGGCCCCTTTCGGAGCCACTCTTGCGCTACTTGCCGAAACTATGCCCCCACGACACTGGGAATTCGGGCCGTGTCCCCAGGCTTCAAGTCGGGCGGGCACTTGAGGAACCCGATCTTGTCGATGACCTGGTAAAGCGCACACCCGGACGGCTCGCCCTCGCAGAGCGCCGAAACCGTCTGGCTGTACTCGGCGTCGGACACCGGGTATTTGGCTCGTTTACCGTAGTAGGCGCAAATGGCGAACTTGGGACATTTCCTCGCGCTCATCCCACGATCGCTCCGATTTCGTCCTTGGGCAGGAAGGCGAAGCAACTGTTGGCGAAGTCCTGGAGGCGCTGGACGTCGGCGTCCGCGTACGGCTCCGTTTTGTTGCCGACACCAAGCACGCCCATGATCTTGCCGTCGCCCATCATGCACACGTTGAGGTGACGATTGATGGTGATGTGCCCTTCCGGGTAGCCCTTCTTGGTGGGCTTGACCAGGGCCTTGTAGTCGTTCGTTACAACCGGACCCTTCTCGCGGACGCAGTCGCCCCAGAGGCCGGTGTCGGCAAGCGCATAGACGATCGGCTTGTCGATCATCGAGCAGTTCGCCATCACGGTGTTGGACCAGCCGATCATGGTCAGGACGGTGCAGTCGCCGTTCATGAGCGCGAAGTACGAAATCGGGCTGTCGAGCAGCGACGAAGCTTCCTCGATCAGCGCACCCACCGCCATCGCGAGTCCGTCGGGTGCGGCCACTTCGACCTTCTTGACGGATTCTCCAAGTCCCATCGAAAAGCCTCCTTGAGCGGGCGTCGGTTTTCGTCGCGGCGCGAGCAGCCCGCGACCACGGTGAGACTTGGGGGGGGTTCGAGCCCTCTGTCTCCAGGTCTGGACCCGACCCGGGTCCGTCAGTCATGGCTCCGGCGCCATGCTGGCTCTGCGCGACAGACTGTGTCGCCCGGAACGACTACCGGCAATTACCTGTGCGAGGGCGTACGTCCGGCGCCACCGGACCGCGGCTCATCGGAACCTGGAAGCTGGTTCTTCGAGGTCGATGACAGCTACGAGCTATTCGAGTTCGACATCGAAGCGGCGATCCTGGGCCTCAGAGACGACGCCGACGAGTGGCCGCCGCGCTACCAGAGCTGGGCCGCGTCCTAGGGAGTCAGGCGTCTCGTTGGGCGGTCACGTACCAGCTGTGCGGCATCCCGGGCATCGTCGTGGGCATAACGGGCAGGGTCCATCGGCCGTGGTTGGCGTCCGGCTGGCCGGCCTGCGTCAAGGCGGCGCGCCAGCCGCGATCCGCCAGGACTGACTGCGGGTCGTCCATGGTCCCGATCCAGGGGGCACCGGCTTGCGCCTGCATCTCCACCCACGGCCGCGTCCACGGCGAAGTGAGAACCGCCTCGTTGATGACATCGAAGCCGAGCCGGCTGCCCGTCGCTGCCAGGCTGGTCACCCCATCGAGCAGCCGCGCGATGTCCTCGTCGGCCAGATAGAAGAGAAGCCCCTCGAGCAGCCAGCCCGAAGGCTGGGCTGGATCGAACCCGGCCGCGAGTAGTCCGTCGGCCCAGTCTCGCGTCAGGTCCGCATCGACGGCATGCCGCGCACACGTGGGAGTCGCGCCGGCCGCGCGGAGAACTCCATCCTTGTGGCTCAGGACCGCCTCACGGTCCAGCTCGAAGAGGCGGGTGCCGTCGGGCCATTGGAGCCGGTAGGCGCGCGTGTCCAGCCCGGCCGCCATCAATACGATCTGGCGGATACCATCGCGCCCGGCAGCAGACCCGAGCCAGTCGTCGAAGTAGCGCGTCCGAAGAACCATCGGCAGGACGGCGTCGGGGGTGCGCTGCGCCAGCCACGACATACCCACCGGCCCGGCCAGTGAGGCTGCCCAGGGGTCAACGAACAAACCGTCGCTCCGCTCGCTCTCCCCGGCCCTTGCCGCCGCCGTCCAGTGGGCGGTCTCCTCCAGGGCGCTGCTCCGCAAGGTGTCTCCCGGCATCGTCGTCCTCCTGGTCCCATCAAGCCCTGCCGGGCATCCTAGCACCGCCGGACGCGGTGGCGGGGCCTGCGGCCTATCATGTCGAGGGAGGGTTTCGAATGGGCACGCACAGTCTGTGGAGAGGGCGTTTCGCGAGTTCTACGGCGGCGCTCGCGGTCGCGTGTGTCGCGGGCGGCCTCCTCGGCGCAGGCTGCGCACCGACGATCGGCTCCCCCACCGGCGCGACAATGAGCGTCACGCCGAATTCGGCTGCCCACGGAACATTCAGTAGCACCGGCTCGATG
>Ga0302323_100000976_pt1 | contig 23119 bp, 17 predicted proteins | sample Fen_T0_3_FD_201950 | JGI IMG/M metagenome (GOLD analysis project Ga0302323, IMG submission 201950) | Peat permafrost microbial communities from Stordalen Mire near Abisko, Sweden - Fen_T0_3 | ecosystem: Environmental > Terrestrial > Soil > Wetlands > Permafrost | place: Sweden: Abisko... | reverse complement strand
GTGCCGCTCGTCAACATGCATCTCCACTACCGTTCGCGGGCGCATCGCATTCGCCAAGTCGCGCAAATGATGGAATACCTCAATAAAAAGCGGATCGCCCGTCATTCGCATTGGGCGGTAGCGCCGATTGTCTGTGGTGACTTCAACAATCCGTCGCATAAAGATGACGCTACGGCTTCGCTTTTCGAGTACTTCGCGGAGCATGGAAACTATTCATTACATCCGCGCAAAGCTCGGACTTTCCCTTCGCCGATGCCGCGGCGCATGTTGGATTTTGTTTTTCTACCGCCAGAATGCGTCGAGGTGTACTGCCTCGTTGTTCGGACAATGCTTTCCGATCACAGGCCGGTGATGATAGAGTGCAAGCTGGCGTAGTGCTCCTCGGTATTTTGAACGGAGTGCAAAGCATCGTTTCGGCACGGGAACAACTGCTAGACGCGATTAAGTGGAAGTGGCTTTCGGAGAAGTTTTTTGCAGCTGTGCCCAGTGACGAAGGGGTTTGCTGTCAGATAGCTTTAAAAAATCGCTTTGCGCCGCGGCGGTCTTTTGTCAGTTGTCGCGTTTGCGCCTGAACAGGCGCTCACACCTCATGGATCGCATCGCCCAAGCTTTTGCCCGTGCCCGTTCTGAAAACCGCGCCTGTTTCGTGGCCTACCTTTGCGCGGGCGATCCGGATCTGGAAACATCTTTGGCCGCGTGTCGTGCTTTGGTCGATAACGGCGTAGATATTCTCGAACTTGGCGTGCCGTTTTCCGATCCGCTGGCCGATGGGTTAACCAACCAGCTCGCTGCCCAACGCGCGCTCGAAAGCGGTATGACGGCGGCAAAGGTGTTCGAGTTGGTGCGGCGTATCCGCGAATTCAGCCAGGTACCGATTGTTTTTTACACTTACTATAATCTTGTTTTTGCGAACGGTGTTGAAGCCTACGTACGCACCGCCCACGAGGCAGGTGTTGACGGGATACTCACGCTCGATCTTCCGCCGGAAGAGGCGGGCGAAGTCCTCGCCGCCTGCAGAAAACACGATCTGAAAACAGTCTTCATCGTTGCACCGACGACTCCCGACGAACGTCTGCCACGGATCGCCGCCGCAGCGACAGGTTTTATTTATTACGTCTCGCGCGAAGGCGTTACAGGTGTGCGCGATCAGGTCGCGGCCAATATTCCTGAAGCGGTAACGCGCATCAAAGCAGCTGCGAAGGCGCTACCGGTGGTGGTTGGTTTTGGTATTTCCACCCGCGCTCACGTGGCGCAAGTGGCTGCGCATGCGGACGGCGTCGTAATCGGTAGTGCTCTTGTAAACTGCATTCGCGAAAATCTTTCTCAACGTGCTCGGATCGCCCCCGCTTTAGCTGCAAAAGCTGCTGATTTTGCGCTGGGCGTCCGCCGTTAGAGTCTGCTTACTGGTTGCATGCCCCGTCGAGTACTCCTGATAGACGATGATCGGATGCAAAGCATGCTGACCAAAGCAATCTTTGGGAAATTCCGGCAGGAGAAGTTCGAAATCGACTGGGCAGAGACTTACGAGAGGGGGCTCGATAGGCTGTTACATGGTGAATACGTCGCATGTTTGCTCGATTATCAGCTCGGTGAACGCGATGGACTTTCCCTTTTGCGTGCGGCTGTTCAGGCGGGTTGTCGTGTGCCGATCATTTTCCTGACTGCTGAGACGGGCGAAAGCGTTGATATGCAGGCTATGGATGCGGGGGCGCTCGACTATTTGATCAAGGGCGAGATTAACCCGCCAGCGCTCGAACGTTCGCTGCGATATGCGCTGAAACTCGGCGAAACGATGGAGGCGTTGCGCCTGCTTGCCACGCACGACTCGCTGACCGGTCTGCTCAACCGCCGGGAATTCGAGCGTATCATCAGTGAGGAGCATGAACGCGCTAAACGCTTCGGCCGCTCTTACGCCATCATTATCCTCGATCTCGATCACTTCAAAAGTATTAACGACAAATATGGCCATCCCGCCGGTGATCATGTGCTTAAATCCGTCGCCAAACGTATTCGCCAACAACTACGCAGCATTGATCGCGTCGCTCGCATCGGTGGTGAGGAGTTTGCGGTCGTATTGACCGAGGTAGATCATGTGACCGCCTCTGAGGTGGCCCGGCGGATCGTTGAGTCGATGGGAAGAACACCGATCACTCTGCCAGATGGAACGAATCTTACTGTAACGGTGAGCGCTGGTTCGGCTTCGATGCCAAAAAATGCGCCAGACCCCGTCGCCCTGGTGCAGGTAGCTGATAAAGCGCTCTACGAAGCGAAAGCCCGTGGACGCAATCAGGCGGTTGCCGCGGTAGCTCTGGAGTGAAGTTTGGCGATCTAAGCTGCCGTGCCTGTTCTCATCGCCAGTCGGCCAAGTGCAAAAGTCAACGGTCAGCCTAACGCATTTATCGATAGCTCATTGGTTGGCATGGAGGTACATGAGCAGGCCGATGGCCTGAGCACACTTCGACTGAAGTTGAAAAACTGGAAGCAAGGGCCTAACGGGCCGGTCTTTGCTTTTGATGACACCAGCCAAATGAAGTTTGGTGATGAGATCGCGCTCGGCTTTAGCGGCTCGGTTTTTCAAGAAGTATTTCGTGGCCCGGTGATTTCACTCGAGTCGGAGTACAGCCAGGGGCAGCCACCGACCATCGTTTTTATCGCTGAACATAAGCAACGCGTAGTCCAGAATTCCCGGCGTTTGCCAACCCAAACGCCACCGATAATAAACCTGTCCTATGGCGCAGGTCTATTGTCTGCCCGAGGGTTCGGCAACCAAGCGCAACCTGCAAGCGCGATCGACGGAACAGCGGCAGGGAACCCGCTGTTGCGCCGCGGTATTCATGTGACGCTAAGTGGCCTAGGGAATCGTTTTAACGGTCACTATCAAGTGACTCAATGTCGCCATCGCTTTGATATCGTACAGGGATATCAGACCGATTTTGCTGCAAGCCCGGCGGGTTGAGAGAATGTTTCGTCAACTGGAGCAAGCGGGGGCGGCTCTTCGGTATCGATTGGTTCATCGGGCAAAGGATAAGTTTTTTTGAACTCGGCAAAGTCGAGTAACTCAAAGCGTCCATCGTAGTGCTCGACGACGGCAGTGAGCGATTCGACCCAATCGCCTGAATTTAGATAATGAACATCGCCGATCATGTGGTCGGCGGCGGTATGGATGTGGCCACACATGACTCCGATGCAGCCGCGGCTTTTGGCGAGTTTTGAAATATGTTCCTCGAAGTGCGAGATGTGGTTAACCGCTTTTTTCACACGGGCTTTTACCGCCTTACTGAGCGAGTAGTACTCTTTGCCCTGCCACGAGCGCCATTTGTTGTAGAGCCGGTTGAGGCGCATGAGTTGTGTGTAGCCCCAATCACCGATGTAAGCTAAGAAAACGAAATTTTTCGTGACGGTGTCGAACACATCGCCATGCAACACGAGATATTTGCCGCGTGCTGTTTCATGGATGTATTCTTCGACGATGCGGAAGTTTTCGAAGGCGATCGGCAATATTCTTGCGAGCACGTCGTCGTGGTTGCCGCGTAGATAAACAATCTCAGTGTCCTTTTTCTCGAGCTTTTTTAGAATAAGTCGGACGAAGCGGGTGTGGCTCTTGGGCCAGTAGCCGGATTGCTTGAGCTTCCACGCATCAATAATATCGCCGTTGAGAATCAAACGGTCGCAACGGATATTTTTAAGAAAATGATTTACCTCTCGGATCTTGCAGTCGTGCGTGCCGAGGTGAACGTCGGAAATTATGACCGTTTTGAATTTGAGTGGTTTGAGATCCATCTACCAGCCAGGCTAGCAAATCTGCAGGTCGCAGGCTAGTGGTTGGGCTGAATCGTCACACAATCGTAACCGATATCAGTCGGTTTCTGTCGGGACCATAATACGCAAGCTGCGGGGTCGCACCGTGATCTCGACCGTAGAATCTGTTTCGTAGGTTTCGCCGTCAGTATGAATCAGGCCGGGGCAGGGCCGTTTGATGATAAACTGCGAGCCAGAGATGCGTTGCACCTGGCGGCTGCCTTCAATCGTACGTGTGAAAAGGCGCACCGCGATCGGCACAACGTTGAACATATTGACGTTTTTCAGAACTGTCATCTCGAGTTGCCCGTCGTCGATCTGGGCGCCTGGCGCGATAAAGCAGTCATTACCGTACTGGTCGGAGTTGGCGATCGATACGATAAATGCGTTTGTTTGGAGTTTGGTTTGTCCGGCGCTGATTGTGTAGCTCTGTGGACGAAAATGGGAATAGGCATTGAGGGCGGTTCGGACGTAAGCTCCGAGGCCGCGTTGGGCCAGGCGGTTAAATCGATGACTGATTTCGGCATCGAAACCAAGACCCATGGCGTTGAAAAACGGGAATCCGTTAGCCATACCCGTATCGATAGATCGTGGTTCCCCATTGAGCAATGTCGTGAAAGCTCCTTTGCCGGGGCCGTAAATCCCGAGATGACGGCCGAGTCCATTGCCTGAACCGCATGGAATCAGGCCCAGCATAACTTCAGAACCGACGAGCACCGAGGCGATCTCGTTCATCGTGCCATCCCCGCCGATGGCGACGACCAGACCGCAGCCGTCGTCCGCGGCGCGTTTAGCGATTTCACGCGCATGATGTGGCCGTTCGGTCGTTATGACCGTGGCATCCAGATGATTGGCAGCGACAAATTTGCGGGCGCGCTCAAGCAAGTACGGATGCCGGGCATTGTGGCCCGAGTTCGGGTTGAAAATGAAACAAGCTTTGAGATCCCTGATCATTTAGTCGGTGAAGCGCAATGAGGTGAGCGAGTGAATGCGTTGCAGCAAAAACAAAACTAGTTACAGCGACAAAGTCACCTGTCTGTAACAAAATTCGAGTGAGCAGGACTGGTAAGGCTCGAATAATTCCTCTTGTTGACCAGGGCTGGCCTCGCTGGATGATGTTTTTTATGAGTTTCAAAGGCCGTATCTTCGTCCTTACAGGCTGCACTGCTGTCGGAAAGACTGAGTGGGCGCTGCGTTGGGCCGAAGAGAACGCTGCGGAAATTATTTCATGCGACTCGCTGCTGTTTTATCGAGGCATGGATATCGGCACAGCGAAACCCACGGCGGACGAACGGGCGCGAGTGCCACATTTCCTGATCGACGTTTGCGACGTCACGGAGCGGATGGATATTACCTGTTACGTCGCTAACGCGAAGCGTGCAGTGCAGGAAATCGTGGCGCGCAGGCGGCGCGTACTCGTGACTGGCGGCAGCGGATTTTATCTAAAATCGTTTTTCGCGCCCGTGGCCGACGAGGTCGATGTGCCCGCTTCACTCCGCGAAGAGATCGACCTGCAATTGCGAAACGGCGGATTGACAGCATTGGTGGCGGAACTGCACCAGCTCAATCCGGCAGGGCTGGGCGCGCTTGATACTGCGAATCCGCGGCGGGTGACTCGGGCGTTGGAGCGTTGCCGAGCTTCCGCGAAAACGTTGGCTGAGGTGGCAGCGGATTTCGCAAAGATGCCGGGACCCTTTACGGAATGGGAAGTTCAACTGGTTCGGCTAGAGCGCACGCCGGAGGAGTTGGAGCGTCGCATCGAGCTTCGAGTTGACGCGATGCTGGCGGCCGGGTTGGCCACGGAAGTTGAGCGGTTGGTGGCTGTTGGACTTAAGACAAATCCGAGCGCAGCGAAGGCAATTGGCTATAGAGAGACGATCGATTTTCTTGAAGGCCGTATGCCGAAAGCAGAGTTGCGCAAGACAATCATACAAAACACACGAGCGTTGGTTAAAAAACAGCGCACGTGGTTTCGTACGCAGTTGCCCGAGCATAAAGTCGTGCCGGCTTGTGGTAGCTATCCGGCCGACCTGTTTGTTTTGTAACCAGAAACTGGTGACGCGGAGATTACTTGGCCTGGGCTAGCTCGATTTTGTAGTGAGCGAGGGAACTGCCTTCGAGTTTGGTCAGGTCGGCGAGCGCGATGCGGAGATTGACCTTGGCTTGAAGCAAATTCACGCGGGCGGTGTCTAGGTCAGCCTGCGCCTGTTGAACGAAGCGGAAGGTCGAAAGACCTGCTTCGTAGCGCGCCTTTTCCTGTTCAAATTGTCTCTGGCTGAGTTCGAGAGCGAGAGTGCTGATGCGTACGCTTTCTTCGTTGGTCTCTACGGCGCGGATGGCGGTGCGAACCTGCACGAGGATATTTTGCTCGATTTGTTGGAGGTGCGCTTGTTCGCGGGAAAAAGCGATCTGAGCTTGGCGGTAGCGCGCGCTTTCGGCGCGAAGGCCCCAAGGCATGGAAACGGCGAGATCGACTTGCCAGTTGTACCCTTTGCCGTTCCAGACCTCAGTCGAAGCGCCGTGATAGGAATCTTCCTTGCTAGCTTGGCCAACTTGGCCGGTCAGGTCGACTTGAGGAAGGCGAGCGTTTTTGAAGGTCTTGACGTCGAGCTTGAGCTGTTCAATCGCGAGGGTAGAGGAGAGATAGTCGGGCTGATTGTCGCGGGCGAGCTTGTAGGAGTTATCGAAAGAGATGGCGGGGACTGGTTCGTCACTGAAGCGGACGGTGCCGGGCGTCTGATCAAACTCGAAGCGACCGATAAGCTGCATCAAAGAATCTTCGCTATTCTGTACAGTTTGGTTCGACAACACGAGGTCGCGTTGCGCGTTGGCGACTTGAACTTCGGATTGGAGAACTTCGAGGTCGGTCGCCACGCCGGTGGTGCGTCTGGCTTTGTTTTCCTCGAGGAGTTTCTGAGCAACTTCGAGGCTGAAACGTCGGACTTCGCGTTGTTCGCGGGCGAAAACGAGATTGTAGTAGGCTGATTCGACGTTGCGGACAACGGTAAGCACGGTGCTCTTGAGATCGTAGTTGGAGCGGCCGAAACCGAGGCGTGCGCGTTCGATGGCGGCACGGTTGACTCCGGTACCGGCGCCTTTGAGGAGCGGCTGTTTTACGATGAGACCCACGTTGCCAGTGTAGGCCGGGTTAAGTCCGGAAGTGATGGCTGGGGTGCGCTTGTTGCGGTCGAGGACACCGGTGGCAGTGACGGTGGCGCCCGTCACGATTTTTTGTGAAACGGAGAGGCGGGTGTCGTCGTAGTTTGTCTTAGTCGAGAGGGAGCTTTGTGACGTATTGGTAACTGCGCCGGTGATGGGATCGGTCGTGGTGATAACCGTAGTGTCGGGGGCGGATTTGGTGTAGGAGCGGCTTGTCTCAAGGTTGAGGTTTGGGTCGTAAGCCGCCTTGGCAATTTCAACGTCATCTGCGGCGCTCGATGTGGTTAGGCGCTGAAGCGAAACATCGAAGTTTTTTTCCAAAGCGCGAGTCACGCATTCATCCAGGGTGAGTGATGGGCCGGTTTGGGCCGCTGGAGATTGGGCGCGAGCGAAGGGCAGAATCGCGGTAATTACGATTGTGGAGACAGCGAGGCGCAAAGAATTCGTCATATTAAAAAAGGGCGCGACAGCCAGGTAGCTGAATAGAAAACACCGCAGCTGTCGAAAAGTTACAGCGAGTTGCCGGAATAAACTTTGATATCTATTTAGGCAGCCAACCACCTGTTATGACGTTGTAGGTGGACAAAAGTTGCAACGCTTCCTCCGCCGATCGGCAGAAGAACGGGATGAAACGGTCGAATTTTACGACCGGTGGTCTAATTACCGCGTTGGCGGGGCGTTTTTGGTCAGCTCAGCGTCGGCGAGTTCGCGGAGATATTCGGCGCTGTTTCGCGCGGCGGTGCTGCGGGCGAGTTGGGACTGGAAAGTCTGATACATCGGGTTAGCCGTAGTGAGCTCAGGAGCTTTTTTGTCAGCAGCGTAAACGATCAGGCCTTTGTCGGGACCGACGACCATCTCGGAGACGTCGCCTTTCTTGAGTGATTCGAGAGTACTGAACACGAGGTAATCGAGATCTTGCGGGCGTTGGCGAACGGTGAACGGGGGCAGAGTTTTTCCTTCAATCTTGGTGGCCGCTGAAGCGCTGACGGTGGCGATCGCTTTTTCAAATGTGTCACCAGCTTTCAGACGGGCTTCGATCTGGTTGTGCAGGGTCTTGCCGAGTTCGACGAAGCGTTTGCGCTTTTCACCGTCGATGTAGTCGGCGCTCACCTTAGCTTTAACCTCCACAAAGAGAGGTTGGCGGGCGGGAATGGTTTTATCCCAGAAGAGGACAACGCTGCCTGTGCTGAGAGCGATCGCGTCGGAGTACGACCGGTCTTTGTTCAACTTGAACGCCTCGTCAGCGGCTTCGGGGTTGCGGCCGAGTTCAACTGGAGGTTCGTCATGTGAGAAAGGCGCGAGGTCCTTTAACGTGATCTTGCGAGCAACAAGCAGCTCTTCGAAAGCAGGGGTGCCGGGATTGATCTTCTTATTGTAGAGTTCGAGCGTGAAATCGGACGCGGCCTTCGTAGCGAGGCGCGCGGCACGCTCGATCTTTAGCGCGAGCTCAACTTGCAGGCGTACGCTGTCGAAATTAGGCGTGGCTGCCGGTTGTTTAGGATCGGGCTTAGCTTCGGGTTTGGCGAAACGGGCGGGATTGGCATCGTAGTAGGCTTTGATTTCGGCTTCCGAAACCGTGACCTTGTCTAGATAGTTGGCGGCGGAGAAATCGGCATAACGCAGGCTAACTTGTGAAGGTATTTCGTAGCGGGCGGCGTTGTCGTTAAAAAATTTCGTGAGGTCGGCGTCCGTGGGATTGATCGCTGGATTAAAGGACTTGAGGTCGACCGTGGCGATTCCGAGCGTCCAAGAAGTGTCGTAGCGTTCGAGCTGAGATTTGATTTCGTGGGGTTGAATATAACCCGGGCCGCCGAGTAGCGCGGCGACACGGCTAATACGGAAGTCATCTTCCATCACGTGGCGAATGACGGACTCTTGGTTGCCTTTGCGGATATCGGATTGGAAGCGCGTGTAAGCGGCAGGATCGAATTCTCCTTTTTCACTGGCGAAAATGGGAAGCTGTCTCAGGAAATCCTTAAACTCTGCTTCGGTGGGACCGGGAAGGTGAAGCTGGTCGGCGATCGCGAGGGCGCTCAGACGGAAGAGCGGATTCGCGTTTTCCTGGTGTAGATATCCGCTGAGCTGGGTCTCGCGTTGGACGGCAGCCATGTCATTTTCCGAGGCCAGGTTATGGCCGAAAAACGGTTGACTGGCGCTCTTGCGATCTGTGCGCCCGAAGCCACCCGCGGCATTGATGCCGAAAATGAAGGAGATGATCGTGCCGCCGAGAAGGACGGCGAAGATCATGCGGAAGTGTTGTTGGAAATTTTTCTGGATCCAGGAAATCATGGGGAGAAACCGCCGACGCTAGGGCGGAGGACGGAGCTGTCAATGGGGGAGTCGAGGAGGGGAACAGTTTACCCAAAATGAGCGGTTCTGGGCTCACCTGCTCGTCAATCCGGGCATCTCGAAACTGGCTGCTGTGATCGGAGCAGACCGATTCCCGAGCTGTGCCTGATTAGGACGCGCGAGAGTTGACCGGCTTTGGTTCGTCGAAGGGGAATTCGGTGAAAAGCTGATCGAGCGTGCGGGTGAAAAATACCTGTTGTTCCTGATCTTTGAGCGTATCGTTATAGCGCGAAAGCACTGGATCGAGCCGTGCGAGGCTGTCGCCAGCGGGATCTTCACCGTGATTTTCGAAACGGTGTTTAAAGTCGCCGAGCGTGATGCGATTCAACGGGCGCGCTGGTTGGTAGAAATAATCAGAGGCGTTGCCCTGCGGCCCGGGCGGTACCATCGAGACGAGCTGCAGATCGACCAGGCGGTTAAGGCATTCGTTGAGAATCTGAGTTGGAACTTTGATCGTGCTGCCGAGCGAGGCGACGTTGCAGGGCGGTTGGCAAGATTGGAAGCGGCGCGAAATGGTGAGCAGCACGGCGAGGGTAAGGCGTTCGCGGGTGGATTCGGTCAGATTGCTCCAAGCGGCTTGGCTGCTGCGGAAATGAACATTTTGCACCGCGTAACTAATCTGACCACCAACTAATATAAATAGCCAAAACACGTATAAGCCGAACATCAGAATCGGCAGCATGCCGAGCGATCCATAAAGGCTGCGCGTGAAGTCCACACGTCGGAGATAAAAAAACGCGAGGAGGTTATTTGCGACCAACAGGAGGGCCACGACGAAAGCGCCGATGAGTGCGGCGCGCCAGAGGACTTGGGTGTTGGGAATGTATCGGTAGAAGAGCGTGAGGATGCCTACTAGCAATACGATCGAGAAAGCGGGCAGTGCGAGCGTGAGCGCGTCGGTCATGCCTTTTGTCAGATGGAGATTGTCGCGAAAAAAACCGACAAATGCTGCGGCTGACAGCGCTCCGACTGCACCGAAAAATACCACGGCGCCAAGGGTCAGTATCGTCCAATAGAATACAATGCGAAGGAGCCAGGAACGTCCGCGTCGCACGCCCCAGATGTCGTTGAAGACCTGCTCGATCGAGGTGAACAGCAGCAGCACGACCAGAATGATCGAGAGCACACTGATAATGCCGCCTGCGCTGTGACGCGTGCCGGCGATGAAGTTGTTGATAAGACTAACGAGCTCGGGGTTGACTGAAACTTGTTCGTACTGATTGACGGACGGCGCCACAAACCGAAGCAACTCGCCAATTTTTTGAGAAACGAGCTGGGGGTCATTTTTCCCCATCGCGAAACCCGCAATCAACGCGGCCAAACCAATCAGCGGCCCGAGTCCGAGCAGCGTGCTGAAGCTCAAAGCTGCGGCGCGACTGGTTGCTCGCGTATCACGCAGGCCAGTGATGGTGATCGAGATTACTCGCAGCAGAGCATAGAAACGTGCACGTAGAGAACGTTCATTCAGCAGTGCTGGCTGCCAGATTTCGCGAGTGAAAAACCGGGTGAGGCGGCTCGGACTGTGCATCGTGCTGGAGAGTGACGCCAACGAGACCGCCTGCGCTGCTTAGGTCACCATATAATACGCGAAAGCCAGCATGCCGGCCAACCCGATGCCTGAGAACAGAGCGAGGGCGACGTAGCTGACGAAAATCGTGCTTAGGTAGAGGCCAAATGCACCAGCGGCGAGGGTGATGATCGGAACGACTTCGCCTTGGCACCAGAATATGATCGCGAGAAAACCGAGGCCGAGCGCACAACGGAATCTGACGACCGGGTACAGGCTCATTTCTCCCAAGAGCAGGAAGATCATGAGGAAAAAGTCGAAGAAACCAAAATAGACGGTGGGCTGGGCGACGAGCGTCTGCCAGTCAAAGGATACGATTTGCTCAATCCACGGCACTAACAGGCCGCTGGCGCTGAGGAAAAGCATGATAATACAGGCGTAGCGTCCGAGGCGGGCGGCGCGCTCCATAGAAATCGACTTGTCGCGTTTATCGCGAGTTTCCGCGGTGCGACCCTCGGCGGCGGCCAGCATGTCGTTCACGCTGAGTGGCGGAGCGAGGTCGGCGGCGGCGTTGACCGATTCAATGCGGTCTTTGGGTTTAATCGTAAGACGTCGCTTCTCGGGGAAAACGATGGCCTTCAGATCGGCGTTGGCGCCAATCGAAATCCACTGTTCGGTGCCTGCCTCGTAGTACAAGGTTTGAGGGTCCACCTTGCCGGCTTCGGCGAGGGAGACGAGCTGCTCCTGCGTGAAAGGTCCGTGAGCTTCCGTTTCGGAAGCGTTGCGGATATAGAATTCCTGCGTGGCCATTGGCTTGGAGACTGGTTCGGGGTTGGGCATGCGGCAAGCGTTTTGTCTAAGGCTGACAAGCTAGAACCCACAGTGTACCACAGGTCTAGCCTGGAAACTCAATTTTGATAAATCAGTTACATCCGTTGCAGGGTCCGTAATCCGAGCAAATGCAGGCCGGTTTCAAGAACGAGCAAAGTTCGGGCGCACAAAAGTAGGCGTCGAGCGCGGATGGCAGGATCATCAACAAGCACCTTGTCGGCGTTGTTGAAAAAGCTGTATTCCCCGGCGAGTTCGTAGAGATAGAGGCCTAGAAAGTGGGGGCAGAGTGTGTTTGTCGCGAGACGGATGGCGTCTGGGAACTTGACGAGTTTGCGGGCGAGCGCGATCTCGGCAGGGGTTTCAAGCGGTGCGGCCGATACCTCGGCTTCGCCTGGTTTCACGCCTGCTTTACGGAAAATCGAGTGGATGCGTGCGACGGCATAAAGCAGATAAGGCGCGGTGTTGCCCTCAAGGCTGAGCATCTTGTCCCACGAAAACACGTAGTTGCTACTACGGTTTTGCGAGAGATCGGCGTATTGTACGGCTCCAACACCGACGACTCGGGCGATTTCTCGGCGTTCAGCTTCGCTAAAGCGGTCCGCTTCGGGACGTTCGTCGTTTTTCGCGGTAACAACCGCGTAGGCGCGATCTTCGGCCTCGTCGAGCAAGGCTTTCAACTTGATCGTGCCGCCGTCGCGAGTTTTGAGGGCTTTGCCGTCTTCGCCAGTGACCGCACCGAAGCTCACGTGATGGAGTTGCGGTAAACGGTATTTTTTTGTCTCAAACCATTTCTTAACGGTAAGAAAAAGTTGCTCGAAATGATCGCTCTGGCGGAAGTCAGTGACGATCGCGATGCCATCGGCCTTAAAATGCTCGGCACGGTAAAGCGCGGTCGCGAGATCGGTCGTAGCATAATTGCTCGCACCGTCAGTTTTACGGATGATGAAGGGTTGTTTAGCGAAGCGTGGATGCTCCGGATGAAAAACTACGAGCGCGCCCTGGCTTTCTTCGGCAAGTTTTAGTTCCGCCAACTCGTTGTAGATGCGCTCGAGCTTGTCGTTGTAGAAGCTTTCTCCGAGGTAGTGGTCGAACTTGATGCCTAAGCGCGTGTAGATTTGATCGAAAGCGCGCTGGCTGACCTCGGTGAATTTTTTCCAGAGGGCGAGGTTTTCGGGATCACCGTTTTGCAGTTCGACGAGTTCTTGGCGCGCTTCTTCGAGAGCTGGCGAGCCGTCGGGTGTAGCGTCGTGGCCGAGCTTATAAAGGCGTTCGAGCTCTTCGATTGGCTCGCTGTCTAGTGCGGCAGGATTGGCCCAACGCTTATAACCATAAATCAGTTTTCCGAACTGCGTGCCCCAATCGCCGAGGTGGTTATCGCGGACGACATTTGCGCCGCTGAACGCCACGAGCCGGCAAATCGCTTCACCGATCACCGCCGAGCGCAGATGGCCGACGTGCATTTGTTTCGCGGTGTTGGGCGAGCTGTAGTCAACGACCCACGTCTGACCGGCATAGGCAGTCGCGGCACCAGCTTTGAGTGCGTCGGCTGAAGCGAAGGTCCGCAACCACTCCATAAGTGCGGAGGGTTTGAGCGCGAAATTGATAAAACCAGGTCCAGCGATGGAAATCTCGAAGCGTTCGCGCGTCGCGACATCAAGGGCGCCGACGAGTTTTTCGGCCAGCGCGCGCGGATTTTGTTTTTCGCGTTTTGCATAGGCCAGCACGCCATTGGCCTGAAAATCACCGTGTTTCGGGTCAGCCGTTCGCACTTCGGGCGCAAAACGCTCGCGATCAAGTCCGATCGCATTGGCAGCTGACAACATGGCCGCTTCAACGTCGGCCGTGGGATTAAACGATACCTGCATCGCAGCACTCAACGGGTCCAGCCCGCAGGCGCGCAAGAACGGATTTCATGGGATCTTCCGATTCGATGCCGCGTGCATTTGCCTATTTAACGACGGCGAAACCCTGGAAATCTGCCGCTTCTCCTCTGACAGGTGTGTAAAATTGGCTCGACAAATCAGTAGGTTATGGTTGGATCGTAAACTTTGCCGCCCGCAAGGTTGCATACCATTTACTGTATAAACCCACATGACCAAACGCACCCTTCCTCCACGTAGGTTCATTAAGCCAACGTTCGAGTTTCTTATCGAAAAGAAACGCGACGGCGGCGAATTTACGCAAGAAGAAATTCGCTATATCATTGATAGCACCCTTGATGGGGAAATGCCACAGCATCAACTGGCGGCGTTGGCCATGGCCATCTATTTCCAAGGGATGTCGGCTCAAGAAACGGCCGATTTGACCGAAGAAATGATGCTTTCTGGCGAAGTGATCGACCTTTCGCACATCGCGAAGCCGAAGATCGACAAGTACTCAACGGGCGGTGTGGGTGATAAGACCTCGCTCGTCCTGGTTCCGCTCGCAATGGCTAGCGGCGTTGTGGTTCCGATGATGTGCGGCGTTGAACACGATTATGTGATCAACACGCTCGACAAGCTTTCGGCTATCCCCGGTTTCAAAGGTCACCAGACCATCGAGCATTTCTCACAACAGCTTGCCCGCATTGGCGGCGCGATTGTTGCGCAGACCGATGATCTCGCTCCGGCCGACGCGAAGTTCCACGAACTCCGCAAAGAGACTGGCACGATTCCCAGTCTTCCGCTCATCACCGGCAGCGTTCTCTCAAAGAAACTCGCCGAAGGTTCGGAAGGTCTCGTGATCGATGTGAAGTGGGGCAACGGCTCTTTCATCAAAGATCTTGAGCAGGCCAAACAACTCGCGCGCTCGATGACCCGCGTGGGTCGTTCGATGAAGCGCCGTTGCGTTGCGCTTGTGACTGACATGAACCAGCCGCTTGGTGACACCGTCGGCACGGGACTTGAAATCAAAGAAGCCATCGCTCTCCTCAAAGGCGAAGGTCCCGAGGATATGAAGGAACTCGTCCTCAAACTCGGCATGGAAATCGTTCGCCTCGCTGGTGTTGCTGGTTCGACTCTTTCAGCCAAGCAAACGGTCCAACGTCACCTGACCGATGGTTCCGCTCTCGAAAAATTTAAGGAACTCGTCAAAGCCCAGGGCGGCGATCCGACCTTTATCGATCACCCGGACAAATTCCCGCAGGCGAAACACATTCGCAAGCTTCCGGCTCCTAAGCGTGGCTACGTGCACACGATCAATGCAGCGATGATCGCTCGCGGCGTGCATCTCCTCGGCGGTGGCAGAGAGCAGCCGCACGACAAGATCGATTACGCAGTCGGTGTTTCTGAAATCAAGAAAGTCGGCACCCAGGTTAAACAGGGCGAGCCGCTGATGATGATCCATTACAACGACGAGGCGAAACTCGAGCAGGCCCTCGAATATTTCAAGAACGCCTACCGTCTCGCGCCGAAGCGCCCCACGCCTCCGCCGCTCGTCGTCGAGCGCGTGGCCTAAGCGAAAACGCGCTACGTTTAATCACTTCAAGCCGACCGGACTCCGGTCGGCTTTTTGTTTCTCCCAACGCCGGAAGTTGTCTGTGTTGATCTGTTCGTTAGAGCATTTCAAATTCCGGTGTAGCCGGGGGCGCCGAACCCGGCCTTCTCAACCCCCGGCCTCGCGCGGCCAGCTCCACGAAGTCGGGGCGTCATTCGATCATCCTTGCAGCTATGCGTGCATAGAAAGGGTTGTTGCAGGGTGAGTGTCGCCAAACAGGCAGACAGATTCAGAAAAATGAAAATTGCGGGCGGGGCGGAGTTCCGACCATGTTACTTGCCATGTCTGAAGATTCACGCCCGGAAGAAGAAGAAGAGATCGATGAAAAACCCATTGCGCCACCCGCACCCATTGACCGCTCGAAGTGGCCGCGGCCTTGGGCGCAGCTGAAGTTCTTCACCTTTCAGCCGGCGATTTTCCCGCGCATGATGGGCCAAGTTTCGCCGGACGCGAAGCCGGGCGACTTCGTCAACGTCTACGACAAAAGCGGCAATCTCTGCGGCGGCGGTCTCTATAATCCGCGCGCGAAAATGGTTTTGCGCGTGGTTTCGCATTCGCTGCAGCCGGTCGATGAAAGCTACTTTGAAGGGGCGATCCGACGTGCGGTGGAGTTGCGGCGCGCGACTTTCAAGCTCGACGAATTTACCGATGCATATCGGTTAATTAATTCCGATGGCGACGGTCTCAGCGGCCTGACGATCGATCGCTACGGCGACACGCTGCTCTGCGAAGTATATTCGCTCGGCATCTCGCTACGGCTGCCGAAATGGCTGCCGCTGTTGCACGAACTCGCTGGGACGAAATTTGCGCGTGTTCAGGTCGACCACGATCTCGGCAGCCTCGAAGGCATCAAGCCGTCCACTTTTAAAGAAACCAATGCAGCTGCACCCACCGTGGTGAAAATCCGCGAGCATGGTATTCGCTACGAAGTCGATTTTGCCGAGGGGCATAAGACTGGCTTTTTCTGTGACCAACGCGAAAACCGGAAAGCCATCGCGCGGTTCACTCAAGGTGCGCGGGTGCTCGATCTTTGCTGCTATACGGGCGGCTTTTCCCTCAACGCGAAGGTTGTGGGCGGTGCCAACGAAGTGACGAGTGTCGATCTTGATGAGGCCGCGATCGCGCAGGCGAAGCGAAATGCTAATCTAAATCAAGCGCGCCTCAAATTCGTGCACACCGATGCGTTTGCTTACGCGAGGCAGATGCAGACCAACGGGGAAAAATGGGACGTGGTTGTCCTCGATCCGCCGAAGCTAATCTTCACTCGTGAACATCCCGGCAACGCCGAAGGTCGCCGCAAATACGAGGATCTGAATCAACTTGCGATTTCGCTGGTGAAACCGGGCGGCATTTTCGTGACGTGTTCGTGCTCGGGCTTGCTCAGCCTCGAAGATTTTGAGCAACACGTGATCAAGGCCGCGCATCGTCAGCAGCGGCGTTTGCAGTTCTTTGATCGCACCGGCCCAGGGCCGGATCATCCGGTTTATTCGAATTGTCTAGAGAGCCGTTACCTGAAGCTCCTTTGGGCGCGGGTGATGTAGGCGGTGGCGCGGAGTTAGGCTTCAATCTTATCCATGAAAAAATCGATACGTCTGTTTTTGGCGGTGGTGCTCGCTGGCTTGGTAGGTCTGGCGGGGACGAGAGTCTCGGCGGTGGAGCCTAAGGCTAAGGCGCCTGATATTCCGGGCAGCGGCGTGGAGCCGCCAAAAGCGATCGAGGCGCCGTTACCGCCGGCGTTGAACAAGAAATCGGCTGGCGTGGTGTTGGGAGTTTGGATCAAGGAAGATGGTGCCGTCGATGCGGCTGATTTTATTAACGGTTCGGAAGACTGGCGCGAAACGACAATAGCTACGGTGAAGCGTTGGCGCTTTGAACCCGTTCTTTGGCAAGGCAAGGCGATCCCCGCGCGCACGGAGGTGCAGTTTGTGCAGGAAGATCCCAAGCATATCAGGTCCGCGGTGAGCCCGCTGCCGAACCTTCCAGGAGAGATACACACGGAGGACGAATTTGGAGTAACGAAACCCGTGCTGGAGGTAGATCCTGATTTGATTTTGCCCCTGATGGTTCGTTCGAGAAGGTTGTTGAGCATCGATGCGGGCCTGAATTACATCATTTTGGAGGATGGCTCGACGGATAAAATCGAACTCTTCGGGGCGTCATCGGAGGGAGCGGTACGTTCGGCTTTGGATTTGATCGCCGAGCGGAAATACAAGCCGGCGAAGGTCCGCGAGACGCCGATTGTGATGCAGTACAAGCAAGTGCTCAGCTTTCAAAGCATGGAAAAGCCGATCGAGTCGTTGAGCGGCGCGCTGGATATCGTGGACCCGGCCTACCCGTATGAACGGATGCTGGCGGGTGAGGAAGGATACGCCGTCGTGCGTTTCACGCTGACCGGGAAAGGTACGGTCGAAAAGGCCGAGGTCGTTGAGGCTTCGCATCCTGACTTTGGCGGTGCGCTCGTGGCTGCGGTGGAGAGTTGGTTTTTCACTCCTGAAGCCGCGAGCGAACAAATCACGCGTGAGTACCGGCACGATTTCGTGTTGTCCAATACGCCTTATGCTACGCGCCGTCTGATTAAGGGAGTCCGAGAGGGGAAGGTGACTTCGAATGCCGCCGGCGGTCTCGACGCTCGTCCGAAGCTACTCGCTCAACCTGCGCTGGCGTATCCAACTTCTCTCTACAGTCAGCAGGTTTCTGGCTTGGCCGAAATTGAATTTGTGGTCGATCGGGTAGGATTGGCGCAACTGCCGCGAGTGATCAAAGCGACTCAGCCCGAGTTTGGCTGGGCTGCGGTGACGCTGGTCAACGGCATGCGTTTCATGCCACTGACAAAAGGGGGCAAACCGACTGAACTGCGCGTACGCATTCCGGTAAACTTCGTTCCGTCCAAGTCGGCCGAACCCGCTGCCGCCGCCAAATCATAGCTTGAGCTGCCGGCGGAAGTGAGGGCGCGGCCTGTGGAGTTTTGGGCTTACGGCGGGTTAAAATTGCAGAGTCGAAAGGAATGCAATCGTAACTCGTTACAAATAACTCCCTTGGAATCATAGATGGGATCTGGCGTACGTCCTGGAGACGGTAGCTCCGAAGCCGGGAGCTTTGGCTCCGTCCCGATAACAGGTAGCTCCGTCCGGTTAGGCGGCAGCTCCGAGCCCGGCGGCTTTAACTCCGTTCCGATAAGGGCCAGCTCCGGAGCGAGGACCGATAGCTCCATTGCGATGGGAAGCGGCTCCGAACGCGGGACCGTCAGCTCCGCTGCGATAAGGGGCTGCTCCCATGCGAGGACCAACAGCTCCGTTCCGATGGAAGGCAGCTCCAAACCGAGAACTCATGACTCCGCATCGAGAAGGTCTGACTCCGCAGCGGGATCTCCTGCGCACGACCGATAATCTCCGGCTCCGATCAGAGGAAGAGCAGCTCCGAAGCGAGGACCTACAACTCCAACGCCGGGAGCTACAACTCCGGAGCGGGGAACTACAACTCCAAGGCGAGCAACTACAGCTCCGAAGCGAGCGGTCACGACTCCGATCCGATAAGTTACGGGGAAAGAGCCGGGATTTTCAGCGTACTACCAAATAATTCCAGCTCCACATCAGGTTTGGAACCGCAGAGTTCACAGAGGACGCAGAGGGAAACAGGCGGATTTCTCGTTGCTCCTTGATAACACTAGCTCTCATTGCAGCGAGAGCATTTCAAATTCCGTTGTAGCCGGGGGCGCCGAACCCGGCAATTTCAACCCCCGGCGTGCGGCGCGGCCGGCTACAACAAGACAGGCTACTGTGCTGCGTCCTGGCGTGCTTCGCGGTCGGCGTTGACTGACGACCCGGCGGGTCGTCCCTACCGGGGCTTCCGCGCCTAAGTTTCTATTGAGGTGTAATTGGGCGACAGGCGAAAAAAAACGCCCCGGCTTTGCAGGCCAGGGCGCACGAGAATAGATTAGTTAATCCAGATGGTTCGTCAGCGCAGGAGGGCGGAGGCGCACCAAAGCATCGGAGCTTGGCCGTGGAGATCGCCGACGACTTTGGCGCGCTTCATGTAGAAGTCGTAGTCGTCTTGCTTGTTGGTGCCTTCACAAACGTCGCGGAGGTCGCCGTTGGGATTCATATAACTGACGAGGGCGAGCCAGGCTTTGCGGGCGGCGGGGCCGTAGGTTTTTTCATCGAGCCAGCCGTTTTTCACGCCGGTGATGAAGGCGTAGGTGAACATGGCGGAGCCGGACGTCTCGGGCCAGGATTCCGGCCGGTCAACGAGCTGGCGCCACATGCCGTCTTCACCTTGGAATTTGAGCAGCGAGGCCATCATACTGTGATAACCTTTGAGAATGCGTGGGCGGAGCGGATGATCGGCGGGGAGTTCGCGGAGGAGTTCGGTGAAGCCGGCGGCAAACCAACCGTTGCCGCGGCCCCAGAAATGAGGAGCGTCGGGCGCGTGGTAGAAGAGGCCGTTTGGCTGTTGCAGTTTGTCGAGGTAGGAGACCATTTCCTGTGCAGCGCGGTTGAGGTATTCGGGGTTCTTGGTCGCGCGATAAGCCTGCGTCTGGAGGACGTTGATCATGTACATGTCGTCGACCCAGTAGCGGGTTTGAGGACTCAGGCCTTGCGCCATGAGCGTCTTAGCGTCGCCGTTTTGAGCGGTTTGTTCTTCCCAATTGGCGGTGAGGTTTGGATTGGGAAGAGCCCATTGGCTGTCGGCTTCCCACTGGCCGAGGGCGAGGTAACGTGTATCTTTATTTTGGATATAGATCTCAAGAGGCACCGTGCCGAAGACGGAGAGGTCGACGTGGATCGGGTTGGGAATGAGATTGGCCTCGGCGGTGGTGAGGAGCGGGTCGAAGCGTTTAACGAGACGATTGAAGAGGTCGGTGTCGTTGGTCAGCTTGGCGAAGGTGAGAGAACCGTACCAAGCGCAGACTTCGGGATAGATAATGAACCGCGGGTTTTTTGGACGACCGAGGTTGCCATGTTCGCGTACGACAAAGTTTTCTGCGATGAGCTTGCCGACCTTTTGCGGAGAGGCGTCTTTGGGCCAATTGCCGAGAATTTCAGAACCGTTTGTAGGGACTGGTTCGGCAGCTATAATTTGCAGACAGGCAAAGGCACTAAGGCAAACGGTCGCGAAAAGGGAGCGGTACGGGGTACGCATGAAGTGAGTTAAAAATTGCCGTAGGAATGTTCAATCGGAGAGCTTGCCTGACAGTTGGAAGAACGCGGGCCAGGGAGCGTTTGGGGCACGTTGGGTTGATGTGGCGAAGTGCCTCGTGTGGCAAAAATAAAAACGCGACCGAGGGCTCGGTCGCGTTTGCTGCTGAAAATAAAGAGAAGACGGCTTAGGCGCGTCCGAGATAAGAACCGTCGTTGGTGTTAACGCGGATGATTTCGCCTTCCTTGACGAAGAGCGGGACTTGAACGATGAGGCCGGTTTCTAGTTTGGCCGGCTTCTGGACGTTGCTCGCGGTGTCGCCTTTGATGCCGTCGGCGCTTTCGATGATCTTCAAATTGACCGCAGAGGGGATTTCGACGGTGAGGGCTTTGTCGTCGACGAAGAGGACGTCGACTTTGCCGCCGGCGGTGAGGTAGTGCTTCACATCGCCGAGGGTCTGGGCACTGATTTCGATTTGTTCAAACGACTCCGGGTCCATGAAGGCGAACGTGTCGCGGTCAGCGTAGCTGAACTCAAGAGTGCGCTTGTCGGTCGGAAGGACTTCGATGGTATCGGTCGAGGCGAAGCGTTGATCGAGCGCTTTTCCGTAGCGGAGATTGCGCATCTTGATCTGGACGAAAGCGCGTAAATTGCCCGGGGTACGGTGCTGCGTTTCCATGACGAGGTGGGGCTCGCCGTTGAATTTAATGACTTGGCCTTTGCGGATATCGTTGGCTGCGGGCATGACAGAAGACGTGTTTGTGAGTTGTGAAAGGGTGTTGGATTAAGCTGCGGAGGTGAGTGGTGTCAAGCTAGGCAAACCATCAAAAGTGCTGCCAATGCGCAGATACAAAAAAGCCAGCGAGATAGGCTCGCTGGCTCGGAAGATCGGAGGCGTGGAAACCCTTAGATGTCAGTGATGGGCCTATGCTGCGGTACGAAGGCCTTCATGAGACTCCAAGCGGCGAGATAGCTCAACCCACATACGAGGAACATGATCATATAGGCGTTCACGGGGAACGTGTCGGTGAGCCAGCCGGCCAAAAGTTGGACAATGACGCCACCTAGACCACCGGCGGCGGCACCGATGCCAGTGACGGAGCCGACGGCCTTTTTGGGGAACATGTCGGAAACGGTGGTGAAGAGATTGGCGGACCAGGCTTGGTGCGCGGCGGCACCGACGCAGATCACAGCGACAGCGAGCCAGGAAGCGAGGTTGCCGAAGCGCGCGACGTTGCCGAAGAACTGGGTGCTGACAACCACGAGCGGGAAAACAGCGATGATGAGCATGGCGGTCATGCGGGCTTTATAGGCCTGCATGCCTTTTTTCATGAGCATCATGGGGAGGCTGCCACCGTAGACACTGCCGATGATGGCAACGCCGTAGACGATGAAGGTCGGGATCATGACCTCTTGTTTGGTCATACCGAACTGTTTCTTAAGGTAGTCGGGCAGCCAGAAAAGATAGAACCACCACACACCGTCAGTCATGAATTTGCCGAAGAAGAATGACCACGTTTGACGATAGCCAAAGAGCTTGAACCAAGAAACTTTTTTGCCGTCGTTGGCCGAAGGTTTGGAGTCTTCGTCACTGTGAATGTAGTCGTACTCGGACTTTGAAAGACGCTTCTGTTTGGACGGACTGTTGTAGAGCCAGAACCAAAAAATCAGCCATAAGAAACCGACCGTGCCGGTGATGATGTAGGCCAGTTTCCAACCTTGCTGATAACCGAAATGGTAGAGACACCATGGGACAAAGAGGGCGCTGACCATGGCACCTAGATTTGAGCCGGAGTTAAAGATGCCGGTCGCGAGGGCGCGCTCACGTTTTGGGAACCATTCAGCGACAGTTTTGATCGAGGCGGGGAAATTACCGGCTTCACCGATACCGAAGAGGCTTCGCACAATCATGTGCATGGTCGTGAGCGAACCGACAAAAGCGTTAGCGATACCGAAGATCGACCAAACGATCAGCGACAACGCGAGTCCGAGCTTGGTGCCGATCTTGTCGATAACGATTCCGGCAAAGACGGTCATGCCGGCGTAGAACGCGGTGAAGGCGGCGGTGACGTGAGCAAAATCTGTGTTAGTCCAACCGAAGCCACCTTGTTCGGTGGAGGTGCAGAAAAATTCCTTCAGGTAGCTGATGACCTGACGATCCATGTAATTGATCGTGGTCGAAAAGAGCAGGAGGGCGCATATCACCCAACGGTAGCTGGTGGCGGGTGGAGTTGGAGTAGTTTGAGGAGGGGCAGCTGGGGAGGGTGTGGTACTCATGGAAGCGGGAGAGTGTTACGTTTTTTCCTCAACGTTCACGTTAATTCTTTCGAAAGCTGACGAGGTATTCACTTTCCCAGCAACAGGCGAAAGCATGTGTAATGAGGTGGCGTGGTGATCGGGCTAAAAGCACAAAAAAGACCGGCGGGGTTGTCCGCCGGTCAGTGGGTTGAATCGTGAGCTTACTATTAAGCGTTGGATGGAACTTTCTCGTCAATGTTAGCCTGCTCGAGTCTCGGCACGAGGAGGTGAACAATGAGAAGCGCGCCGACGTAGGCCAGGCTGGCCATGACAAACACGGGAAGGTAATTGCCGGTCTGCTTGAGAACTTTGCCGGTGATATAGAACAAGACCATACCGCCAATTGCACCGATCATGCCGCCGAGGCCCGTGACTGAGCCGACCACACGTTTGGGGAACATGTCACCCGCGAGGCTGAACACGTTGGCCGACCAAGCTTGATGGGCGGAGGCTGCGATCGTGATGAGGATGGCGGCGACCCATTTGTCCTCGGTGATGGCCGAAAATACCACGGGCAAGACGAATGCAGAACAGATGAGCATGGTGATTTTACGGGCCTTGTTCACG
>Ga0302323_100000975_pt1 | contig 23120 bp, 17 predicted proteins | sample Fen_T0_3_FD_201950 | JGI IMG/M metagenome (GOLD analysis project Ga0302323, IMG submission 201950) | Peat permafrost microbial communities from Stordalen Mire near Abisko, Sweden - Fen_T0_3 | ecosystem: Environmental > Terrestrial > Soil > Wetlands > Permafrost | place: Sweden: Abisko... | reverse complement strand
GTTCGCGGTTTGCGGTTCGCGGTTTGCGGTAGGAGGTTTGCGGCGACATCACCCCGTACCACTTACCGCACGCCGCTTCCCGTATTTAGTTCAGTTTAAATTCCACCGGCACCTGCAGCTGTACTGGGACATTTTTCCCGGCCTGCATTCCTGGTTTCCAGTCAGGCATTGAGCTTATAACCCGTTTGGCTTCAGCATCGAGAACCGGACTTATTGATTTTATTACAACTGCATTTTCTATTTTCCCTTTGGCGGTAACTGTAAAGTTTACCAGAACTTTTCCTGTGATTTTGCTTTTCACAGCTTCAGAAGGGTATTTAAGATTTGAATATATCCAGGCTGTCATTGCATCATTACCTCCTTTGAATTCGGGTAATGCTTCAACTACAACCAATGTATCCTTGTTTTCATATGCCTTAGGCTGAATAACTTCGACCGGCGCCTTTGCTATTATTGCATTTCCTGAACTTGATTTCACAACTTTAACCTCCGGCCGTCCTTCACCATTCTTATAAGTTGTCACTTCTATAACCCCATCCTTCCCCTTTTCTCCATATTTTTTTGTAGCAGAATCATCCTTAAATACACTTATTGTCTTTATGTCATCAGGGTTAATCTTCTCCAACTTATCTTTTTCATTTACTACACCATCAATTACGACCAGGGGTTGTTTCTCCCCCTTTATAATGATACCTGATTCAGCCCATGAAGGTGGTGGTGGCGGCGGAACTACTCTGGAATTTTCTTCAATCTCATTTACAGGAGGAAGTGGAGAAATTTGTGGAGTTACATCGGAGTTTTCCTTAATCTCATTCATTGGTGGGGGCGGAGGCGGTGGTGGTGGCGTACTGATATTTGCCTTCAGGTATTTTAAGGTATCTCTCACCATTGTTATTACCATCTCTGAGGTGAAGACAGGTTTTAAAACTTTTGATTTGTACCCCACAAAACTAACTACAATTGTTCCGTTTTCCGGAATATCGAGTTTAAAAAAGCCTTTGTCATCAGTTGAAATGCCCTGATTGGTATTCAGGACAACAACCGAAGCTCCAGGAAGAGCACTGCCATCTTTCTCCACTACCTTTCCTTTGACCTCGTGTTGCTGGACAGAAACAGATGCCATGCTGCTGACCGGATATTGCTCCGTATTTTTGTATTTGTAGTCGGGTTTTGCAAATGCCCAAAGCACAATTGCAAAAACAGGAAGTATAAGAAGGATCTTCATTTTCCTGTAAGGTGATCTGATTATATTTTTCATCATGTTAAATCTTTTTTTGTTAAGTGAATAATTGAAGGAATTAGCCAGATTGACAACAGGAGCGCCGACAATCTGGTTCAGTAAAGCCGCTCTGTAAATTGCCGGATCTGATGTTCGCTGCAGCGCCACCTCATCGGCAAGATATTCATGGTTCTGCCTCATGAACCGGACATATATCCATGCCAGAGGATTAAACCATTGGATTATACAAAGCAATTCAACCAGCACAAGGTCAAGCCAGTGCTTCTGCCTGATGTGTACCATTTCATGATTCATAATCTCCGCAGTTTCGATATCTGTAATTGAAGGATTGACAAATACATAGGAGAAAAATGAAAATGCTGTGGTATATTCAGGTGTTCTGATAAGTTTTACGGGATGAAGAGTAATTACTTCTGATTTATTTATAGCTGAAAGAACTCTCCTTCCCTGCCTTATTATCTGATACAGCACAAAAAGGATTCCCATCACATACAAAACCAACAGAAATAATCTGAAATTTGAAAAAATACCCGTCCCTGCGTTTTGAATGTCACTTACAACTGCACTCTCGACCTGCATGCTTTTTACAACCGATAAGACAACAGTGTAATGAATTGAAATAAACGGGAAAAAGAGGGAAGTCAGAATGCCGGCTATCAGATATACTCTGTTTAAAACGAAAAACCTTTCATTTCTAAGAAAGAGAATGAATACAAGTGCAAAACCTGTAAGCCAGGCCACCGATTTGATCAAGTACAATGCGAATGTTTCCATTACTTCTGTTTTTTATGCCCGTGTTGTTGAATTTTACTTTTTCGCTCCTCAGATTTTGACAATTCCTTTCTGGTATCCTCAAGCAGTTCATCGAGTTCCACTAAGGTAAGATCCTTTTCCCGGGCGAAGAATGAGGCCATTGCCGGAAATGAGTTGTTAAAATATCCTTCCATTAATCCAAATAACTGGCTTTTAGAATAATCGCTTTTGGATATGAGCGGATAGTAGAGATGAACATTGGAATATGCCTTATGTCCTACATACCCTTTCTTTTCCAGAACTCTCACTACAGTTGAAACTGTATTTCGTGCCGGTTTTGGTTCGCTGAAATTGTCACGGATATCTTTTACCCAACCCTCTTTCAGATCCCATAATATCTGCATTACCTGTTCTTCTGCCTTCGTTAGTTGCATTGTTTTAGTTTTAAAGTCTTATAGTCTTGCGGTGGTGAGGTCTTGCGGTTTATAGCATTTATCCATTTAATTACAACCTCTACAACCTCTGCAACCTTTATAACCTTATTTTGTCAATCCTTCACTACAAAGATATGACTATTTATATAGTCATGCAAATATTTTTCAATAAAAATGACTATTTTTCTAGTCATCTAATGTAACGTATTGATATTTTAGTATATACATTTTATTTTTAAAATTTTAGAAGACAGAATCTTTCGGAATTTAATTAACCGCGGAGCGGTTTCACTAATACTAGTATAGGGATTTGGATGCCAAATATGAACCACGGAGTGGTTCCATCAAGGTCCCAATCCGAATGATGGAACACCTCCGGGGTTCATTGTCAATTGAATTTATTCGAACTATCATTGATGAAACGCCTCCGGCGCTTGTAGCTGAACGTGGCTTCTCCTTTTATTGACACCGATTACGGACTTGGAGATCCTTCGCTACGCTCAGGATGACAAGGCAATCAGGTGGTTACAAGGGGGCGGAAGTGGCGATTCGCATAAAGATTTGTCAAATTTGTCAGCAATTCATCTACGAATCGCCACTTCTGCCCCATTTTATGTCCATATATGAGCTGTCAATCCCGAACGTAGTGAGGTATCTCCCGTTCTCGACTTCCAATGCCGCTTTCTAACCATGCCTGACCATAGCGAAGGATCTCGTCCTACCTGCCTCGGTGGGAAAGAACGCAAAGCACACAAAGGCAAAACTTTTATTTTTCAGCTCTTTGCGCCCTATGCGTATTCCTGATAGCTATCGCGACTTTGCGATCTTTACGGTTAATGGATTTCATTTTAAAGCAACTCTCACCTAAATTGATTTTTTTTTGACTAATTTGCATCAGCAATTTATCTTGAAAATTTTTTATACCACAGTCATGTTAACTTCTTACTTCAGGATATAGTTTTCAAAACATGCGAGCTAGATAATACCACTAACAATTAAATAATTATGAAACGAAACATTATTTTATCATTATCATTTGCAGCAGCAATGCTGATCATGCTTCCTTCCTTTGGCCAGACAAATAACCTCACAGAAAAAGAGAAGAAAGATGGCTGGGTTTTATTATTCAACGGCAAGGATTTTAAAGGCTGGAGACAATGCAATGGAACTGCAATGCCTAAGAACTGGATCATTGAAGATGGAACTATGAAAGTTTTTACTGCTGAAGGTAAAAAACCAGGAGAACCATCCAACGGAGATATATTATTCGGAGAAAAAAAATTCAAAAACTTTGAACTGTCTGTTGACTGGAAAGCAAGTAAAATGGCTAACTCGGGAATCTTTTATGATGTTAGAGAAGTTCCGGACCAACCAATATACTATGCAGCTCCCGAAGTTCAGATTCTTGATAATGTTGATGCAACTGACAATAAAGTACCAAGTCATCTGGCAGGTTCATTGTATGACATGATTGCAGCAGATCCTAAAACAGTTCATCCTGCAGGTCAATGGAATACTATTGTTATTTCTGTTAAAAATGGTAAAGTTACCCATGTTCAGAACGGAGTAAAAGTTGTTGAGTATGAATTATGGACCCCTGCCTGGGATGCACTAATTGCCAACAGTAAATTCAAAACATTCCCCGGATTCACAGAAGGAATTTCAAAAGAAGGCTTTATAGGACTTCAGGATCACGGATATCCTGTATGGTTCAGAAATGTAAAAATCCATGAGATCAAATAAACTCTGATCAGAGCTACAGAAAACCCGGGCCAATACTGTCCGGGTTTTCTTAATTTCTCCAAGATGAAAAATACGATGACCAATAAAAAAATTATTACTCTAGGCATTAAGACAGGGTTTATCCTAATGATCCTGCTTATTTCAGGTATTTCTTTTCAGATGATCTCAATTCCGAAATCACCCTTGACTCAACGATCTGAAGGTGAGCCTGATTCATCTCCCGATGGTCCCAGATATCAGTATGTAGGTGCTAAGAAATGTGCTTCCGAATGCCATAATAATGAAAAGATGGGCTTCCAGTTTAACATCTGGAAAACCAGCGCTCATTCAAATGCATTCAAAGAGCTGGGGTCAGGAAGGGCCAGGATTTATGCTAAAAAAGCTCATATTACAGGAAATCGCGAGGAAAGTCCGGCTTGCTTAAAATGCCATAGTTCAGCCGGTAATCTTGACTCAACATATCTGACTCCCACTTATATGAAAGAAGAGGGAGTGACCTGTGAAGCATGCCACAAACATGATTACGAGACCAAAACATATCTTCCGGGGGAGTCTGATTGTCAGAAGTGCCATAATAATTCAGTACATAAAGTACCTGTATTCAATTTTAAAACTGACTGTGAAAAAATTGCACACTCCAGACCTGATAGCACAAAAAAAATCAGGTAATTTCCCTGTTATTCGCCTTTGTATACCCTCACCCAGTCAATGATCATTTGAACAGGCAGTTCATCGGGCTTCACAGCACCTGCCCAGGCTCCTTCAGCGCTGAATTGCTGGCTCATGTATATAAACATATTCTGACCAAAAGTCCATTGCCCTTCCTTTTCAGGCTGAACTTTCGGATATGTAAATACCACTTTATTATTCACGCTGAAGATGATTTTGTCATCTGTTATTTCGGCACCATAGATATTGAACTTGCCGGGCTTAATCTTTGATGTGGTATATTTTGGAGGATTTTTACCATTTTCAGGGTCACGAAGAGTATAAGCAGTATGAACAGTATGATATACAAAATCATCATGATTCAGATGTTCAATTATATCGATTTCAGCGTATCTGTCCTGCTCATTTCCTGACATTAACAACCAGAGGGCCGGCCACGCCCCCTGTGCATCCACAAGTTTTGCACGAATTTCCACCTTGCCTTTTTTAAATTCAAATTTGCCTTTTGAAGATAGTCCGCCGGTAAGGTATTGGACTGTGTCATTTTTATTGTCATTTATTATTCCTCTGAGAAATAATTTGCCATTTTTAATGATCAGACATCTCGGATCATCTGACATCGACGCAAAGCAACTTCCTTTATTGGCGGCACCTGATCTCTCTATCTTGCTCCACTTTGAGGGATCAACAAATCCCTTTTTGTTAAATTCATCTCTCCATAAAAGCGTCATTTTTGTCCCTGCTATGGGCTGTGCCGATATTTTAAAAGAAATAGCTGATGATATAATAAGCATTAACACAAAAAAGCTGACCTTTTTATGATACGGATAAGTTCTCATAGAGATTTAGTTTATTCCAAATTTATAAAACTTAAGACAATAACCATGAAAGATTTGTCAAGGTTATTGTCTGACAAAGGAAGCTGGTTAACTTCTGTTTTAAGTATTCAAATACCACTGAAAATCAACATTGCCAGATTCCATCGTTCATATCAGGAAAGAATCTGGCGAATTGATTTTTATTTGACTTTTGTTATTGTCTTTCATAACTTTAAGACAATGAATTATGAAAACTTATGTTCAAAATCTAAAATGGAGAATAAAAATGAAGCACAAAAATGTAATATTATTAGTCGCAACTTTGGTTTGCGCAGGGTTAGCAGGTATTCAGGCACAGATCGTGAAAGATATTGACGGCAATGTTTATAAAACTGTCACCATTGGCAAACAGATCTGGATGGCGGAGAACCTGAAAACCACCAAATTCAATGATGGCACATTAATATCTTTGGTATCAGAGGATCAGGCATGGGGTGCATTAACTACACCTGCGCTCAGTTGGTATAATAGAGATGAAGCTGCTAATAAAAATAAATACGGAGCTTTGTATAATTGGTACACAGTCAGTACAAATAAATTATGTCCCAAAGGTTGGCATGTACCTTCAGATGCGGAATGGACAACATTAACCACCTTTTTAGGAGGAGAAAGTATTGCCGGAGGAAAACTAAGAGAAACTGGAATAACTCATTGGGAAAAACCCAATACCGGAGCAACTAACGAAAGTGGGTTTACAACACTTCCGGGTGGTTACCGTAACAACCATGGAGCCTTTGCAAACGTTGGCTTTTTCGGTTTCTGGTGGTCAGCAACAGAAAATTTTCCGACAGCTTCATGGTGCCGAACTATGGGCTGTACCGGCAGTGATATTCTCAGAATCTTTAGTTTAAAGAAGAATGGTTATTCAGTCCGTTGCATCAAGGATTAATTATCAGGGAACAGATATTCGGTTACTCTCTTTATTTTGCATTCATCTGGGTTAGATTGCAGGTAGATGGAGTTTAATTTATGATTGTATTTGGGTTAAACAAAATGTAAATTTGATCTGACACCTTGTCATTTAGATAATACAAATTTAAGTTCATATGAACTATAAATCAAAATCATCATGTGTAATAATATTTTGTCTTTTAATTCCTGCAGGGCATGCCTGCAAGAAGGATAAGGTTCTGCTGCCAACAGTTACTACTTTTAGAATAACTGATATTTCTAATATCACTGCTATATCCGGAGGAAACGTGCTTAATGACGGAGGTTCATCTATAGTTTCAAAAGGTGTGTGCTGGAATATAACTGGTAATCCGACGATTACAGATAGCAAAACCAGTAATGGTACAGGAACCGGAAGTTATATTAGCGACTTAACCGCTCTGCAACCTGGAACTACATATTTTGTAAAATCTTATGCAGGGAACAATCTTGGAACTGCATATGGAAATGAATTAAGTTTTACAACAACTCAGTCAGCAATTGTCTCTGAATTCAGGATAAAGAATTTAGATCCACCTTCTGAAAGTTACATTATACGAGAAGGTAATTGCGGAGAAGCAGTATTATGGACAATATGTCAATACTTTGGGAAACAACTTTCACAAGAACAAATAAATTATATAGGAGGAAATCCGGGCCGGGGTTTGCATGGTGATGAGGTTATAAAGGTTCTTGATTCTCTTAAAATTCCATTTAATTTAAGGGAGAAAGCTGATTCATGGGAAAGCACAGTAGATACTCTTAAAAATATTATCATCAGAGGGAACCCAATTATAGTTGGTGTTAAAATCTATCCTGATCTTCATCCCGAATGGTATGCTGACCATTTTATTTTGTTTACAGGGACAAATACATTGTATAAAGTGTTTTATTACAACAGCATTTGCGATAGTTATTCGATTACTTATGAAGAATTGTGCGGGACTGGTAATGGCTATTCCCTGGTAAACAAATACAACCTTCTCTATGCTGTGGAAATATTATTGCCGCATTAATTCTAATTTACCTTTTTAGGAATCAAGTTCAGGGATCTCATCCTTCTGACTTAATGTGGGATCAAGCCAGCATCGATAACTCCTTGAATATATCCATAAAAACAGGAAGGATTTTTATTGCGCTACATTTAAGGAGATAATGGGATATATTAAGAATTTCAAATAGCTTTTATTTTACTGAAATCTCCTGAGACTGGTTCAAGTCTTAATTAATAATATTCCCTTTTAATAATGCTTCCCAATGGTCGGTTTGATCCTGAATATAAAGATCCGCACCCGTGGCAGAAAAAGTGAATGTGAACTTAAAAAGATTTATCCTGCAAAAATCATTGTAATAGATGATTAATTTGTCATTATCCCAGAATCCTTTAATGGCTAATGGCAATCCTAAAACACATTCCTTCGAGATATTATATTGATTGTCTATACCAATCAGGTGTTCTTCTTTAGTACCATCCAAAAAATTAATGATGAAATAATAATGCTTATCTCTTTGTTCAAACCGAATATCATTCAGTTTCAGTTCATTCCTTTCAAAATGATAACTTTTATTCAAATTATTAATTGAGAAGTTATCTTTACTGATAGCTGTATTTTTTGCATCGGGATATTGCAGAGTATTAATCAGGTTCTCTAACTGAGTACTGTAGTTTTTGTCTTTTTCAAAGGAGTTAATTGATTCAAGTACAAGATTATCAATATCTCCTGCTTCAAATCCTCCTCCAGTCATTGCAATTACCATATTTCTCTCCTTGAAAATAAACAACCTCTGACCTCCTCTTCCTACGGCCTGTATTTCATCAGGGTTTTCACTATCCAGCCACCATCCGTAGCCATAGGATTCAGTTTTCTGTACTTTATAAAGCGGTTTAATTTTTTCAAGCCATTCTTTTGAAATAAGCTGTTTGTCATTCCATTTTCCATCATTTAATATTAAACATCCGATCTTTGCCATATCATATGCTGAAATATACAGATCGCCCCATCCGTGATTTACTCCCTGGTTATTTTTGAGCCAGAATGTATCCCCAAAATCCAGAGATTGAAAAAGGAATTTTTTTGCAAAATCAAGACTTGTCATTTTGGTAGTTCTTTGAAGAATTTCTGCCAGTAAATAAAAATTGCCGCTGCAATAAGAAAATTTCTTCCCTGGTATGGTTTCAAAGGGAAGGCTGAACATGAATCTTACCCAATCTTCACTTTCATTCATCTGCTTTAATTCTTTTTCTCCATTGTTCCAACTGCATTTTAATCCTGATGACATATTCAGCAAATCTTTTATTTTTAGTGTTTTCAGAGTATCGTTTTTTACTGTAATCTCAGGGAAGTAAGTATAAACCAACTGATCCTCATTTTTAATAAAACCTTTATCTATTGCAATACCAATTAACAATGAGGTGACACTTTTAGTAACAGAGGCTAAATCGTGGACATAGTTTTTCCGGAAGGGATAAAAATATGCATCTGCCACAATGTGATTATTTCTGATAACCAAAAGACTATGGATTTTAGTGCTATCCTGTTTAAGCCGCTTAATACCATTAATAAATGTCATTGAATTCATCCCCTGCTCTTCCATGGAAGACACTTTCCAGGGTATATTATTGCCCTGGCCATAACTTAAGGGCAGGATGGTTAGGAGATAAAATACTAAGAAATACTTTCTCATTTGTGGAGTTTCAAGGTTGCCAATTGCTAAATTGCATCTTCTGCACTGATTTATAATATCCTATAAATCAAATGTAGGAATAAAATAGAAAAATTTCTTTGACTATTTATTAGGTTTAGTTAATGCCATTTATCTGAGGTGATATGTTGAAATCATAAACCAGGCAGAACATGAGAGAGTGAGGAAATGGCTTTAAGAGAAAGGGATGCTGTAAATTTTATATAACCAAATAGATGTTCGGGTTGCTCTCTTCATATTGCATTGCAGAAAGCATGGGTCTCGTATAAGTTAGTTACAAGTCAATTCTGTCTGTATCTCAAGAATCTCTAATATCAAGTGGTCGATTACATCCATCAAAGCAAACTGCAGGGCCAAACCCTCCATTATTCTGTACAGTTAGGTTATCTTTTAATAAACTATATGTCAGTATAATCATTATGCAACATTAAGGCCCGGGATTTTGGGAATGGTAAAATAAAGTTGCTTATAGTTTAAGTAAGGTTTAATTTTGATAATGAAATCAATAGAACTCTGATGTCAAGCATTATAAGCGGATATGAATATGACATCTTCATCAGCTACCGTCAGAAAGATAACAAGCATGATGGCTGGGTTACTGAGTTTGTTGATAATCTTAAAGGAGAAATTGAATCAACCTTTAAAGAAGAGATAAGTATCTATTTTGACATCAACCCTAGTGACGGACTTTTAGAGACTCATGACGTAGCTGAATCCCTGAAAGACAAACTAAAATGCCTGGTCTTTATACCAATTATTTCCCGTACATATTGTGATCCGAACTGTTTCGCCTGGGAATATGAGTTTAAAGCATTTGTTGAACAAGCTTCAAAGGATCAGTTTGGATTAAAGTTAAAACTGCCTAACGGCAATGTAGTTAACAGAGTATTACCGGTTCGGATATATGAATTGGACACTAATGATATAAAATTATGTGAATTCATTCTGGGCGGAGTGCTTCGTAGTGTTGATTTTATCTATAAATCTGCTGGAGTCAACAGACCATTAAACCCGTCTGATAACTCACATGACAATCTTAATAAGACATACTATAGAGATCAGATCAATAAAGTCGCTAATTCAATAAAAGAGATAATAACCTCAATAGGACAACATTTTCCACAAAAAGAAGAGGCGCCAAAGGAAGCTTTTAAACCAATATTATTCCCGAGGGAAAGTAACAAAACAAAAATTATTGTTCCCACTGTTATTGCACTCGTTTTACTTGTGCTTGCTTATTTCTTGATCCCAACACTTTCTAAACCAAAAGAACAGTTTGAAAAATCGGTTGCTGTTTTGCCATTTGCTAATCTTAGTAATGATCCAGAGCAGGAATATTTCAGTGATGGCATTGTGGAAGCAATTTTAGATCACCTTTTCAAAATAGGTGAATTAAAGGTAACATCCGGCACATCAACAAAAAGATATAAAAGTACAGAACTCTCCGTAAAGGAAATTGGCAGGGAATTAGGTGTCTCATCTATTCTGGAAGGCAGTGTGCAAAAAATCGGGAACAATGTAAGGATAACAGCTCAGCTTATTGACTCAAGAACTGATGTACATTTATGGTCTGAAATATATGACAGGAACATTTCGGATATATTCTCAATTCAATCTGAAGTGGCTCAATCTGTTGCCAGGGAGTTAAAAGCAACACTGACTTCAAAGGAGAAGGGACAAATAGAAAAGAATCAGACAAGCAGTGTAATAGCTTACAATTTATATTTACAGGGGCGTTTTTTCTGGAATAAAAGAACTGAGGAAGGACAAAAGAAAAGTATTGAATTTTTTGAAAAATCAGTTGCATTAGATCCGAATTATGCATTAGCCTATGCAGGAATGGCCGATGCTTACTTTATACTTACATGGCGTGGCTGGTTACCGAATCCGGAAGGGTATATCAGAGCCAAAGGATTTGCATTGCAGGCACTTGAAATTGACAATAATCTTGCAGAGGCACATACATCACTAGGATGGCTTCTATTCTGGAGTGAATGGAAATGGGAGGAGGCAAGGAAAGAATTAAACCGGGCCATTGAGTTAAATCCCAACTATGCGAACGCTCATCAGGCATATTCTGAATTATTGGATATTTTAAGACAAGACAAAGCAGCCCGTGAACAACTTAACCTGGCTTTGGAACTTGATCCTCTCTCCCCGGCAATGAACGGTTTAAATGGATTGCATTATTACAATGAAGGCAAATTAAAAGAATCTCTCGAAGCTTGCCACAGATTAGCAGAAATCGATCTTTATAATTCTCAAGGGGTGTATTGGCAATATTTCCGCATTTATTTGAGAAATGGGGAGGATTTAAAAGCAATTGAAGCACTTCAGAAGTTAATGCCTGGTAATGCAATGACAATAAAAGAGGTTTATTATAAGTCAGGAATAAACGGGATATTTAACTATTTAATTGAATCAGAGATTAATAAATCCACAAATTATTTTCGGACTTTGGCGAGTTTATATGCTAAGCTTGACAAAAAAGAGGAAGAATTAAGTTGGCTGGAAAAAGCTATGAAAGAAAACCTTACTAATCTTCCAGAGATCAATAATAATCCCGATTTTGATAACGTGCGTTCAGAACCAAGATTTCAGGCTATTATAAAAAAAATGAGATTGTCAGAATATTTAAAGAAAGAATAATACCATATATAACATCTAAGAATAAAGAATTGGCTTGAAGATCAGGGGATGTTGTATATATAATGTAAATTTTTTCAATATAATTTCAGTAACGCTCAAATGGAAAAGCGCATTCAGACACTATATATCTGTTTGCGCTTATTCATACGTGGGTTGTACTGGAGTCGAACCAGTGACCCCTACCCTGTCAAGGTAATGCTCTAAACCAACTGAGCTAACAACCCGTAAATATGCATAAAAAACAAGTTTTGTCTCTTACTAAACTCCTATAAATCAGCACACATGTGCGTTTCGGTGATTTTGATAAAAAGGTACATAATTTTACAAAAGGTACATTTGTAACAAAAATAGTGTTACATTTATTCGGCATTTCAAACAACCACCGAACCTGTGTACCTTTTTATAATTTTCTGAGAACCAATGAAATCAAAGACCGAGTTAATCAGTGCCCGTTTACGAGTCTACGGCAAAAATAGCACAAAAATTTCTGATAATTGTCAAGTGCAGTTAGAAATTCGCAACTTCACTGATAAGCCTTTAAGAATCAGTGCCAAGGATGGTAATTTAAGATTATTGTTTCTGAAACCCCAGCACATGAGTAAAGGAGTATGTGTTGGCAGGGCAGACGCAAATTTAATCAATGCTCGGCTGAATAAACTGAAAGAACAGTTGCGCTATGTTATGCAATTTCTGCAATACAGCAAAATACCAATTAACAAACCAACAGTTGAAGATTTCCTATACCGAAGGTACTCCGATGTATTCTCGTTTTTTACTGAAGTAACGGATGGAGAAGATGCAGAACAGTTTTTTAAGTATCTGAACCAAAGTCTGGAAGAAAACCAACAGGAAGCACTTGAAAATCACAAATTTTTAGCAAGCATCGGTGAATATAAGGCAACGGGATTCATGGAAGGACTGAACCTGCATAACATCGAAACATGCAGGAAGGAAACTATCATTCCCAATTTTACAAAGTGGTGTAAGTCCATTGGTGTTCCTGATTACCCGATTGTAAAATTTGATAAAAAAGCATTCGACAGTTTCACAAGATTCATGATTGACCAACCAAGAAAACGTAACAAAGCAGGAGAAGAAAAAACCTATTCAGTTAAAACCATTGATAACATGACTAAGGAAGTGCGAATATACCTGAAAGCACTGAAAGACCTTGATTATAGTATTAATGAAACGGCACTACAGTTTAAATTAGTGAAGGGTAATAGGAGAAATGCACACATAAAATTTATCAATAATGAGAAACAGAATGTGTTCAGCATAACTGCTGCGGAACTGCAAAAAGTGCGTACTGCTGTTAATGATAACAAATTAGAGAAAAAATTAAGACGTGCCGCAACTCTTTTTACGTTACAGACCCTTCTTGGTGGATTACGTGTTTCTGAATTGAACCTGATTACAAAGGATTCTTTTATGCTGGTAAATGACAGGTATTATTGTTTCATAACAACAAAGAAAACGAAGAAAATGATTGATTCTCCGCTACATTCAGAACTCCTGCCAATTCTTGAAAAAATAGACTTTAATATAGATTCCCTGAAATTCCGAACTGATATCGATTATAATACTGCACTGCGGGAATTGGCGGTGAAACTTGAATTCAACCGTGATATCGTGCAATTAGATAGTAGAGCAAACGCAGATACTCAGGGAATAACAACAGAAAAACTTTATAACCTCTTCACCACAAAACTTGCTCGTAAAGCCGCAATTACTTTGTTATTTGCAACTGGGGATTATTCTCTTGAGCAGATAGCAATTATGACTAAGCACAGTTTAACGGCAATACAATATTATGTCGCTGTTCTGACCGATGAGAAGGCTAAAATGATGGGTAGATTATAGTGCTATCCTTTAACGCTTTGCTATCTTAGTAAAATGAAATAAAACTAACCTATATAATACAACACACATAATTACAATAACATAAGATTTATTTTTCTCATGAGCGAAGACCAGAAACGACAACTCAACCAACAACTGTGGAATATTGCCAACACTCTGCGTGGTAAAATGGATGCGGATGAGTTCCGTGATTACATATTAGGCTTTATTTTCTACAAGTATCTTTCCGAGAAGATGGAGATATACGCAAATGATATGCTGAAGAGAGACAAGATGAATTATCTTGATATTTCTGAAAACACCAGTAAAGGGAAAGAGTATCTGGAAGCCATAAGAGAAGAATCACTGGAAAAACTTGGATATTTTCTGTTACCGTCTGAACTGTTCAAACAAGTGGCTAAACGTGGCAATGGCAACGGAAAAGAAGAAAGCACGTTCATCATTGCTGACGTGCAAAAAATTCTTATAAACATCCAGAATAGTACAATGGGTACTGATAGCGAAGATGACTTTGACCATCTGTTCGAGGATATGGATTTGAACAGCACAAAATTAGGCAAGACAGCAGAACAAAGAAATGAAGTTATTGCTAAAGTACTTTCACACCTTGATAGGATTGATTTCAAACTGGAACAACACGAAATTGATGTTTTGGGAGATGCATATGAGTATTTAATTGGTCAATTTGCGAGTGGTGCTGGGAAAAAGGCAGGAGAATTCTACACACCTCTGCAAGCATCAAAAGTTCTTGCACGGATTGTCACTCTTGGCAAGCAACGAATTAAATCTGCTTATGACCCAACAGTAGGTTCTGGTTCATTAATTTTAAGATTGGGGAAATTCTGTGATGTGTTAAAGTTTTATGGTCAAGAACGTAACAGAACAACTTACAATCTCTGTCGGATGAACATGATTCTTCATGGCATGCATTATACGAAATTTGACATCCGACTGGAAGATACTCTTGAACATCCACAGCACCAAAAACTCGAAGCCGAGGCAGTTGTAGCAAATCCGCCATTCTCAGCAAAGTGGAGTGCCAGTTCGTTGTTTATGACAGATGATAGGTTTTCAGAATACGGAAAACTTGCACCGTCATCCAAGGCTGACTACGCTTTTATTCAGCATATGTTATACAATTTAGCAGAAAATGGTGTTATGGCAGTTGTAATGCCCCACGGAGTTCTATTCAGGAGTGCTGCAGAAGGGCATATACGGAAATATATAATTGAAGAGAAAAATTATTTGGATGCTATCATTGGACTTCCTGAAAATATATTCTTAGGAACGTCAATAGCAACATGTATTTTGGTATTTAAAAAATGTCGTGAACATCCCGATAACCTCTTGTTTATTGATGCCAGCCAACATTATGAAAAAGTCAAAACACAGAATATTTTACGTGATGAGGATGTTGACCGCATTGTCGATACCTATAGTAACCGAACCACAACAGATAAGTACAGTTATGTTGCCAGTCTGGATGAAATTCGGGATAACGACTATAACTTAAATATTTCACGGTATGTTGCCACATTTGAAGAAGAAGAATCCGTTGATATCAAAATCATTGCAAGCGAACTAAGAGTGCTTGACGATGAAATGAAAACCACAGATGAAACCATCGCTGGATTTTGTAAAGAGTTAAAAATCCAAGCACCATTTTAATTAATTAATATTACTATGGATAAATTTAATCCAGATTTTATACCCCAAAATTGCAACCTCTTTTATATATCACAACGATGGGCAATTTGAATAAACCACAAATTTATTTCCCAGAATTTACGGAGGAATGGGTAAGTAACACATTGGGAGATATCGCAAGGTTTTCAAAGGGTAAGGGATTACCCAAAAGTGATATTTCTGAAAATGGAGTGAGGGATTGCGTGAGGTACGGGGAACTGTACACAATCTACAATGAAACAATTGACTCTGTGTTTTCCAAAACAAATATTAATTCTGGCGATTTAGTTTTAAGCGAGGCAAATGATATAATAATTCCTGCATCAGGTGAGACACAGATTGATATTGCAAAAGCATCCTGTTTGTTAAAATCAGGTGTTGTAATTGGTGGCGATTTAAACATCATAAAAACGTCGAACAATGGAGTCTTCCTTTCATACTATTTAAACAGCAAAAAGAAAAATGATATTGCTCAATTAGCACAAGGGATTTCAATTGTTCATTTATATTCTGGACAATTATCCAAATTGCAATTAAATCTCCCCTCTCTCACTGAGCAACATAAATTAGCGTCATTTTTCACCGCAATTGATAAGAAAATATCTCAACTCAAACGAAAGAAAATCCTTCTGGAACAATACAAGAAGGGAACATTACAGGAATTATTTTCTCAGAAAATCAGATTCAGGGATGCTAATGGACATGTGTACCCAAAGTGGGAAAAGAAGAAGTTATCAGAGGTATTGTATGAGCATCTTGAAATTAATGATGGTAACAAATATTCAGAAGTCTTTTCTGTTGCTAAACAGAAGGGGGTAATTAATCAGATTGAACATTTGGGCAGGTCATACTCTGCAAAAGATATTGCTCATTACAAAATAATTCGCCCATATGATATAGTTTATACAAAGAGTCCAACATCTGAATTTCCCTTCGGAATTATTAAACAAAATATGACAGGAAGAACAGGTGTAGTTTCACCGCTATATGGTGTCTTTAATCCACAGACCATTGCTTTGGGATTTTTAATTCATAATTACTTTCTATATTGGAAGAATGCCTTTAATTATTTGCACCCTTTGGTTCAAAAAGGTGCTAAAAACACAATGAATATCAATAATAATACTTTTTTAAACGGTGCTAAAATTAACCTTCCAGTATCGGAAGCAGAGCAAACCAAAATCGCTGGTTTTTTTACCGCCATTGATGATAAAATCTATCATGTCCAGAAACAGATAGAAAAGGCTGCCATATGGAAACAGGGAGTGCTACAACAAATGCTTTGCTAAAATGGATAATGATGACAACATAGATAATTGGATTAAATTTCTTGACCCAGAGAACCTGAAGGGAAATCTTATGTTTTCTTCACTTTACATTGCCACATTCGAAGCATTCAAAGATTATGTGATTGAAGAAGTAAAGTTTTTCTTCAACACTGGTTTTCGGGATGGTCAATACACGTTCAACCCTAAGTATAACACCCATGTCGTATCTAAAGATAAAAGTATTGTTAAAGCAACTCTGCTTTGGCTGAAGGACATGGAAGCCATTGATGCAAAAGATATTGAAACGTATGATGTCCTTAGACAATATCGAAATAAACTGTCCCACGAATTAATGACATTACTTTTTGAAGGTCTTCCTGAAGAATTACCAGAAAAGTTTGCTCAACTTATTCAACTCAGAGTAAAGGTTGAAAAATGGTGGATACTAAATATTGAAATGCCAACCAACCCTGATTTTGATTCGGACAAAAAAATCAACGAAGATGACATTGTCACATCGTCCCAGATGTTTAATAAACTCTTCATGGATATGCTTTCAGGAGAGGAAGAAACTGCATCCTACTATAAAAATGAGTTCAAAAAGAAATTCAACCGTTAAATGTCAAAACAACCCGAACAGATACTGGAAGAACAACTGATTACAAAACTGCATGAACTGGGTTATGCAGGAGTGCAAATCAGTAATGAAGATGAACTTGTCAGTAATCTTAAATCTCAGTTGGAGAAGCACAACAATATCGTGTTCTCGGACAAGGAATTTGAAAAGGTGTTAAATACACTCAGTAAAGGTTCGGTCTTCGAGAAAGCAAAAACACTAAGGGAAAAACAGCATATCGTTAAGGATAACGGGGATAACCTGTATTTCGAATTCATAAACACTGAACACTGGTGTCAGAACGAATATCAGGTTACGCATCAGATTGCTATGGAAGGCAAGTATAAAAACCGATATGATGTAACACTGCTGATAAATGGTCTGCCATTGGTTCAGATAGAACTAAAACGCAGAGGGTTGGAACTTAAAGAAGCGTTCAATCAGGTAAACCGATATCAGCGTCACTCCTTCGTTGGAAATTCTGGCTTATTCCAGTACATACAGATATTTGTTATCAGTAACGGAGTTAATACAAAATATTATGCCAATAATCGCTACCAGTCATTTAAACAAACATTCTACTGGACTGATAAGGAAAACCAACGACTCACCAACATACTTAACGGTTTTGCATCAGGATTCTTGGAGAAATGTCAGATTTCGAAGATAATCTGCAAATACATCGTGCTGAACGAAACTTCAAAGTGCTTAATGGTGCTTCGTCCATACCAGTATTATGCAGTTGAGGCACTTGTCGACAGGGTTATGCACAGTCATAAAAATGGTTATGTGTGGCACACTACGGGTTCAGGAAAGACTCTGACATCATTTAAAGCAAGCCAGATTCTGACCTACCTACCCAAAATTAAGAAGGTGGTTTTTGTAGTCGACCGCAAGGATTTGGATTACCAGACTACCAAAGAATTTAATAGTTTCAGCAAAGGCAGCGTTGACGGCACTGATAACACAACACAACTGGTCAGGCAATTCACCGATGATACAAAATTGATTGTTACCACCATTCAGAAACTTAATACCGCTATCAGTAAAAAGCATTTTCAGGAGCGCATGGAAGCACTTCGTGACGAACGAATTGTATTTATTTTCGATGAATGCCACCGCAGCCAATTCGGGGAAACACATCAGCGTATCGTCAGTTTCTTTCGGAAAATACAGATGTTTGGATTTACAGGAACGCCAATATTTGCTGAGAATGCTGTTAAGAATGAACTGGGCACAAAAACCACCAAGGAACTGTTCGGTGAGTGTCTGCACAAATATGTGATTACGGATGCCATACGTGACGATAATGTTTTGAAATTTTCAGTGGAATATGTCGGCAAGTATAAAAACAAAGACAGTGCCAAAGAGATTGATATACAGGTTGAGGATATCGATATCGAGGAACTGATGGAGTCCGATACACGGTTGGATAAAATAGTTGACTATGTCCTTGCTTACCATAACACCAAGACCCACAACAGGGAGTTTACGGCATTATTTTGCGTTAGCAGTATTCCTTCACTGATTAAATACTACGAATTGTTTCAACGTAAGAAAATGAGTGGGAAGCACAATCTGAAGATTGCCACCATATTCAGTTTTATTGCCAATGAAAATGATGCAGACGCAAACGGTTTAATTCCTGAAGAGATACTTTTTGCAGCCGAGCCTGATGTGGCATATTCAAGCAATTCTCACACCCGTGAGAAACTTGACGAATACATATGTCACTATAACCAGATGTTCGGGACAGCCTTTACTTCAAAGGATAACCACAGTTTCTACAACTATTACAATGATATAAGCAAGAAGGTACGTGAGCGAAAGATTGACATTCTGTTGGTGGTTAATATGTACCTGACTGGATTCGACAGTCCATCCCTTAACACGTTATACGTTGATAAAAACCTGCGTTATCACGGTTTGATTCAGGCATACTCCAGAACAAACCGTATCCTGAATGAACTTAAATCGCAAGGCAACATTGTCGTTTTCCGTAATCTGAAGGATGCCACTGATGAGGCGATAACGTTATTCAGTAACAAAGAGGCTATTGAAGAAATCATAATGAAGCCGTACGATGAGTACGTTAAAGCATTCAACGATGGGTTCGTGGTTTTGCTTAAAATCACTCCTACGGTCGATAGCGTGAATAATCTTCAGACAGAGGACGATGAACTTGAGTTCATAAGAGCATTCCGTAACCTCATGCGTGTGAAGAACGTCCTGACATCATTTTCCGACTTCAAGTGGTCTGATTTGTCGATGACCGAGCAACAATTCGAAGACTACAAGAGCAAATATCTTGACCTCTACGATAAAGTAAAGAGCGACCATTCCAAAGAGAAAGTGTCGATACTGGATGACGTGGACTTCGAACTGGAACTTATTCATAGGGATGAAATCAATGTTACGTATATCATCCACCTGCTGATTAAACTTAAAGCAAATCTGAAGAAAGATGCTGAACAGATTGAAAAGGAAATTTTCAACCTGTTGAATACCGAAACACAACTGAGAAGTAAAAAGGAACTGATAGAGAAGTTTATCAAGGAGAACATGCCGATAATTCTCGACACTGATGACATCCCGCAGGAGTTCGAAAAATTCTGGACTGCGGAGCAGGAGAAAGCCTTCCTGCGACTTGTCAGCGATGAGAAACTCTCAGCAGAAAGAACCCAGGCATTGATAGAACGCTTCCTGTACTCCGAACAAGAACCTATGCGTGATGAAATACTCGAACTTCTCAATGAAGAAAAACCAACACTTTTACAACGCAAAAAGACGGGCGACAGAATACTGAGCAAGATTATTGGATTCGTTGAGACATTCATTAATGGGATAACGGGATAAACAAAGCATAGTGAAGTGTTACTTTATATAACATCTATAACATACATACATACAATACATTATATAATACTATCAAATATCATGTATGGCAGACCAAAAATTACCTTCGGTATGACCAAGTCTCAGATTTTTTAAATTATTCTAAGGTAGTATTATTTTAGTTTAAATTACTGTATAACAATTTGTTATGGTGTGTCTTGGTCGTAAAATTGATGAGTATTGGCTACAAACGTGGGTATCTTAATTTGTTTGTTGATTATTGATTGAATGGCTATGAGTAAATCAAGGTTTAATTTTGAATATCTTCCAAGGAAGGTTGCTGATGTTATTAAGAAAATAACTGAATCTGACAGAGAATACAGAACTAAAAATAATTATCTGACTGTTGTTGGCTTGGTGTATTTTCATCAGATGTCTGATGAAGCATCATGTTATGACTACTCGCCTCTTGCCCGTGAGTATTGGAGAACGGTAGTGGGGTCAAATTATTCTAAGTATATTGACCGTCTTGTTGGCGAACACATAGTTCAACGTGTGTGGGTTCAGTATGTCTCTGATTTTGGGGATGAATCTCGTGTCATGGGTTATCGTATCAATCCTTTGTTTCTTACCGATGATTTCGCTTTGGTTAAATATGCTGGTGCTAAAAACCAGAGCCAATCAGCAGAAGTTATTGATGCAAAGGCAACAGGGAATATTCCTGTGACCAAACTTGGCATTAAACCTGATTTGATTAGGATGCAGAAGGGACAGGCACTGGCATGGATTGCGACTAACATATCAAAGGTAGTGAACAGTTACATCAACAATGATTATCTCAATGGTGTTCCAAAAACACTTCCAGTACTTGTTCGGATTTATCATGGTGATAGTTTCAGCGTAAGTCATATGAGTGTTGAGTCTGCACAAAAAATTGCAAAGGAACAGGGGAAAGAGTTATTATACTACAAAGACAAATTCATTATTGCCAATGCCGAACAGTTTACTCAGATTGCTAATCATAATTTATCGGTTCATTACAAATGGCAGGTTAAAAGTTTCCTGCCAGAGAATTTTAATTTTAGCAGGAACAAAAATACCCTGCGGGTATACAGTAAGTTGTCGTCCTTACCATCGGCTCTTTTACCGTTTATCCGTATCAATGGACAATACATCCTGCAAGCCGACTTAAAATGTAGCCAATTCACCCTGTTTGCTAACCTCATAAACTACTATCTGAACCACTCAGGGGAAGAACTTGTTGCCCTGTTCAAGAAGAAGCAGGCAAAAACCTTTGTATCGGCTCTTGTAACAATCTTTGACAGACATAAAGATGAACTTCCAGAGGAAGGTCTTAACACAACCAGTCCTTCGGAAAACGAGTTTATAACGAATGATGTTTACGGATTCTTGGTTGATACACTTCTCCATGACTTCTATAGTATCCTTAAAGTTCAGTTGGGTCTTCCTCTGCGGCAGCATGGTAAAAGCATTGCGTTTCGCACTGTTTTTTCAAAATCAAAGCCTGAGAATGAACTTGTGCGACAGTTCCGACAGATTTACCCGACAGTAATCAGTATTATCAACGATTTTAAAGATAAGTACGGGTACAACCAGTTTGCCATCGGTTTGCAACGGGTTGAGGCAGTAATCTTCATTGACCATATCTGGCAAAAAGCGAAACAATCGGGCATAAACTGCTTCACACGTCATGATTCCCTTGTTTTTCCGATAAACAAGAAGCAGGAAGTCGACAAAATTATTACTGATGTGTTTAAATCATTCGATTTTATCTACAGGATGGAATATGAGGAATTTAATACTGACGAAATCATGAACCAATTGGTTTATACAACCGATTATGTCGATTCATTGGATGATTTTGATGAGTTGTTTTATACAGCAGATGAAGATGAAGATGAAGAAGTTTGGGAACAGGAAATATTACAGGATATTGAACTACCCGAACAAAAGCACAGAGACTATTTTGAACATGTAAATGAGGATACCCTCTGGATGTTGTTGGAATTGGATGGTCTTTCTTTGGAAGTAAAACTGGCACTGGAAGAAGATATTGCCAACCTGCAATCAAACTACCCAACACCGCAATTTCAGGTTGATACAAACAGGTTAATTAGCAAGTTGATTGACGATAATGCATAGTACATTACTCAAGTCCTTCAAAAAACTCAGAAAGAGTCATGCCCATTGCATCAATGCAAGACAACAGGGTAAACAAAGTTATATTCTTCCCAGCCTCCAAGTTTTGTATGGTGTTGGTATGTATCTCAGCCATTTCACCGAATTCTCTCTGCGTAATTCCATCGTTAATTCGATAGTTTTTAACAAACAACCGAATTTCATCATATCGTTTTCTGTGTTGGTCGGGTATCGGATTACTTTTCATTCTTCGGGTGTCTTTCAAATAAATACTTGTTACACCCAATAGTTTGTGGTTCACTGTGCCCCAAAACTCATATAAACTGTACCATTTTTACATTATAATCGGGTTTAAATGTTCTGAGAATTACAAAGAAATGGCACAGATTGGCATATTTAACAGTAAAACTCCTGAATTATTGGGAAAATTGTGCATATGTAGTACCCGCATGCGTTTCACACTCTCTTAAATTATTGAAAAATTGGCTGAAATAAGGTAATTCGATACGGATTATCGGATGCCGTTGAAAAAATCCTGTGGTGACACACCCAGTTTAGATAAAATTTCCATAAGCATTCTCATGGTGACGTTTTCGCCCCGTTCAACTCTGTTCAGGCTTACTTTGTTGATGCCGTTCAGGTATGACCATGCTTCGTAATTGGCATTTGTCTTTTTTCGCAATTCTCTGACCT
>Ga0302323_100000973_pt1 | contig 23151 bp, 19 predicted proteins | sample Fen_T0_3_FD_201950 | JGI IMG/M metagenome (GOLD analysis project Ga0302323, IMG submission 201950) | Peat permafrost microbial communities from Stordalen Mire near Abisko, Sweden - Fen_T0_3 | ecosystem: Environmental > Terrestrial > Soil > Wetlands > Permafrost | place: Sweden: Abisko... | reverse complement strand
TACCTGCGGTCCAGTGGCTGGCGCTGGATAGTCGCAAGGTCAAATAGCTAAGCCAGCCAACGAAGGGATCGCTCGCTACAAAAGGCGAGCGATCCCTTTTGCGTTCCTGAAAACAACCATCACCCAATTTCACTGAAACAGCCTTGCGACATGACCGTGACAACTTCGTAAGCGCCCGCAATTGCAGTTGACCCACTTCGTGGACGCTGAATATATGCCTGCCGCAGCCGATGTCGTGGGCCCCAGGACAAAAGGAAACGATGGTGAACGCCAAAATCCAACAGGGCTTCCTGCCCAGCGTGGCCGCAGCCTGCGTTCTCATGTTCGCGAGCACTGCTCGTGGCCAGACGGCAACTCAGACCTGCGACTTCTTGCCCAACAAGATCTACCTCCACGGAACTACGGCGGTCAAACCGCTGATTGCCGCGCTCGGAGCACGGCTGGCCGCTCTCCCGAACAACCCATACACGCTGCTCTATCAACAAGTGGATGCCTGCAATGCCGTGGAATCCGTTATAGCTAATCCTCCAGGAAACATCTCCGGACGTGGAGCACCACATTTCTATTCCTTGGCTCCTACGCCACAGAATCCGAACGCCTACAGGGATGACACCTGTTCGCTCAATTCAGCTACTATCATCAATGCAGACGTCGCACTGGCCGATGTCTATTTCAGTAGCTGTCCCTCGTCGATCTATGTGCCGGGCTCCGTTCGTGATGTCAGCGACCCAAGTAGCTCCAGCGCGCCCGCGGTCGACTACCTTGGTCCGACTCAAGCCATGGTGTTCATCACCGCGAGCTCGAACTTCACCAGCCAGTATCTGCTCCTGGAAGAAATGCAGGATATCCTCGCTTGCGGGTCATGCGCCAGGATCTATCCCTACGTGGATCACGCACAGCTCAATCTGTATGATGCCGAGGGAGGTTTCACCAACGGCATACCTCTCATGACCTACCACTGCCTCAACGTCCCGGTAACCTACTACCCGAAGAGTTCGAACTGTGGGACCTTCATCAAGACATCCTTCTATCCTGAGCCCGAGATAACGATCATGGATAAGGTGGCGCGCTCGATCACTCCCACAGCCGCCATCGGGTTCATATCCGGTGAGAACTACGACGAGCACCGGGACACCCTGAAGAGCCTGGCGATCGTCGGTCCCGGCCAAACAGCGGGGAGGAAAGCCTACCTGCCCGACTCCGACGCTCTCGCTCGCGACCGCCACAATGTGCGTGACGGTCACTACGTCATTCAGGGCCCGCTGCACATGATTGCTAGTGCCGGCGCCGACAACGTGCCGACCCGCCCCATGGCACAGCGGTTTGTCAACTGGATGCGCGGAAAGCCCGGCATGCCAGGGGAGGCGCCGCTACCTTTCAACATCATCGATGTCTTTGCGCAGACCGGGGTGGTTCCTGAATGTGCGATGAAGGTGATTCGCGAGACGGAATGCGGTCCCTTCAAGCCCTACATAGATCCAGCGCCTTGCGGGTGTTATTTCGAGTCGCAGGCCACTGGCTTGTCGGTTCCGTCAGGCTGTATACCCTGCCAAGCTTCCACAGAGTGCAGCAACGGTCGGATTTGCAGCTTCGGATTTTGTGAATAGTAGGCAGGGAGGACGACGACTATGACGCAAACATGGACGGTGAGCGGGTGCCTGCTGTGCACGCTTCTTCTGTTCGGGTGCGGACTGCGGTCTTCCAGTGTCGCTACGCGCCCGCCTGGACATGTCAAGGATGCCGGCCCTGAGCCCGACGCGATGATTATGACCGGTATCGATATGGGGGCTGACCGTGTCGTCACCACATCCAAGGCCGATAGGCCTACCGGAGGCAGCCCTGATCCATCCTGGGGCAGCATCGACTGTCAGGGAGCGGAAGAACAGGTAAACGATTGCATCATCAACGGTTCCACGAAGAGTGGCATTCCTGCCGTACGCTCCAAGCCAAACGTTACGTATCAGACCTGCGGTGCCCAGTGAAACAAGACAGCGTGCAAGGTTCGCAACCCTCAAAATGCCAAGCAACTGCGATGGCAGGACCGGGCCAATCCCGGTACTTCTGTCAGTCTGGTGTCCGCCTGACGGCGCTTCTCGCATGCGTGGCGTTCCTCGCGCCGCTCTCTGCCTCGGCCGAACCGCCAGCAAAGCGACTCTCGAAACAGGAGCAGGGCAAGCAGGACTTGCTCACCGCTCAGGCGGAGGTCACAGCGACGGCCACCGCCGCACTGAAGACCGAGCTGGAAAAGCGCCTGATGGAACAGGACGAAGCGAGCAAGAAACGGGAAGAGGCTTTGCGTGAGGAAGCGCGAGTCGCCATCGAGAGCGTGAAGAAGTCCGCCGACGAGCAACTCGCCGAGGAGAAGTCGGCACGTGACAAGGAAGTGGCGGGACTGAAGGCAGCGCTCGATGCGAGCAAGGTGGAGCAGGAGAAGCGGCAAAGCGAATCGGCCGCCACGGTCAAGACACTTGGCCAGGGCGTGTCGCTCTATGGGCTCATGCACGCGGACCTCATGGTTCAGCAGGGCGCGCAGGACCAGATCAACCCGGACAATGGTCTGCCTCTCAACACCGACCGGTTTCTTATTCGCCGGGCACGCCTGGGAGTGCAGATGGACCGCAGGCACGGCGAGGGCGGGGTGGAGATCGACGGCAACACGGTCAACGGCCCCACCTTTCGTCTGATGGATGCGCACGCGTCAGCGAAGCTGCCGGGGGCGGGCGCTGTGCCGTTGCTAATGGCGACCATCGGACTTACTCGGATCCCGTTCGGCGCCGAAGTACCCCAGGCAGACAAGGATCGCTTCTTCCTCGAGCGAAGCCTAGCGGCCCAAGCGCTGTTCCCCGACGAGTACGATCTCGGATTCCGGCTCATGGGCGGCTGGCAGTTCCTTCGCTATGCGCTCGCAATTCAAAACGGCGAGCCACTTGGCTCGGGCCGCTTCGCCGGGCTCGACCCCAACAAGAAGAAGGACATCGTCGGACGTCTCGGCGTCGAGGACGAGGTGGGCGAGGGCATCTTCGTGAGGGGGGGCGCATCCATTCTGCGCGGATACGGTTTCCACCCCGGTACCCAGCCCACCAAGGGCACCGTGACCTGGAACGACGCCAACAGCAACGGGACTCTGGATACCGGGGAGCTTTCGGGGCTACCGGGCTCGACCGGCAGTGCTTCGTCGAGCTTCTCCCGCTTCGCCGTGGGTGGCGACCTTTGGGTCGCCGCCAAGACGTCGTGGCTTGGGAACACCTCCCTCGCAGCGAACGTGTATTTTGCCAACGACCTCGATCGCGGGCTCCAGCCAGCCGACCCACTGTCCGGTTCGGCGAGCGCCCAGGCACGCAGCTTCCGCGAGCTGGGATACAACGTTGCGCTGACACAGGAGTTGACCCGATTGGCGGCTGTTGGTGCCCGGTATGACCACTACGATCCGGATCGAGATGCATACAATCGGGTGGTCGGCAACATCGTTCCGAGCGACTCAGGGTACTCGACGATCTCGGTGACGGGCATTGTGTACGGTCCGGGCTGGGGACGGGCGATTCTTCAATACGACATCAACCGCAACCATTTGGGCCTGGACTCGTCGGGGGGTCCTACCAACCTCGCCAGTAACGTATTCACGCTGCGCGGAGAGGTGTACTTCTAATGCGACAGCAATCGGTCAATTGGCTCATTGGACTTGCCGCAGGCGCCGTTTGCGTGGTCGGGGCGCCTGGTTGCCAAGGGGAACAGCCATCCACGGGGCTCACCGACCTCTTACGCGTCAGCGGTGCCCAGCGGATGAGCGGCCGCCTCAGCGCCATGACTGGAGACGCCGAAGTCCAAGTCACGGCGCCGACCAGTGGCAAATCCCAAGTCTACGCTGGACAGCAGGCCGTGCTCCTTAGTGGCTCCGTTGGACCCAATGACGAGACTGGCCCCCTCGCCAGCGCTGTGGCACTGGGAATTGACGAGGAAGATTCGTATTGGGTTCTTCCGGCACCCGATCGCGACTCCGCAACCTCCTACCTGATGAACTTTCGCGCGTTCTTGTCTCTTTCGCCCGATCTCGAGCCCGAGGCGTTCCCCTTGGACGACAACGGAGCACCGACGCTTTCGGTGGTCTTGCGGGCGATCACCCAAGGCGTGATGGGGCCTGCCCGTCCCTATAGCTTCCACATCTTGACCGAAAGCTTGGCCAGCGCGGAGCTGGTGTTTTCGCTGTCATGGGATGCTCCCGTGGATCTGGACATTCATGTGGTGGCGCCCTTGCCCGACGAAAGTGGAACCATCACGGTTTGGCCCAAGAACCCGAGCGGGTTGCCTGCCGAAGGGACACCGGGCGCACCCACCGATTCGACGACGCGAAAGGCAGGGGGATATCTGGATCTCGATTCCAACGCTGCTTGCCAGATCGACAATCGTGATCGCGAGCGCGTGATATGGACCGGCCCGGCTCCCTTGGGCCACTACATTGCGCGCGTGGATGCCTTCTCACTTTGTGGCCTCAAGTCCACCACATGGCACATGACGGCCTTGCAGCGAGGAAGAATCATCCAAGACACGTGGGGAACCATCACGTCTGCCCAGGCGGCTATGCCCCATGGTGCAGGTTCTGGGATGACCGCCTTTGAGTTCGACGTTCAATAGGCCAGGCCGAGAATGAAAGTCGTTCAGCTTGTTGCAGTAGCCTGCCTACTGGGTGCCAGCGCAGCCGCCCTGGCTCAGGGTGAAGGCGTGGGCGCGGTCGAGGCCCCCAAGGGGCTGAAGCCCCCCAAGCTGCTCAAGTTCATCGAGGCCGAGTACCCCGCCGACAAGAAGGCCTCTGGCGTCGAGGCCAAGGTCGTTCTGTCCATCGAGATCAATGATTCGGGAAAGGTTGGCGAGGTCGAGGTGGTTGCTGGGGCTGGCCCCGACTTCGATGTCGCCGCTGTGGCGGCGGTAAGAAGGTTCGAGTTCGAGGCGGCGACCATGGATGGCAACCCCATTCCGGTGAAGATCCAGTACGCCTACCGTTTCGCCATCAAAGAGGTGGTCGTGAAGCTCGGACCTCAGATCAACTTCGAGGGCGTGGTCATCGACAAGGACAAGAAAGCGGTTGTGCCGGACGTGAAGGTGAAGCTGGTCGACCTTGGCGTGGAAACGTTCACGGACGAGACAGGAGCTTTCGCCTTCTTGGACGTTCCTCCGGGCACGCACATGGTGGAGCTGTCGTCGAAGGAGCTGGTGACCATCAAGACGGAAGAAGCTATCACCAAGGGCAAGAAGAAGTCGGTCAAGTACACGGTCGAGGCGAAGGAAGAGGATGTCGACGAGGAAGTGGTGGTGCGAGCACCGCGTATCAAGAAGGAGGTCGTGGAGACACGCGTCCGCACCGAGGAGGCCAAGCGCGTTCCCGGCACGCAGGGTGACACCCTCAAGGTGGTGCAGAACCTTCCTGGTGTGGGCCGCTCCGCCTTCGGTTCTGGCGCGCTCATCGTGTGGGGTTCGGCACCCCAAGAAAGCCGGGTGGTGGTCGACGGCGTCGAGATCCCAGCCCTCTACCACGTGGGTGGAATGCGCTCGACGGTGAATTCGGACTTGGTGAGCTCAATCGACCTGTCGCCCGGCGCTTACGGCGCGGACTACGGACGCGGGCTGGGCGGATTGGTTCGCATCGAGTTGCGTGATCCGGTGCGCGAGGGCGTGCACGGTTACATTGCGGCCGACGTGATCGACGTGTCCGGCATGGTGGCCGCGGCGCCAACGCCCAACCTGCGCTTCGCGGTGGCCGGACGACAAGGTTACCTCGACAAAATCCTCCAGCAGGTCGTCTCCAATTCCGTGGGCGACTATTTTCCCATCCCTCGCTACGACGACTACCAGGCGCGCGCTTCGCTGACGCTGGGCAAGGACGAGGAGTTGGCAGCTACGTTTTTGTCGTCGGACGATTACTTACGAAGAACCGTGCCTTCGAACAATCCCCGAGAGATCCGCACCCAGGATACGGTCCAGCATTCGAGGCGCGTGATTGTTCGCTACACCCGACTGTTTGCGGATGGCTCGAGCTTGGCCATCACGCCGTCCTTCGGCTACGACGAGAATGCCTCGACCCTGAAATTCGGCAGCACGCCTGCGCTGCTGGACGTGGTCGCCTGGCAGTATGCCTTGCGCGCCAACTATCGCCGGCGGGTCGCCTCGAGCATGACCTTGTCCGTGGGGCTCGACTTCCAGGAACGCAACCATGAAGCTTTGCGGGTGGGCTCGGTCAATCTCCCGCCGCGTGAGGGGGACATCTACGTGTTCGGACAGCCGCCCACGAGCGACATATTGATTGACCACTGGAAGGTGAACTACATCGCGGTTGCCCCTTACGTGTCTTCCGAGATCACCCTCGGCAGGCTGACGCTGACGCCAGGTTTGCGCTTGGAGCCGACCGTCCTCGACGGCAATCTGAAGAATCCGCAAAGCGACATCGCGCCCAACATCGGCTGGACTCGCCTGGACACGGTTCAGAACCCGGTGCCCTGGAGAAGTGGGGTAGGGGAAATCCTGCGCTATCTGCCGAACCCCCGCTTGTCTGCCGCGTACAAGGCGACCTCTCGCCTGTCGTTCACCGCCGGCGTCGGCGTCTACGGGCAGCCGCCACAGCCGGAAGAGCTGAGCCCGGTCTTCGGCAATCCCAAGCTGGGAACCTCCTCGGCCGTGCACTTCACCCTAGGAAGCTCGTACCGCTTGACCGGCACTCTTGGGCTCGAGGTGGTGGGCTTCTACAAGAAGCTGTATGACCTGGTCGCGAGAAATGAACTGTCTTCGCCGCCGGTGGGTCAAGCCTTGCAACAGACGGGTATTGGACGCAGCTACGGTGGCCAGGTGCTTCTGCGCCAGGAGCTGGTCAAGGGGTTCTTTGGCTGGCTCTCCTATTCGCTCATTCGCAGCGAGCGCAAGGACCGGCCGGACACTGCTTGGCGGCTTCTCGACTACGACCAGACGCACGTCCTCGCCCTGCTGGCGAGCTACGAGATTCGGCAAGGCTTGCAAGCGGGCTTCCGCTTCCGCTACACCACCGGCGCGCCCCGCACCCCGGTCCTGGGCGGGTACACGAACACGTTCACCAATCAAAGCGAGCCGATCTTCGGCGCGCAGAACTCGATTCGACTGCCTGCCTTCTATTCGCTCGATCTGCGCGTCGAGAAGATGTTCGTGCGCGGGCGCAACAAGCTGAATCTGTTCCTCGACGTGCAGAACGTCACCAATCGCAAGAACCCGGAAGAGATCGCCTACAGCGCTGATTTCAGCCAGCGTGACTACATCAGTGGACTTCCAATCTTGGCGGTCATGGGGGCCAGGCTGGAGTTCTAATGCGGGGATCAATCGTCTTCATCGTGTGCGCCTGCTCGGCTGGAATCGCGTGCAAGCCCGATATTGGAAATTCCCCGTCTCTCATCACCGGACCCACCATCCTGGCCGTGCGCGGTGAGCCCGCCGAGGTGGCCGCCGGGCAGATGGTGACCTACGAGCTTCTTGCCGTGGACGTCGACGGGCCGATACCAGCGGGCAATTCGGTGATCAGCCAGTCCGCCGAGTGGGCGGTGTGCACTGTTCCCAAGCCTCCCATCGAGAGCAATGCGGTCAGCAAGCACTGTCTCGACACCACGGCGCTACCCGGCGAGCCAGGGAACACGCTCACCACCTTTGCGGCCCCGATGCTCGAAGATGCGTGCAGTCTATTCGGGCCCATCGCCCCGCCCGTGCAGGGCGACCAGGCGGCCATCCAGCCCCGCGCCCCGGACATCACGGGAGGCTATTACTTGCCCGTACGGGTCAGCCTGAAGATCCCGCCGGATCTGCGTCGTCCGGGCATGGCGACCGCAGAGACGCTGGTCGGATTCGCCCTGGAACGGATCTCGTGCGGGTTGGCCAACGCGCCTGCTGCGGATCTGACCCGATACAACAAGACTTACACCTTGAACCAGAATCCGACCATTGCCCAGCTGACCTGGAAACAGAAGGGTGGGGCTCCTCAGCTCCTCAGCCCGGTCGCGCCGGGAACGTTCCCGGTTACCCAGATCGAAAGGTCAGCCGGTCCGGTCGAATTCGAGCTCTCGTGGCCCGACGGCGCTGCGGAAACCTATCCAGCATTCGACGTGGGCACACGTGAGCTTTACACCACGCGGGAGGCCATGCGGGTCGCCTGGTATGGCACCTCAGGAAAGTTTGCGAGCGATACGACGGGTCGCACGGAATACGACTACGCGTTGTCTCTGACCAACGAGTGGACCATGGACACCGAAGGCCCGGTCAACCTGTGGGCCGTTCTGCATGACAGCCGTGGTGGCGTGGCATTCGGTTACTACCCCATCGAAGTGCTGCCGTGATGGCTCGCCCAAGAGGCCTGCCCTAATGCGAGAGGCACGTGAAGAACTGGAATGGAACGACCGCGGTTGCGCTGGCTTTGGTGCTCTTCGTTGGCTCGCGCGCAGTCATCGCATTCGCATTCGAACCGCGGGTCAGCGATACCATCCTGTATGCCATCTATGCTTTCGTGACCGGCGATGCGCACCGCTTGGGGCAGTCACCCTACGACCGCTTCGAGAAGCTGGTTGTCTCCGCGGACGCCCCCGGTGACCCGTCGCCCCCTCGCTTCGAGGAGGTCACGATCGAGTATCCCCCGCTAGCCGTGGCGCTGATGACGACGCCCTTGCCATTCATTTCAAGCGCGGCTACCGCGGCGCGGGCACGGGGCGACGACGCTGGCGCAATCGCCGCGTGGAAGCGCAGCTTTCGGTCGCTGTACTTCGTGGCGGATGTCGCATCGGCGATGGCCCTTGGCTGGTGGCTCCGGCGTCGCGGGCTCGTCCGTCCTTGGGGCCTCGTCGTGAGCGCCTTGGGGGGCATCCTGCTCGCCTATCTGCTGTACGATCGCCTCGACTTGGCGTTGGGATTCGCGCTCCTCGGCGCGCTCGGCGCGCTGGTAGCCGGTCGCCGCTACATCGCGCTCGCACTGCTTGCCCTGGCTGTGAATCTCAAGGTCGTGCCCGTCTTGCTGTTGCCGCTGTTCGTGTTTGGCGGGCTTCCGGCCTCGGGTCGGGACGGCGGGATCGCTACCAGGCAAGGGAGACGTGAGCTGTCGCTCGCATTCGTGGCATTTGCGGCGGCGCTGGTTGCGATCGTTCTTCCATTCCGCCTCCGGTGGGGGCCGCGGGTTTGGGACTTCCTCGCCTACCACGGCCAGCGTGGCCTTCAGGTCGAGTCGACTTGGAGCTCCATCCTCCTCGTGGCAGCGCATTTCGGTTACCCACTCCGCGTTGTCAATGGTTTCGGCACCTACGGCGTGACGGGCCCCCAAACAGGCGCCCTTGCCACCGCCTCTGCGGCCGCGGTGTTGATGGCAGTGACCTTGACCTATGCCTTGCTCTGGCGCGCGTGCCGCCGCTGGCGAGGCGAGACGGTCGTCGCAGAAGAAAACACTGCGACGACGTTGGCCGCCCGCCACCCGCAATTCTTCGTTTGGGCCTCTTTCGCCGTGCTGGCCGTGGCCATGGCAGGAGCGAAGGTGTTTTCGCCGCAATATCTCTGCTGGTTTCTTCCGACGTTTTTGCTCGTGGAGCCGCCCAGCAAGTGGGGTGGCGGACTCGCCGTGCTGCTCTTTTTGTCGGCCTGCACGCTCACGACGCTCGTCTATCCGCTGCTTTGGGGTGAGGTCGTGCGGCCGGTCTTGGCCGAGCAGGGATTGTTCGCACTTCCGACCGTGCGGGTGTCCCTGTTGCTGTTGGGCAGGAATCTCTTGTGGACGGGGTTTGGCGTCGTGGCTCTTCTGAACGCGCGGCAGACTTCTGGAAGCGTGTGATGCCACCCAGCCAGGGCGAGCGCCTTTCGCGATTTCTTTCCTCGGGCGCATCCTCGGTGGCAGTCGCGCTTTTGTTCCTTGCGACACTCATTCCCTTGCTGGCGCGCGCACCTCAAAATGGCGATGGGGCTGAAGTGGTCGCGGCTGCTTTGCACGGCGGGGTTCTGCATCCGCCGGGCTTCCCCCTGCTGGCTTGGCTCACGCGTCTGGTGGTCCACGTGCCATTCGGAAATCCGGTCGAGCGCATCGCCTTCATGAACGCCATCTGCCACGCGGCAACACTCTTCCTGCTGCTCGAGATCCTGCGGCGAATGGGCGCCCGTCCCGCACCCCGTCTCGTAGCTGGGCTTGCCTATGCAACCTTTCCCTCAGTCTGGTACCTGTCGACCCAGACCGAGGTCTTCAGCCTGACCTACTTCTTGATTGCGCTTGTCACCTGGGTTGCGATCACCATCGTCGAAGCGGAACACGTCACACGCAGTCAGGCCATCGTCCTAGGCGTCGTCATGGGACTCGGCCTTGCCCAACATCCCATCTCCTTGGCTGTGCTGGGTGCGTTCGTGGGGGCGTGGTACCGGTTGCTGCGATCGGCGGGAAGGCACACGTCCGCTAGGGTCTGGGTACCCATGACTGCCGCTGTGCTGGTGACCGGGGCCGCGTACCTCTCGTTGTTGGCATTGCACCGCCAGGGCTCCTGGCCTGATTGGGGACAGCTGCAAAACGTGTCTCACGTGGTCCGCCATGCCACCCGCGCAGAGTACGGCTCGTTGGGCTTGACCTCCTTGCAAGGCGCTCGGCTCGTCAGCGGCATGGGGGTGGTGGCGGTAAATCTTCTGCGCTACTGGAACGTCCTGCTCATCGCGCTTTTGTTCGCGCCACGGCGGGGTCCTGCGCGCCTGCTGTGGGCCAACGTCGCCCTGGCGTGTGCTTTTCTATTCATCGCGAAGATGCCAGAGCACCGGGCATTGTCGTCTGCCGTTCTCGAGCGGTTCGAGGGGCTGTTGCTGGTCCCGGCTGCCCTGCTGCTGGGGCTGGGCCTCGAACGCTCGAAGCGACGGGTGATTCACGCCGGCGCTTTCGCCATCGTGCTGGTCGGTGCGTTCTACAATCGAGCGTCCGCCGACTCGCGCAGTGACGATACCTCCGAGATCTATCGCGAGACACTCGCGGCATTCCTGCCGAGCACCGGCGTCTACCTCGGGCTTCAAGATCTGGAGGTCTTCTATGGGGTGCCGACTCGGTCGGGTGGAACGCGCTTTCCTGTCTCCCCCGATCTGGCGATGATGCCATGGTATCGCGAGCAGGTTCTCCCACGCCTCGAACCCAGGCTGCAAATGCTGGGGGCAGAGCCCTTCGGCAAGCTGATCGAGGTGGCGGTGCAGGGTGGACTTGCCGTGTATGCCACAGAACCGGACGTCTTCCAGATGGCGCCGTTCAACTACCGACGCGAGGGGCTGTTCTTGGTCGCCTCGCGGGAGTCCGTGTTGCACAGCCCGGCCGAGATGTCGGACCGAATGAAGTTGCTCTGCCGATACGCACAACGGCTCACGGCGCTGCCGCCGCGGGGACACCACAGCTCCCGGTTGCTCTACTTCGAATATGCAGACGCACTCGCGAAGTACTCACAGGAGTTGATCGCCGCATCCAGCAGAGCGAGGCCGTGGCAGGAGGTGGCAGACCATGCGGCCGAGGCTGCGAAGGGGTTGTGGGGCAACACGGACGCACGGACCTGGAGACTGGCGTGCGAGCGGCTGGCTGCCGCGATTCCACCCTCCGGCTCCGGCCAGACTATTCCGAAACCCGAACCGTGAGCTCGTAGGAGGCGCTTGCGCCGTCGAGATCGGTCGCCGTCACGGTGATGGTGCACCTCGCGCCCGGCGTTGCAGGCGTCTGCCACCGTACGTCGCTTGTGTCCCCCGTGTCGATCTGGTCGGACAGGCTGCCCGCGCTCGCCTTCCAGGTCCAGGTCAGGGCTCGACCCAATCCCGCCGCGTGCAGGACCACCACTTCGTCGGTCGCTGCCAGGTCGGTCGACTGCGCGACCGGACCGATGGCAGGCCCCACGTTGATCTTGGGCGGCACGGCGGACAGCGTGAGCGTTCCCTGTGCATCTCCACCGTGACCATCACCGACCACGACGTCGAAGGCACACGCTTCGGCCTCTGCCGGCAATGCGTTCGCGATGAAGGTCGTTTGCGCGGTGTCGGTGCGATCGAACATCCCAGCGCAGCTGCTCTTCCACAGAAAGGACAGCTTATCGCCGTCGGCGTCGCTGGCGGAGACATACAAGGTGACTGGAACGTCGTGGTCGACACGACCGGTGGAACTGAGCATGGATGTGATCCGAGGAGCCTTGTTGATGACCATCTCGACGGCGACTGTCGGCTCAGCGGCGTGGTCGGATGGTTGCGAGTAGCTGGCTCCATTTTTGGTCGGTTGGTTATCTGCACCACCAACGCAGCCAGGCATCGAAGCCAGCAGCGCGAGACCGAGGATAGGCACTCGAAAACCATGGGTCATGATCCTAAGTCGGTCATTGTCTGACGTATGATAAGCATCGGGGCTTACAGTTCACAAATGGACAATTTCCTGACGCCAATTCCGTCCAACCAACGCCCGCAGGGTGTCGGAAATCCGAGCTTGCTAGGGGCTCAACTACCGACCACGGCGCGAACCACGGCGCGACTCTTCACTTGGCGCCTGCAGAGGAACGGCCACCAGTCGATAGCCGACGCCATAGGCGGTCTGGATCATGCCGGCCAGCGGTCCGAATTTGTCGCGCAGTCGCTTGATGTGAGTGTCCAAGGTGCGACTGCTGGCGTCTGGATGGTACCCCCAAACCGCCGCTAGAAGGTCTTGGCGGCTTCGCATCCGTCCAGGGTCCCTGGCCAGGTAAGTGAGAAGACGCATTTCCTGAGCGCTCAGTCTGACTTCCCGGTTCTCGAGGAAAACCCTGTAGCTGGCGGTGTCGATGACCAGTGGACCCAGTACAAGACTCCCATTTGCGACCGCGCCCTTCCCGGGGGCCGGGGGCGCAGGCCCTTCATTGGGCCGCGCCTTGAGGCGGGCTCGGATCCGCAAGGTGAGCTCGCTGATGCTGAAGGGCTTGGTAACGAAATCGTCGGCTCCAGCTCCGAAGCCCGCGATTCGGTCAGCCTCTTCCAGTCTGGAGGTGACGATGATGATAGCGGGCTGGAATTTGCCTGGCCCACGGCGGATCTCTCGGCACAAATCTAGGCCTGAAATATCCGGCAGCACGATCTCGAGGAGGACCATGTCAGGCACGGTCTCCTTGATGAAGGCCAGGGCGTCCGCTCCCGTTCCAGCGACGCGCACATCAAATCCAGCCGTCTCTAGCGTGCAGCCAAGCAGCGTCCTTAGCGACTGGTCCTGGTCTACGAGGACGATTCGGTTGCCTGCCCGAGATGATGTCCCCGACATGCCCCGCACAATAGGCGTCTCGCGGACGACGAAGCGTGACAGAACCGTTTCGGTTGCGCTGACAATCCTTCTTCAGGTTGCCCTCAGGCAGCGCCGTCGGCTACAGGTGCGCGATGATCGCCTCCCACACCGAGGTATACTGTTCTGCCGGGAGCACTGGCAGGTCGGCGTCGCTGATTCCGTCCTCGTCGAGGTCATCGAACTTTTCGTTTGCCGCCATCACCACAACGCCAGGCTCGGGTCGAGCGGTAGGGCAACCAAATCCGTCCGAGCTAGCTTCCGGTTGCCAAGGGATCCTCCACGCCTGTTGCTTTTCCACGATTACGTCCTTTCCGTAGTTCCGTGATTTTGCAACGGTAGCTCGGTTCCGAGGCTATGACCGTGAACCTTGTGTACGTTCTGTGTGACAATTTTACTTGGCCTCGTTGCTGCCCGGTGCACCCCCAGAGCCATGCTTCTTGCGAGTCGATTGCCCCTGTCGCTGGTCGGGATCCGCGAGACGAAAGCCGATGCCTCGTATCGTTTGCAGAAGGTTGGCGGCCGCACCCAGCTTGTCGCGCAGGCGCTTGATGTGCGTATCCACGGTCCGACTAGCAACATCCGGGTGGTACCCCCAGACTTCCGTCAAGAGTTCGCGTCTCGTCCTGGTGTGGCCGGGTGCGCGAAACAGGAAGAGTAGCAACTTCATCTCGATCGGACTCACGTGGAGCTCCTCGTCATTTACGAAGAGGCGGTAGGCTCTCCCATCGACGCGGAGGTTGCGCAGGATGAACTGATCTTTTTCGTCCCCTTCTTCCTCGCCCACGGCGCGGGTCTCGGTCCCTGCTGCGGCCACGCCGAGCACCGCCCTGCGGGTCTTGAGCCGCGCCTCCACCCGCAGCATGAGCTCGCGAACACTGAAGGGCTTCACCACATAGTCGTCGGCGCCTACCTCCAGCCCGACCACACGATCGATCTCTTGTGCGCGGGCCGAGACGACGATCACGGCGGGCTGCTCGGTGTCGACCTTCTTCCGAAGCTCTCGGCAAACGTCAAGTCCAGAGATATCTGGAAGCATAAGGTCAAGAAGGACCAGATCGGGGCGAAACGTGTCGAGGGCAGCCAGCGCAATCTTGCCCCGATCCGCGGTCTTCGTTTCGTAACCGTTGGCCGTAAGCGCATAGGCCAGAGAGCTGCTGAGGTCAGCCTCATCCTCGACTACGAGGATCCTCTCTTTGCGCTCGGAGTCCGGTGTCATTGGGGTGGGAGTATTTGCGCCCCTTGTGGCAACTCAGTGACGAGAAGGCAACACCTTGGCGGCTGTCTGCCTGGCGCCAACCAGCATTTCAGAGTATGAATCTACAAAACCCTTGCCATGCTTCAGCTAATTCCGCCTACGACGATGTCGGACCCCGCCGTTACGCTGGGGTACCTAAGAACCTCTGCTGGGTGGATAGGCCGCCTCTCCCGCGCCGCTTCCTCCCTCCTCAAAGCCAAAACGCACACTCTCTTCGGTCATCTCCCGGGCGCACTGTCGGGCGACGAAGAGGCCGTTCATCAACTGCGCGTCGAAAGTCGGCGCCTGCGGGTGGCCCTGTCGCTGGTATCGGAGAAACCAGACGGCCGTCGCACCAAGCGTGTCCGAGAGTTGCTGCAGCAGTTGACCAGGACCGCCGGAGTAAGTCGGGACCTCGACGTGCTCCTCGGCATCTACGATCAGCGGCTGGGGGAACTGCCTGGTCGTACCGCCGAACAATCCGCATTGCGGCGACGGCTGGCGGACGCTCGCTGCCGGGGCCAGCGGAATATGGTCGACGCTCTCTTGGACCTCGACGTCTCGCAACTGCGCAGCCGACTGCGCAAACTGGTGGCCCGCGATGTGCCCCCGCTATCGGTGATCAACGAACGATTTCAAGCCTTTGCCGTTCGTGAAGGCCAAGCCTTGACCGAGGGCTTGGCGCATGTGGGCGCGCAGCTGGATCCGGTGGCGCTGCACAACCTTCGTCGGCGCGCCCGCCGCCTGCGCTACGCCCTGGAGGTCGCACGGGCCATCATTGACGAGAACACGGGTGCAACCAAGCCCTGGAAGGTCGTGCAGGACCTGATCGGCGGCATCCACGACCATCACGTGCTAGCCGAATGGTTGGAATGCCAGGCCGCTGCCGGACGTAAGCGCGGTCGGGAAGCTCTGGCTGCGGTTGCCGTGACAGAAGCGGCCTGGGCGCGCGAGAGGATGGCCAGGTTGCATGACCACTTCATTGCTTCGCGTCCCCACGCCATCGTGGAGCAAGGACTGTCCTTCCTTCGTCCCGCTGATAGGCGGTGATTGGTCCGTCGACACGATTTCGTCGCTGGAATGCCAACGTTCGTCCCCGGAACGTCGCCGAGCTGTGACCCAAGTCAGCGCGCGAGCACCGTAATCTTGCGACATGCGCAGCACTGAATCCCGCCTCACTCCACCCCACCGCCAAAGCAGTCTCATTCCATCGCTGCGACGCTCGCGGCCCGAGCGAAGGGTCGTCGTTACTGGCATCGGTATCGTCACGCCGCTCGGCCGCGATCTCGAGACCTTCTGGCACGCGGTGCGGACTGGGCGTTCCTGTATTGCGGACATCAGCCGCATGGACACGTCCGACTTCCCGGTTCGTATCGGTGGTCAGGTCCTCGAAGTGGGGCCCGTATCGTTCTTGCCCGAGGCACTCATCAACCGCAACGATCTCTGCACCAACATCGGTCTGCTTGCAGGGGGGCTGGCGCTCGAATCCTCTGGCCTTGGCGCTCAGGCCGACGACAAGCGTCCTATCTCCGTCGTGGTTGGCTCGGCGTTTGGTGCTTCGCAGGGGCTGCAGGATGTCTACGATTCCTACTTCACGCGCGGCTGGCGCAAGATGCACCCGCTGGCGGTACCGCGGAACATGTTCAACTCGCTGTCCAGCAATCTCTCGATCCATTACAAGTTGAGTGGAAGCCATTTTACCATCGCGGCGGCATGTGCCTCCAGCGCGGTTGCGGTGGGCGAGGCGTTCCGACGCATTCGCCATGGCGAGGACACCGTGATGCTGGCTGGAGGTGCCGACGCCCCCATCTGTGGCAGCGTCCTTGGGGGCTGGACCAACCTCCGGGTCCTGTCGCGCAATCCAGACGCGACACGTGCTTGTCGGCCGTTCGATAATGCGCGAGACGGTCTGGTCATCTCCGAAGCCGCCGCGATGTTGGTCCTCGAAGAGTACGAGCACGCCCGTGAGCGCGGCGCCCATTGTTATGGTGAAATCGCCGGCTATGGAGCGACCAGCGACGCAACCCACCTGACCGCACCCGATCCCGAAGGACAGGCCGAGGCGATCGAACGCGCCTTGAGCTCAGCGGGACTTGCCCCCGAGGACATCGACTATGTCAACGCGCACGGCACTTCGACCAAGCTGAACGACGAAGCCGAGACGCGCGCCCTGCGGTTGGCGCTGGGGACCCATGCAGATCGCGTGGCGGTCAGCGCCAACAAATCCATGCTGGGGCACACCATGGGCGCTTCCGGTGCCTTGGAGCTGGTCACGACCCTGCTCACCCTTCGCGACGGCGTGATTCCGCCGACCATCAACTACCAGACCCCCGATCCGGCTTGCGACCTCGACTATGTACCCAACCTAGCTCGCCACGCGCACGTTCGCGCGGCAATCAAGAACTCATTCGCTTTTGGCGGCCAAAACGCCGTGCTTGTGGTCCGACAACCCGAGGAGATGCTGCAATGACATCAGAGGAAATTCGCAACAAGCTCGCCCAGATCATCGCGGAGAAGGTCAACGGTCGAATCTCGCCTGAGCAGGTCGCGTGGAATACCCGCTTGCGCGACGACCTTGGTATCGACTCGCTGGCGGTGGCCGAGTTGATGTACGAAATCGAAGAGACCTTCGGAACTGCCCTGGAAGAGACGGATCCCAGGACCCTGGTCACGATTCGCCACGCGGTGGACGCCATCGCCCACGAGCTGCAGGTCAAATTGGCCAGCTGACCTACGACCGAGCCCGCAGCGACAGCACGGGGGTTGGCCCGGGAACCTTGCAATAGTTCTCGTAGCCGGCGTCACCGAGGTATCGGCGAAGCAGCTTGGGCTCGGCCGTGCGCAAATCCACGACAATCAAACCATCGATACAGTTTCCGAAGCTGGGATCGAGGTTGAAGCTCAGCAAGAACGCATTCAAGCGCAAATAGTGGCGCAACAGAATGGGCATCCCCTTGCGATCGGCCTCTATCTCGGAGATAAGCGCCGAGACGTCGTCCGCATCGCGCACCAGCGCGGCCAGCGCATCACGCTCTTGCCGGCCGAGGCGGTCGCGTAGGGGATTGCGCGGTCGCACCAGCGGGCCGAGCGTCTGGTGGACGAATCGCTTGGTCAGAAATTCCACCATCATTCGGCGCGAGAGCGCTTCGTATTCTTTGCTGATGCTGACCGGGCCAAACAGGATCTTGTAGGTCGGATTGCGCACCAGGTACTCGCCGATGCCCCGCCAGATCAAGGCCAGCGGTGTGGGCTGACCCTGGTATTCCTGCCGCACGAACGAGCGCCCCATTTCCAGCGCCGGCCCCAACCGGTCCCAAAGACCCGGCTTCAATTTGAAGAGCGTGCTTGTGTAGAGGCCGCTGGGGCCGTGTTCCTTCAGAATCCCATCGACCTTCCCAATGCGATAGCTGCCGACCACTTCGTGTTTCGCAGAATTCCAAAGGAATAGGTGCTGATAATGCTCGTCGAAGCGGTCGAGGTCCGTGGCATGCCCGGTTCCCTCGCCGGCTACACGAAACGTGCGTTCGCGCAATTGCCCGATCTCGGCGAGCAGCGTGGGGATGTCGCGCGCGCCCGCGAGGAAGACTTGGTACTTCCCTTGCTCAGCCAAGAGCGCCGAGGTCGGCAATCGTAGCACCTCTGCCGCCAGGCGGTGAGACGGCTGCGGCGCCTCTACGGGTGCTTGTGTCTCGTCCAAGCTTTGCGGATTGAAGCGCAGCCTGATGGGACTCTCGCGCCACTTCAGCATGTACGTCTTGAAGCGCAGATAACTGGTCAGGGTACGGTCATCCGGATACCGAGCCACCTTGTGCGGTTCGATGGACCGACCAATGCGGACGTCCACCCGCGAGCCGCTGCGCTTGAACATCTCGGAGGGCAACAAGGCCGTGCGCAGCCTGGGATGGATGAGGCCCGACAGCTGAAAGACCATGCTGTTGTGGCCATCGAAAAACATGGTCAGTACGGTCGCTGCAGTCCTGCGTACGATCCTGGCGACCGTGGTGTGCCAGATGGGATCGGCGATGAATCCCTTGCGTAGCTGTAGATGCGACACGGTTCCCGCCGGGAAGACTCCGAGTGCACCGCCCTGCTGCAGCCACTTGAGCACGGGGCGAAGCCGCGAAACGTTGTGCGTGCGTGCCTCGGGTCCTCCGAAGGCGTCGACCGGCAGGATCCAAGGCCGGAGCTCGGGAATGCCGTACAACAGCTGGTTCGCCATCAAGCGAAAGTCCGGACGCACACGGGTCAGGATATCGCCCATGACCAGCCCATCGATGGCCCCGAAGGGATGGTTGGCAACAATGACCAGAGGACCCGTGACCGGAATCTTCGCCACGTCCTCGGCCGACAGATCGTACTCCACGCCAAGTCCGCGCAGCGCTGTGGCGAAGTAGCTACGATCCTCAACCAGCGGGGCCATGTCCGAATACAGTCGATTGAGCGCGGCAATCGAAGACATTTTCTCGATGGGTTGCTCGAACAACCGAAAGAACCTGCGTCCCACTGGGTTGCTGATGCCAGCGCCGAGATCCACCAATCGACGAGGCACCCTCTCGCCGCTTTCCGACGGATGCTTAGGCATGAAAAACTTTCTTGAAGCCGGCCTAGCACGCCCAAAGGGGCATGCCTTCTTCGGCCATGGCGAACCATTGGTCGAGGCGCAGCGTACGCAATCGCTCGTCCAGCTCGAAGTCGGCCGGCTCGTTTGCGGTTTCGTTGTCCATTCGTGCTTCGTCGGACTCCAATGTCGGAACATCCCTACGTTGCCCGTGTGTGAACGTTGCCATGTGAACCTCCTTGGCAGACTCCATCGTATCAATCGGGGTGTTTCACGGCGGTGACAGATGAGCAACCATCCGATGACTTTCATCTTGGCAAAACCGTAACCAAGAAGAAGCAAGGCGGTCGGCGGCGGGTTCGTATGCTCAGCGCCGAGGTAAAGGATTATGAACCAGATGACTCGCAAGACTTTTCTCGCGGCGGCGTTGACCGTCGTCGCGTTTTCGGCTGCTGGCTGCGGCGGTAGGCCAACCATCCCCGATACGAACAAATCGGGCTCCCTCAAGCTGCAAGTGGATGCCGCCGGCACCATTGTCCTGGACAGCGTGGCGTACGCGCTGACCGGCCCGTCGGGATACGCCCTGACCGGGTCCATCGACGTCCACAGCAGCAAGACCCTCTCCGCCGTGATCGGCGGAATTCCGGCGGCTGTGGGTTACAACATCAGCCTGTCCACGACCTCGCGCGACCAGTCCACCACCTGCTCTGGCGCGGCTTCGTTCGACGTGGTCGCGCGTGCCACCACGGCGGTCACCGTCCATCTGCTCTGCCGTCAGAAGCCAGGCACGGGGGCTATCTCGGTGACCGGAACCTTCGACGTGTGCCCGGTCGTCGATGCCGTCGGCGCTAGCCCTGCGGAGGTCATGGTGGGCGCGAGCTTGGCTCTCTCGGCGGCGGCCCACGACGCTGATCTGACGAATGCCTTGACCTACGCCTGGACCGCTACGTCGGGAACGCTCTCGGATTCCCGCTCCCAGGCGTCCACGTTCACTTGTACCCAGGTCGGAACGGTCACGCTGACCTTGACTGTGGGCGACGGTACTTGCACGGACAGCACCACCATCACGGTCGAATGCACGCTTCCCGTCGGCTCGACCGTGACCTTGGCCCTGCTGGAAAGCACGGACATCCATCAGAACATCATCAGCTACGACTACTACAAGCTGGCGCCCGATCTGTCGCTGGGCTTTGAACGGATGGCCACCTTGATTGGGCAAGCCCGCTCGCAATTCCCCAACAACCTGCTCATCGACGACGGCGACACCATCCAGGGCACACCGCTCGGCGACTACCAGGCCCTGGTTTCTCCCGTGCCGTGCGCGAGCCAGCTGGCCATGTACAAGGCCATGGATCTGGTCCACTACGACATCGGCAACATCGGCAATCACGAGTTCAACTTCGGGCTTGGCTTCCTCAGCCAAGTGACTGGCCAGACCCTCGATGTGGATCCTCTGCCACCCGTCGCCCAGCAATCGCGTTGCGCCGGCCCGTCCTTTCCGGTGGTGCTCGCCAACGTGGTCAGCAAGCGCACGGGCAAGCCCCTGTTCGAGCCCTACAAGATCCTCCACCGCACCTTCACCGCGACCCTGCCGGGCGGCGGCAGCGCGCCTGCCTCGATCGATGTGGGCGTGATTGGCTTCACCCCGCCGGCCATCATGGCTTGGGACAAGCGCTGGCTCGACGGCAACGTCTACACGACCGGCGTCAAGGAAACCGCCGAGGGCTTCATCCCCGAGATGCGCAGCAAAGGCGCGGATCTGGTGTTGGCGGTCTCGCACGGCGGCCTCGACAATGCCCCCTACGACCCCAGCATGGAAAACGGCAGCTGGTGGCTGACCATGGCGGGTCGCAGCGATGTCTCGCAGCCCGCCCTGATGGACGCGCTTCTCATCGGCCACTCCCACCAGGTCTTCCCGAGCGCAACCTCGACCGTCGGGCAGTTCAACCTGCCGGGGGTGGACAAGGTGAAGGGGCGGGTCAACGGCGTGCCCACGGTCATGGCCAACTACTGGGGCAAGCACCTTGGCGTGGTCCAGCTGACCTTGAGCTACGATGGCCACCGCTGGACCGTCGATCCCAGCAAGACCGTGGTCGAGGTTCGTTCCATCCAGAATCCCGACAAGAGCTACGTGGCCGCCGATCCTGCGGTCGGCGTTGCTGTGGCCGCCGAGCACCAAGCGACCATCAACTACGTCAAGACGCCCATCGGCACGTCCGATTTCCGTATGACCACGTACTTCGCTGACGTGGGCGAGGTCGGGGCCATCCAGATCGTCAACCAAGCCCAGACCGACTACGTGAAAAGCTACATCGCCGCCAATCTACCGCAGTACGCGAGCCTACCCGTGCTTTCGGTCAGCGCGCCCTTCAAGAGCGGCTTCGCGGGGGGAGCGGACTACACCGATGTCGCGGCTGGCAGCCTGGCCATCAACAATGCGGCCGATCTGTATCTCTACGCAAACACTATCTACGCCGTGAAGGTCACGGGCGCCGACGTGAAGGCGTGGCTCGAAACCGCGGCCAAGCGCTTCAACACCATCGATCCCACGCTGACCACGGCGCAGCCCTTGGTCAGCACCTTCCCGGGCTACAACTTCGACATGTTCACCTCGCCCGACTTGCGGTACCAGATCGACGTCACCCAGCCGGTGGGTAGTCGCATCGTCGGGCTCACCTACAAGGGAGCGTCCGTGGATCCGACGGCCCAGTTCATCGTCGCCACCAACAACTACCGCGCCAGCGGCGGCGGCGGCTTCCCGGGCCTCGACGGAAGCAAGACCATCCTCGCGTCGCCGGATGCCAGCCGCGACGTGCTCATCGCGTACATCAAGAAGATCCAGCAGGTCACCCTCGTCGCCAACGGCTCGGCTCGCAGCTGGAGCTTCGCCAAGGTGAACACCGCGGGCCCGGTGACCTTCACTTCGGCCACTGGCACGCTTGCGGTCGCCCAGGCCGCCGGTATTACCAACGTATCGATCGCGCAGGCCGATGCGGGCAATGGCCTGTCGCTCTACTCCATCGACCTGAGCCAGTAGACGCGAATCGAATCCGCATGAAGCAGCCTCGCCTGCCACTGGCGCTCGTGCTCGTCCTCGGCCTCTTTGCTTGTCGTCCACGAACGAACGAGGCCGAGCGCATCGCGATTGCCAGGTGGCAAGGCATGGTGGCCTCGGTGCGCGACCCAGGCGCGCTGACCGCCCTGAGGAGGCGTGCCCGCGCGGGCTCGGTCGATGCCAAACGGGCCCTCGGCGTGGCGCTGACCGAACAGTCGGACGCGAGCTTGCGCGGGGAAGGGTTGCAATGGCTTGGCCGCGCGGCCGAGGGCGGTTCGGGCGAGGCGGCATTTGCTTTGGGCAAGCTGGAGATGCTGGGCGCGCCGGGTGTGGCGGTCGACTACTCGCGAGCTGCCGCCCACCTTCGCGCCGCGGCCGCGCAGCACGAGCCGCGGGCCAACTACTACCTGGCGCTCATGGCGCGCGATGGATACGGCAGAGAAGTCGACCTCGTCGAGGCCGCGCGCAACCTCGACGAGGCAGCCCGCGCCGGCTTGCCTGCAGCCATGTTCCTGCTAGCCGACGCCTACCGCGAGGGCAAGGGGTGCACGCGCGATGACAAGCGTGCCCTCGAGCTCTACGAAGCCGCCGCCGAAAAAGAGCACCCAGCATCGATTCAAGCCTTGGCCATCGCGTATCGGAACGGCGAGTTGGGACTTGCGCCCGATCCTGCCAAGTACGAAACCATGCTGGCCGAGCTGGCCCATTCCCATCGGCATGCGCCGCCGCAGCCGTGATGTATCCATGATTACAGAGCTGTAATACTTATTCTGTTGGCCATCGCCAGATGTCCCGAAGAAGTCACGATTGTCGCGACTCTGTTGCAGTCGCTCCCAGGTCTTCACCAAGCTGTTTCCATCGCTTCACCCGCCAGCTTCTATAAGGCTGGGCGTCCGCACACGTCGGGCGGGCGCTCTGGGTGTGCGGACGAGGCACATTCGCGCGAATGCGCCTCTCGGACTACGGGAACAAGTAACAAGTAAGGAGCGATGCAATGAGAACAGGAATCACTATAGCAGGAGAGCGGTTGGCTT
>Ga0302323_100000972_pt1 | contig 23165 bp, 19 predicted proteins | sample Fen_T0_3_FD_201950 | JGI IMG/M metagenome (GOLD analysis project Ga0302323, IMG submission 201950) | Peat permafrost microbial communities from Stordalen Mire near Abisko, Sweden - Fen_T0_3 | ecosystem: Environmental > Terrestrial > Soil > Wetlands > Permafrost | place: Sweden: Abisko... | reverse complement strand
TGCCGAGCGGCACGTAGGCGATAAACCCCGAGGTGTCGTCGCGGAGCTCGGTGAGTTCGAGATTTTCGGGCGTCTCGATGATGCGGTTACCGATGGGTTCGTTGACGGTCGGCTCATCGGCAACCAACATCCAGCCGGCGACGTGCGTTTTAGGCACGGTGGCGGTTTCGACGACGCGAATCCAGGGCTTTGGCTTGAGTGCGGAGAAATATGCGGCAGCCGCGCCTACCTGTTTTTCGTCGGTGTGCGCCGACAAGGCAACCATGCTGTTTACCGGGAGCGACTTCGGCTTCGAGCTCTTGCGGGCGCCACTCTTGAAGGCAGCCATCTGCTTTGCGATATAGTACCCGGGTAATCCGGCAAGACTGGCGTTTTCAGGACGGCCCATTCCGTTGGGCAGATGGCAATAGCCACAGGCATAGACAGCGGGCTTCTTACCATGCGCCACAACTTCAGGCATGGCGGGATGCGCGTCAGGATGCCAGTCGGGCACCGCAAACAAGTCGGCAATTTGCGAGAGGGTGAAGGATTGCGAGCTGTGGGGAACGTGCTGGGGTGCGTCGCCAGTCGGTTTTGGAGGCGCGTTGGGCGGGTTCACCGCAAAGGCCCAGGATGGCGGGGGCTCTTGGGAGGCGAGCGGCGTGCTAGTGGGCGGTTGTGCCGCGCCCACTGCGCTGAACACCAGAATGGCAGACGCGATTTTTACTGAAACGAACCTGCGAGCAGACGAAGTTTTCACCAAAGGATAATACGTCACAGCAACACCTCGTCCAATGTAACCAAGACGATTCCCCTCTCGGACTCTTGCGCGTATCGTCCAAACTGCCTATCCCCACGTCGATTTCAGGTCAACAGGAGAGTCCAATGAAGAGCCTTGTCCGCATCCCTAACACATTCGCTGTAGTCGCCGTCATGCTGGTGCTGTTCGCGGTGATTTCATTTGGACAGGCACCGGCGACGGCTCCGACAGCGCCCGCAGAAGTTCTGTTCAAGAACGTGCGCGTGTTCGATGGCAAGAGCGCCACGCTTTCGGCGCCGACATTGGTGCTGGTGCGGGGCAACACGATTGCGGCCATCGGCGCAGCGGCGCAGAGTCCGTCGGCGACCGTGATCGACGGTGGCGGCCGCACGTTGATGCCGGGAATGATCGATGCGCACAGTCACCTGATGTTCGCTAGCCTGCCGCAGCCAGCCATCCTCACTTCTGACATCGAGTTCGTAACACTGGCCGCAGGCAAAGCGGCAGGCGAGATGTTGCTGCGCGGATACACCAGCGTACGTGACCTGGGAGGGCCGATCTTTGGGCTGAAGCGCGCGATCGACCTAGGCCTCGTCACCGGGCCGCGCATCTGGCCCTCGGGCGCTATGATCTCGCAGAGCGGTGGCCACGGTGACTTCCGGTTGCCGACGGAAATTCCCGCAGCCCCGGATGCATTCAGCTATAGCGAGCGGTTGGGCGCGGCCGAAATCGCTGACGATGCTGCTACCGTCCGCAAACGCGCGCGCGAACAACTGGCCCTTGGCGCATCGCAAATCAAGATGATGGCCGGCGGGGGTGTGGCGTCCAGTTACGATCCGCTCGACGTGACCCAGTACACCGAGGAAGAGTTACACGCCGCAGTACAGGCCGCTGAGAACTGGGGAACTTACGTGACGGTGCACGCCTACACACCGCGAGCCGTTCAGCAAGCGATTGCAGCGGGAGTGAAGTGCATCGATCACGGTCAACTGCTCGATGACGCTACCGTGAAAATGATGGCCGATAAAGGCATCTGGTGGAGCCTGCAGCCCTTCGCCGACGACCAGGCATCACCGTATCCCGAAGGCTCGCCCAACCGCGTGAAGCAGCTGACTATGTTCAGCGGCACCGACAATGCGTACCAGCTGGCGAAGAAATACAAGGTCAAGACGGCTTGGGGTACCGATATCCTGTTCAGTCCGGAAACTCTTGCCGGCCAGACCAAGCAGCTCACCAAAATGGTGAAGTGGTACACGCCCGCCGAAGTGCTGAAGATGGCCACGGCTGACAACGGAGCACTGTTGGCCTTGTCAGGTCTGCGGAGTCCGTATCCGGGCAAACTGGGAGTTGTGGAAGTTGGCGCCCTGGCGGACCTGTTGCTTGTCAGCGGTGATCCAATTGCGAACATTAACGTGCTCGAAGACTCCGGCAAAAACATTGTCGTGATCATGAAGGATGGGAAGATCTACAAGCATACGCAGTATTAGCTATGAGTTGCGGGGATTGGCGATAGGCTGCGAACTATCGTAGTATCCCCTCTCATGCACAAATCGAATTGGCTACGACTGTTTGTCGTTCTTGGGCTACTGATTCCGGCGTCGGTGCTGGCCCAGCAGTATGACCTGGTCATCGAAGGCGGACGAGTGATGGACCCGGAAACCGGGCTCGATGGGGTTCGCAACGTCGGCATCAGCAACGGCAAGATCGCTCGCATCTCGATAGAGCCGCTATTGGGCAAGCGCGTGGTGAACGCCAAGGGGCTGGTGGTAGCCCCGGGCTTTATCGATGTTCATCAGCACGGACAGGACAATGCCAGCTCACGCGTAAAGGCGTTCGATGGCGTGACTACGGCGCTCGAAATGGAGATTGGCGTTCCTGACGTGGGTAGCTTTCTCAAGCAGAAGGCTGGGCATTCCCTGATCAACTACGGCACTGCCGCAAGCCATGCGGCGGCACGAGCGATGGTGTTTGGAGCGCCTCTCAAGTCTGAGCCTATCAGCGACCACGTGCTGCCTGAGATTTTGCCCAAGAGCGGACCGGCGACGAACCAGGCCGCAACACCGGAACAGATGGAAGCAATACGGAAGCGGCTGCGAACGGAATTGGACGCAGGCGGACTGGCGATTGGGATGGGTATCCAGTACACGCCGGGAGCGACGCGGCTGGAAGTGATCGAGATGTTCCGCCTGGCAGCGAGCCGCGGCGTGCCGGTTTACACGCATGTGCGCAGCTTCGGATCGACGGAGCCGGGTTCTGACATTGAAGCGATTAACGAAGTGATTGGGGCGGCAGCTATTTCAGGAGCGGCGCTGCACATCGTACATATCAACAGCAGTTGCCTGCGCGACACGCTGGAGTGCCTGAGCCTGGTGGCGGGAGCGCGCGCCCGCGGACTGAGCGTGACGACCGAGGCCTATCCCTACACTGCGGGAATGACGATGCTTAATTCTGCGCTGTTCAATCCGGGATGGCGGGAGAAGCTCGGCCTCGAATACAGCGCGCTGCAAATTCCTGATACCGGCGAAAAGCTGACAAAAGAGCGCTTTGAGGAACTGCATAATTCGTCGAAGCCGCAAGCTGTACTGATGTTCGCCAATACGCAGGAAGTGGTGGACCAGGTGATTCCTCACCCGCTGATCATGATTGCCAGCGATGGCGCCGAAGGGCATCCGCGCAACGCGGGGACCTACTCGCGCGTGCTGGCGGAGTTCGTTCGGGAAAAAGGAAGCATCACGTTAATGGACGCGATCCGCAAGATGAGCCTGATGCCGGCGCAAGTGCTGGAGAAGTCGACGCCCGCGGGTCATGCCAGAGGACGACTGCAGGAAGGGGCGGACGCGGATGTTGTCGCGTTCGATCCCGCTACGATTACCGACCGGTCAACGTATAAGGCTCCGATGGAGCCGAGCACTGGAATGCAGTTTGTGATCGTCAACGGTACGGTCTTAATCGACCAGGGGAAGATGATGTCTGACGTGTATCCGGGCAAGGCGTTGGTGGGGCCAGGAAAGCCGTAAGGGAGTGAGAGGAATTTAAAGATGATCGGAACGCTCAGAGAAGCACTGAAGAAGGGCAAGCCCCTTGTCGGGACCTTGCTGACGGTCGATTCAACGGAAGTCGCCGAAGCGCTTGCGTTGTCGGGCTTCGACTGGATTTTCGTCGACCTGGAGCATGGAAGCCTTTCGCTTCACGATGCGCAACGAGCGTTGCAAGCAATCGCGAACCGCTGCCATACGCTGGTGCGGGTTCCCGACGGCACCACAGAGAACATCAAGCGGGTGCTGGATATGGGATGCAGCGGCATCATTGTACCGATGGTGAACACAGCAGCCTACGCCCAGAGAATTGCCGCACTTTCGAAATACCCTCCCGTTGGAGAGCGGAGTGTCGGAATCGGCCGAGCGCAGGGATATGGCCTGCGCTTCACCGAGTATCTCGAAGTGGCGAACGAACAAACCACGGTGGTGGTGCAGATCGAACATCGCGACGCAGTCGCCGACGTGGACCAGATTGTGGCGGTGCCGGGAATTGATGCGGTATTCGTGGGACCTTACGATCTTTCGAACAGCATGGGGTTGGTCGGACAGGTCAGTCATCCCGATGTGAGAGCTGCGATCGACAAAGTTCGGGCGGCGTGCGCCCAGACAAATTTGCCCACGGGAATCTTCTGTAGTACTGCCGAACAGGCCGTCAGGGAAATAAAGGCTGGGGTAACGCTATTGGCCGTCGGGGCTGACATTTCGCTGATGACGAACTCGGCCAAGTTGCTGATGGACGCCGTGCGAGCGAGTTGATCGAGGCTGCTAGTCGCGCACTAACTCAAAGACCGGGTAGGCGTCGGCCAATGGCAAAAAAACCTCAGGAGGCGAGCCCGCCGGTACAGGAAAGTAGCGTTGAACTTCGCGGCGGAACGTGTCCAGATAAGCCTTCAAGAGCGGCAGCTTTTCCTCGCCAGTGATCGCACGCAAACGGAAATTCTGGCTGTGGCTTCCCTTCTTCAACGTAACCACTCCGGCAGCTTCGGCGTTGCGCACCCACTGCGTGCGTCCGCGTGGAGCGACCAGGTAGCGGGTGCCATCGCGCTCGAGCAGATCGATCGGCGTTGAGTAGAGTTTGCCGCTCTTGCGTCCACGGACTTGCAGGAGGTAGTTGTAGGAGAAGCCGAGTCCGAGGCCGACCAGCCATCCGAAGACGCGGTTGAAAACTTTCTCCACAGCGCTTGGGGCGCGGAATTCTGATGTTGGGTTCACGATTTGTTAGATGCCCTTACCATCCGAAAGAATCTCTGCGCCTTCGCTACGTCTCGACCGATTTGCTCTTTGAGGGCGTCCACCGATTCAAATTTGCACTCTTCACGCAGGCGCTTGAGGAAGATCAACTCGACTTCCGTCTGCGCGAGTAATTCGATCTCGTGGAAGTTGAGCAGATGGCTCTCGATGGCGAAAGAGTCGGGCCCGAACGTGGGGCGCACGCCGACATTGGTGACCGCGTTGAAGCATTCACCGTTGATGCGCAGCCAAGTGATGTACACGCCGTTGGCGGGGACGAGTTCGTCGTAACGCGCAAGGTTAACGGTCGGGACGGTGTAGCGGGTGCCGTAGCCGCGACCACGTCCGGGGTTGGAGAGGATGCTGAACGGCCGGCCCAGCAAGGCTCGGGCGCGATCGACACGCCCTTCAGCGATGAGGCGGCGAATTTCACTGCTCGAGACATGGTGGCCGCGCAGGAGAAGTTCCGAGTAGGTGTGCACGTCGAAGCCCATCTCGCGCCCAAACGCGACGAGCGTCTCAACGTTGCCTTCAGCTTTATGTCCGAAGTGGAAGTTGTAGCCTTCGTGCACTTCGCGGGCATGCAGCGCGTCCACAAGGACACGCTGTGCGAAGTCGCGGGCCGGCATCAGCGAGAGGTCGCGCGTGAACGGCAGCACGAGAACAGCATCGACGTTGGTCTGCTCGAGAAGCTGCAGCTTCACGTCCAATGGCGACAGCAACTTGGGCGCGTTGTCAGGCCGAAGAATTCGAAGAGGATGCGGATCGAAGGTGACCGCAACGGCTTTGCCTCCGATGGCGCGAGCGCGTTCGGCCATGTGACGCACCACGGCCTGATGCGCGATGTGGACGCCGTCGAAGTTGCCGACACTGACAACGGCGGGGCCGTAGTTGTCAGGGACTTCGTCGAGGTGGCGGAAGACTTGCATGGTTGACGGCGTCCTAAATCTCAAAGTCGAGCTTGAGCCCGTCATAGGAGAGGCGCACGTTCTCAGGCAGCGCGGCGTTGGTGGCGGCGTGCGGCAGGTCGTGTGACATATGAGTAAAAAACGTGCGCCTCGGCTTGAGGCGATCGACGATCTTCAGTGAGTTCTCCAGAGTTGAATGCGTGGGATGCGGAAGATGGCGCAAAGCGTCGAGAAAGAGAATGTCGAGCCCTTCGAGCTGCGAATACGTTTCCTCAGGAATCGAACTGAAGTCGGTGAGATACGCGGCGGAACCGAAACGGTACGCCTCGATGGGATAGTCGCCGTGGTTGACCACCAGCGGAAGAAACGTCGCGCCGAACAGTTCGATTGGCCCATCGACGTTGTGAATCTCGACCTGCGCCAGCCCTCCGTATTTATAGTCGGCTTCAAAAATGTAACGGAAGACGTTGCGGAGTGTGCGCGCCGTGTTCTCGGTGGCATAGAGAGGAATCTTCCCGCCCCCGGTGACGCGCGGAAAGCTAAGGGGACGGACGTCGTCAAGGCCAAGGATGTGGTCGGCGTGGCCGTGGGTGTAGAGTACGGCGTCGATGCGGCGAATCTGCTCGCGGAGAGCCTGTTCGCGGAAGTCGGGCGAGGTGTCAATCAGTACGGTACGGCCGTCGTACCGCACCATGATGGACGGACGCAGGCGGCGGTCGTGCGGGTCGCTCGAAGTGCAGACGTCGCAAGTGCATCCGATGGTCGGAACGCCCATCGAAGTACCGCTGCCTAGCACGGTGAGAGTGGCCTTCATCAGTTCGCGGTTGGGACGCCGTCCTTAGGCGGGTTGGCGAGCATGTTGGTCACTTCGAGATAAGCCATGCGCAGTTCGTAGAGCACATTGAGCAGAGTGCCCTCTTCGGTAGGAGTGAGGTTGCCCTTGGTTTTATCTTTCAGGATGGCGAGGATGTCAATGGTCTGACGAGCCCCCATGAGATCGAGCATGGGTTTCTCGCCCTGAGGGGCCGCAAGGCCGAGCTGCATCAGCGTAGTCATGTAAAGCGAAGCGACAAATTTGTCGAAGCTCATCTCAAGGTCGCGCGCCTGCTCGGCTCTTCCCTGCTTCGACAGCTCTTTGTGAATGCGCTCGTCTACCTGCTTGGTCGAAGCGGCGTAGGCGTCGGCGCTAGCCTGGTGCTCAGCGTCGGACGGGCCTTCCGGCAATTCGAGATCGGATGGCGGTTCGACCTTAGCCTCGGAAGTCTGTGCGGCCTTTTGCTGGGCCTCGCGCTCATCGTTGATGCGCTGCTGCGCTGCGGAGGCGGCCCGTTCGTGTTCTGCAGCGGCTTCTTCAGCCTTCACCACGTCTTCGCGCAATTCGCCGTCGCTACTGAACAGGCGGCGGTCATTTACAACAAACCCTGATTGTTCTTCTCTGTCTTTGGATGCCATGTGTCCTTTACTTAAAACTGAAATGGAACGAGTTGTACTGTGGCTTTCTGCTCGCCAATCTGCACGGAGGTGCCCGGCGCTTCGAACTCACGGCGCAGATAGCCCAGTGCGATGGTGCGCTTTGCGTCCGGAAATGGAATTCGCGCAGAACTCGTGATTTCGCCGACATTCTTGTCGGCGTCTTTGATCTTCGTACCGCCTTGTGGCGGATCGCCTTCCACGAGAAATCCGGTAAACGTTCGATGCAAGATGGCGCGCGCGCGAATGCGCTCGACGATTTCCTGTCCGATGTAACAGCCTTTGGTAAAGCTGAGAGCGTGCTTCTGCTCGGTTTCCTGAGGAAGGTCGCGTTGACCCAAATCCGCACCGTAGCGAGGGACGCCGCGCGTGATGCGATACCACTCCAGCGCTTCGCTGCCCACGGGTCTCGCGCCGTGTTGCGTGAGGTGATCCCAAACGACCGCAGCCTGTTCGGCCGCAAACCAGATTTCGCAGGCGTCGAAGTTGGGATGGGTGCCGCGTGCGACGGTGATTCCAATGTCGTGCCACACCAGATCGACGACCTGGCCGGCCGCAAGGTGCGCGGGATCAATACCAGCTTGTCTAAGGGTCACAGCCGCTTGCGGTCCGGCGAGCCCGACCGCCGAGAGTTTGTCGCTGATATCGGCGACCTCGACGTCGTCCATGATGATGTAGCGGTCAAACATCTCTGTGATGGCCGCAACCTGCGAGCGATCGCTGGTAACGAGAATGTGATCGCCGCGATTGTAGGCAACAAGGTCAGCCACGATACGACCCTGGGCCGTGAGCAGGAAGTTGTAGACACCGTGTCCGATGGCAAGATCGCGGACGTTATTGGTGACCATGCCGTTGAGCCAGCGGATGCGGTCTTCGCCAGTCAATACGAGCTTGGCTTGCCAGCTCGCGTCATAGAGGCCGCAACCTTGCAGGAGCGCGTGAAACTCAGCCGCCGGGTCGCCGAACGAGGCGGGCGTGTCGGCGCCGCGATAGCTCTCCAATCTGGCCGAGGAGGACGCGAACTTCTCTTGCAGGGCGGTGACAGGCATACAGAACCTTTGATTATAGAGGACAAGAAAAGACGCAGCGAAGACTCCCAGGATTGTCTAAAAGCTGCGCGAAATCGCCGCATGGATTGGGATCTTTCATCCCGAAGGTAAGTGGGAAGCGACAGAAGGTTCCCAATTCGGGACGGATGCAGGAAAAACTTGCCTCAATATGAAGATTTCGCAGTTGGCGACGGCAATTTTGACCATACTACGTTCGTAGTCGGAACAAGAAGTAGGCGTAATGGCGCAATTTCGGAGCAAGGCCACTCACTTGAACTTCTTGTTTGGCAGTTCCCGACTCGGGCAAATATCGGAAAGTCAACTCTTACGTTCTGTACTGGAGGACGAAATGCGCATTTCGAGAATCTTGTTGGTTTTAACTATACTGGCGTTCACCGCCACGGTCAGCATGGGCGGCAACGTCAAAATAGCCGCCCCTCTCGGCAGTTGTGTAGAGGATCCCGTCAATGGTTGCATAGCCCAACTGCCGGTGGGCGGCACAACCATGTGGATTGCCAGCGATGGCGAGGCCTCATTTAATCCCTGGGGATACACCGGCGACACCAGCGATCAAGTTGCGTTAGACAGCATTTGGCAGCAGAGCCCCGGATCAACCTGGACATTTTGCCCGAATTGCGTAGGTCCTGCGGGGACCACGCAGGTTTGGGTACTGCCGGCTTGCATCAACGGAATCTGTGAAAATGGAAATGTTCCAGAGACGGTCGGGTACTGGGACGCCCCTGGTTACACTTGGAATTTCAGCGGGGAACTGTATGCCTTCATTATGTACGACCCTGACGGAACCGTAAGCGACTGGGCTAAGATAGGCAACTTTGGGCCGGGGGGCGACGCGGCGTTCGCGTTTAGCTCGACTCCTGAACCGAGTTCCCTTCTACTGCTTGGTTCTGGTCTGCTGGGGGCCATCGGCGTTGCTCGCCGGCGCTTCCTCTAGTAGTTCTTGTCTTACCCTTCATAAGGCAGGCTCCCGGAGCCTGCCTTTACTTGTGCATCCATGCCATTGCTTCGACCATGCGTGGCATGGCATCCACAATGGCGGCGGAGCAAGCCGCTGCCCACAGTTGCCTGGTGCTCGCTGCTTTGTATATCGTTCCAACTCGTGACCAAATACAAACGAATCGCCGTCGTTCCCGGAGACGGAATCGGTAAAGAAGTAATCCCCTTCGCGATCGAAGTGTTGCAAGCTTCGGGTGCGCCTTTAGAGTTCACAACCTTCGACTGGGGAGCCGACCGCTACCTCATCGATGGAACTACTGTGCCGCGTAATGGATTCGTGACGCTGGCGGCGGACTTCGACGCCATCTTCGTCGGGGCACTAGGCGATCCGCGGGTTCCGACGAACATTCATGCGAAAGAGATTCTGCTAGGCATGCGCTTCCAGATGGATTTGTATGCCAACGTGCGTCCGGTGAAGCTGCTGGATGCGTCGCTGTGCCCTCTGAAGAACGCTACGCCCGCCGACATTAATTTCACGGTCATCCGTGAGAACACCGAGGGCGTGTACTCGGGTATGGGCGGCAATTTCAAGTTCGGCACGGAGGACGAAGTCGCCATGCAGGAAGACATCAACACCCGCAAGGGCGTGGAGCGGGTGATCCGATACGCGTTTGAGTATGCCTGCGCCCACGGCCGCAAGAAAGTGCTGATGGCCGATAAGTCTAACGTGATGACATACGCGGGTGGCTTGTGGCAGCGGGTGTTCAAGGTGGTTGCGGCGGAGTTTCCCGATATTGCAACGCAACACATGTACGTGGACGCGCTGTGCCTGCAAATGGTGCGAGAGCCGCAATCGCTCGACGTGATCGTCACCAACAATATGTTCGGCGACATCATCACCGATCTGGCGGCGGCGTTGCAGGGCGGGCTGGGAATGGCCGCCAGCGGCAACATCCACCCCGGTCGCACATCAATGTTTGAACCAGTGCACGGTTCGGCCCCACCGATGGCGAGCAAAAATCAGGCCAACCCGATGGGTGCGATCCTGACGGGAGCCATGATGCTGGCGCATCTCGGACTCCAAGGCGAGGCAGCGAAGGTTGAGGCCGCAGTTCTCGATGCAGTGCGCGAGAAGATGACCACTTCTGATGTCGGCGGTACCACAGGCACGCGCGAGTGCGCGCAATGGATTACCAAGAGAGTCGCCGCCGGCTGATGAACCCTGGCAGCCGCCAAAATAGACAAAATGCAAAAGAGGCGCGCCAGGGGAAGCGCGCCTCGCAGGGAGGGAACATATGGGGGAGGAATCCCTCCTATAAATTTCACTGACTAGCTCTGGCTCTTCGCTGTGATGCAAAGTTAGTACAGTTGCAAAGTTTCGTATGTGATTTCCGTCACAGAAGTGCAAAAATAAGGCGCTCATGAAATCTATGGGTCGGCGCTCGGGGTCCTTGGAAATATGACCCTCGGTCGCAGCCGCCGATGATATGCTTCTCGCCAGTTATACCTGTACGGGCTACCGCGTTTATGAATCCAGTTGACTTCATTAAAGTCTTGCTTGTTGCCTTCGTGACCCTGTTTCCGGTAGTGAATCCTATCGGAGATGCTCCAATCTTTCTGGCACTGACTCAGTGGTATCCCAATTCGGTCAGAAAGGTGCTGGCTCGCAAGATTGCCTTGTACGGCTTCGCGCTGCTCGCAGGATCGTTCCTGTTTGGCAGCATCATTCTCGATTTCTTCGGCATCAGCGTGGTGGTAATCCAGATTGCTGGGGGTCTGGTGGTTGCCGCCACAGGCTGGAGCCTGCTGAACCAGAACGATGACGCGACCTCCAACGAAAAAGCCGCCCCTGACTCGATCGCAGACGCCTTGCAGCACGCCTTCTATCCCCTGACCTTACCGATCACCGTCGGTCCGGGTTGCATCTCGATCGCGATTACGTTGGGTGCCCATCTGCGGCACCAGGCCGGCACCGGATGGGAGCACGGGTATCCTCGCCACTTTTTAGCGGCATTGGTCGGCATGGCTCTGCTGTGTGTGCTCGTCTTCTTCTGTTACGGCAACGCCGAGCGGTTGGTGCGCGTACTGGGAAAATCAGGAACTACGATCATGACGCGGCTGTCGGCCTTCATCCTGCTGGCAATTGGCGTACAGATCATGTGGAACGGGCTAAGCTCGGGGCTTCCCGAACTGTTCTCGTTCCTGAAACCACACTAGTCGAGCCTCGCTAGGCGTTCACCGTTCGTTTCGCTTGCCTGGCCGCTTTCTGTGCTGTGGCAAGGTGGCGCTTGAGGATGCGCACGCCGGCGTCCACGTGCTTCTCTTCCAGCAGAAATGGCGGCAGCAAGCGGATCGTGGTGTCCTGCGTGATGTTGAACAATAGGCCATCGGCCATGGCGCCTTCCAGCACTGGCTTGCCCGGAACGGCAAGTTGCAGCGCCTGCATCAGGCCGACACCGCGAACCTCCGTGGCAATGGAGTACTTCGCAACCAGTTCCTGCAACCGGCCATTGAGATAGGCGCCGACCCGCAGTACTTGCTCCAGGAGATTCTCTTCTTCAACGATTGCAAGGTACTCGAGCGCGATGCGGCAGGCCAAAGGTCCTCCGCCAAAGGTCGTGCCATGGCGTCCTGGGGTGATGTGCTGCGCGAGCGAGTCTTTCGACAGGAACGCACCCATTGGAAAGCCGGCGGCCATCGGTTTGGCGATGCACACCACATCCGGCACGACCCCGAAATACTCGAAGGCAAAAAGGTGGCCGGTGCGTCCCATGCCGCACTGGATCTCGTCGAACACGAGCGCCGCGTGATGCTGATCGGCAAGCTGGCGGCAGGCCTGGAGGAATTCCGGAGACGAGCTATAGATGCCACCCTCACCTTGGATCGGTTCCAGCACGATGGCGCAAACGCGGCCGTCCATCGCGGCATGAAGCGCGGCCACGTCGTTGCGCGGCACGAAGCGCACGCCCTCCAACATGGGGTCGAAGCCCTGGCGGTACTTGGGTTGAGCCGTCAATGCCAGAGCGCCCATGGTGCGGCCGTGGAACGAATTCTCCAGGGCCACAATGACTGTCTTATCAGGGCCCGAGGTAGCGTGTCCGGCGGCGCGAACCAGCTTGAGCGCCCCCTCGATGGCCTCGGTGCCGCTGTTGGTGAAGAAGGCGCGGTCGAGCCCGGACTTCTGGCAGAGCTTCTCCGCAAGTAGTCCCTGGTACTCGTTGTAGTACAGGTTCGAAAGGTGGATGACCTTGGCGGACTGCTCGCGGATGACTTTTACGATGCGGGGGTGGGCATGGCCCAGCGAGTTCACCGCCAACCCGGACAGGAAGTCTAGATACCGCTTGCTGGCGACGTCGTAGAGATACACGCCTTTGCCGCGGGTAAACGCTACAGGGTAACGGGCATAGGTGTTCAAGAGGTACTTCTGCTCAAGCTCGATGATTTCCTGGTAGGTAGACACGATGATGACCTCGACTTCTGTCCATTCTAGAGCATGGCAGCCAGCTAGCCGCCGCACCCAAGGCTCACCCTTTTGTGCCCGGGCGCAAGCATTGTCACCAACCTCCTTCGTCCAACCCGACTTGGGTAGTGGTGTACCTATTAGTCGCAAATGCTTGCACACCCCCCGGTGGTAACTCTAATGTTTTGTTACGTAATTCTTGGCAGCTCACTTGCTAGGTAGTAACTAGCTGGGTTCCTGTGGGCTGGTGTCGCAGAATCCTGCAATGTCCAAGGGAGCGTGCCCGGGGCCGACCGGATCACTGCTCGGAAGAGTGAAAGAGTTATGAAAAAACTGACTGTCGCGATTGCCTGCTTCGTTCTGCTCATCGTCAGCGCCACTGGCGCATGGGCCAGCGCGGTTCAAATCACGTTGTCTTCAAGCGCCCAGGGGAGCGTTCTCTTTACAGGTACCGGAAACAGCTCCGTGGTCAACGTCGCGTTGAGCGGTACGTGCGGAATCCATAGCAATTGCATTTCCGGCGCAGCGCTTCTCGAACCGTTTCCGACACTCGGCACCTATCAGTTGTGGATGGTGGGAGGTCCTGGCACGCTTACGCTATCGAGCGGTCCTGGGAATTATGCCTTCGGGACGGGCCCCACCCTATGGTTGTCCGCGACCTTTGGCGGCAATACCCTGTTAACCCAACTGACACTCGACGACCTGTTCGGTGGGACTGGCAAGGCGCCATCGTTTGAAGGCACCTTTGGATCCACCACTGGGTCTGCGATTCCTGGCTTCCCCCTTGGCGTTAACGGATCGATCGACTTCGCCGTTAGACTGCAGGGATCATCCAGCATTGCTACGTTGGGCAGCGGTTCCACTGCTAAGGGCTTTCTCTCCAGCGGCGAACTGGTGCCTACACCTGAGCCAGGGACTCTGGCCTTGCTCGGTACAGGCATAGTCGGTCTGGCGGGAGCCATTCGTCGCAGAATGAAGTAAGACTCACTTTTCGCTTCCTTGAATGGGAGGGCTGGGGCGATCCGCTCCGGCCCTTTGCGTTGCCGTTGGGTGTGGTTTGCCACGCCGGTCCCGACTACTGGCCAGAGAACCCAAATCGGTTTTGTTCGACAAAATAATCGCAAATCGGCCTATAAGTGCTATTCACATTGCACCAATTAGAAACTAGTATGTGGCAGTTTCGCCGCCATGACTTTGCGAGGACTCCCAGCAGGTGAGCTGTGGAAGCCTGTTGGCGCACCGTTCGGCGGCTTCTGGTGGCCCTCAATGCGCTTCGTCTCCCGTTCCGAGCAATTTGTCTCGAGATCGAATGTACTGCCTATGCGCGCCAGCTACTCGGTAACGCGCGACGACTTTCAACCCACTGCATTCCGCGGACTCTTGATCGCGGGCTCCGTATCCATACTGTTCTGGGGTATTTGCCTGACAGCGTTTTGGCTGTTGCGATAGCATCTCCGCCAGCGAGAAACGCTTTACGCCACACCGACTGAATGATCGAGCTTAGGTTGACGAAGTCCTGTCCGGCTGGGACCGCAACAGGCGTCTTCTCATCGCAGGGATATCAGTGCCACGGAAACCAGTGCGCAGACGATGCCCACTCCCTGCCACTTGGCAATGCGTTCCTTGAGCAGGAGGCGTGCAAGAATCACGGTAGTCGCGGGATACAGCGACGACAGCACGGCCGCGACGTCAAGGCGACCATGCCGGGTAGCCGCAATGAAGAGTGCGTTGCCGGCAGTGTCCAGAAAGCCTGACAGCAGAACTAACCACAACACCCGGCCCAGCGGTCGAGGATTTCTTGGCAGGAAAAGAACAGCCGCACCCATCAGAGAGGTTGAAAGCACGCGAGCCGCGACCAGTGGCCAGAAGATTCCGTGGTGGCCAGCCTGCTTACCCGCGATCAGGAACAAGCCGAACATGACTCCCGCCAGTGCGGCCAGCCCAATTCCCTTACGGGAATTTGCGGTCTCATTCGAGCCCGCCAGCAGCGAGATGCTCACCAGTGCCAACGCAAAACCGCCCAACTGGAGACGGTCCGGTAAACCGTCGGTGTAAGCACCCAGAAGGACGGGCAGTATCCCGGTTACTACAGCCGCGACTGGGGCCACGACCCCCATGCGTCCGACGGCCAACGCACGGTAAAGGGCGGCGATGCCGAAGGCTCCGATGAAGCCTGCGAATGCTCCCCACCAGAGCGAGGAGGCAGGGGGGACCGGTTCGCCCACGAGCAAAGCCATCGCCAAGGTCACAATCAGGCCGGTGCCATGCGCGATTGCCACTACCCGAAAAACGTTGGCCTGCTTAGTGGCGAGTCCGCCGGAGAAGTCTCCGCCACCCCAAGAAGCGGCGGCCAGCAGGCTGAGTCCCGAAGATTCGAGAGTGGCGGGGTTCATTCCTGAATAAGATACATGGTCGCCTGTTGGATATCGTGGTAGCCCAATTTCAATTTGCTTCGCTTCACCTCCCGGGCTGGGAAGCCCTTAAGTACCGCCACTTTAGTAACTTCCACCGATTCCGAATCTCACACTAATATCCGCAAAAACATATTTGCAGAACTTGATTTAATTTATAATTTTGGAACCTATTCAAAGCAATAGGGTTATAAGAACTGTAGGCAACGACCGTCGTGGCATCGAAGTTGCACATCACAAACAAGCGAACCAAGCTGACCGCGCCCCCCGTGCGCGACTTTCAGCCACCCAGCCCCATGGCAAAGGATCTACAGTCGCGATTTTTATTTGTCGTAATCGCGTTGCTCAGCGTAGCAGCGGTCGCCTTTGCTTGGATCAATTTCCAGAAAGATCGCGAATCGTTCACACCAACCGATGGCGTCTGGTGGGTGGAGAATGGCGATCATCTGCAAGCCCGCCGGGTGGATGAAAACGGCCCCGGCGAAAAAGCCGGCGTCAAGCTAGGTGACTTCCTGGTCGCAGTCGATGGCCGCGCGATCACCAATGTCGGTAGCCTAGAGCGGCAGATTTACGGCACCGGAGTCTGGTCGAAAACGACTTACTCGCTGGTTCGCCAGGGCATTCCGATTGAGGCCCCGCTTATTTTAGTGCCGGCGGACCGAACCCTTTACATCGGGTTACGGCTCATTGCGCTGGTCTATCTGGGCATCGGCCTGTACGTTCTGCTTCGACGCTGGACCGCGCCGAAGAGTACCCACTTCTACATTTTCTGTCTGGTGTCGTTTGTTTTCTACTCGTTCCACTACACCGGCAAGCTGAACGACTTCGACTGGATCATCTATTGGGCCAACATCACCGCATGGATGCTGCAGCCGGCGCTGTTCTTGCACTTCGCGCTAACCTTTCCCGAGCGGCAAGCAGTCGTGAACCGCCGGCGGTGGCTGATTCCGGCGGTGTACGTACCGGGCGCAGTAATCCTAGCGATTCAGATTGCAACAGTGCAATGGCTACGGCCAAGCGAGACGCTGCGTTTCAATCTGGACCGTCTCCAGATGGTCTACCTGGCCGCCTACTTTGTCACCGCGACGTTTGTGCTGTGGTACAGCTACAGGCATTCACCTTCAGCCGTGTTGCGGCAACAAATGAAATGGGTGACGCGCGGAACGCTGCTTTCCGTGGCGCCGTTCACTGTGTTCTATGTCATTCCCTACTTGTTCGGGGGAGTGCCGACAGCGGCCATGCGCATCTCGGTGTTGTCGCTGGTGTTTCTGCCGCTGACCTTCGGGTATGCCATCTTCCGCTACCGCCTGATGGACGTCGACCTGATTTTCAAGCGCGGCATGGCATACACCATCGCAGCGGGCGCGATCACTGCGGCGTACTTTGCGGCCATCGGCGGCATCTCGGAAGTCTTACACAAGAGTTTCCCGAGTGCGGGTCCCATCGGGCTGGTTATAGCAATCGCCGTCACAGCGCTCCTGTTTGATCCCTTCAAGAACTGGGTGCAGGACTATCTCGACAAGTTCTTTTACCGGAAACGGTACGACTATCGAAAGACGCTGATTGAGTTCGGCCGCGATCTGAATTCCGAGACTGACCTGGACAAAATGTTGTCGTCGATTATCGACCGGCTTTCGCACACCTTGATGGTCGACCGGTTGGCGATCTTCCTAATGGACCCCGATCGCCCGGACCGGTTCATGCTGGCCAAATCGTATGGCATGGGACAGATCGGCGAACTAGACCTCGACTTCCTGCATGTGGAGCGCCCAGAGTGGCAGGCGGGACACCGATTCCTCGACAACACCGCCCAGGCCGTACACGAAACGCGTACCGTCCGCGAGACGATTCACCGGCTCGATCTGAACTACTACATTCCGTGTACGGTCATGCATCGGATGATCGCCGTGATGGGATTGGGTAAGACAACAGACGGCGATTTTCTCTCCACAGAAGATGTGGAACTACTCGAAGCTCTGGCAGGCTACATCGGCATCGCGGTGCAGAATGCTCGCCTCTACCGCTCCCTGGAGAACAAGGCAGAGCAGTACGAACGCTTGAAGGAATTCAGCGAGAACATTGTTGAGTCGATCAGTGTTGGAGTGCTGGCCGTAGACCTGGAAGATCGCGTCGAGTCGTGGAATTCGCAGATGGAAGTCATGTACGCGGCGCCGCGCACCGAGGTTTTGGGGCGCTCCCTGCGCGATGTCTTCCCTCCTGCATTCTTCGACGAATACAGCCGCGTGCGCTTGAGCGGCGGAATCCATAATCTCTACAAGTTCCGCATGACCACAACAGCGGGCGACATACGCATAACCAACATTGCCATCGCACCGCTGGTGAGCAAAGACTTCACCGTCATCGGTCGACTGATCATCGTTGACGACATCACGGAGCGCATTGAACTGGAATCGCAGCTGTCGCAGGCGGAGAAGTTGTCGTCCATCGGCCTGCTGGCGGCAGGTGTGGCACACGAGGTGAATACTCCGCTGGCAGTAATTTCGTCGTACGCGCAGATGTTGTCGAAGCAGGTGAGCGGCGATCCGAAGAAGTCAGAACTGCTGGAGAAGATCACCAAGCAGACGTTCCGTGCCTCTGAGATCGTCAACAGCCTTCTGAACTTCTCGCGGACTTCGAGTTCCGAATTCAACAGCGTCGACTTGAACCGCGTCATCCAGGACACGCTGACGCTGCTCGAACACCAGTTCAAGACGGCGCGCATCAAGGTAGTGCCCGACTTACATCCGCACCTCCCGCCGATCCTCGGCAATACCGGCAAGTTGCAACAGGTCTTCCTGAACCTGTTCCTGAATGCAAAAGACGCAATGTCCGCGGGCGGCACACTGACCATTACCACCGGTAACGGACACAACGTGAGCGTCTCGGTTTCCGACACTGGCAGTGGTATCGCGCAGGAACACATTCATCGTATCTACGATCCGTTCTTCACTACGAAGAACAAGCCTAAGACCGGGCACAGCGGAGGCACGGGACTGGGGTTGTCGGTGACCTACGGCATCATTCAGGAACATGCCGGCAAGATTCGCGTCGACAGTTCTCCGGGAGCCGGCACGACGTTCACCATGGAGTTTCCGATGATCAGAAAGGTCGTCAATGCCTGAGGCAGTAATCCACCGACTTGCCGGCAGCCGCGACGACACCAGTACGCTGGGAGCAATCCTCATCGTGGATGACGAGTCTGCCATCCGCGAGTCGCTGCAAACCCTGCTGGAACTGGAAGGCTACGAAGTCGATATCGCTTGCGATGGCGAAGAAGGTCTGGCTCGCTTGGCCGAGCGTCCTTACGACCTGGTCCTGCTGGACTTCGCCATGCCAGATCGCAATGGCATCGAGATATTGCGGGATATTCGCGATCGCGACTCTGAGCTCGCGGTCATCATGATTACGGCGTACGGCACGGTAGAGAACGCCGTCAATGCCATGCAGGCAGGCGCGACGAATTTCATCCAGAAGCCCTGGGACAACGAAAAGCTGCTGGCGGACGTGCGAGGCGCAGTCGGCCAACGGCGCGCCGAGCAGGAAGTTATTCAGCTTAAGCGCGCCCTGAAGCAGCGCTACAACTTCGAGCACATCATCGGCCGCAGCGATCCCATGCTGCGCATTTTCGACCTCGTGGCGCAGGTGGCGCCCAGCCGTTCGACAGTGTTGCTGCAAGGTGAGAGCGGCACCGGCAAAGAGTTGATCGCCAAAGCGATTCACATGAACTCGCCCCGCAAGGACCAGGCGTTCGTACCGGTCAACACCGGCTCCATGCCGACCGACCTGCTGGAATCCACTCTGTTCGGGCATGTCAAGGGGGCGTTCACCAGCGCCATCGCCAGCAAGAAGGGCCTGTTCGAGATGGCCGATCGGGGGACGCTGTTCCTCGATGAAATCGGTACGATGGGCATCGACACGCAGGCCAAGATTCTTCGGGTATTGCAAGACAAACGCTTCATGCATCTCGGCGGAGTGAATGAGCTCCAGGTGGATGTACGTATCATCGCCGCAACCAACGTTGATCTGCGCCAGCATGTGAAGGAAGGTAAGTTCCGCGAGGACCTGTTCTACCGCCTGAACGTCATCTCCATCGACCTGCCTCCGCTGCGGCAGCGCAAGAATGACATCCCCTTGCTGGTGCATCACTTCGCGCAGAAGTTCGCGGAGGAGAACGGCAAACCTGAGTTGCAGATCTCGACTGAGGCGCTGCGTCCTTTGATGGACTACGACTGGCCGGGCAATGTGCGCGAACTGGAAAACGTGATCGAACGCGCGGTGGTGCTGGCCAACGGCCCGATCCTGACTATCGACCTGCTGCCCGACAACATGGTTGGGCGCGGCGCCAAGCTGGCGCTGATGGAACATCGTCCGGATGCGTCGCTCTTCGACATTATGGAAGATTGCGAACGGCGCATCATTACCGACATGCTGGAAAAGTGCGGCTGGAACCAGACCGAAGCAGCCGACCAATTTCGCGTACCGCTCTCGACGCTCAATCAGAAAATTAAGCGACTGAATATCGAGATCAAGAAGAAGGGGCGCGAGTAAAGATTTATTTTCCAGGCAAACTTGCAAGGCCGCTCCGCGCTGGAGCGGCTTTTGAATGACTTGGAGTTTTGGTAGCCGCTCTGGTGATGCGATGCTCTTTTCGGGGGTTGGTTCTTCTAGCGGCTCGTTGCTCGCCACTGCGACCGACTGCTGGCAACTGGCTGCTGGCAACTGGCTACTAACAAATTTCCTATCATGTTTCAAGAATGGTTACTAAAGTCTTTTCTCCACCACGATTTTTGCTGACATCCCTGCTCAGCTCAGTTACTCGTGAAACCAGCCCGCAACGGGCTTCGCTCCGTCGCGCGCCGACACCGCCTAGAATAGGTCCGTGCGCAAAAAGGAAAACAATTCGGAATGAATACTTCGAGCTGTCGTCTTACTCCGAGATTGCCTTACGCCCTCGCGCTGAGTCTCCTCCTCTGGCTCTCGTCGGCCGCGCTTGGTGAGTCACGTTTTGTCCACACCTCGGGCACGCAGTTAATCGACGGAGCTGGGCATCCCCTGATGTTAAGAGGCACGAACCTGGGCAACTGGCTGGTGCGCGAAGGGTATATGTTCCACTTCGAGGGCGGGCCGCAGTCGGCGCGCGAGATTGAGGCGCTTACCAATGAACTGCTGGGGCCGGAAGAGTCGGCGAAGTTCTGGAAGGCTTACCTTGACCGCTATGTCACGCGCGACGACATTCAGTTTCTGAAGCGCGCGGGGTTCAATTCCATTCGCGTTCCGATCCACTACAAGTATTTTGAGAGCGACAATGCCGAGGGTTTCCGCCTGCTCGATCGCGTCGTGGAGTGGTCGCGCGAGTCGGGCTTGTATGTCGTGATTGACATGCACGCCGCTCCCGGTGGACAGACCGGAACCAATATCGACGATAGCTGGGGTTATCCGTGGCTGTATGACAGCCCGCAAGAGCAGCAGCGCACGATTGATGTGTGGAAGCGCATTGCAGCGCACTACCGCGACTCAGAGACGGTGCTAGGCTACGACCTGCTCAACGAGCCGATACCCCACTTCCCCGAGCTACAGAAGTACAACAGCCAGTTGGAGCCGCTGTACCGGCGCATGGTGGCGGGCATCCGCGAGGTGGACAAGAACCACATCGTCATTCTGGGCGGAGCGCGGTGGGACACCAACTTTTCGGTCTTCAGCCCGCCGTTCGATGCGACTGTGATGTACACGTTTCACAAATACTGGATGAAACCGGAGCGGGCGGAAATCCAGGAGTACGTCGATTTTCGCGACAAGTATCATGTGCCCATCTGGATGAGCGAGTCGGGCGAAAACACCGATGAATGGATCACGCAGTTCCGCGAGCTGCTGGAGAAGAACCAGATTCCGTGGGCGTTTTGGCCGTATAAGAAGATGGACAGTCCGAGGTCGGTGGTTTCGTTTACGAGGCCGCAGTATTGGGATGAGATTGTGGCGTACGCGAAGTTACAGGGCGGCACTGGCGATGCGGAAAAGCATCTGGCGAAGCGTCCTTCGCAGGCGCATATCAATGCGGCGTTCGCGAAATTGCTGGAGAGTGTACAGTTCAGCAAGTGCAGGGTCAACGACGGATATGTGAAGGCGCTCGGGCTGACGGCTGCGCGGTAGAGCAGCGGTGCGAATCCCACGTTTGCCAACGGCAGCAAATATGGGCCACGGGAGCCCGCAGCAGGCAAATACGAGTCACCTGAGAGGGAGAATCTGGATGAGTCAACCCACCAATTTAGTTGAGCCGTGGTTAAGCGGTACTTTGACGGAAGTGCCAGCGGTGCAGAGAGCGGTGCTGCATGCGTTGCAGGCTGCCGAGGAAGATCTCGCGAAATGGTGCAGTGAGCTTACGGATGATGAGATTCAGCAGCGGCCCGCTGGCTTGGCCTCGGTCGCATTTCACTTGCAGCATATTCCTGGCAGCGTTGATCGGTTGCTGACGTATGCCGAAGGACGCGAGCTGTCGGCAGAGCAGCTTCAGGCAATGAAGGTGGAGGGCTCTGCCACAACTTCCGCTCAAGCGGCTCTGCAAGCGCTATCGCAGGCGACTGCAGCGAGTGCGGAGCGCGTCCGGCATTTTGATGAGGCGCAACTTGAGGAGCCCAGATATGTCGGCAGGCGGCGAATACCGACCACGGTGGGTGGACCGCTGGTGCATGTGGCCGACCATACGCAACGCCACGTCGGACAGGCGGTGACTACGGCAAGAGTTTTGCTGGCGAATCGAAAGCTGGGCTGAAGAGCGAGCCTCTTGCAACTTTGGGAGCAGTCAGGCACTATGCTTGCTTGTTGATTCCAAACGTCGCGATGCGCTTATGAGTTCTTTCGCGTCGCACCGCGGGAAACGACGTCACGCCTATGAATCAAGAGATCGCAGAACGTGTCCAGAAAGTCATCGCCAAGCACCTGCGAGTTGAGATCGACAAGGTCCCGTTGGACGCCACGTTCAAACAGTTGGGCATGGATTCGCTCGACGGCGTGAACCTGCTGTTCGAGGTCGAAGACGAGTTCGATGTCTCGATCGACGACCAGGACGCCAAATCCATCACGTCGCTGCCGGAGATGGTTGCCGGAATTGAAAAGCTGTTGGCCCGCAAAGAAGGCACGGCGGAAGCGGCCCCTCCCACACAATGATCCGAGTCGCGATCACCGGCCTCGGAGTCATTTCGGCCATCGGCAACAACGTTTCGGAATACTGGGACTCACTGCGACAGGGACAGAGCGGCATCCGTCCCATTGAAACGCCTGGATGCGATGAGTTGCGCTTTCGCAACGGAGCCGAGGTTCCCGGCTACGATCCAACGGCTCACTTCGACGAGAAGCAGATACCCTTCGTCGACCGCTTCGCGCAATTTGCGGTAATCGCCGCGCGCGAAGCCGTGCGGGATTCTTCTTTAGAGTTGACGCCCGGATTGCGCTCCGAAGGAGCGGTCATAACCGGAGCGTGCGTCGGCGGACAGAACACTTCTGACGAAGGGTTTGTCAGCCTATACAAACAGGGGAAACCGCGCGTCAATCCGCTAACGATTCCTCGAACGATGGGCAATGCCGGAGCCAGCCACATCTCGATGGAGTTCGGGCTGACTGGACCGGGATTTAACCTGTCTACGGCGTGCGCATCGGCCGCACACGCTATCGGATTAGCTTTCTGGCTGGTGCGCTCGGGCGGCGCTCCGATGGCTATCACCGGTGGCAGCGAAGCGCCGTTCAGCTTTGGCTTCCTGAAGGCGTGGGAAGCGATGCGCGTTGTGTCGCCAACCACGTGCCGGCCGTTCTGCCGAGACCGCAATGGGATGATTCTGGGCGAAGGCGGCGCCATGATGGTGCTGGAACCGCTGGAAGCGGCACAAGCGCGCGGCGCCAGGATTTATGCAGAGCT
>Ga0302323_100000970_pt1 | contig 23203 bp, 18 predicted proteins | sample Fen_T0_3_FD_201950 | JGI IMG/M metagenome (GOLD analysis project Ga0302323, IMG submission 201950) | Peat permafrost microbial communities from Stordalen Mire near Abisko, Sweden - Fen_T0_3 | ecosystem: Environmental > Terrestrial > Soil > Wetlands > Permafrost | place: Sweden: Abisko... | reverse complement strand
CGGAGCCACGCCCCCTGATGCGTCCCCGCCGCCTGAGCCAGCTCCGCCGAGGAGCGACGGGGAGGCGTCGCCCTCTCTATGTGCAACGCGCTCCTAGCCCGTGCAAGACTGCGCGAATAGGGTTCAGCCGCCCCTCACCGTCAGCATCGGCATGATCTCCTCCGGCAAAACGTTCTAAATCTTCGATCCAGAGCACGAAGCGCCGCCCGATCGTCGTCGCGATCCGGTCGATTCTTGTCAACGTCTCGGTGGGATTGGCTGGTACTCCTTGCAGGCGCACCACCGCTGACGACCAACCTCCGGCTGAAGTCATGGCCTCGGCGTACGCGCTCGGTATTCCGCGGACGCTCAGGACGTTGACCTCGCGAGCGAGAGCGTCTACCAGTGTGCCGATTACGCCTTGAACTGCCGCGCGCGAGGTCTCATAGGGCCATAGTTCGACCGGGACCAGACGTACACTGGGGGAGGAGTCACCCTGAAGGAGTGCGTTATCCACGAGATTGCGCAAAGTGGTCTTGCCGGCGCCGAGGCGGCCAACTACAGCCTGGGCAGATAGCCGTTCCTGCCGGAAACGCTCCGACATCCTGTTGGCGATGGAGGCATGGCCGAAGATGTCGCTGTCGCGAGACTTGACCGGATCGTCGGTGGAAAGCCACCCACATAGGTCGGCGTAGGAATCGAATGGAAGGCCTTGCCCGTTCGGTCCATCGCCCGCAGCCTTGGTTGCGGCTATCTTGCGCCGCTTGTCGCGTGCAACGAGCGAGTCAAAGGTTGCCGCGATCCCTATCGCCGCCGCGAAGGCCAACAAGCAAAGGCCGGGAAGCAGAGAATCAGACTGGCAAGCGGCCCTCCAAGCCTGGTCGGATATAGCGGGTAACGTCAGCGCAACCGCCGCGGTCCCGAACGTGGCACCGAACCAGACGGGCGGGTAGGTCAAGGGATGCCGCAGTCCGAGAAAGGCCAACAATCGGTCGCGGCCAAAGTGACGCGCAAAGGCGAAGGCGCACAGGGCTCCCGCGAGGAATACCCACGGCGGCGATGAGACAGTCTTCGCCAAGACTCCCGGATGCCAATAGATCAGAAGGTCGACGATGGCTGCGCCAACGCCTCCAGCGAAGAGGATATCGACCCATCGCCTAATTATGCCCGGGCGCCGAGCAGACCCTTTCTTCGCCTGAGCGTTCAGCATCAGCTCTTGAGTTGGACCGGAGGAGGCCCCCTTGGCAACCAATGTATCGAGGCCTTGGTCCATCGGACGGCATTGTATCGCAAGAGATGGATGCACCTGGCCTTGAGTTGGCGCACCATGCCTCGCTGGGCTTAGGGGGAGCTGTGCGGCGTAGTTTACAGATTCTCCCTATATCGGTCTTGACGCGGCAGTGCACCTGCTACCGTTGGGGCTCGAAAATGGCGCCTACACTACCTTTGCACATCAGCACGAAGCCCATGAACGCGCCAAACTCCGTGAAGCCAGAGCCGGCGAATCGGGCCGCATAGCGGCTTGAGCCTCGCGCTCCGTCCTCGATCCGGGTCGGGGTGAACGGCACAGTCGACTTCGGCGTGAGGTCGCTCATCGTGCCGTCCCCGAAGTCGAACCACCCGCCCGTCCGCCCGCCCGTGCGGCAAATCTATCCACCGCCGTCCTCCATGTCGTCGATCATGTCCGATCATGTCCGAACTAGTACAGATCGGCCGCGGCGTCCCCTCGTGGATGCCGAACAGGGAATTGCACCCGGCGACGAGCGTAACTCCGACGAAAGACAGGGAAGGCGACCGCCATCGCGCGCGCCCTGGTCGTGGTTGGTTTCCCATTCGCCCCCCTAAACATGAATGAGCATAGCCGAGTGATGCTCGGATACCACGCCCACCCGCCTCCTCAGTTTCATGGCGCGAATCAGTGCAAGACCCTGCAGACCGACCATCCTGCCGGGATGGCTCCGTCCAATGGCGCGCAGGTTTCATCGGGCGGGCAGCCATGCTGCTCGGCGGGCGAGGCACACAGCAACCTGTTCATGACAGAAGGAAAGTCACCCGGGCACTCCGTGTCCGGCATGCACAGGATCGACAAATACCCCGCTCCCGAATGCAAACAACAGGATTGCCCCTTCGGGCAATCTGACTGTGCGTCGCAGGTGGCGGGGGCGCCGGTGGAGGTAGGCGTTCCGCAAAAGACATCCTTATCAATGCAGGTCGCGGTCCCTGCGTAGGCGTCCAAGCAACATGCTTGCGTGTTGCTCGTGCAACTCGAGGCTCCGCATCGTACGGTGGCGGCGCCGGGAGTTGTGAATCCTCTTCCGACGGCCGATCGAGAATCAGTCGTGCTCGCAGCCATTTCGCCGGTCCCATTGGGTTCGCCTGCGTCAGGTTCGCCCGTGATTCCAGGAACATCGCCGCTATCGATAATGCACGCCGCCAGCGGACCGAGCACCGTGAACAATGAAAGGATTGTAACCGTGTCGTTAATCATTCTATGCCTCATGCTATGGCTCATGGATCGGAGCCTCAGCAAGGTGCGAGCCAAAGGGGTCGCGAGCAAAGAACGTAGAGAACACGCCGAGAACACGCGCTCCTTCCCCCTTGCGCCGATCTCGCAGTCGGCTTTCAGAAAGCGCGGAACCGGTCACTGGGCCGTCCCTGCTCAGTTGAGCAAGAACTGCGCACGTGCCTAATGCGCCGGCCAGTCTGTACTTCGGGCGTGGTGGCATCGAGGCAGGGCCGTCATTTAGTCGTCATCTCTCGCGAGGACGTGCGCGCCTTGGATCTGCCTCGACTGATCGTCGCGGCCTCAGAGGCACACGCCGCCTGCAGCTCGAGAACAGTGTGCAGCGCAAGGATTGTCACCAAGTCTTCCGAATCGCCGCGACAATCAGGTCGGCTACGGCCCTCATTCCTGCCGCATTCGGATGGTACGGGGCCACGGCGGAATTGGCTTGGCCTTCGACCCAGCGCTGAGCCGCTGGAGCGCAGGCGTCATGTCCGTGGCTTGGACCGTACGCGTCGACAAAGTTCACGCCAGCGGTTGCCGCCGCCGAACTGAACGCGGCTTGGAGCCTCGTGCCCACCTGGCCAAGGAAGGTGGCGGCGGCGGCCTGCATGGGCACGTCAGAAGGGCAGGGTACCGCCGGATCCGGGAGAACCATCGGGTACGCGACCAAGTAGATGCGGGCCGCTGGAGCGGCCTGCTTCACTTTGCCTAGCATCACGACGAGCTTGTTCTCCACGTGGTCGAGGAGATTGTCGATTGCGGCGGAATCCACATCGGGGACGGCTGCGTCGGCGCTGGCAGCGAGACATGGCTGTGCATTCACACCGTCGCGTCCGCAAGCGACGAGCGAGCTCGAATAGTTGACGTCATTCCCACCGATGGTGATGGTAATGAGACGAGTGTCCGGCGTGACCGCCTCAATCTGGAGTGGGTTCATCGCCTGAGGCGTCGTTGTGACATTGTCGATCGTCGCCCCGACACAAGACACTTCCGTGAAATCCATGCCAAGGGCCGCTGCGACAAGATGCGCGCAGTTTGCGGTGGACCTTCCGCAGGACTGGTCGGGTACCGCATCCGGAATCTTTGGACCGGCCGCATAGGAGCTACCCATTGCCACGTACTTGCCTCGTGAGGTCTCTGCCCCCGAATCAGGCGCCCCGCCAGCCGCGCTAGTCCCGCCGTCCGGCTTTTGCGCATCCGTCACCTCGTTGCCCTGGGCGTCGAGGAACTCGAAGTTGTGGATACATAAATTGTAGCTTCCCGCTCCGACGCTAAATACCAAGTGGTCAAGTGCGCCCGTATCGAAACTCTGGGTACCACGGCGCAAAGCTGTCCGCCGAAGCCCTCGAGCTCACGGAGGTCAGTGAACGCGCCGTTGGCGTGTACGCGGACATCGCGGACTCGGAGATCAATCGCGATCTTGCAGATGCAGGACGGCGCATCGAGCAGACCAAGGGGCAGGTGAAGGCAGACGTCGAGAGGGTGCTTGCCATCGTCGACACCGACGCGGAGAAGAGACAAGCGTCAGATTTTTCGAAGGCGTACCAGAGTTATGTCGATGCGTGGGAGCACCGTGTGATGCCGCTCCTGAAGGCGGAGAAGGTCGACGAGGCCGAGCTGAGGAAGGCGGACGGCGAGGTCGATGGACTGCGCCAGGCGGTGCTCGCGCCGATGTCGGAGATCCTGAAATCGGTTGTGGTCGAGTCGAAGAGCCGCGGCCTTCGGTACGATGAGGCGCGGAGGGCGATCATGAATACCATGGTCGTGGTCCTTGTCATTGGCGTGCTCCTGGCCGGGCTACTGGCATACAGCATCACGCGTTCGATCGCTCGTCCGCTGGCCGAGGCAGTAGGCATCAGCACCCGACTCGCCGACGGCGACCTCCGCCAGACGCTCGTGGTGCCCGGGAAAGACGAAGCGGGACAGTTGATCGCGGCCATGAAGAACATGATCGAGCGTCTGCAGGAGGTGGTGGGCGCCGTTCAGGCGTCGTCCGAAAACGTGTCGCTAGGCTCGCAGCAATTCAGCGCCAGCGCTGCGCAGTTGAGCGAGGGAACCTCCGAGCAAGCATCGTCGGTGGAAGAAGTGTCCTCATCCATGGAGGAGATGTCCTCGAACGTGAAGCAGAACGCCGACAACGCGAATCAAACGGAGAAGATCGCCTCGAAGGCGGCGGAAGATGCCAGGGAAGGTGGGATTGCCGTGGGAAAGACCGTCGATGCCATGAAGCAGATCGCCGGCAAGATCAGCATCATCGAGGAGATCTCACGCCAGACCAACCTCTTGGCTCTCAATGCCGCCATCGAGGCCGCGCGCGGGCGAACACGGAAAGGGCTTCGCCGTTGTGGCCTCCGAGGTGCGCAAGCTCGCCGAGCGCAGCCAGAAGGCGGCTGGCGAGATCACCGAGCTGTCTGCGTCCAGCGTCAGGATTGCCGAGCGCGCTGGCGAGTTGCTCGGAAGGATCCTGCCCGACGTGCAGAATACGGCTGAGCTGGTCCAAGAGATCAGTGCCGCAAGCCGCGCGCAGGACAGTGGCGTGGCGCAGATCAACCAGGCGATTCAGCGGCTTGATCATGTCATTCAGAACAATGCTGCAACTGCCGAGGAGAGCAGCTCGACCGCCGAGGAATTGGCCAGCCAGGCAGAGCAACTGCAGCAGATCATCGCGTTCTTTAAGATCGACGCGGGCAAACAGCACCATTCTCCGAGCGGGGAGGCCGAGCCGGCAGGCCGCTCGATAGCGATGGTCACACCACCCAGACGCCAACCCAACCGAGCTTCAGTCGCACCCGTCCGGAAGGTGAAAGCGCCGCCACCGAAGTCCGTGAACCTCGACCTCGGCCGGGATGCTACCTACGAGGGCTTCGAGGCGTTTTCTGGCGACGGCAAGTAGCGCCGAGGGGGGCTGGTCGTCGCTAGCCGAAGAGCACGGAGCGCCGCGCGGCGAGAAGCTCGGCGATCAGGTGATCGATCCGGCTGCGAACGGTCTCCGCCATCTCGAGAGTCTCTTCCTTCGAGCCCGTGCCCGGCCTGGAGGTAGCGCTCCTGGTAGAGGTCCATGATGGCGAGGGCGGCACGCAACTGACCGCGGTCAAGGCCTTCGTCGTGCAGACGGCTGGACAGGCCATCGGCGTGGAGCCTTGCGATGATGGCAGCGGACTTTGCGTCGTGGAGGCTGGGCACACCGTCGAAGATGTCCATGGCGTCGTGGGTGCGCTTGCCACTGACCATGAACACGGGAAAGTCATCGCGCTCAAGTTGGAAGCGAAGCACATCGCCGGAGGTGAAGGCAAAATGGCGCTTGTTCGGTCTATGCTCCCGTAGCAGGGCGAGAGAGCAACCTGAAGGGTTCGCATTTTTTGGGAAAGATTCGTCCCTCAGAAAACAGCCCCCTCTCACGTGCTACTTTACGGACGTGCACGGGGAGCCAAATCAGCCTTTCCTCACTATTCCGACAAAGGCATGGGCCCGCAACTGGCACCGTACACCGGCGACAGACGACCGAGACCTTTCCGGTACAGGGGAAAGTTGCACACCCGTGAGCTCCTCGCTATCCACGCTATCGATGGGTGGCAGTAATGACGGATAAGACTTTGTTGCGCCACTGCCTGCCCATTAGCTAGCGTCCTGCCGGACCAGGACACACATGTCCTTGCCACACCGGTGCGGAGCACAAGAGGACTCAACATGCGCATGAACATCACATCCTACCGAGCAAGAATTGTCGTCTCGGCGTTGTCGCTGGGAATCGTCAACAGCCTCCCCTCCCTTGCGAGGGCAGACAACCCCATCGTACAAACCAGCTACACGGCCGATCCCGCTCCCATGGTGTACGACGGCAGGCTGTACCTCTACACGTCGCACGACGAGGATGTGACCGTGAGCAACTTCTACACCATGAACGACTGGCACTTGTACTCCACCGTCGACATGGTGAATTGGACCGATCACGGCACTCCCGCCAGTTTGAAGACATTCAGCTGGAGCACGGACAATGCCTGGGCTCCGCAGGCGGTCGCCAGAAACGGCAAGATCTACTTATACGTGCCGCTCAACAACAATACCGGCGCGAAGATCGGCGTGGCCGTCTCGGACAATCCGACAGGCCCGTTCAAGGATCCGGTCGGCAAGGCGATAGCCGAAAGCGGAAGCATGGCCATCGACCCGACGGTGTTCATTGACGATGACGGGCAGGCCTACCTTTACTGGGGCAATGGCAACCTTCGCATGGTGAAGTTGAACTCCGACATGATCAGCACTTCGGGGAGCGTTACATCCAACATAGCGATGCAAGGATTCACCGAAGGGCCTTGGTTCTACAGGCGAGGGTCGCTCTACTACCTGGTGTATGCCGGGAGCGGCGAAAAGATTAGCTATGCGACCAGCAATGCCCCGGGAGGTCCGTGGACTTATAAGGGCGACGTTTTTGGCAACCCCTCGATCGGCACCAATCACCCTGGAGTAGCCGACTACAAGGGTCACTCGTATTTCTTCTATCACACCGGCGCACTGCCGGGCGGCAATAGCTACAGGCGATCGGTTTGCGTGGAGGAGTTCACCTACGGCACCGACGGCAGCATCCCGAAGCTCACGATGAGCACGACCGGGCCAACCGCCGTCGCAACTCTCAACCCCTTCGTGCAAGTCGAGGCCGAAACCATCGCGTTCTCGTCCGGACTCAAGACCGAGGTGTGCACTGACACGGGCGCGGGCATGGACGTAACGTCCATCAGCAACGGCGACTACATCAAGGTGAGGGACGTCGACTTTGTCGACGGTGTCACCTCTTTCGATGCGCGGGTGTCGTCCTCAGGCAGCAACGCGAAGATCGAGCTTCACCTCGATAGCCAGACTGGCACGCTGCTCGGGGCCTGTGATGTCTCGGGCGCGTCGTCGTGGACCACCAAGACCTGCACCGTCAGCGGTGGAAGCGGCAAACACGACCTGTTCCTGAAGTTCACGGGCGGCAGCGGTGATCTCTTCAAATTCAACTGGTGGAAGTTCACCGGACCGACCATGCCGACGGGCGGTGCAGATGGAGGTGCCGGAGGTGTTGCGGGGGCGGATGGCAGCACAGGCACGATGCCTAGCGACGGTAGCGCCTTGCAAGGAACGGGCGGTCGCGCGGGTGGTTCTGGCGGTGCCGGGGGCCGTGCCGCAGATGCCGGGGGCGACATCTCCTCCAGCACCGGAGGCAGCACCTCCGCCAGCGGCGGCCGTGGCGGGGGAACCGGCGGCACCATCTCGGCCGGCGGTGGCAGCGCCGGGAGCAGCATCTCGGGCAGCGGCGGCATCGCCAACACCGGAGGGAGGGTCTCGGCCAGCGGTGGAGCTTCCGACCACGCTGGCGGCAGCATTTCGGCCGGCGGTGGCACGCCGGGAGCAGGCGGAACGGCGCGCACAAACTCGGCCACCGGCGGCCAGGTTGGCCCCTCGGGAACTGACAGCGGCGCGTGCTCGTGCCGGATGGGCGCTAGCCACGGCGACCGCAAAGGATGGGCGGCGCTTTGGCTTGTCGCCGCGGTCCTTCTTCTTCGGCGCCGACGCGCTGGCTAGTGCTCTCGCTCGACTTGAGCTACTCGCTGAGCATCTGCGGAACAATGTGGGGACTCGCACGGCGAATTCGCCTGCCAATCGATGTGACTGGGTGCGCACGACGCTGTTCAGATACGCCAATGCGACGGCTGGGGCTTCCAATGTGGCCAAGGGTGTCCGCCGTAAATCGCCTCATCCTGACACTTCTGATCGGCCTCGCGAGCGCATGCATTCCGCAGTATCGATCGCCGACCATCGAGCAGCCACACGCCATTTTGAAGCTCAGGCGCGTCTACGCGCAAAGCGCGGGCGTCCGCCTCTCCGAGCAACTGCTCGTTGACGGGAGCGAAGTGAAGGTGGCGCCTCAGACCAAGGCATCGCCTACGCCAGAGGTCGCACCTCGACTGTCATCCGCTCAATCAGGCAAACCGGGCCGTCAAAGCGCAACCGGGACGGGCGTGTTCGCTGCAAAGCGGGTCATGGTAACTGCGCTGCCGTCGTCGGGGATTTCGGCCACCAGCAGCGATACCGGCTCGACGTTCAACACCGGCCCCACGCTGATGGACAGGCCCGCCAAAGCCAAGCTCAGCTCGATCGGACCGTCCGACTTGTTGACCACGAACACGGTGGTTCGCGCTGGCCCGGAAGCACGGCCAGCGTAAACCGAGACCCCACTGGGCGCGCCTTGCGTGCTGAGCACGTGGTCGCCAAAGCGGCGCGCGAACAGCTGGTAGGCGTAGTACACCGGCCTCGGCTTGCTTCCGTTGAAGAAGCCCAAGGTCCACCCCTCGCTCAGGCTCCAGTAACTGACGTTGAACAGATCGTTTTCCAACGACACGCCCAGGTTGTCCGCCAGCCACAGGGCTGCCGGAAAGGTGCCGGGCGATGCGCCGAGGGTACTCTTCGCCGGATCGCCGTCCCAGGTGATGTTGGCTTCGGTGATGGCCAGCGGCTTGGCGGACTGGCCGGTGTCGGCCAAGATGGCGCGCAGGCGCGCAAGGATCTGTCGATAGGTCGCATTATCGGCGTAGGCCCGATCAGCGGTGCACTGGGCGGGATCGATCGGGTACCGGTGCACGGCGATGACGTCCACGACCGAGCCGCAGTCTTGCAGGAAAGGCGTCAGCCAGTCGTTCGCACCCGACTGGTACTTCCACGACAGATCAGGCCCGACGATCTGAATCGACGGATCGACGGCCTTCACGGCTTCTGCGTAGGCCTTGAAGGTCTGGCAAAACGCCTTGGCGTCGTAGCCCGCCGCCATCAGCTTCTGATCGACGTACAGGTCGGGCTCGTTGCCGATGGAAAGATAGCGCAGGCCATGGCCTTGGGTCTTGTTCACGTAGGTGACCGGATCCGCGGCGTCCTGGGCCACCGGTGCCTTTCCCGCGAGATTCTTGATCATCGGGACCTGCAACAAGGGCTCGGCACCCACGGCTCGGGCGTACGAGACGAAGGCGTCGATCTCGGCTAGCGAGAACGGTTCGGGGTTCTGCGTGTCGTTGTTGGCGCCGCCGGCCCGCAGGAAGCGAACACCGAGATCCTTCGTCGACGCCTGGACCGCTGCCACGGGATCGCCCCACGCCACCACCCAACTCCAGTAATTCTGTCCGAAAAAGGTCGGCGCCACGGCCCGCGGAGCGGTGCCGTCGATGGTCACCGTGGCTTTGCGCAAGGGCGCCGGCGCGGCATCCAGTGCTGCCGCATCGCCGACGGCGGCGTCGCTTGGCGCAAGCACAGTCGCAGCGTCAAACGTGCTCGACGGCGCAGAGGCACAGCTCGCCAGCAGCACGACCGGTACAAGGGACAAGGCAGGGCGCAGATCCATGTCGACGTTGACTCGTCAGATCGGGGCTTCGGCTCAACTTTCTGCGCTCAGGCGCCGCAGGAGCATAGACAGGACAAGCGCCATTTTGCCTTCACCAGCCAAGAGCCCCGATAACAGAACTTACGCTAATTACACAGACCTACCCCATCAAGCTGCCCCTATACCCGGGCGACCGTCACACGGCCGCTGAACCTTCTGGTCGAGGGACGGGGTCGCAAGGGCCGCAAGCCGGGCCAGCGCCGCCCGAACCTGGGTCGCAGGCCTTGCATGGGGAGCTGGCCCGGCCCGAAACGGGGGCGCAAGTGCGGCAAGGGGAGCTTGGGCCATGAAAGCCGAATCGGCCTGCGAGAGCGCCGCAGGCGCCCCTGAGCCCACCCGACCGAGGGCTACTTCCAGTTCTTGGTCTTGTAGTCCATCCAGGGCGCCTTGCACAGCACGCAGTCGCTGCCCCAGAAGTAGCTCTTGGCGCCGGTGTCGCCGTTGATCCAATAGCGCATCCACGCAATGATCGCCGGCCGTTCCACGCCCCCATTGGCGCTCTGGATGTAGCCGTGGTCGGCGCCCGTCACGGTGCCAAAGGCGGTTTGGACCTGGGACTTGTCGAAGGTCTGTTGCTGCATGGGCCGTCCGACGCTGTCCTTGTCTCCGCTGGTCTGAAGCAGGGGGCCATGCATGGCCGAACTGGCGACGTGGCCGTGGATCGACACGGTGGTGGCCACCGCTTCGTGACCGCCCAGCTCCACTGCGGCGGTACCGCCCACCGAGTAGCCCATGGAGACTGCGCACTTCACCGCCAGTTTGCCCTGGTAGGTGCCAGACTGGCTGTTCTGTTTGATCAGCCAGTCCAGCGCGTTCTGCATGGCGGCTTTGTTGGCCGGGTCGTTGGGGCCGCCGTTGAGAACCCCGGTTCCGATGACCACGAAGCCATGGGACGCAAAGCTCAGCAACAGGCCGGAGAGTTGACTCGCCTGCATACCGATCCCGGGTCCAAAGACGATCGGGGCATGCAGGAAGCCGTTCTCACCCAAGGTCTTCGGCCGGTAGACGACGCATTTCCCGTCGGGGCCGGTGTTGCTGTCCGTGGTGGTTGCGAACGGCCCGGCGAGGGCGGTGTAGTCTGTGACTGGCGGCAGCGCCGAAGCACATGCAGCACCCGGGGTAGCGCCGCCGTCGATGCCGGTCTGGCCGCCCGAGCCGCCACCTTGGCCGCCGTCCATCGAGGCGCCTGCGGTCCCACCGCTGCCAGCGCCGGCCAGGCCGCCGTCTCGGCTGACACCTCCCTGGCCACCCACGCTGTTGCCTCCGCCTGCCCCGCCGCCGGTGGCGTCGCCGCCGCTGGCTCCGCCGGACGCTCCACCCGTGGCAGCGCCTCCAGCTCCGCCGGGCGCGCCGCCCTTCCCTGCGCCTCCAGATCCGATGACGGTGCCACCGCTACCGCCGCTCGTCGCCAAGCTCGTGCCGCCGGTCCCGCCCGCGATGCCGCCAGCGCCCGGGGCGGATCCACCTGTTCCGCCGCTGCTCGTCGTTCCACCCTTTCCACCCGCGCTGCCGCCGCTGCCGCTGATGTTCCCGCCCTTGTCGCCATTGCATGCCGACAGCAGTGCAAGTGCGGCGACAAGACGGAGTGGTGAACCTCGTCGAACTCTGGTGGTCATGACGATCTCCTTGTTCTGAACCGCTGGCATCTGCACCCTCGTAGACTGGGGGAGATGCGCTTTTTATGCGCAATCCAGCAATTCAATCCAGGCACGATAGTACCCGACGCCCAGACGAATCAAGCGTCGCGTGATGTCCGAGAGCGACCTCGAGTTGCAGGTCACGCTGCAGTCCCTCCGCCAGACCGCACCCCGTCTCGTCTACGGTCAGCACTTGACGGCGACGTCTACATCTGAGCGGCTGGCGGCTCTTCCGCGGCGGCCGAAGCTCGCGCTGCCGCCCAGCGCGCGGGCATGAGGGCCGACAGATCGCGCAGCCGCACGCGACGAGAGAGCCGAGGCAGCACGTCGGCCAGGTACTCGACTGGATTCACTTCGGCCAGGCGACAGCAGCCGAGGATCGTGTAGACGATGGCGGCGCGTTCGCCACCGGCGTCTGATCCCGCGAAGAGGAAATTCTTACGAGTGAGGGCGGCGCGGACGTGCAGGCGCTCGACGATGCCGTTGTCGATGGGGATCGCGCCGTTTTCCAGGAAACGGCCGAGCGCCACGCGGTGGTTGGTCAGATACCGAATGGCTTCGCCCAGCTTCGACGAAGGCGGCTCGTGCGGCTTGTACGTGTCACACCACGCGCAGATCTCGTTCCACACGGGCTTGCTCTCGGCCTGGCGAATATCTCGGCGGCTTTCGTCGCCAAGGTCGCGGACCTTAGCTTCGATTTCGTGGAGCTTTTTGTAGGCAGCAATGGGCACCGCGGCCCGTGCGTCGCCAGCGTCGAGCGCCTTGGCGAAATATCGACGTCCGTGCATGTTGCAACCACACTCGACGAGGTCGTCGCGCCGAAAGCTGGGATCAAACAGCCGACGGTGTATCCGGTGCGAAGGGCCAGCATGTCCTCGGGGGCCGAAGCCCTGGTGCGCCGGCGGGATATTGGGCATTCTATGTCGATGCGCAATGGAGCGGCTGCCGGAGTCCTTGTTCTGGGGATCGCGTGCCTGTCTCAATCGGGGTGCAGCTCGAACCAGGCATCCTGTACGGCGGGTACTGAGCGATGCCCGTGTTATCACAACAAGACCTGCAACGCCGGTCTTGCTTGCACCTCCGATCGCTGTGTAGCACCGACCGGAGGTGGCCTCGACGGTTCGGTCGTTGCGGTCGGGGGCACGGGGTACGACGGCGCCGCTGGCGCCGGGGGATCGACAGGGGCGAACGGTGGCTCCGTCGTGTCGAGTGGCGGGGCGGGCGAGGATGCTCCGCTGGTCGCTACCGGCGGTGTGATGTCGACAGGGGGAGCTTCGTCGCCGGACGTCCCTTCGAGTATGGGCGGCGTTGTTGCTTTGGGCGGTGCCGGGGGACTGGGCGGCACATCGAGCACGGGTGGAATCTCCGGCTCAGGAGGCATCGTGGACGCGCGGATCGGCTCGAGCCCGGATGCCCGAATTTCGAGCACCGGCGGCAGCGCCAGCTCGGGGGGCGTCGTGGCCACGGGGGCGATTCCAAGCGCGGGCGGGACCGTAGCGACGGGCGGAACCGTGGCGACGGGCGGAACCGGCTCGGGTGGCGCCGGTGCCAGCGACGCCGGTGCCCCGGTGGATGATGGCACGCTCAACGCCGTGATCGCGATCGATAGCTCTTTCGGGTTCTCCTGTGCGCTCTTGTCCACTGGAAGAATCGCGTGTTGGGGCATGGGCACGTATGGCCAGCTTGGCGATGGGGCCAAGGTCTCGCGCTCGCGGCCCGTCTTGGTTCAAGATTTGTCGGGCGCCACCGCAGTCGCCGTCGATTTCGATCACTCTTGCGCCTTGATTTCCGACGGGCGGGTCCGCTGCTGGGGAAAGAACGACCTGGCTCAACTGGGCACGGGCGACAGGACCGACAGCCCGGTGCCGGTGTGGGTGAAGGATCTGTCGAGCGTCGTCGCCATCGCAGCGGGGGCACCCTACGAGTGCGCACTGCTTTCGGACCACACCCTGCGCTGTTGGGGCAACGGCGGATCGGGGCTCGGAACCACCGACAGTCTCACCCACACGACCCCTGTGGTGTCGACCTCTCTTACCGATGTCTCCGCCATCGCGGTCAATGGTGTGTCTTGCGCCATTCGACAGGACGGGACCGTGTCCTGTTGGGGCTCGAACAACGGATACGCGCTGGCACAGAAGGATTTCATTTCCACCAGCACCCCGGTGCCGATCACTGGGCTGTCCGGCGTTGCCAGCTTGGACCTTGGGATCAACAACGCATGCGCGGTTCTCGCCGACCACACCACACGCTGCTGGGGCTCCGACGGATGGGGACAGCTCGGCGACGGCGGCACCACGGATTCCTACACCTTGGTCAACAACGGGCTCACCAACGTCGTTCAGGTCGCCATGGGAAACACCCACGCGTGCGCGCTGCACGCCGACGGTAGCGTCAGCTGCTGGGGAGGGAACGGCAGTGGCCAGTTGGGCAGCGGCACGCCCAGCAGTACGAGCGTCTCTCTGCCGGCGAAAGTCCCTGGGGTCTTGGACGCGGTCGCCATCTCGGTGGGAGGCTCGTTCAGCTGCATCCTCGGTTCGGACACGCGGGTGCGCTGCTGGGGCGACAACACCGTTGGCGAGCTCGGCATCGGCACCACTTCGAGCTACAGCCTATCGCCCGTCGTGGTGAAGTCCGTGTCCAGCGTGCACCAAGGAGGCGCAAGGTAATGCCGAACCGAACAGTTCTTCTCACGTGCTTGCTTCTGGGCGTTGCCACGGCACCGTCTTGCTCCAGCTCGGACAACACCAAGGTGGTGGTCGCCGTGTGGAGCGATCTGTCCGTGCCGACAACGATCGATTCCGTTCGCCTCGACGTCGTCGGGATGCACCGGAGCTTTTCGCGGACGTTCACTCTGAGCACGATCAAGGCCGACAGCCCGTTGGTTCAATCCGATCTTTCTCCCGCCGACGTAGGCCGAAAGGACGGTGTGTTCACCGTGACGGCTTCGGGCTTGCTGGGCGCGACCGAGGTCGTCCGGCAGCGCGCGCGGGTGAACTTCACGGTTGGGGAGGCTCGCCTTTTGACCATGTTCCTGGACGCGAGCTGCAAGAACAAGGTCTGTCCCGAGGACTCGACGTGCTCGGATGGGGCTTGCCAGCCGGTGGTGGTCCTTTCCCTTCCACCGTACACGCCGGCCAGTCTGCAACCGCGCGACGCCGCTGATGCGCGTGGCGCGAGCTCCCCGCCGCTCGACAGCGGTCCGGGTATCGACGCGCCCGGCGCAAGCGGAGGCAGCGTCGGAGTCGAGGTTGGCGCTGGGGCCGGTGGTGCTGGCGGTTTCTTCGGCGACGTCAAGCCAGGCTCGGGCGGAACTATCGGCACCGGGGGCGCTCGCTCGGATGGGGCCGACGTGCCTGCTCCCGGCGCTGGTGGGGTTGGCGGAAGCACGGATGCCGGCATCGACGCTCCGATGTCCGGTGGCGGTGGAACCACGGCACTTGGTGGCGCTTCGGGCGGACGCTCGGGTTCTGGCGGAATCGTGGCAAGCGGAGGCACCGGTGGCGGCGGCTCGCCGACGGGCGGCGCGGGAGGGGGCGGCGGGATTGTCGCAGTCGATGGGGCTGCGGGCAGCGTGGACACGGGCAGCGTCGCAATTTGCACGCCTGCATGCGCGAGCGGCCAGGACTGTGTCGGCAGTGTGTGCATGCCGTGGTTCGGACAAACCTGCGCCATTGCTACCGATTGCCCGACGGGGAGCACCTGCTGCGGCGGCGACAACACGTCGTGCGCGTGGACGCGGGTTCCGTCCGGCGATGGAACGAACGCCGGCGAATTCTTGGTGTCGACCGACTACGCGACCGTCGCCGACAGCATCACGGGACTGACCTGGGAGCGCAGCACCAACATCGCACACACGGGCTGCACGGGATACCAACAGGTCTCCTGCACGTGGGCGCAAGCCAAGGCATACTGCGAAGCCCTGGAGCTGGGTGGCTACTCCGACTGGCGCCTCCCGTCGGACTTCGAGCTGCTCACCATCGTGGACTTTACACGGAAGAATCCCGCCATCGACCCGACGGCCTTTGGGTCCGTGGCGGGGTGGTCGTACTGGACAGGAACGGCTGGTGTCGACTTGGCCACAATGCGTATCGTCGACTTCCAGGTAGGCAACATCTCGAGCTTCGGCTCGGCGGAGACCTACTCCGTCCGCTGCGTGCGATAAGGAGGAGCAGCCATGACACTCAAACAGTGGATTGTCTTTCCAGCCCTGGCCGTCGCCGTCGGCGCGGTGATGGTTCCGGCATACGCGGCCTCGCGCTGTTCTCCGAGCGCGCGCTTTGTCGTCGTCGAAGGCGGCCTCGTGCGGGACACGCTGACCCGGCTGGTATGGCAGCGCCAGGCCAGCACCACGACCATGACCTATCCCAACGCACAGACCTTTTGCTCGTCGAACGGCTTCCGCGTGCCGACGGTGAAGGAGCTGTTCTCGCTCGTGGACCGTCGGGCATCTCCGACACTCTCCATCGATCCGACGGCGTTTCCCGGAACGCCGGCCAACGCCTTCTGGACATCCACGAATTACCAGCCGTCTCCGACGGACGCGATGTGGATTGTCAGCTTCTACAACGGCGAATCGGGATCCCAGCAGAAGACCACGCCGAACTACGTGCGCTGCGTGCGGTGACGGTCATTGCGGTGCGTGGCGCATCCTTGTTACTATGATGTGGCCATGTTCAGACGAATCTCTGTTCAAACAGTTGGTATCTCGTTAGCGGTAGTGACGTTGCTCGGATGGGCCTGCGGTTCGAAAGAAGAGCCAAAGTGCCAGGGCGCCGAGCGATGCGATTGTTATGGAAATGGCACGTGCGACGATGGGCTCGTGTGCCTGTCGAACGCCTGCGTTTCCCTCGGCAGCGGCGCCGGAGGGATACCCGCGATTCCCAATGTGGGCGGATCGCAGACAATTCCCGGCACCGGTGGGACGAGCTCCGCCCCAGGTGCGGGAGGTACCACGGTGACGGTCCCACCAGCATCACCGAATTGCACAGACGTGTCGTCGGTCGCGTTCAGCATCAACCAGCAGGCGAACGCATCGCTCGTGGCGGTGACGGGCTCGGAGAAACAATACGTCGCGCAGTCCAATTGGTGGAATCTCTACAAACAGCACACCATGGCTGTGAATGGCCTATCTTTCACGGTCGGCAACCCGGCGGGGGCCGTGTCGTCGAACAACAATCCGATGGGCTATCCGTCGCTGTTCATTGGATCGTACGCCGGCCATTCCTCGAAGGGCAGCAACCTGCCAAAACAAGTGGCGGCCCTGACCAAGGTCAACACCGTCTTCTCGACCAACGCCGCCAGCATGGGCACGTCGAACTACAATGCGGCGTACGACGTCTGGTTCACCGCAGGCTCGGCGCCGCTGGCCAGCACCCAGTATGACCCCGGCAAGGGCGGGGCCTATCTCATGGTCTGGTTCTTCGATCCGTCCAACCGCCAGCCGCGCGGCACGCTGGCGTACTCGCGACACGCGGTGCCCGGCTTGTCTGGCACCTGGGATGTGTGGATCGACAACACGGATCCGCTGTGCATCTCGTATGTCAGCACCACGGTCCTAGACAAGCTGGATTTCGACCTCAACTACTTCATCCAAGACTCGGTGACCAACCGCTACGGGATCACCAGCAGCATGTACCTCAGCATCGTCTTCGCCGGCTTCGAGATCTGGGGCGGCGGGGACGGTCTCCAGGCCAAGGCGTTCTGCGCGAACGTCCTTTGAGTCTTATCGAGCTTTGCCTCGTCAGTTGATCTTCACGCGATCGACGCAGAAGTCATAGGCGTGCGCCATCGTTGCGTCCGTCCCCGATTGCCATGCCAAACTCTTGATCTGCGACAGCGCGGTTCCCGACAAGGTCGCGCCACCGGTCGTGTAGCAATCGCTGCGGAACTGGGACCACGAGAGCGTGTAGGTCTTGCTGGAGGAGATCGCGTAGCAGTACTGGGTCCCATCGAGCAGGTTGACGTACAGGCGGAGATTGGACGCGATGGCGCTGATGGCGATGTCGAAGGACACCCCAGAATACGCGCTTCCATTCCAGGCAACGCCATCAGCCGCATCGGGGCTCTGGTTCAGATTGATCGCCAGCGCGGAACCCCAGTAGCTCGACCAGTCGCAGGAATCGCTCGTCAATTGGCAATTGGAGCCACTCGCGGTCAATGCTAGAGCCACGGTTCCCGACGCACAGAATTGGGTGGTCGTTCCGGTGCCCTTGAAGCAGGTCGTCGTGGTGCCCGCTGCCGCCGTGCACGCGGGATAGATGTTGGACCCGCCTTTGTCGGCGTACGTGTAGACGGGACCTTGCACCTGGTGAGCCGGATCGGTCGCCCACCCATCTTTGGCCGTGATGTACGGACTCGCGACTCCACCGTCGATGCCGCCGTTGCCTGGAATCGTCCCGGCCGTGCCTCCGGTCGAGGCGACTCCCCCGGTCGACACGATAGCGCCACCACTACCCACGACGATCGCTCCGCCCGTTCCCGGTGGGACGACCACGGTTCCACCGCCCCCGCCTGGCGGCACGGTCGCGCCGCCAACCCCGGGGGCCACGGTTGCTCCGCCCGTACCAGAGAGCACGCCCCCGGTGCCCGGAGTCGGCAACGTGGTTGCTCCGCCACTGCCGCCCGGCAGAGGTGTCACACACATGTTCGAGAGACAGACGAGGCCATCGTCACAGGTGTGGTTGGGATAGCAGTCGCACCGAACGGCACCCGAGCAAGAGGTGGTCTTCGACGACGAGCTGCAACCTGCAGCGGAAACGGCGGCGGCCAGGACGGTGACGAGAACGAGGCGACTCTCAGTACGCGATGAAACACGCATGGTGTCAACATCGTAACAGGAGGCGTCGCCTTGTCAATCGGGCCGGCTCAGCTCGTCCTGCGCAGTGTCCCTGCAGATCGTCGACGCGAAACTTGCGGGTGTAGGAGAGGCGTCGGGGTTGTTCCAGATATCGTGCAAACGTTGCTTGCGCAGATTGCCCTCGACGAAGTCGTGTCGGCCATTGAGCCCCGAGGGAAGTGACAAGCAGCCCTTCACGTCGCCATTGCTCTCGATGCACATCACTTCCAGCCCCGCACGGCAGCCCACCCAAGATTTGATGCGCGCCTGACTGTCGCGCAGATCCTCTTCGAGATCACCGAAGTAGCCCACGTTGTCCGCCGCAACCACCCGCGGTGGCCGATGGGTCTTCTGCAAAGAAACCAGCCGTGGCAGGAGATCCGCGATCTCCTCGGGACCCAAGACCATCGCGCGCTCCTCGGCCAAGTTGCCGGAAGGAACGCCGAGCTGAACTTGCCACGTGGTCACACGGTGCTCGCCAAGCAGCACATGAAGCGATTCCAACTCGGGCAGACTCCGTCGCGTGATGTGGGTAACCGCGACCACGGGGATTGCCGCTGCCACGCAGAGATCCATGGCCTGCAGGACCTTTCGGTGTCCGCTCTCCGCCTTGCGAACGCAGTCGTGCGTACGCTCGAGGCCGTCCAGGCTGAAGGCCACGCGGTGGATGCCCGCGGCCTTCGCCGTCTGCGTGAGCTCGGCCGACCAGGTCAGGCCATTCGAGATCAGCGCGACCTTCACACCCTGCTTGGCGAGCCGCTCGACCAACAGCGGCCAATCGGCCCGCAAGGTCGGCTCGGGCTCGAAAATGGCGCATAAACTGCCTATGCACCCGGCTCCGGCGAGGATCTACGAATATGAGCGTGTACGGCGCACGCGGGTGCTCTTCTACAGCTAGGTGGGCTGCTCGTTCGGCGGCATCCACAAGGAAATCCAGCGCGACTTCTTCCAGAAGCTCGGCGTGCCGAGCATCGCGCTCGAAGGCTCATTCCAGGTCGGGCCACCCACGGGACAGCTGTTGACCCGCGTCCGCGCGTTCATCGAGATGTTCGACGGCTGCGGGAGCGGCCAAGCGACGCGCAAGCCATCGTCGCACGGGTCTTCGGCCGAAGCCGGCCCGGGCAGTGCACCTGCTGCCGTTGGGCTCGAAAATGGCGCGTAAACTGCCTATGCACTCTGCGCCGGCACCGCAGCCCCGAAGGTCGCCCCGCCTTCAGTCGCAGACCGCAGGTGTCGATGGGTTGGGTCGTATGCGCTCCGCGATCTCGACCCTCGCACTGCTCGGGCTCCTCGGTTGCAGCTCGTCTGAGATTCACTTCATCCCCACCTCGATTCCAACCGGCAGAAGGCCGATGTCCGTCGCCGTGGCGGACTTCGATCGGGACGGAAAACTGGACTTGGCGGTCACAAGCTACGTCGAGAGCAACGTCGGGGTCTACCGCGGGCGCGGTGACGGCACCTTCGAGGACCGTGTGATCTACGGCGCTGGACTCGGCTGCGACGCCGTGGTCACGGGCGACTTCGACGGAGACGGATGGACCGATCTGGCGGTCATCAACGAATTGGCTCAAACCGTCGGCTTCTTGAGAAATCGAGGCGATGGCACCTTTTCTACCGCAGTGAACCGCGAGATCTTCGCGTCCGAGATCCTGGCAGGTGATTTCAACGGCGACCAGCGGGACGAGATCGCCGTTTCAACCGGCAGCAGCAGCCTCATTCTCGGGCTTGGCGCAGGGACTACGACCGCAATCGAAGGTCCACTCTGGCTTGGAGCTCGAGATTGGGATGGAGCTCAAGCGGGGACGGCGGTTTCGGCCGACTTCGACCGGGACGGGGTTTGGGATCTGGCGGCGCGGGCCGACCAAGGCGTCGCGCTCGCCTATCGGGCCGGTGCGCCCGATACGCGCGCCATACGCACGATCCCGACGGCCCTCGGTTCGGTGGACGCGCTCACGGCGGGCGATTTCAACCTCGACGGCGCACCCGATCTGGCTGTGCTTGGCTCGCGCCTCTCAGGAGTGGTTTTCGAACACTTCGTTGTCGTCTATCTCAACGACGGCACCGGAGGTCTCTCCCTCCACGACAGCTACCCCTCGGACGGGGTCCTCCGGATGGCAACCGGTGACTTGAACGGGGATGGCATTCCTGACCTCGCCATCACCAACACCACCGAACTGGAGATCCTGACCGGCGTGGGTGACGGCAGCTTCAGCCACAATCGCTTCCTGCCCAGTCCCTTCCCACCTTATTTCATTTGGCCGTCGTCGATGGCGATCGCAGACCTCAACGGTGACGGCAAGGCCGACATCGTCCTGACCAACCCATCCTTCGATACGTTGACCATCTTTCTGGTTTCTTCATAGCCATGCGAGCCGAGATTCTTGCTACTGCCGCGCTCGGACTGCTTGCCTGCAGCTCCGACGGGGTCGAATTCTCCACCGAGTCGGTCGCCGTCGGGGCATTTCCGACGAAAGTAGTCGTCCGAGACTTCAATCGCGATGGCGTCCCGGATCTGGCGGTGTCAACGGGAACGGGAGCACGTCTGTACCTGATCATGGGCCATGGCGACGGGACGTTCGAGGCCCCGGTGCCGGTCGTCCCAGCGTGGGATGACCAATCCAATAGATCATGTGAGACCACAGTCTCGGGCGACTTTGACGGAGACGGTTGGCCGGATCTTGCCGCCGCCTGCGGAAGCGAGGTCATCGTTCTTCGAAACCTAGGTGACGGCAGCTTCGAACCGGTCGAGGACATGGCGGTCTGGGCGAGGGATCTCGGAGCCGCCGATTTCAATGGGGATCAGCGCGACGAGCTCATCATCGTGCCCGAAAACGGCGACTCCGCGATGATCCGTTCGGTCTTGGGCGTGGTTCCGCGGATCGCGGTCGACCTGCCGACGTACGGTGCCACGACCGCAGCGGCAGCCGATTTCGACCAGGACGGCTCCATGGACATCGTCGTCTCGAGCGGGGACAGCTTCAACGTCACTTACTCGGTCATCGACGCCGAGAAGAGGCACACGCGTGGATTCGCCTGTGCACCCGAGCCAAACCAGTTCGCCATCGGTGACTTCAACCGCGACGGCGCGCCTGACATCGCGTTGACGTCGTTTTTTTCGATAGAGCCCGTGTATGTCTTCATCAACGATGGCTCGGGGAGCCTCGTCGCGCACGGAACCAGCCCAAGCTCGGGACTCACGATCCTGGGCGAGCCCCACCCCGGCGACATCGGCATGGGGGATTTGAACGGTGATGGTACTCCGGACTTGGTCTTCAGCTCAGACGAGAGCCGTCTTCGCCTGCTGACTGGCCTTGGCGATGGAACCTTCGCGGTCGATCGGGTCTTTGCCCCAGACGTCGGCTGGATCCACATTGCCGTTGCCGATCTCAACGGGGATGGCCAAGACGACATCGTGACGCAGAGTGGTTCCCTTCCGGCCACGCTGACCATCCTTCTCTCCAGGTAGCCACGCCCCCAACGGTCGTCCGGGTATAGGGGCTGTTTGCGTGTAGGCGACGTAAGGTTTGTTATCGCGCTCTTGCAGGAGAGACCAAAAGGGCGTTTCTTTCGCCTATGCTCTGTCCCGGTCCGCCTGAGATTTCGCGTGGCCTACTCGCCGGATCTGACCACCGCCGTGCTCTCCGCTGCATCATCGCCCTGCTGTGAATCAGGACATGAGGGAGTTTTCGGTACGCAATTACGTACCGTCGAAGATCACTCGGGATTCAACAGGCGTGGCGTCAGCGTAGCAGTCGGTGCAGTTTGTTCGGCGGTTCGTCTCAAGCCGGGTAACGCGGGCGTCTGCTCGTCGGTGGGCGAGTTGAGCAATCAAGTCGTCACCCTTTCCGAGGTAGACCTCGTCTGGCGTCTTCCCGTGGAAGGCCGCATGCGGAATCAGCGAGTTGTGCTGGTCGATGTAGAAGGCCACCAGGCGCTCGACTGCGGCGGGGCTGTCCAGCTGATTCAGGAAGAGCCAGTTGTGCTCGAGCGCGCGCCAGAAGGCTTCAATCATCGAATTCGAAAACGTCACCTCGACCTGCGCGAGAACCCGCCGCAACTGACCAAGCCCGAGCAGATCACCAACCACGCCGTTCACGTTCTCCACGCCGGAGTCGGCGACCACAGTGGTCTCGGCGCTGGCGCCGAGATTCTTCGCAGCCTCAACGAGAATCGCACATGTGTTCTCGGGCTCAAGGCGCTGGGCCAGCTTCCACGCAAGGATTCGCCGACTGAAGTTGTCGATCACCGCATGCAGGTACAGGCGCGTGCCGTTGATGAGCCTGATGATCGTCACGTCAACGTGCCAATATTCATTAGGCTTGCTCGCCCGCACTCCCTGCTTTGGGCTCGCGGGATGAATGCGCAGCCTGGGTCTACGCCAGCCACGGGCACGAATGAGGCGGTGCCAAGTACCCGCCGAAACGAAGACCCGCCCGATGCGCTGAGCATGCAGCGCGAGTGCGCGGACCGACATGTGTCGATGCTCGGTGGATGTTTGCCAAATCGTGGATGCTGTTGACCTCGGCCGGAGTCAGGCGCGCAGGGACCGAGTGCGGGCAACTCGTGCGGTCGTCAAGAGAGCATCTGCCCCGTCGGCCAATCCAGGCGTGGTAGCGCGAAGACGAGAGCCCCAGCCATCGCAAAATCGTGGTCAGCTTCACCGTGGCGCGCGTGCTCTCGATCGCGGTCAGCAGCTTCGTCTTGGCCTCCGCGGACGGGAGCCTCTCGCCGTCGAGAGGCAAGTTGCACGTCCGAAGCACGACGAACAACAAGCGCACTATGGCGAGCAAAAGGCGGACGCGGTTTTCGAGGCGAACGACCTCGGCCTGAAGCTCGGCCACATC
>Ga0302323_100000969_pt1 | contig 23205 bp, 24 predicted proteins | sample Fen_T0_3_FD_201950 | JGI IMG/M metagenome (GOLD analysis project Ga0302323, IMG submission 201950) | Peat permafrost microbial communities from Stordalen Mire near Abisko, Sweden - Fen_T0_3 | ecosystem: Environmental > Terrestrial > Soil > Wetlands > Permafrost | place: Sweden: Abisko... | reverse complement strand
GTCGAGCAAGGGAAGTCCGGCAATCTGCAAAACGCCATCGGGCCCAGTCTCGATGTGCCCGTTGCGCGTGTAGGCGGTTTTGCCGCCCGGCATTTGCACCGCGAGCATCAGGTTGCCATCGGGAATAACGTCGGTGAGCGAGTCCGTGGTTTCGGTCGTGCCCGGCCGCATATCGATGGTGGTCGCGACCACGCCTGACAGAACTTTGTCGGTCGGGCCGCCTGGAGGAAGAAAGGAACTAAAGGCCGGCCGCGAACCCTTGAAGCCAGGCGACTCAATGTTGGCAAGGTTGTCCGCAATCGCGTCGAGCTGCGCAGCCCGGCCCATTGCCGCCGACATGCCTACATAGATTCCATCTGCCACGTTGGTGTACCTCGGCAAGAGTTCAAAGCAATACGGGTGCCAGCAAAAGTGTCAGATCCATGGCGCGCAGATGGGCGAGGCAGCCGACAGCGCAGCAGTCAGATTCATAACCACAGAGAACCCGGAGGGTACAGAGACGGACCTGAAAGAAGCTGGTTACGGATCCAGGGGCCGAATCCATTCTTCTTTCCTACCTCTGCGTTCTCTGTGTCCTCTGTGGTGAAACATCCGAGTGTGCCCACGACGAGACCGCCCTGATTTCGGCAATCCCTGCCGGGCAAGATTTACCGACCATTCTTGAGAGGGCCGACGTGCCAAGACACTGGCCCGGCACACTTCCTGCTCTGGCTACGAAATGGGCTTCAGAATTTTCCCAGACGTACCGAGGAGAAGATCGTGAGCAAGAAGAACCGTCTAGAGACCGTTGTCTGGCTCCGGGAGACAGAGGAAGATCGCGCGCGCATGGAGATGGCCGATGCGCAACGCCACGTGGCCGCCGCGAACGATGCACTGTCGGCCGCGAATGCGCGTGCAAAGACCGACGAGCGCCGCAGCGCCAGTGCCGCCCACTGGTCGCTGGTCGAATCCGCACACACGCGGGCGCTGCTGGAAGCGCGACAGGCGGAGCACGCGGCGAATGCAGCCTCGGATGGTCTTTCGCAATCGCGCGCCCGCTACCTTGGCGCGCACACACGAACGGAAGCCTTGCGCAGAGCCATCGAAAGCCGTCGCAAGGAAGAAGTGCGCATTGAAGCCCAAGCTGAACGCAAGAACATGGACGAAATCGCCATGCTCCTGCGCGCAGTGACGGCGTAGAAGTGAGAGCACGAAGATTCTGGAGAGCACAGAGTGCAGAAGCGATGCTGCACCCTCTGTGCCCTCCTCCTCTATGCTCTCTCCTCACGCCATGCGGCCGGCCAAGCGGGCGGGCAGCGCGGCCATCACGCCTGCGACGGTGTCCGACTCCAGCCCCAGCAACGCGCTCCCGCTCTCGACGATGGCCGTGATTTCCTCGACCGGCCGGGTCGACAGATCGTGCCCGGCCACCGCCGCCAGCGCATTGGCCAGGCGCACGGCATTGGCCAGGCGGAAGGGCCGCTCCTTGTCGTAGCCATCGCACTGGCCGACCGCATCGATCACCGAATCGGGCAACGTCCAGGCCTTGGTCACCGCAAGCCCAACCGTGCGCTCGCACTGGGTGATGATGTCCATCCACTTCGACGGCATGATCCAGTGATCAACGCGCTTGCCGAGCAGCCGGCCTTCCGCATCCAGCAGCATCTCGGCGACCACTGGGCGGCCGATGTCGTGAAGCAAGCCGGCCAGGTAAGCCGCCTCCGCATCGAGACCAGGCAAGGCCTCTACCAAATCGTGGGACAAGATTGCGACAGACAGAGAGTGCTCCCACAGTCCATCGCACATCAGGGCGATGCGCGGGTCGTGGCACTCAACCAGCTGGCGAGCCGCGGTTTCCATGAGAAAGAATGAAAGCTCGCGTGCGCCCAGGCGGTTCACACAAGCAAGCACCGATTCCAGCTTGGAGAAGGTGGCAAAGGCTACGCTGTTCGCTAGGTGCACCAGGCGCGCCGCCACGACCGGATCGGTCTCGATCACGGCCGACACCTCGGACAGGCTAAAATCGCGTTTGCGCAACAACGTGAAGGCGCGTGTGGCCACCCGGGGCATGGCCGCCATGGAAATGCGATCCGCCGACACCTGCTCAAGCACGGCCCGTTCAATCAGTGCGGCCAGCTCATCCGCGGAGACCTTGAGATGTGAGAGCTTCAGTTGCCCAACAACCATGAACAGCAACTCCTGTATTCACTGTATCGGCGGATCCCTCTTTCGCCTTGATGGATCTACGCGATGACGTGGATAAGCGACTGGCCAGTCTCGTCGGCCACGTGCGCCACGGCCAGATTGGCCTCGGCCGCCCTCTGGCTGACCCTCAATCCGACCATGTCTTTGGCCACATTTTCGCCAAGCGGCCGGCTGCGAATTCGTTCGGCAATTCGCGTGATGTCCTCGCTGCGCGCTGAATAGCCTGCCAGGGCGGTGTTGAGTGCTTGAATCATGCTGCCTCTGATCACCTCTTCGGCCCGGTAGCAAAAAGTGATAAGGCAGTTCGGTTCGAGCTAAACCGCATGCGTGCTTCTGCCGAATGAGAAGCCAGGCAAACAATGCTTGGTTTCCGCAAAGCAGAACGCATGGCGGTCTTACCGGACCCGTCCGAGTTGACCCAGACAATCGCCGAAGCGGCCCGCGAACTATGCCTGGATACCCAGGCCATCAAGCGCAGCCTGCCTGACGTGGCGGCTGACGTCATGTCCCTGTGTCAGCAAGCCGCCACCGATGCCCTGCGCATCGAGAAGTCCGTAACACGCGACCCATTCATAAGCGCCCAGATTGTCTCGGTGTCGAACTCGCCCATGTTTGCTCCGCGCATGCCCATTGTCAGCGTTCGCGACGCCATCGTACGCATCGGACTGTCGAACGTGAACGACATTGTGATGATGGTGGTGACCAGTTCCACCATGTTTCGCATCCGCGGCTTCGATGAGCACGTCACGCGCGTCACTTCCCGCTTCCCCGCCACCGCCCTGGCCGCGCGGTTGCTCGCCTCGGCGCTCAGGTTGCCCGTGGAATCGGCCTTCACCGCTGGACTGCTGCACGACATCGGCGATCTCATCCTGCTTGACCGTTGCGTGAAAACCAACAGGATCAGGCCCGAGATGACTAGCGAGCCCGTGTTCCAGAGTGTCATCATGGACGCCCTACATGCCAACCACGCCAAGGTCGGCGCTGCCGTCTGCACCGTGTGGAAGCTGCCCGCCAGCACCGTGGAAGCGGCTTCCCATCACCACGAGTACAAACTCGGCGGCCACCACTTCTCGGCCAATCTGGTCGCCGCCGCCGATGCCTTCGCCGACATAATGGGCATCGGCGTGCCGGGCAAGCGCATCTGCGATCCAGCCGAGCCCGTGTTCAAGGATCTCGGCCTCAAAGCCGAGCAAGTCACCTCCGCGCTAGACCAATTCGGAAAGCTGCTGCCGTCGGTAAGAGTGTTCAAGTAGCCGCCCGGCAACTTGAGATTCCGGCTGTCGCCGCCTGGCGCGACTTGTGCAAGGCGTGCAGCAAGTAGTGCGCAAACGAAAGGCCGACGAAAGGAACCACCAACAAATTGATGGGTGGGACCAACGTCAACGTACCCGCCACAAGCGCCATGCAAAACAGCCGACCACGATGGGACCTGGGCAGCGTCCGCAATTCCAGCGCGTCGGCGTGTTTCATGAGCACGTCGTAGCGGAAGGAGCGGTAGTTCAGCCACGCGGACAATGCTAGCGACACCGCCACGCCAACGCCCGGGATCAGCCACAAGGGAAGCGTGGCAATGGCGATGGCGGTGGCGATGAGGAACGACACCACCGTATTGCGCAGACTTTGCCACTGCGAACCGCCGCTCCTCCGCTGTACATACGCATAGTCGGACGCGGCGACTTTGTCCAGAATGATGGGTAGAGCGACCAGTTCCAAAATGAACACCGAGGTCACCACCATGAGCGGAATGCTGAGCAGGTAAAGGGCAAAGTGGATGCTGGTGGACAAGGCCAGCTCGGCCCCGCTGCCGTAGGAAAGCCGCGCCGCCGCAGCCGGCCAGTGCTGCAAGAGGCCGACTAGCAAGCGCGTTAGGTGGCCCCACAAGGCCAGGCCCGCGCCTATCCACAGCACGGCTGAGGCGAGCACCGGCCACAAGAAATGCCTCAACATACCGGGCACCAGCATGCTTCGCAGGGCGCGTCCGTAGGCGCGCAAGATGGCAACGAAGAAGGCGATCATCGAATCCGCGATGCTAGCAGACTCCGTCCATTCCAGGGCGTTCCGGGCAAGGACGAGCGAAAGCCGCGTATTGGGTTGCACTTCCCTGCCTACCATCGGACACTTCGTGCGATGGAAAATACATCCGAGGTGTCGGTGGTGCGTGATGGGGCAAGGTTCTTCGACGAGAAGAAGCGCGACCTCGGCTGGGCAGCAAAGGTTTCCAAACGGAATCATCCCACGCTGGGCGGGTTAACCGTTCTTGACATCGGCACGGCGGATCCGTCGCTGGCCATGTTCCTTCGGTCGCTCGACAAAGGGCGGCTGTTCGTGCGGCCGGCGGACGTGCTCGGCGAATCCTTCGCCTTCACCTGGGCCTCGGGATACGCGAACGGTCAGGACATTCGCGTCCAGGGCGTGCTCGAAGCCAAGTAGAAACTGCTCAGGTGCAAAGCGCGGTCACCCGTCGCCTTGCATCGCTTCGCGCAGCTTCTTCAATGCGTCGGCGTGCAACTGGCACACCCGCGGCTCGCTCACTTGCATCAGCTTGGCGATCTCGCGATAGGTGAGATCTTCGTCGTAGTGCAAGGCCAGCACCATGCGCAAGCGTTCGGGCAAGGTCTCGATAGCGCGGGTTAGGCACTTGACGGTCTCGGCCCGATCCAGGTTTGCGTCCGAATCGTCCGAGCTTGTCACGCGGTGAAGAACCGAATCGAGCGGCAGGTGGGGTTCAAGCAAGGCCGCGATGCCCGCCACCTCATCGACCTCCATGTTCAGCTCTTTGGCGATCTCATCCACCGTCGCTTCCCGCCCCAATTCCGCCTCGATCTTGCGTTTGGCCTTGGTCATGTCGTCGGTGCGATTGCGTAGCCGCCGGGGTAAGTGGTCCATGCTGCGCAGCTCGTCCAGCATGGCGCCACGCACGCGATGCTCGGCAAAGGTCGCGAACGTCGCGCCCTTGGCCGGATCGTACCGGCGAGAAGCTTCGAGCAGAGCCAGCGCTCCTGCCGACCACAGATCGTCGTAGGCGCTTTGCATGCCCGTGCGCCACACCAGGCGCCGCGCCATCCGTTCGACCAACTGCTGATACTTCTCCAGCAGTGCGGCCTCGTCAGCCGCCGCGGGAGCGGTACTGGTGTATGTCGCAATCGCCCTGTGCATGGTCATGCGCAACTACCTAGGCACCGAGGCCTCCCGAAACAGCCGGTGCCACATCAGCTTCATTCCGCCATCCACCATGGGAGGCGGCGCCGACTTGAACAATCGATCCGCAATCAAGGTCAGCGCGCGGCTGGCCGGGGCCATGGCGAAAAGATCCGTAATCGGCTTCTGCGCCATCACGGCCCGGTGCACATTCTCGTCGCGCGTGACGTAGCCCAGGTGGCGGATGCGCACGTTCAGGAATCGATCCGTCAGGCCAACCAACTTGTGAAACACGTCGCGCGCCACCATCTCATCGACCACGGAATTGACCACCACGCCGAAATCCTTAATGCCCACCTGCTGCGACAGCACCTTGACCGCGGCGTAGGCGTCCACCAAAGACGTCGGCTCAGGCGTGACGACCAAGACTATCTCCTGGGCCACCCCGACGAAGAACAGGACGTTGTCGCCAATGCCGGCGCCCGAGTCGATGAGCACCAGATCGAAACGCTCCGCCAAGCCGTCCAGCGTGGCGATAAGCCGCAGCTTCTCGTCCTCGCCCAGATGGGTCAGCTGCTGTAGACCGGAGGCTGCGGGCAGAATGTGGATGCCCGGCCGCACCTCAATGAGCACATCGTCGGCGGCCACCTCGGGATTCAGCAGATCGCCCACGTGCCGTTTGGGTTTCACGCCAAACACGATCTCGACGTTGGCCAACCCCAGATCGGCGTCGATGATCAGCACCCGTTTGCCGCGTTTGGCGCCCAGCACGGCCAGGTTCGCGGTCAACATGGTTTTGCCCACGCCGCCCTTGCCACTGGTCACGGCCATCACGCGCAAAGGTTCGGGCGAAATCGTCCCCAGGGGCTTGTTGCCGGCCACGCGCAGTCTGAGATTCTCGGCTTGGTCCAAATTCAACCTCCGTGTCCCAGCACGCGATCCACCAGGCTTTGTCCGCTGGCGGGATGAATGTCTTCCGGTACACGCTGACCGTCAGTGATACAGGAAACCGCCACGTTGATTTCCGTGGTGGCCGACAGAATGGAACCTGGCCCGTCCGATTCATCGAGCTTCGAGAAGATGAGACGCTGGGCCTTGTAGGCATGGAAGCGCTTGGCCGCGGCCCGCATCTCGCGCGCTCCGCTGGCCGCGGACAGCACCAGGTGACACTCGACGCCTTCCACCTTGTGCAGAAGCTGCGCCTGCGCCGCCAGGGCCGCGGCATCCGATCGGCCGGCCGTATCGATGAGCACCAGGTGAGCGTCCCCCGAGCGAAAAATCGCCTCACGCAAGCTTGCTTCGTCGCGCGCGACATGGGTGGGTACGTTCATGATTTCACCGTAACGCTGGATGTGTTCGCTAGCACCTATGCGATAAGTGTCGACGGTCACGAGCGATACCTTGAGCCGCGAGTCCAGGATTGCGTGCGCGGCAATCTTGGCAATGGTGGTGGTTTTCCCCACGCCCGTCGGGCCCACCAGCGCAACCAGCCGCCGCTCCTCGCCTTCCCAGGGCGAGCGGCCAGACGAAAGCCGGGAACGCAGGGCTTGGCGCAGAGACACCGCCATGTCCTTCTCGCTGGCGCCGCCCGATCCGCGCATCGCTTCTCGCGCGATATCACCTGCCAGGGCCGGCTCCACACCGCGTTCGATCAAGCGCTGCTGAACCTTGCTCAGCGGTGCTGGCGTGTCGCTGCGCGCGGACATCGATTTCGGCTCGGCCCTCTGGCCGTGTATCTCGGCACGAAGATCTTCCACGATACGGCGCAAGGTCGCCACCTCGGTCTCCATGTCCACGGGCCGCCGCTTGCTGTTCTGGGGAAGATCGTCGCCCGATTTCACGGCGGTGATTTCGATCTCCCGCTTGCCCCACAGGCCGCCGACCTCGCGGGTGTTGAGAATGATGGCCTCATCTCCAAGGGAAGCCTTGACGGCATCGAGGGCAGATTTTGGATCCCGTCCGCGGAAGGTCTTCACGATAGCGTTCATTCAGCTTCTCCGTTCAATGAGAGGGTCATCAGGCGGCCTTGGTCCAGGTCGCCGTGTTCAAATCGATGGTGCCAGCGGGCTCGACCTGCGTGCCCGACACCAGCTCGCGCGCGGTCACGACCCACAGATCGGGAATGAAGCGCGAGGCGAAGTCATAGATGGGCCGGCGCAGATCGGGCGACGTAACCAGCGTGGTGGGCCGGCCCGTGGCGGCGAAATTCGCGGCGTGCGCTTCCAGACTGGAAATGAAGCGCTTGGCCGTGGCCACGTCCGGCGCCAGAGTAGCCTCGCCTTCGCTCACGCCCAGCGACTTGCGCAGCAGCTCTTCCGTGTTGCGGTCCAGGGTCAAGGCGTGGACCACGCCCTTGGCGTCGGCCACGCGAGAGGTGATCTGGCGGGCCAGGCGGCGGCGAACTTGCTCGACCAGAAATCCGGTGTCTTTGCTGCGCGGGGCTGCGTCGCCCACGCCTTCGAGAATGCTGCGGAAGTCCCGGATCGACAGACCTTCCTTGAGCACCAGTCGCACCACACGCACCAGTTCGCCGAGAGAAATCGTACCCGGCACAACATCCTCGACCACCTTGGGCGCTTCCTTGCCGACGTGGGCGAGCAACTCTTGGACTTCCTGCCGGCCCACCAGTTCGTGGGCGTTGCGCCGCAACACTTCGCACAGGTGCGTGGTCATCACCGAGGCTGGATCCACCACGGTCAGACCCGCGCGCTCGGCCCGCGAACGCTCACCGGGCGAAATCCACAGCGCCGGCAGACCAAAGGCCGGCTCCTTGGCTTGCAGGGCATCGACGCCGTCCAGGCGCGGCGCCGAACCCGACGGATCCAGCGCCATCACGCGATCGACGTAGGCAATGCCGGTCGAGAGATCGAGCCCACGCAGCTTGATACGGTACTCGTTGGCGTCGAGGCGCAAGTTGTCGCGCAGATGCACTGCCGGAATGACCAGCCCCAGCTCGCTAGCAATCTGCTTGCGCAAAGCGGTCACCCGGCCAGGCAGTTCGCCGCCGTGTTCGAGATCGATAATGGCAAGCAGGCCGTGGCCGACCTCCAGCTCCAGCGTATCGAGATCGATAAGCGAGCCCAAGGTTTCCTGTTTGGGTCCCGCGGCGGCGGCGGCCTGCGCTTCGGCGCTGGGCACGGGCTTGGGCGGCTGGCGGCGCGCCAGCACCATGGCCAAACCTGCCAAGGTCATGAATGCAATGAGCGGCATGCCCGGCAGAAGGCCGATGCCCGTGAGCACCACGGCGGCGTGCTTGAGCGTGCGCTTCTGCCCAAAGACTTGGGTTCCAATCTCGGAGCCCAGCTTGGCACCCGAGCTGGCGCGCGTGACGATGATACCGGCCGCGGTTGACACCAGCAGCGCCGGGATCTGGCTGACCAGACCATCGCCGATGGTCAGGATGGTGAACGTCTCGACGGCGCTGGACAGGGACATGTGGTCGCGGCCGACGCCGGCGATCAGCCCGCCCACGATGTTGATACACGTGATCACCAGTCCGGCGACGGCATCGCCGCGCACGAACTTGCTGGCGCCGTCCATGGCGCCGAAGAATTCAATCTCCTGCTCAAGGTTCGAACGCCGGCGGCGCGCCTCGGTATCGTCGATCATGCCGGCCGCCAGGTCGGCATCGATGGACATCTGCTTGCCCGGCAAGGCGTCCAAGGTGAAGCGCGCGGCCACTTCCGCCACACGGCCCGAACCCTTCGTGATAACCGCGAAGTTCACCACCAAGAGGATCAGGAACACCACCGAACCAACGATAAGACTGCCGCCCACCGCGAAATTTCCGAAGGCCTGAATGATGTGGCCGGCCGAGCCCGTGCCCGCGGCGCCGTCGAGCAAGATCAGGCGGGTGGTGGCCACGTTGAGCCCCAGCCGGAACAGCGTCACGATAAGCAGCAGCGAGGGAAAGACGGAAAAGTCCAGCGGCTTGGCAACCCCAAGAGCCACCAGCAGCACCAGCAACGAAATGCCGATGCTCATGGCCAGGAAGGCATCCAGCACGATGGCCGGAACCGGCATGACCAAGAGTGCGACCACGCCCAAGACGGCGCCGGCCAGGATCACCTCGCTGCGTGCACCTTTCGTGGCTGGCGCAGGCAAGGCGCTCATCGCGCACCTCCCGCGGCCTGCATCGGGTTACGCCCCAGCACGCGGTACACATAGGCCAGAATCGCGGCCACGGCCTTGAAGGTTTCCATGGGAACGCAACGGCCGACCTTCACGCGGCGGTACAGCAGCCGCGCCAGCGGGATGTCCTCGACGATGGGAATGCCGTTCTCGCGGGCCAGATCACGCATGATCTCGGCCAGCTGCCCCTTGCCCTTTGCGGTCACGCGCGGGGCCTGATCCTCGCCCGGGCGGTAACGGATGGCGATGGCGATGTGGGTTGGGTTCACAACCAGGGCGTCAGCGCGAGGCACCTCGACCTTGACCTGCCCCTTGGCCAGTTCGCGGTGCTTGCGGCGGCGACGCATGCGAATCATCGGATCCCCCGATTCTTCGCGACTGTCCCGTTTGGTTTCGTCCTTGCTCATCTTCATCTTCTGCCGATACCGGTACCGCGTCAGTGCAAAATCCACGCCTGCCAGCAGAGCCACGGTTGTCAGGATCTTGGCCAGCCCTGCCGCCAGTGGGTGGTACATGGCCTCAAGTTGCATGGCTGGGGACATGAAGAGCATGCGCGGCAGTGCCAGGAACGTGGCGCCAAAGGCACTCCAAAGGGCCCACCCCAGCGTCAGCACCTTGACCGCCGCCAACGCCAAATCGATGAGCATGTCCTTCTTGAACAACCGCTTCAGCCGCCCCGCCGAGAACACACGGGTAAAGTCCGGAAAGGTCAGCTCGGGCCACAGCCCCATCTTGGTTTGCGTCGCATAGACAACAATCACCGCCATGGCCACGGCCGTGGGCACCAGCAGGGTCACCAGGGCAGGCCGCGAAAGATAGGGAACCAAGCGCGCTGCCGAGGGATTTCCCAGCCCTTCGGCGGACGCATAGACCAGGTTGACCAAGGCGTCTCGAAGACCTGGGCCCACGGCAGTCAGAACCGCGCCAGCCGCTGCCAGGGTGGCCAGCATGCCCACATCGCGTGCAATGGCGATGTCACCATTTTCCCGGGCCGATTGCAGCCGGCGTTCGGTCGCGCTTTCTGTTTTCTGGTCGTCTTCGGTTTCGTCGGACATCAGGCGGGCCTTTGAGCCTACCTTCTTGCAAAGGCCGTGCGCGCGGCCTCGGCGGCCAGTACCGCGGCACTTGGGGCGACCAAGTAGAAGGCCCCGCATCCCGCCACCAGCGCGACGGTGAAGCCGATGTTGGATAGGTTGAACTGGGGCGCGGCCCGATTGATCAGCCCAAGCCCGAGGTGGCCGAGAGTGACGGCGGCCAGCACGGGAAAGGCCAGGCGAACCGACAGCGCGAATGAGGCGGCACCATCGGAGATCACGCGCGTGGCGAGGGTGGCCACGGAGAATTCCGAGCCCGGCGGGGTTTCCTGCACCGAGCGGCACAACCACACCACGGCATCGCGGTGCAGGCCCGTGGCCAGCGCCACCGCCATAGTGATGAAGGACAGTAGATCGCCGATGGCGGTGCTCTCTGCCCCGTGCAGAGGATCGATCACCGAGCCGAAGCTGACGCCTGCGGCGATGGCGATGGCGCTGCCCGCGGCCATCGACGCCTCCATGGCAAAACGCGCAGCCAGTCCGGCGCTCGAGCCGATGATCAACTCCATCACTACAGCGGGAATCAGCAGCGCGGGCTGCTCCCAGCCGGCAAACACGGGTGAACCGGCGCCGATGAACACGGCCACCGCGATGGGAACCGAGAAGCCCATGCGCACCAACGCTGGAATAGTCTTGGCGCTAAAGATGGGGGCCACCATGAACAGGCTGGTGCAGCGGACCAGCACCAGAAAAAACCCGATGGCAAGGGGCTGCATCAAGCCGGGCAGCATGGGCTCACATGTGTCCCGACATGCCCCGGAATGCCGCCGCCAGATAGCGTGACAGGCGCTCAAGCACCCAGGGGCCGGTGAAGTACGCCACCAGCAGGCCAGTGATCATGCGCGGCAAGAAGCCTACCGCGGGATCGTTGATCTGCGTAGCCGCCTGCAGAAGCCCCATCAACAGACCGACCACGAGCAGTGAAATCACGAATGGCCCGCCCACGGCGGCCAGCACGCCGAAGCCCTCGCGCATAAGACTGGATGGCAGATCGGTGGACATCAGAAGCTCCGCACCAAGGACGACACGACCAGATGCCAGCCGCCGGCCAGCAGGAACACGCCAAGCTTGAGGGGCATGGCAATCAGCGTGGGCGGCACCATCATCATGCCCAGCGACATCATGATGACCGACACCAGCAGATCGATGAGCACCATGGGAATGAAGAGGTACAGGCCCATGCGGAACGCGGTGCTGAGTTCAGAGATCATGAAGGACGGCACCAGCACGGTGAAGGGCACGACCTCACCACGCGCCGGACGGGCCGAACCCGAAACCTCGAAGAACAACCGCAGGTCATCTTCCTTGGTTTGCTTGAGCATCCATTCGGACAGCGGTGCCTGCGCGCGATCCAGCGCTTCACCGACGGTGATCTTGTCCTCCATGAGTGGATTCAAGGACTGTTCCTGAATCTTGTGCACAGTGGGCGCCATGATGAACAGGGTCATGAACAGCGACAGCCCAATCAAAACTTGATTGGGCGGCAACTGTGGCGTCCCCATGGCCTGGCGCAGGAACGAGAAGACAATGATGATGCGGGTGAACGAGGTCACCGAGAGAATGATGGCGGTGCCAAAGGACAACGCCGTCAGGACCAGGAACAACTTGACCGCGGTCGAACCGCCGCCCGCGACGGTTTGCAGACTCGTGTTCGCGAGATTGACCAGGGTAGGCGCGGCGGCGGCGGGCATGGTTACGCGACCCGTCCGGCCTCGCCGAGCGACAGCTTGCGCCGCAGATCTTGATCTTCCAGGCTTTCGGCCAAGAGTTCGTCGAACTCCTGGGCACGGCCGGCTGTGGCGCGGGGTGCCTGCTCACGATGGAAGAGCCGGCCGAGCATCGATCCCTCGTGCTTGCCATCGTCTACCGGCTGCGCCGACTGCACCGATGGCGCCGACTCCATCTGTGTTTCCGCACGGCCAAAGCCGCGCAGACCCAAGGCCGCTTCTTCCAGGCTCGCGGACGGCGATCGCTCGGGCGCGGCTGGCATGGTGATGGTTCCGGCCTGCGCGTCGAGCAAGGACACGCCGGCTTCACTTACGCCAAGGACCATGGTGCGGCCGCCAATGCAGGCCACGACCAAGGAGCGGCGTGGGCCAATCGACGCGGTCTCGACAATGCGAATCATGCGCGTGCGGGTGGCCCGGCGGCGGGTCAAGAGGGTCGCCGCTATGCCAAGACCAATCAAAAGAAGTACCGCCAGCACCGTGGACGCCGTGCTCGCCGAAGACTTGCTCTCACCAACCGCATTGCCCGCGGCCGCCGGGCTGGGCGTATCCGTGGACGCCAGCGCCGCCAGGGGCGCATCGGGCTGGGTAGTCGGCGCCAGCGCCGCTGTCTTGGATGGTGCCGCGGGAACGGCCGGGACCACCGCGACAGGCTGCGCCTTCTTGGCCGAAGGTTCCACCGCGGCGGCGGCATGGCCGTCGTCCTCCGCTGGAGCGCCATCGCCTTCCTTGTCCGTCGCCTCGGCGGGCAAGGCCAGCGCGGCCCGCAAGGAATCGGTCTGCGAGCGACTGCGCGCCAGGGCTGCCATGGGCGCATCCGGCGAGGGCTGTTCGGCGTGGTCCTTGCCTGGCAAATGAATCGGGGGAGCCACCAAGGCGGCGGGCATGCCGCTGTTCTGGCAGGCGGCCCGCACGCGAATGCCGGCGGAGGTGGCTTCGACAACCATGGGCTCGGCGCACCGGCCGTCCGTGGGAATTTCTAGTTTGGTGTAGCGGGCGCGCGGATGCACCAGGACGGATTCGGGCCCAGTGCCAAACGACCTGCGTTCTGCCTGTGTCCCTTGCAGATACACGAACATGCGCCGCGAGCCACCGGAGACGCCGCGCACATCCGCGCGGTCAACGGGCTCGGAAGTCGCGACATCGACGGTCATGGCGCCGCTAGAACTTTCGATCCGGACGTCGTTGATGAGGACCGCGGCCAAGGGCAAGCAAGCAAGATGAAAGAACATGGAAACCTCCGCTTAGCGCAAACGCGCGATACGCTCGGATGGACTGACAATGTCGGTGATACGCACGCCAAACTTGTCGTTGACGACCACGGCTTCGCCGCGTGCAACCAGGCGGCCGTTGACCATGAAATCGAGAGGCTCGCCCGCGATCTTGTCCAGTTCGATGACCGATCCTGGACTCATGTTGAGCAAGTCCTGGATGGACATGCGCGCGCGGCCCAGTTCGACCGAAAGATCGAGGGGAACGTCTAGGAGCAGATCCAGCTTTCGCGGTGCTCCTGATTCGCCACTTGTGCCTAGGACTTCTTCTGCCATGGATTTCCTCGTCGCTTAGGTTGCGGTTTGCGCCGAAGGCGCGAAAGCCTGTCCAGCCGCCCGGGCGGCGCGCGTGGCTTGGGGCGGTTGCGTGATTGCTTTCAAGATTTCGATGGCCATGCCTCCGCCCACCACGCGGGGGGAAGCGGTCATCTTCAGCCGGCCTTGCACAAACACGGGCAAAGGCGATCCCTCGCTGGTGTTGAGGGTGATGACGTCGCCGGCCTTGAGTTCGAGCAGATCGCCAAGCTGTAGAGTGCGGTGCCCGATCTCCACGCGCAGCTCGACTTCGACGGCCTCGATTTCGCGCGCCAGGGCTTGCGAGAATTTGGCATCGCGCTGGCCGCCCAGCCGGGGCGGCGAGGTCAGTAGCTTCTTTGCTGGCTCCACCGCCGAGTAGGGAATGGCCAGCATGATCTTGCCATCGATCGCGCCCGTGACCTCGAAGGAGCATAGGATGGCCACATCCGAGGGCGTGGCGATGATGGCCATGCGCGGATCGGATTCAAAACGCAGGACCTCGGGCTTGAACGCGAGCACGCCCTCCCAGGCGACGGCCATGCCGTCGGCCAAGATGCCGAGCAGGTGCTTGAGCACCAGTTTCTCCACGATGGTAAGTTCGCTGCGCTGCTCCGCGTCCGTGTTCGCCGCCGTGGCCGCGCTGCGATCGCCAAGCGCCGCGCCCAGCAGGCCGCGTGTCAGCGCCCCTTCCATCACCGTGAGCGCGAGCCCATGTCCGGCGCCAAGGCTAAGCACGCCCGTCACGGTTTGATCGGCCACGGTTCCCGTGACCTCAGCGAATTTCATAAGCACGGCCGGTGCCGAGGCCACGCGTAGTTCGAGCCGGAGGCGGCCGCCTAGGGCCTTGGCGAACGTGGTGGCGATGCGCTCGTTGATAGAATCCAGCGTCGGCATCTGGCCGCGGATGATGCGATCTTGGCTGGTGAGATCGTACTGCACCACCGAGCTGTCGTTTTGCTCGCCGCCATCAGCGCTTGGGCCGGGGCCCACGCGACCCTCTTGGATCGCCTGCATGAGGGCATCGAGTTCTTGTGCGTCGAGTGGGGAGGCCATGGTTGATTTCTCCGGTGACGATGCCGTCGGCTACTGAATGACCAATTCGGTGATGAAGACGGAGCGCACACGATGCGCGGCCAGGATGTCGTCGAGCTTCTTCGCCACCGCCAGCTTGATGCGGTCCATGCCCTCGCTGCCGCGCAATTCATCAAGGGAGCGATCCGAAAAATAGGAAATGATGGCGTCGCGAATATGGGGCATGCGGGACTGAATGGCCGCACGGTCAGTTTCGGTGACCAATTCCAGATCGAAGGCCACGCGCACGTAGCGATCGGTGTCCGTTCCGCGAAGTTGAATGATGAAGTTATCAAGTTTGAGGATTGGGCCAGGGGCGCCGCTTGGATCCGCGGGCGCGGCGGACTCGCCATGCCCGGCCGCTTCGCCATGCCCCGCGCCTTCCTCTTTGCCGCCTTCCTTGGCCGCAGCACCTTCGGGCGCCTCACCGTGCCCCTTGTCAGTCTTCGCAGCGGGCGTGGTGGGCGCGGCTGCGGCTTGGGGCTTGCGTAGAAGAACGACCGCCAGGACCGCACCCATGAGCACGGTGTTCGCGATAAGGATCATCGGTATCATCTTGCTCGGGCTCTCCGGCGCTTTCGCCGCTGGCTGTTCTTCTTCCTTGGTGTTCTCGGCCATATCAGGATTCCTCCGTCATCCTCTCTCAGCAAAGAGCGTACCGTCGCGATGTCGGCCATTTCCGCGGACTTCGCGCGCCACAGCGGTGACACCCCGCCAAGTTGGCGTCAGGTTGCTGGCTTGCCGTCTGCCCGGAATCTGGCACAGTGACTTTCCCCTCAAGTTCCCGGCCTAGCCGCCGATTGCAGACTTGGAATTCGGCTGTTCGGCACCGCGGGGAAGCTATGGGCACCACCGTCGAGGACAAGCAAGGCTCGTGACTCCATCGAACGAACCCGTGCGGCTGCTTATGGTCGAGGCCTCACCCAGCGATGCCGAGCGGGTGCTTGTCCACCTGACCCGGGCAGGGTTGGCCATCGATGCCTTGCGTGTCGATCAATTGCACAACCTCAGCCAGGTCATCGGCGAGCGGCCTTGGGATGTCATTCTGTGCGACGACACCCTTCCGGGTGCGAGCGCCCGGGACATTCTCGCCATCCGGGACGCAAGTCCTCGCCCTATTCCGGTCATTCTGGTGTCGAGCCCTATTTCCGATGAGCGCGCTATCATGCTGATGGAAGCGGGCGCCAGCGACTACGTTCCCAAGGGCAATTTGGATCGGCTGGTCCATTGCGTTCACTGCGCGCTGGCCGAAACACGCCTGCGCGACGAACGCGCGCACGCCCAGGCCGAGCACGTGCGGCTGGCCGACGAGCTTCGCCAATCCGCGCGCCGTGGCAGGATGCTATTCGACAGCTTCACCGACTCGGTTCTGATCCTCAATCTCGATGGCCGCATCGTGAACGCCAACGAAACAGCGTGCGACCACCTTCGCCTTGGCCGCGAAGAACTACTGCGCAAGCATTTCTGGGAACTCGACGACGCAGGCCTGCCCACCGTGCCCACCGCGCAGCTGGACACAGTCTGCCAATTGGGCCGCGCCAACTGCGAATTGACCTACGTTCGGCCTGACCACACCAGGCTCGTCTTCGACATCAGCATGCGCGTGATCGAGTACGGTGGTGTGCCTGCCATCATCGCCGTGGCCCGCGAAGTCAGCGAACACAAGCGCATCGGCGATGAACTCCGGCACCTGACCGCGGAACTGGAACATCGGGTGGCCGTGCGCACGGCCGAGCTCGAAGGCTCGAACATCGCGCTTGCCGAGGCCAAGGCGGAGGCGGATCGCGCCAATCGCGCCAAGAGCCTGTTTCTGGCCAGCATGTCCCACGAGATCCGCACCCCGCTCAACGCCATCCTCGGCTTTTCCCAGCTTCTTCTACGCGACCCCGCGGTGGCGCCCGAGCACCGTGAGCAGCTTACGACGATCAACCGTTCAGGCGAACACTTGCTGGCCCTGATCAACGACATCCTGGAAATGTCGAAAATCGAAGCTGGCCGCACCCACGTCCATCTCACGACATTTGATCTGGGTGCGTTGGTCGGGGACATCGCGGCCATGTTCAAGCAGCGCGCACAAAGCAAGGGGCTGTCGCTGGTGGTCAAGCTGTGCGACGAACTGCCAGCCGCCGTGGTATCGGACGAGAACAAGGTCCGCCAGGTCTTCATCAACTTGCTGGGTAACGCCGTGAAGTTCACCCAGCATGGCCAGATCACGTGGAGCATTGGAACCGAGCAATCACCCGAGGGCTGGCGACTGGTCACGGCCGTCGAAGACACGGGGCCAGGCATCGACCACACCGATCTCGGCCGGCTGTTTGACAAGTTCGCCCAGACGACGCTTGGCATTCGCGCCGGAGGCACGGGTTTGGGCTTGGCCATCAGCCGCGAATTCGCGCGTCTACTCGGCGGTGATGTGACCGTGGTAAGCGAGCCAGGAAGAGGCAGCTGTTTCCGATTCGATATACCGCTCGTGATGGGCCGTTTGGCCGAACTCCAGAGCAGCTCGGGCCACCGCAGGATCGCTGGCATCAAGCCCGGCACCGGGCCCTGGCGCATCCTCGTCGTGGACGACCAAGCCGATAGCCGCAAGCTGCTGGTCAAGATCCTGACCTCCGTAGGATTCGAGACCTGCGAGGCAAGCGACGGGGAGCAAGCCGTGCACGCCTTCGAGATTTTGCAACCGCACGCCATCCTCATGGATCTGCGCATGCCGCGCATGAATGGCTTCGAAAGCACACGCAGGATCAAGCTAAGCGAGCGTGGCCGAAACACCCCCATCATCGCGGTGACAGCCAGTACCTTCGAGGAAGATCGCCAGCGCGCGCTCAATGGCAACATGGATGACTTCGTGGCCAAGCCCTTCCACGATGTGGAAGTTCTGGAAATTCTGCGCGCTCACCTTCAACTCGACTACATCACCACCGAGGATTCGCGCACCCCAACCCCGGCGTGCCTGCCCATGGGCATGGAAGGCTGGCAGCCGGCCGCGCTCTCGAATGCTCCGACGCGTCTTCTAGAGGAGTTGCGTTCAGCCACGGTCGCGGCGGAGTATGATAGGGCCTTGGAAATTGTAAGCGACCTGGCCGACACGGCTCCCGCCGCAGCCGAGGAATTGCGCCGGCTGGTGCGATCGTACGACTACCAGGGCGTCATCGACAGGCTAGGAAACTAGCCGGCATGCGCGAAAGCCCGTCCCCAGACCAGACGAGTTCGAGCATCCTGGTGGTCGATGACACCCCGGCCAACCTGCAGATGCTGGCGGACATGCTCAAGCGGCGCGGCTATCGGGCGCGGCCCGTCCCGAGCGGCCGGCTGGCGTTGCAGGCGGCCAAGGTGGATCCCCCGGATCTCATCCTGCTTGACGTCAACATGCCCGAAATGGATGGGTACGAGGTGTGCGCCGAATTGAAGAAGGACCCAGCCCTCGCGGCCATCCCGGTCATCTTCATCAGCGCCTACGGGGAAACCGCGGACAAGATGCGTGCCTTCACCGCCGGCGGGCTCGACTACATCACCAAGCCCTTTCACGTCGAGGAGGTGGAAGCCCGGGTCGCCGTCCACCTGCAATTGCGCCGGCAGCAGCGCGAACTAGAGACCATGCTGGCCCAGCAGCGCGAACTGGAAAACATGCGCGACAGCATGGTGCATATGATCGTGCACGACCTGCGCGCACCCCTGACCGCGGTGTTCAACTACCTCGATCTGGTGCGCGAACAAGAGGCGGGTTTCATCGCGCCCGAGTCCATGCAGAACCTGGATTTTGCCATGAAGGCTTCCCGCTGGATGGTACAGATGGTGAACGTGCTGCTCGACGCCAGCAAGATCGAGTCTGGGCAGATGACCCTGCGTCGGGTTGAGTGCGACGTCGGCGACGTGGTCTCCGACGCCATCGATGCCATTCGCTCGCTCGCCGACGAGAAGAACGTACTTTACCAATCCTCCCACGTGCGCGCGGCGGTTGACCGCGACGCCATCGCGCGCGTAGTCCAAAATTTGGTCACCAACGCCGTCAAGCTGACGCCACCCGGCGGCGACGTCCGTATTTCGCTGCAAACCAAGGACGAATCCTTACGCGTGGAGGTCAGCGATCACGGTCCCGGCATCGCCGCCGAACATCATCCCAAAATCTTCGAGAAGTTCGGACAACTCGACACCAACGTCCGGCAAAGTATTCCATCGTCTGGGCTTGGCCTCTACTTCTGCAAGCTTGCCGTCGAGGCCCACGGCGGCAGCATCGGCGTGAACAGCGAAGTCGGCCAAGGCAGCACCTTTTGGTTCGAGCTGCCCCTGCGCGGTCCGGCCGCGTAGGGCGGTCGGCGATCCGCAGCCGAATCAAAGCGAGCGCAATCGCTCGCGGTCTTTCGCGGGGACAGCGGCCCGGGCCAGGGCGACTTCTTCCGCCATGGCACCCAGGAAGGCATCAATGGTGGCATCGGGCAATTCGCCCATGTTGGCGATCTGGATGTGATGGGCCCCCAGCTCGCCCTTGCAGCGGTAGATGATGTAACCGCGGTCCTTCATACGCGCATACAGAGCATCAATCTGAACGAAGGCAGGCACGCGTGCGGTCATGATGGTGTGCGATTCGCGCCCGGTGTTGGTAAACGATTGGAAGCCGAGGTCGGTCAGCACGCGCCGGATAAGCAAGTTGCGCCTGCGGTAGGTTTCACGCCGGCCTTGCACGCCCCCTTGTTCGAACAGCTCATCCAGGGCCTTCTCGAGCGCGAAGAAGGACGAGACGGCGGGTGTAAACGGAGTCTGCGCGACCTCGGTCAGGTAGCGGCGGTAGCGCTTCAGATCCAGGTAGTACACCCGGGGCGGAATGTCCGCGATGCGCGGCCAAACCCCTGGCGCCACGCACACGAAGGACACGCCGGACACCGAGTGCAAGCACTTGTTGGCGGAAGAGAAGCACACGTCAATGTTGTCGCGAACCACATCAACGTCCTCGGCCCCGAGCGACGACACGGCATCCACAACCAGGGTCACCGAGCGCGCCCGGCAGATGCGCCCCACCGCGCCCACGGGATTGACGATGCCGATGGACGTCTCGTGGTGAATCATGGCCACCACCGCGATGTCTGGATCGGCGATGAGCATCGCCTCCAGCGCCGACGGATCGGGCAAGGTACCCCACGGACATGACAGGGAGACGTGCGGAAACCTGTGCAGCCGCGCGATCTCGCCCAGCCGTTCGCCGAAGGCGCCGTTGGACACCGTCAGAACTTTCTTGCCCTCGGGCACGACCGAGGAAAGCGCCATCTCCATGGCCGCGGTTCCGGATCCGGTCAGCAGCAACATCTCGTGCTCTTCGGAAGCGCCGAACACGGGTCGCAGCTTCTGCTGCAGGCGGCGCACCACGCCCGAATAGTCGTCGTCGCGGTGGCAGATGTCGTAGTGAACCAAGGCGGCCTTGACGCCCGCCGAGGTCACCACCGGACCAGGATTGAACAAGGTGTAGCGAGGCAGGTTCTTTTCCGCCAGCAAGCTCTCGATAAGCGCCAAGGTATCGGCGCCAGTCGTCCGCGATGCCGGCAAGGTACCGGGGTGAAGCAGATCGTCGCCGTAGACACGCACAAGCCATTCGGCGTGCAGCCGCATTTCTGCCGAGTCCACGTCCTGCCAGATGGCACCCGCCACGTCGTGCGCGACCACCAACCCACGCCGCGCCGCCTCGGCCACGCCTTCCGTAAGCGAGGGATCCTTGTTCTTCGATAGATCGTCCAGGCATGCCACCAGCGTGGGCGACATGACGAAAAGCCCAGTGCTGACAGCGTCGTGGTCGGCAAGATCCTTGCCGATTGCGGACACGCGCTTGTCCCGGCTCTTGTGGTCCCACAACTTGACCTTGGTGGCATCGTCGAAATCGAAGACCCGTGACAGATCGGGATCCACGGCCAGCACCGTCAACTCGCCTTCGCAGGGCTGCTGGGCCATCTCACGAACCAAGTGCGGTGCGGCGATCTGATCCGACATGACCAACAAAGTGCGCTCGGTAATAAACGCGCGCGCAGCCAAAACCGACAAGCCGTTGGGCCTCTCCCAGGCCGGATTGTCGATGAATGTCAGCTCGGGCAAGGAGCCTTCCGCCCGTTTCATGGCCTCGACTTCCTTGCGCACGCGCTGGGCATCGAAGCCCAGGGTGATCGCGACGCGGCGGATCCCGGCGCCAGCCAGGACGCGCAGCGTGCGCAGGAGAAGCGGACTTGCGCCCACTTTGGCCAGACAATTGGCTGTCCCGGAATCGGCCACGGGCCGCCCACGTCCGGCGGCCAAGATCAAAGCTTGACGGATGGTGCCCAAAACAGGGCGAGAGTAGCACGATGGCGATGGCATGCGGCTTCTCGGTTGCAATCGCCGTTCCCGATTCACGGGCCACCGATTTTGGCGTGTTCCCGGCCTCGTTCAGTGCGAGGCGTTGGTTTCTGGGCAACCGGCGGGGAAAAGCTGACAGGAGAACGCCCACATGGGGCTAGTGCTGCTTGCTAACGGCGCGCGCGCTGTCGGCCACGGCGGCCCCGGCGCGCACGCGCAGCCGGTACACCGAATTCTCGGTTTCCACGTAGATATCGGGCTCGCCAAATTCACCCAGCACGCGCCGCACTGGCGTCGTCACCATGCGGTGCCCGCTGGGTTCGCGGAATATCACCATGCCGCGGCCGATGGTCGGGTAGCTGATGAGAAAGCCCTGGAATGCGCGGCCCAAGCCGACCACGCTGGAAGGATCACGCGAGTTATCACGTATTTTTGTCGCCGTGATGCTGACCATGCCGAATCCCTGAAACGCAGTTTAGCATAAACGCCGCTGGCGCTATACTGTCGGCGAAGATGGCGAAGCCGCCCCGTAGTCCCTTGCTTGGGTACAACCACAACGTCAAGTACGGTGGGCATATCTTCCACGTTCAAACCGAGGATTCGGGGCCTGGAAATCCCCATCTTTTCACGCACTTATTCTTCGAGGGCAGCATTCTGGCCAGCAAGCGCGGGCAGTACGACCCCAGCCTGCCAGAGGACGAAGTGCGAACCATGATGCAGGCCCAGCACAAGGCCATTCTGAAGGAATTGAAGCAGGCTTCCTTCGACGAACGCATCACGCGCTTCTTTGAAATGCGCGGGGAGACCTTCCGCGCCGACGATTTCTTCATCGGAAAAGTGGAAGCACCGGAGGCTGTCCCGACTCCCGAACCCGTTGCCATGGCACCCACCGCGGCGGCGGCCCCGGCCGAGGTCGAGGTCCTCGATCTCGATGCGCTTCCGACCACCCCGGCCGAGCGGGCAACCACCCCGGAACCACTTCCCATCCACGTCACCAAACCGTCCATGCCAGGCCCGGGCACCTACACCTTCCGCCGCCCCACGCGCGAACAATTCGGCAGCGACCCTGCCCCGCCCACGGCGTCGGCGAAGCCCCAGCCAACCGCCTCTGTTCGTCCAGCAACCGTCCGGCCCATCACGCCGGTGGTTGTGCAGCGCCAGGTCATCGTGGGGGCCGGCACGCCAGCCACGGCTTCGATGCGCAAGCCCACCACCACGCCGGTGCGCCGCCGACCCGTTTCAGGCGGCCCCTACGTGGTCAAGCAAGGCAGCCACGCCAACATTGCCGGCAACCTCTCTGGATCGGCCAGCAGCCACCAAGCCGAACCGCCACCCCAGCCCGTCGCGCCGGTCACGGAGGCCGCGCAGGCGCCCCGCACGGCCGAGCCCAAACGCTCCCCTACCCAGGAAGGCGCCCCCAGCGTCTTCGTGACGGACCAAAGCCTGGACGATGTGATCCTCGCCTATCTCTCCCAAGGCGAGAGGAAACGCTAGCCATGGCCCGGCACCGCGATCGGCCGCTGCCCACCGGGCGCGGCCCACACTCACAATTCGCCGGCCTGCTTGGGCTGCTGTTAGCCGAGGGCTGCGCAAGCAATCGGACAGCAGCGGATGCGGCAACAGCCGTCGTCGATGCGAGTCCGTCCGAAGACGACGGGCCCATGGCGGTCGCACCGAATCCCGACGCCAAGATCGGGCTGGGCGGAGGTTCAGCTTGCGACGCCTCCGAGCAGTGCCTTTCAAATGCGTGCACGCTCGGCCGCTGTTCCGACTGGGCGCACGCCATGCGAATGGGTATCGACACCACGCCCACAGGTGCGAACGTTCGTGAGGATATCTCGGCGTTCCCCCTGCTCGTCCGCCTGAACGCCACGAACTTCGCCTTCGGGGAAGCGCGGCCGGACGGCGCCGACATCCGCTTTCTGGATACCGGCGGCAACAACCTGGCCCACGAAATCGAGCGCTGGGACGCCCGCA
>Ga0302323_100000967_pt1 | contig 23228 bp, 15 predicted proteins | sample Fen_T0_3_FD_201950 | JGI IMG/M metagenome (GOLD analysis project Ga0302323, IMG submission 201950) | Peat permafrost microbial communities from Stordalen Mire near Abisko, Sweden - Fen_T0_3 | ecosystem: Environmental > Terrestrial > Soil > Wetlands > Permafrost | place: Sweden: Abisko... | reverse complement strand
GCCCCGACAAAAAGATGTTCAAGACGCGCGCCGGGGAGACCGTGCGCCTGGCGTCGCTGCTGGACGAGGCCTGCGAGCGCGCAGCCCGCACCGTGGAAGAGAAGGCGCGTGACATGGACGCCGCCACGATGCGCACTATCGCCGACGCCGTGGGCATCGGTGCCATCAAGTACGCCGACCTCTCCAATGATCGCGTGAAGGATTACGTGTTCGACTGGAACCGCATGTTGGCGTTCGAGGGCAACACCGCGCCTTATCTGATGTACGCGCACGCGCGGCTGTGTTCGATCGCGCGCAAGGCCGGCGCGGATGGCGCGGGTGCTGCCCTGGGTGCCCTGAACATCGCCGCCCCCGCCGAGCGCGCGCTGGCGCTGGAGCTGGTGCAGCTGCCCGCGACGATCGAACGGGCCGGCGAAGGCCTGCATCCGCACCGCCTGTGTCAGCAGCTTTACGACGTGGCGCAGGTGCTCACCCGATTCTACGAAGACTGCCCCGTGCTGACGTCGGAAGGCCCCGTGCGTGGCGCGCGGCTGGCGTTGTGCGCAGTGACGGCGAAGGTGTTGTCGCGCGGTCTGGGGTTGCTGGGGATTGCGGCGCCCATACGAATGTAAGGTGCCCTCCCGGAACGCCCAGGCCATCTGTCATGTCCAGGACCAGGTGTGAAGATCGAGTTCTAGCCGCAGCGACGGCGACCACGCAGCAGGCCTAGGACTCCGAACAATCCCCAAAGGATCGCCAAGCCGCTGGGCGAGGTGCCGCTGCCCAAAGAACAGCCACTGCCGGTCCTGATGGCTGCGGTTGGCGTGCCTGCCGATGCGTCCGAGCCTGGTACAGCCGTGGTGGGCGGCGTGGTCGTGCCCTTGGTGGTGGCGCCGCCATCGGGCGACGAGCCGCCATTGAGGGTTGGCTGGGCACCGACAACGCCATCGGTGCGTCCAGGGTACGCATTGGGCGACTGGCAGGTCTTGGGTGTGGTCGCGGTCGCGGTCGTGGCTTGCGTCGGGGCAGGCGCTGCCCCTGCGTCTATCGCGCTGGGGCCGCTGCTGACGGTGGTCGGGACAAGGGTGTCCACGCACTTCCAGACCGAGGGGCAGTCCGCATCCGAGGTGCAGCTTGCGACCTGGGCTTGGCAGGACCCTGGGAAGGATGAGGTAGTCACGCACACGGGAGCCGGCGCCGACCCGCCACCCACCACCGGAGCAGATCCGGAACACGTGCCCATCGTTGTCGGCTGACACACGAAACCGTCACCACAGTCCATGTCGGCATTGCAGGGCAGCTGCCACGTGTAGACACAAAGGAAGACCGTGGTATCGACGCACACCGGGTCGCTGGCGGGAGGCGGGGTTGGGCACACCGTATTGGCGGCGCACGGGACGGCCACCGCGGTTCCACCACTGCACGAGGTGCTGGTTTGGCTGTGACAAATCATGGCTTGGCCGCAATCACTTGCGTTGGCACAGGTCTGTGCGTTGGCGAGTCCGGGAATGGCCAGAGCCACGACCAGAGCAAGGATCCACAAGCATGGTTTTGTCGGCGTCATGGTGACTTCCTTTGACCGGGTTGAGTGCTTCCACGGTCCACTATCAGCATGCCACGTGCCAGCTTGCCGGAGGGGCAAGCAGGCTGATTTCCTGCGATTCCAGGCCTTGGTGATTCAGAAATCTGATGAACCACGCCTCAACAAGTCCCCGTGCGCGAGGCAAGACATGAAATAGTGGCTCTAGTCGCCATGACCCCGCTTTCGGGAAAGTGCCATTTCGTGACAGCATTCTGCCTCGGCGCATCCCTGTTTCTCGCCACCGATGCGTCCGCGACCTCGCCGTCTTTTCATGGCACGCAGGGCCCTGTCCCGGAAGCGCTGGCCCTGCGCATGCGCATTCATTCGTGGCGCCAGGGGTGTCCGACGCCCATCAGCGATCTGGTCTATCTGCGCCTATCCCACCACGGCTACGATCAGGCTGTTCACGAAGGCGAACTCGTCGTGCACAAAGACCTGGCCCGCGAAGTCTTGACCATCTTCAAGGCGCTTTTCGATCAGCGATTTCCCGTCGAGAAGATGAAGGTCATCGACGACTACCAGGGCGATGACGACACTTCCATGGCGGATAACAACACCTCGGGCTTCAACTGCCGCTTCGTGGCCGGAAAGCCGGGCGTCTTTTCCCAGCACAGCCGAGGCCGCGCCATCGATATCAACCCGCGCACCAACCCCATGGTCGTGAATGGCGAGGTCTTCCCACCGGCCGGATCCGCGTTCATCGACAGAAAGAAGAACGCGCCTGGGCTCTTGCGCACCCGTGACCGGGTGGTGCGCGAGTTCACCCGCCGCGGCTGGGTGTGGGGCGGCACCTGGACTTCGATGCGGGACTACCAGCACTTTGAAAAGTAGTTCTATGCATCAGAGATGGAGGCCTGGAACGATTTTCTTTTTGAGAGGCTTGTTCTTTGACCCGATGGGTTGGATCATGCCGTCTTTCAGAGGAGGTTTGCCGCCGTGATTCGTGGAAGGAAAGTGGTCGTCGTCATGCCCGCCTACAATGCGGGGAAGACCTTAAAAGCCACGTGCGCCGAAATCCCGATGGATATCGTGGACGAGGTCATTCTCGTCGATGACGCCAGTCGCGACGAAACCGTGGCCGTGGCCAAGGAGCTGGGGCTGAGGACCATCGTTCACCCAAAAAACCGCGGCTACGGTGGCAACCAGAAATCCTGCTACAAGACCGCGCTTGAAGCCGGTGCCGACATCGTCATCATGCTTCACCCCGACTACCAGTACACGCCCAAGCTGGTGTCAGCCATGGCGTACATCCTGGAATCCGGCCTCTACGATGTCGTGCTGGGCTCGCGCATCCTGGGCGGGCAGGCGCTCAAGGGCGGCATGCCGATGTACAAGTACATCAGCAACCGCTTCCTGACCATGGCGCAGAACATGCTCATGGGCGCCAAGCTGTCCGAGTACCACACTGGCTACCGCGCCTTCACGCGCAAGGTACTGGAAACCGTACCCATTGAACGCAACTCGGATGACTTCGTCTTCGACAACCAAATGCTTTCGCAGATCCACTACAAGGGTTTCAGCATTGCCGAGGTCACCTGCCCAGCAAAGTATTTCGAAGAGGCGTCCTCGATCAACTTTGTCCGCAGCATGCGCTATGGCCTTGGCTGTCTGTGGACGGCCCTGCAGTTCCGGCTAAGCAAGATGGGCGTCTACCGCGCGCGGCTGTTCAAGGACTGATCCTCGGGTGGTGAGCCGCACAAGCTTTTCGCGCGTAATGCGGTGCAACCGGGATTACAGCCAGTTTCCGCTTGAAGGCCTCAGTCCCAAGCATCACAATGACGTTCTGACCGCGTTTCCCCAGCGGCCGGGGATGCGGCGCGATGGATCTGCTTGCAGCGGCCGTGGCTGGTAGCCGGAGCACAATGCGCACAACCACAGGATGTCTCTCGTTGGCGGTTGCGCTTTCATGCTCACTTGCCTGCACCCTAGACAAGTCCGGACTGGGTACGGCACATCCCATTGAGCGCGAGGGCGGAACGAGCACGGGCGGTACGCGCGACGCAAGTCTGGCTGTGGATGTTCCCATCGGCACTGGCGGGGCCGGGGGCCAAGGTGGCACCCTTGCGGGCGGCGTGGATGGTCCGGTCGCGACGGGTGGCGGGGGGGGAATGGGCGGAATCTTCGCCAGTGGCGGTTCGGTTGGCTCGGGCGGCGTTGGCGCCACAGGCGGCCTGGCAAAAACTGGCGGCGCCGTCGGGTCGGGTGGCCAGGTGCAGACCGGTGGCGCCGTGGGCAGTGGGGGAATACGCAGCACCGGCGGCGCGAGCGGTGCTCGCCGGGATGGCGGTCTGGCGGATGTCCGGCCGCTTGATTCAGGGGCCGACGTGACCCCAGCCTCGATTTGCGCCGATCACGGCGGGCAATATCAGACCGACGTGTGCCTGTTCGATTGCAGTGCCCAGGGCTCCTGCAAAGCCGCGGTGTCTTGCCCCAATGAACAGGCCTGCAAATTCACTTGCGGTGCCAACGGTTGCGCCGCTGGCATCGACTGTTCGCAAGGCAAGTCCTGCGACATCACCTGCGCAAGCGGTTCCTGCGCCGGTGCCATCAAGTGCGCCGGCGCCCAATGCCTGCTCACCTGCGCCGAAGGTGCGTGCAGCGGGGGCATCGGCAGCACCGCGTCCAGCTCGCAGATTACCTGCAGCGCCCAGAATAGCTGTACCAATGGGATCACGTGTTCGGGCGACCAGTGCACCGTCATTTGCAGTGGCAACGGCTCGTGCAAGGGCGGTATCTCAACCGTCGCTGGCAAGAACACCGTGACCTGTTCAGGTAGGAACGCGTGTCCACAGACCGTCAATTGCAGCGGCTCGACATGCCAAGTCACCTGCGCGTCTACCTCTTGCGCCGGGGGAGTGAATTGCAACGCCGGCTCTCCATCTTCGTGCCCCTAGCAGCCCGCGGTGGAAGTCAGACCGAGCCGTTCGGAGTGGTCCCGAAGACGCCCGAACGGCGACGTGGAGACTTTCGCCACAGGCTGCGAAACCCGCGACCTTCGTTGTCCGGCCGGAATAAGGTTGGAATTTCAGCACCTTCTGGGCTGCCGCAACCGCCAGATCGGTGTATGGTTTGGCCTCCACGCGAGCCAGACCTCTGGGAATCTTGCGCGCGTTCTCATAACATCAACCAGTAGCACGCTGTTTTATGGAAGGCTTTCCGCGACGCTTCGGTGGTTATGTCCTGGTCAAGCCCCTGGCGCGCGGGGGCATGGGAGCCCTCTATCTTGCGCTTCACGGCCAGCGCGGGATGGAAAAGCTGTGCGTGGTCAAGACCGCGTTGCCGCACCTGATCGAAAAGGGCTACCTGCAGCGATTCAAGGACGAGGCCAAGGTCGTGGTTCGTCTATCGCACGGAAACCTCGTCGGCGTCTTCGACGCGGGGCAGGTCAAGGGCGAGATCTACCTGGGCATGGACTTCGTCGAGGGCAAGGATCTGCGCGCGGTGTGGAATCGCTGCGCGCAGAAGGGCATCGCCTTCCCGCTACCCGTCGCGGTTCACATCGCCAAAGAGCTGGTGCGCGGCTTGGGTTACGCCCACACCTTCGAAGGCCTCAAGCTCGTTCATCGCGACGTCTCGCCGCCCAACGTGCTTTTGTCCTATTCGGGCGAGGTCAAGCTGACAGACTTTGGCCTGGCCACCTCCACGCTCAAGCTGGAAAAGACCGCGCCCGGCGTGGTCTACGGCAAGGTCAGCTACATGTCGCCCGAACAGGCACGCGGCGATAGCCTGGACGGCCGCACCGATCTCTACGCCGCCGCCATCATTCTGTGGGAACTGCTCACCGGCCGGCAGCTTTTCGCCGCCACCCCCTCGCGCGTGCCGGGCGAGGAGCCCCAGGATGATTTGCTTGAACGCGTACGCCACCCACTCATCGTGCCACCCTCGCAGAAGGCCAGTCGCGTACCGCGCGAGCTGGACATCATCCTTGGCAAGGCGCTAGCCGAGAAGCCGGAGGATCGCTTTCAAAGCGGCGAGGAGTTCCGCATCGAACTGGCCGCCTTCCTGGCTAAGAACGCGCCAGCCATGGACGGGCATCAGGTCGCCCGCTTTCTGCGCGATCTCTTCAGCGACATCATGACCAAGGAGCGGGCCGAGCGCGAAGACATGATTCGCGATGGCATCGCGCTGCTCGACGGAGCGAGTGGTACACGCACACCGCCCTCGTCACCGCTGGCAGGTGGCGGTCGGGCCATCGCCCATGGCGATCACATCGAAACCGCCCCGCTGGGGCGTGAGAAGGGCGCCCCGCCGACAACGCCCAAGCCCCTAGAAGAAGGCTCGCGCATGGTCGGGGCACTGCTCTCCGGCCGCTACCAGATCAAACGCATGTGCGGCGAAGGCGGCATGGGCCGCGTGTACGAAGCCGAGCACGTGGAGATCGGCAAGCGCGTGGCCATCAAGGTTCTGCACCCGGCCTATTCACGCACGCCCGATTTGGTCGAGCGCTTCCGGCGCGAGGCCCGGGCCGCGTCGCGCATCGAACATCCCAACGTCGTGAACGTCACCGACTTCGGAACCACCGAGGACGGCTCGCTGTTCTTCGTGATGGAGTACATCGAGGGCATCGAGCTCGGTCTGCTCATCCACCGCGAGGGACCACTGGCGCCGGTGCGCGCCCTGCGCATCGCCGAACAGATGTGCGAGGCGTTGCAAGCCGCGCACGACGTGGGCGTCATCCACCGCGATCTCAAGCCTGAGAACATTCTTCTGCTCGGCCTGGGCAAAGACAACCGCAGTCCCCCGAGCAACCAGTCGAACCCGGGCATGGAGGCGCAGGCTCGCGAACCCAGCGACTTCGTCAAGGTGCTCGACTTCGGCATCGCCAAGAGCGCCGAGATCGACGAGGGCACGTCGTCGCGCAGGGGCAAGCGCCTGACCCGGCCAGGCGTGGCCATGGGCACGCCCGAGTACATGGCGCCCGAGCAAGCCGCTGGCCATCCCGCCGACCCACGCTCGGACATCTACGCCGTGGGCTCCATCATGTACGAAATGCTCGGCGGCAACCCGCCCTACGAAGGCGACAACGTGATGGAGGTGCTGCACAAGAAGGCCAACGAGCTGCCCCAGTCGCTGGTCGAGCTGCGTCCGAACCTCGCGCCCATCATCGTGTCGCTGGTCGAGCGGGCCATGGCGCGCTCGCCTGACGATCGCCCGCGCAGCATGGCCGACCTGGCCTACGAGATTCACACGATTGAAACCGCCCTGGTCATGACCCCCTCGCCGGTGGCGTTGCGGGCGCCGGGTACGTCGTCGCGCGACGATGCCCAAGGCAGTATGCAGGCCGTCTTCGGCGAGGCGTCGGAAACGCGCGTGGTGCGCCCCTTTGCCATCCGCCGGCGCTACGCCACGGTGGCGGTGATCGCCGCGTCCCTGCTTGCCGCCTTCGGAATGTTTCGCCTTGGCCGATCGCTGCGCGGCGGTCCGGCGCCAGCACCCGACCCTGTCGCGACCACGGTTCTGCCAGCCGTACAGCCAAGCCCGCCGCCTTTGCCTCCGCCATCGCTGGCACTTGACAGTGCGGGAGAGGCGGGGCCAGCAGCCACGCCCGAGGCCGCCAAAGAGCCCGAGCCTGCCGCGGAGCCCACCGAGAGCGTCAAGCGCGAACCGAGCCCCCACGGACGTCCGGCGGCTGCTCCGCCGGCAGTGGTTGCCAAGGTGAACGAAGAGGCGCTGCGCGAGGCCCAGCAACTCTTGCACGCCCAGCGCTACGACGACGCGCGCGCGGCCTTCGGGAAACTGCTGGCGTCCAAACAGAGCAAGGGCGCCGCGTCGATCGGGTTAGCCAAGATCGCCTTCCAGGAAAAGAACTACAAAGAGGCGGTGGAGCGCGCCAAGGACAGCGCCCGCTCGGGGGGCGGCGCCGAAGCCCGCGTCCTGCTGGGCGACGCCTATTTCAAGCTGCAGAGGTTCGAGGAAGCCAAGAAGGCGTACAGCGAAGCCCTCAAGCTCGACCCGAACAACCGGGTGGCCGGCCAGGGACTGCGCCTGGTCGAGGGCCAATAGTCCAATAGTCAGCAAATAGACGCAACGGCCGACTGTCCGCAATAGCCAGGCGCTGATAAGCTAGCGCATCTAGGTCGACCATGGCTGTCAGCTACCCACGACAGTTCGGCAAGTACGTGCTGCTCAAACCGCTGGCCAAGGGCGGGATGGGCGAGATCTACGTGGCGGCGCTGGGCCAGATCGACGGCTTCGACAAGATGTGCGTGATCAAGAAGGTCATCCCCGAGAAGTCCGACGAGGGTAAGGCCAAGCGCTTTCTCGACGAGGCCAAGGTGGTGCTGCGGCTGGCGCACTCGGGCTTGGTCAACACCTTCGACGCTGGCCAGGTCGATCGCGAATTCTACATCGCCATGGAAATGGTCGAGGGCAAGGATCTGCGCGAGGTGTGGAATCGCTGCGTGCGCGTCCGCCACCGCATTCCCATCGAGGTTGCCCTGCACGTGGCACGTGAAGTAGCGCGGGCACTTTTCTACGTGCACACCTACGGCGAACTCAATCTGGTCCACCGAGACGTGGCCCCGCCCAACATCATGCTGGCCTACAACGGCGACGTGAAGCTAACCGATTTCGGCCTGGCCCGCAGCGCCCTCAAACAAGAGCACACGCAGCCCGGGGTGGTGTTCGGCCGTGCGGCCTACCTTGCGCCCGAGCAGGCGCGCGGTGAGGTCGCCGATCCGGGCACCGACGTGTACTCGCTGGCGGTGGTGCTGTGGGAGTTGCTTACCGGGCACCAATACTTGCAAATCGCCGGTCTCGATCCCGCGGCCGCGCTGGCCATGGTTCGCCATCCCAAGCCCATGCCGCCATCGACGCGCGCGCCGTGGGTGACCCCGTCTCTTGATGAGGTGCTGATGCGGGCCCTGGCCCCGGAGCGGGCCAAGCGTTTCACCACGGCCGAGGAATTCCGGCTGGCGCTTTCCGAGGCCATCGTCGAAGCGGCACCGCGCACCGATGCCGCGCGCGTCTCGGAGCTGATGCACGCCATCTACAACAAGGCCATTTCCGAAGAGGCCGCCGAGCGCGAGCGTTTTCTTAAGGAGGTTCTGCCTTCCTTTCGCGCGGCCACCACGCCGGCACCGGTTGTGGTGCGGACGCCGCCGCCAGTGCCCCGGTCACGTCGAAGTGACGACGGCGCGGGCCGCCGCTCTAACGGAAAGATGCCGAAGATGGCAGCCCCACCCGCTGCCGCCGCGCCCGGTTCCAACGACCCTGAGGCACGCAAGCGATCCAAGCGCGAGGCCGCGCTAGGGGTGCTGGCCGAACTGGCGGCCGCCGACGATGCGGCGGCTTCTCGCAAGTAGACATTGCCCTTGACTGCCAACCCCACCGATTTACTTCCGCGCGTGGCCGTGGTGACGGTCATCTACCGTTGCGAAAAATTCATGCGCGGGCTTTTGACCAGCGTGGCGCAAGTCGATTACCCCCGTGAGCGGCTCGAATTCCACCTGGTGGACAACGGCGCGGGCGACGGCACCTTGGCCGCCGCGAAGAAGGAAATCGAGCGGCTGGGCGCGAGCCTGCCCGAGGTCGTGATCCACGAGCCTGGCGCCAACGTGGGGTTTGCTGTGGGCAACAACCTCGCCCTGCGCGCGGCCCTAGATCGCGGCGTGGACTACTGTTTTCTGCTCAATCCCGACGCGACCTTCGAGCCTGCGGCCTTGCAGGAAGCCGTGCGCGTAGCCGCAAACGCGCAGAATGTTGGGTCGGTGCAATCGCTGCTGGTGCTGGGCGACGAACCCGAGGTGGTGAACACCAGCGGCAACCACATCCACTTTCTGGGCTTCGGCTATGTGGGCGGCTACCGGCGTGCGCGCGCAGAGGTGCCAAACGAGCCACGCGAGATCGCCTTTTCTTCCGGAGCGTGCGTGCTTCTGCCGGCCAAGGTTCTGCGGCAGGTGGGGCTGCTCGACGAAACTTTGTGGCTGTACCACGAGGACTTGGATCTGGGGTGGCGCATCCGCTTGGCGGGGTATCGCAACCTGATCGCACCAGCCAGCGTGTGCCGGCATTATTACGAATTCTCGCGGGCGCAGGCCAAGTGGTACTGGATGGAGCGCAACCGCTGGATCGTGGTGCTCAAGAACTACCGGCTGGCGACCATCTTGCTGCTTCTGCCGGTGCTGCTCGTGGCCGATTGCGGTTTGCTATTGATGTCGGCGAAGGCCGGGTGGTTCGGCGGCAAGGTGCGTTCACTCGCATGGTTCCTGCGCCCGTCGTCGTGGATGTATTTGTTGCGTGGCCGGCGGGAGATTGCGCGCATCCGCAAGGTTTCCGATCGCGAAATCCTGCACCACTTCACTGCGGTCATCGACTTTCCGGATTTCAGAAGTCCGGTGATCACCAAGGTGATCGAGCCAGTATGGAAGGCGATGCTGGCCGTCCTGCGGGCCATCGTGCGCTGGTAAGATCTTACGAGTGAATGATTCGGGAAAGCGGCGCTCGGCTGTTGCGGGCGAGCTGGGGACGGCCCCTCGGCGGCCGCATGCCAACGGCCGCGAAGACGCGTCCATGGCACGCTCGGCTCCCGGGTCCTTACGCGACCGGCGGACCGGTCGCTGGCCCCTGTCCCTAATCGCTAGCAACCGAGCGAAGACGCTCGGTGCGCGATTCTACGCCGCCTCGAAACCGTCCCCACCCCGCCCGCGCGCCGAGCTTGACGCCTGTTGGCCGATGACGGCCGTGCTATGGCGAAATCAACCCGATCAAGCAACCCGGCCCGCCTCAGCGTATGAGTTCGGCAGCTTCGCGGCCACCTTTGGCAATTCCCCTTTCACGGAAGTTCCGGCGGGTCACTCCAGTACGGAGGCCAGAATGGCCAGTCGTCGAAATGGATAATTTCAGCTCCATCGATTCGAAGCGTGTACATCGGTTCTTCGGGGAAGCTGTTCAAACGAATCGTCCAGACCTTCCCCTCAACAGTGGAGATGAAGACGTCATGCAGCGATGTCCCGCCTGTGCGCCATTCAACCCAGCACTTCAGCCAAGGATAGTCTGCCCAGTTGTTTGCCTTCCATGCCACTGCTTGATTCCAGTTTGATTCCAGCTTGCCGAACTAGTATTGGCAGACGGAGACTACCTCAATAGCGTGGAGAACTGAGTGCGCCTTCATCACCAAGCGCTTGGCTGGGATGTTTGTGGTGAAGCCAAGCTCGGCGCGCGGGCGGGGTGGGGAGGGTTTCGAGGCGGCGTAGACGAGCGCCCCGAGCGCCTCGCTCGGGTGCCAGCGAGTAGGGACAGGGGCCCGCGACCGGTCTGCCGGTCGCGGAGGGACCCGAAAGCCGAGCGCGCCACCGGCCGCGTCTGCGCGGCCTATGGCGTGCGGCCGCCGAGGGGCCGTCCCCACCTCGCCCGTGGAAGCCGAGCGCCGCTTTCCCGAATCTTCACTCTGGCCGCAGCCCGCGGATGAAGGGGGCGACTGCGCCGACCCCCTTTTCATCGATGAGGCGCAAGGTCGCCGAACCCACCACTGCGATGTCCACCTTGCCGCGCAGGAAGTCCACGTCGGCTTTGTCTTGCACGCCGAAGCCGACGGCCAGGGGTAGTTTGGTGGCGGCCCGGCAGCGGGCGAGGTAGGCGTCGAGGTCGAACGAGAACGTCGTCTGCAATCCGGTGACGCCTTTGCGGGCCACGCAGTAGATGAAGCCGCGGCTTTGGCTGGCGATGGCGCGCATGCGCTCGTCGCTGGTGCTGGGCGAGTAGATGAAGATGGGGGCCAGGCCCGCGCGCTCCATGGCGGGGAGGTACGTGCCGGCTTCCTCGGGCGGCAGGTCGGGGACGATGGAGCCGCAGAGGCCAGCAGCCTTCATACGCTCGGCAAAGCTGGCCACGCCGGCGCGGAAGAGCACGTTGTAGTAGCTCATGAAGAGGAACGGAATGCGGTGGCGGCGCGTGACCGTGGCGGCGAAATCGAGACAACGCTCGACGGTCGAGCCCTGCGCCAGCGCCTTCTGGTTGGCGGCAAGGATGACGGGGCCGTCGGCCATGGGCTCGGAAAATGGTATCTGCAACTCCATCAGATCCACGCCCGCCTCGACCATGGCGTCCACGATTTGCAGGGACGCCTCGAAGCTTGGGTAGCCCACCACGATGTGGGTCATGAGAAGAATAGGCTTCTTGGCGCGTGCGTCGCGGATTCTGGCTTCAAGCATGGCGGGGTGTCTCAGCGTGTGTACGTCTTGGCTTTGCGGCAAATGAAATCTTCCCAGGCCGGATCGCCGAAGGCCTCGGCCACGGTGAAGATGTCCTTGTCGCCGCGGCCGGACTGGTTGATCACGATGGCGTCATCGGCGCTCAGGGTGGGCGCCTCTTTGAAGGCCTGCACGAAGGCGTGCGACGATTCAAGCGCGGGAATCAGGCCCTCGCGGCGCACGGTGAGTGCCAGCGCGTCCACGACCTCTTTGTCCGTGGCCGCTTCGAAGCGCACGCGGCCCGTGTCGCGCAGGTGGGCCAGGATGGGCGAGACACCGATGTAGTCGAGGCCAGCCGCCACCGAGTGGGTGTCGAGCATCTGCCCGTCGCTGTTCTGCAGAAAATAGGTACGATAGCCTTGGGCCACGCCGACGCTGGCATCGGTCGAGGCCAGGCGCGCGGCATGCTGGTGGCTGGCGAGACCGTGGCCGCCAGCTTCGACACCCACCAGTTCGACCGCGGGATCGTCGAGGAAAGCACCAAAGACGCCCAGCGCGTTCGAGCCGCCGCCCACGCAGGCGTAGATGCGCTTCGGCAGCTTGCCCGTGCGCTGCACGATCTGGCCGCGCAGCTCCTTGCCGATGATGGACTGGAAGTACGCCACCATGGTGGGGAAGGGATGCGGCCCACAGGCCGTGCCCAGCACGTAGTGGGTGCTGTCCATGTTGGCGGCCCAGTCGCGGAAGGCCTCGTTGATGGCGTCCTTGAGGGTGCGGGCGCCGTCCTTGACCGACACGACCTTGGCGCCTAGGCGCTCCATCCAGAACACGTTGGGCCGCTGGCGTTCGACGTCCACCTCGCCCATGTAGATGGTGCAGTCGAAGCCGAACTTTGCCGCCATGGTCGCGGTGGCCACGCCGTGCTGGCCGGCGCCGGTTTCCGCGATCACGCGTTTCTTGCCCATGCGCCGGACCAGCAGGCCCTGGCCGATGACGTTGTTGGCCTTGTGCGCGCCGGTGTGGTTCAGATCCTCGCGCTTGACGAAAATCTTCGCGCCGCCGAAGTGGCGGGTCAGGTTCTCGGCAAAGGTCAGCGGCGTCGGACGGCACGAGTATTCACCCATCAGGGTTTCGTACTCGCGCCAGAAAGCGGGGTCGGCCTGCGCATCGGCAAAGGCGGTTTCCAGTTCGTGGAAGGTCGCCACCAGAATCTCGGGCAGGTAGGCCCCGCCAAAATCCCCGAAATAGCCGCGTGGTTTGCTGGACAGAAGTGAAGAGGTCATTACAGCAGATCGTCGCAGGGCGTACCCAGGCGCTGGCCGGTGTACACACCCAGGTCGGTGTAGATCATGATGCGGTTTTCTTCCAGCGGCAGGCTGATGAGTTCGGTTTCGGCCTTACCCGAGAACCAACTTGGCTTCTTGCGATCGAGGACCAGGCGCAGCTCGCCCTTCTTGGTGGTGAAGATGTCGCCCTGGGAATCGCTGACTACATTGGTCATCTTGAGCAGTTTGAGATTGCCACGGGTTCCGGCAAACAGCCGGAAGGTTTTGTTGTCTTTGGGCTCGCGCAGCCGATCCACGAAGTAGTAGTTGCCCTTGTTGTCGCGAGCAAGCGAGTAGGCGCGGTGAATCCACAACGCTTTGAAGAAGGCAGCCGTCCCGAGGATCTTTGACTGCTCGTTAGCCTCAACAGGTTTGAACTCGGTGGCACGGTCCCCGCATTGCACGGTGTACTTGCCTTTGTGGAAGTCCACGCCGCCTTTCCAAGGCTCATTCACCCGCGGCTCCCAAAAGATTCTATCCCACGCCTCGTCCCCGTTACGACCGCCGCCGCTCACCCGCTGCGCATGGAAGCGCTTGCCATCGCCGTAGTACAGGTGTTCGGATACTTCACCGAAGGGGACGACCGCGAGGTAGTGCTGTTTGCCGTCCGAGAGAACGACGAGGTCCTTCTTGACGGCGCTGATGTCCACGGCGCTGACATCGGGCTTTTCCGTGCCCGCGCCCTCCGCGCCGGCTGCCGGCTTCTTGTCCGGTTTCTTGCCGCCAGCCAGGGCCAGCGAGGAAAACGTCATGGTGAACCATGCGAGGATAGTGAGAAAGCGAAACATGCGCGGAGTATGATACGTCCCAGGTCCGCTCACAACCAGGTCCGTCCCAGGTCCGTCTCATGACATCGCCCATCGCCGTTGGCTCGATCATCGCCGAAACCTACAAGGTCACCGCACAGCTCGGGGTGGGTGGCATGGGCTCGGTGTGGCGGGCCGATCACCTGCGGCTGCCGGGCAAACAGGTCGCGGTCAAGGTCCTGCACGCGGCGCTGGCCTCGGGCGACATTCTGCTGCGCTTCCGTCGCGAAGCCGAGATCGCCTCGCGCATCGGTCATCCCAACATTGTGGAGGTACTGGACTTCAACACCCTGCCGGGCGGCGAACCCTTCCTGGTCATGGAACTTCTGGCCGGAGAGAGCCTGGCCGCGCGCCTGCGCCGGGGACGGATGGCCGAAAGGGCCGTGCTCGACGTCGCCCGACAAATCGGCTCGGCGCTATTCGCCGCCCATCGCATGAACGTGGTCCATCGCGACCTCAAGCCCGACAACATCTTCCTGAGCCCGCGCGACGTGGACGGCGAGCTTCGCGATCACGTCAAGGTGCTCGACTTCGGCATCTCCAAGATTCGCAATTCGCAGACCGTGGTCACGCAAGACGCGGCCATCATGGGCACGCCGTACTACATGTCGCCCGAGCAGGCCACCGGCAAGAATCAGGAGATCGACGGGCGTACCGACATCTTCGCCTTGGGCGCCATCGTCTTCGAGATGATTTCCGGGATCACGGCCTTTCCCGGCGAGAGCCTGCCGCAGGTGATTTACAAGGTGGTGTTCGAGCCGCACCCCTCGCTGGCGTTGCTCATGCCGACCGCTAGCCCAAGGATCGTAGCGGCCGTGGACCGCGCGCTGGCCAAGAAGGCTGATGATCGTTTCCCCGATATGGCCGCGTTCGTCGAAGCGCTGACCGGGCGACCGTTGATGGGCATAACGGGGCAGCAGGTGGCTGCCGTCACGCCGGTCCGAGCGGTACCGGACCCGACCTCCGTTCCGGCCCCGGTAGCCGCATCCAGTCTAGCCTTGTCCGCGACTGGGGTTGCGCCGGCAAGACCAGGAACCTTGGCCGCGCCCGTGGCGGCCATGGGTCGGCGGGGCTTGTGGATGGTGATTGCCGGCGTTGCGGTGATCACCGCTGCGCTCGCTGCCTTCGCGTTGCGTCCGCGTCCTGCTTCCGATCCGCGCCCTACGCCAGCGGCGCCAGTCACACCCGTCAAGCCAGTCAGCATCCCCGAGCCCGTGCGCGTGGTGGTCACCGATGCCGGACCGCCTTCGCCCGAAGTGCGGGACGAAGTGCGGGCGGAAGAAAAACGCCCTGAAAAATCGGCGCGTGCCAAAGGCACTTCGCGTGAAGAGGCATTGCCACCGTCCGTCGCCGCCGAGCTGGACGCGGCTGAACTTGCCTTAACGGCCAAGGATCTTGGCGAGGCCATCCGGCGCGCGCGCCACAGCCTGTACGAAAAGAAAACCTCGCGTGCGGCGGCGATCCTGACCCGAGCCTACTGTCTGCAAGGCGACCTGGGCGCGGCCAAGGCCGAGCTGGGCCACGTCGCCACGCCCGAGCGTGCCCGCGTGATCAAGACCTGCCGCGCCGCCGGCATGGAGCTGTAGAGCCGAGCTACGCGTAAGGCTTCGCACTTTTCAGTCGAATGCCCACGGTAGTACCGTGCTCGTCTAGGCGTGGGCTCTCCGCCGTCGAGGAAACTTCGACCTGCCCGCCGAACAGGTCCATGAAGCTTTTCACCGTACGCATGCCAAAGCCAGTGCCTGGCTCGCCGTCGGTGCCAGGGCGCATGGTCATGGCGTCCAGATCGAAAAGACTTGCGACCAACTCCGGCGGCATGCCGATGCCCCGATCGGTGACCCGGATCGTGGTGTACTCGGCTTGCCGATCGACCGTCACGACAATACTGGAATCCGGGTAGGAAAACTTGATGGCATTGGAGATCAGGTTGTTGAACACGTGGTTGGCCAGGATCTTCGGATCGGCCATGACGAAGCGATTCTCGTCGGTGAGTTCGGGAAACTGGATGTGCATTCGCCGCTTGGCCAGACGCTCGGCGAAGAGCACCTCCGCATTCTTAAAAACCGCCCGCAGATCGACGCACCGAGGACTGAACTGCATCAGCCCCTGTTCCACGGCTTGCATCATGCGCACGCTGCCGATGATTTCCGCGATGTTACCGCAGGCATAGTCCATCCGGTCTATTCGATCGAGGATGGGCCGATCGAGAATAGGCCGGCGCGCTGGCGACTCGGCTTGCAGTGGGCTGCGAACAAGTGAGATTTCACATTGCAGAACCGTCAAGGCGTTGGCGATGTCGTGAGACACCGCCGTCAGCAGACGCTGCTTTTGGCGCATGGAATGCTCCACGCGCTCCTTTTCCGCAGTCACCATGCGCAGCAGCTCGTCCTTGGCGCCTCGCTCGCGCTGGTACTCGCCGTAGACGATGTGAATGAAGATCGCCAGCATCAGCAAGCAAAGCGGCAGGGAGAACGCCACATCGGCGAATCGCTGTGCGGGAGAGGCGTAGGGCAAGATGGCCGAAGGAACGAGGTATTCGACCAGGAGGAGCGCAACAATGGTCGCCGCGGTCAGCACCAGCAACGCGATCTTGCGGCCGCCCTTGAAGAACACGACCACGAAGCAGACAAGAAGGTAGAAGTAATAGCCAAGGGTTCCATTGCTGCCTGCTTGGGTGATCCAGCAGGCCGAGAGCAGAAGGAGAAAGAACACGAAAACTGGGGCCACCAAGAGGCGCCAGCGCCGCATCCGGCGAGCCAGCCAGTAGCCGATGACGCCCGCGACACCACTGACGACCCCAGAGGCGACCATACGCGGCGGAGTCCCAATCAGGAGATTCTGGATGGTTGCGAAAACCCCGGCGAGCAGGGCCAGGAACATGATGCCGCTGAAGATGCGGTGTTCGAGCCCGACGCGCGATGGATCGCCGAACAGCTTGGCGAACAGGGCCCGCGACCTCGGCCCCATACCAACGGTGTCCGTAAGGGCGGAGACGGATCGTCGTATTTCATGGGCGGGTTGTGACATGGCTCGACTACCCGACGGAGACAAGCCTGGATACTACAGGCCCGACGGCCCCGGGCACAGGGGGATCGCAGACCGTGTAGGACGCGGTCAGTCGCGCAAGCAGGCGCGTGGAATCAATAGCGAAGGTTTCCCGGTCACGATCAGCCACAGCTGGTGGGCGGCCCGCGTGGCGGCGATGTGGAAGAGATGGCGGGATTCATCGTCGCTGCCGTAGCTGGTTGCGTTCACGTCGAGCAACACCACGTAGTCGAACTCAAGTCCCTTCACCTGACGTACGTCGGTCACGTCGATGCCGGGGCGAAAGGTGAAGTCCTGGGCCCGCACACGGCGCAGGCTGGCCACCTCGGCCCGGCGCAGACCTTCAAAGTAGCGATCGGCCTGTTCGGCGTGGCGGGCTAGCAAGGCCACGGTGGCACGCGGCTCGCGCAGCAGGAGATCGCGCAAAGCCTCAGCCAGAAATCCCACCGCCGCGCCCGCCACGGAAAAGCGAAAGGCCTCGACCGGCGCTCCCGAGCGCTTGGCCTCTGCCGGCACGTCAATGGGCAAGTCTCCCATCGCATGGCGGGCCAGGGACAGAATTTCGCGTGTTGATCGGTAGGCGATGCGCAGGGGCTCGACCGCGACGGCCGACAACCCCAGGTGTCCAAGCACCGCACGCCAGTCGCCGAAACCGTTGTCGAGAAAGAGCCGCTGGGCCGTGTCGCCCGCCAAGGTGATGGACGGAACCTGCCCGGAATTCCCCTTGTGGCCGGTTGGCGCGGTTCGCCCGATGAGCGCCGCCAGCTTCATGGGCGACAGATCCTGCGCCTCGTCCACGAACAGGTGAACGAGCGGCGTCTCCGGCTTGCGCAGCAATTGATTGGCGCGCAGAAGGATGGCCAGGTCGTCCACGTCCAGGATCGGCAAGTCGTCCTCGGTGCGCTGTCCGTCGATGCCGATCTCGCCACGCACGTTCTCGTCGTCATCGACCTCGTCGCGCTCGGCCTCCACGCGCCGGACGTGCTCGGGTCGGTCATCATCCACGGTCTTCTTCCTGGCCCCTTCGCCTTGCCCGAACGAGGTCCAAGCCTTGATTTCCTCTAGATCCTCCTTGCGCGCCCGCTCATCCGCGCGGCTCTTGGCCGGCGACTTCTTCTTCTCTTCAGGTGGCAGTTCACGCGGATCGCGGGCGACGATGGCGGCGACCCGGATTACCAGAATACGATGGGCCTCGTCGATGTCGGCCTCGGACACGCGCATCTCCGGATCGTCGCGCATCAGTGACATCAGCAATTCGCGGTCGGTCAGCAGATCCGCCCACAGCTCGACCACGGCGCGCATGCCCCGCTTGGCCTTGGGCAAGCGCGCTCGGCGTTCCAACTCGTGGAGTAAGGCGGGATGGCTCTTCACCCGGGTCACGGCGGGAACCACGTCGTCGGTGATGGTGGCGCGCAGCCATGGGATGGCCCGCTGCAACTCCCTTTCCGCCCAATCCTGGAAGGTCAGCACGCGCACGCCCGGCACGCCCAGCGCCGGCAACACCTGTCCGATGTAAGCCGCCAGCGCTGTTCCCTGGGTCACCACCACCATGCGTTTGGCGGGGAATCGCTCGGGATGCGCGAAGTTCAGGTAGGCGAGGCGATGCAGTCCAATAGTGGTCTTGCCGCTGCCCGCGCCGCCCTGGATCACCACCACCCCGGAATGGGGCGCGGTCATGATCTCGAACTGGCGTGGATCGATGAGCGCCGCGATCTCGGGCAGGTGGCGATCCAAGCGCTGCGCTTCTTCCGGCGCGGCGCCAAGCACGCCGCGACTGGGAGCCGGTCGCATAGCCGTTCGCTCGCCGCCCGAAAGTTCGTGCACGGGCACATCCGTGCGCTGCCAGCGCGCAGGCGCGGAGGTGCCCTTGTGCTTGACCCAAACGCCCTGTGGGCTGGCCACGCGCAAAAGTGCGCCGTCCTCGATGGTGACTGTGCGGCGCTGGACAATGTCGCCCTCCACCTCGCGCTGACCGAAGGTTTCCTCGTAGTCGCTGCCCTCGCTGTAGCAGTAATAAAGCTGGCTGATGGGGGCGTTCCGCCAATCGACGATGTGCACGCGGGCCTTGGCGTCGGTAAAGGTGGCGCGTCCGATAAAGACGTCGCGCTCGACATCGCCCCGCCCAGCGACCCGTTCGCGCAAACGCAGGTGTCCAAAATACGGCGAGCGCGGATCCACCAGGATCGTCTGTAACTCTGCCCGCGTGAGCGACACCTCTTGCAAACGTTCCATCTGCGCCACCAAGGCCGGCACGTCCTCAAGCCGCGCCTCGCCGATCTCGTCGCGCAAGGCCAGCAGTTCGTCGTTGGCCTGGCCACGGCCTTCCTGCCCTGCCCGCGGGGCCGCCGCACGCATGCACTCCGCCACACGCGCAAGTAGGCGCTCTTCCTCGATGGGAATCACGTCGTCTGCTGCTTCGTCGGAGCCGGCCATCTGCGCGGCGAACTATAGCGAACCCGAGGCGGCGGCGCTTGCCAACGAAGCTGGCAGTCCACAGCCATTCGTTGCGAATTTTGAAATTCGCGAGAGAATCGCCGCGTCACTTAGTCATCTTCGGAAAGAGGAATGTCATGAGCAAGTCGTTCAATCTCGCCGGTGTTGCACTGCTGATGGTTGTTGGTGGGTGCGATCACGGCACACACGCGGGCAAGACTCAGAGCGATGCCTCGGACGTCAGCCAAGGCAAAACCGACGGCCAGGCCGACAGCGGCGTCGATGACAAGGCCGACAGCGCCACCGTCGCGGACGTAACCATTTTCCCTGACGTCTCGTCGGTCAAATTGGACGTCGTCTCGGCCGCCGACAGGTTGGACGTCGTTGCGAACCAGCCCGACGCCGCCACCGCAGCCGCCGATGGCCTAAGCCCGTCGGCCGACAGCGCAGGCCCGACCGTGGACAGCGCAGGGGCGGACGAGAGTCCGGTCCCGGTTGATACTGCCGTGGACACCGACGAGAACGTAGATGCCGCGCCCGATGTGCCGATCATTGTATCGGACGATGCCGCGGGAGCAGCCCCGAACCAACCAGACGCCATCGTCCAGAAAGACATCGCCCTCACCCTCGTGGATGCGATGGCTCTCGACAGCTCCCCGGACGGCGCGCTGCCGAGCCCGTTCCAACTTGCCGTGGCTCCCAACCGTATGCTTGACCTCATCTTCATGATCGACAACTCACCGTCCATGGCGCTGAAACAAGAGAAGCTGAAAGCGCAATTCCCCAAGCTGATCGATGGCCTCAAAGACCCCAGCGACGGAACCCTGCCCGATTTGCGTGTTGCCCTCATCGACAGCGATCTCGGCAGTGGCGCTGCCTATACGAGCGGGGCCTGCGGCCCCAAGACCCTGCCAGACAGCACATCGAGCAACTACGGTGACTTGGGCCGGTTCCAGATGATCGGCGCACAGGCCTGCGGCGTCACCGACACGACCGCCCAGTGGCTGGAACACAGCAAGGGGCAGGCAGTGAACTACACCGGGGACATTGGCTCCGTCTTTTCGTGCCTGGCCGCCAACCTGGGCACCCTGGGTTGTGGACTTGAACATTCGCTGCAAGCCTTCGAGTTTGCCTTGGTCGCCGAAGGGGTCGGCAACACCAGCCAGCACCAAATGCTTCGTCCCAGCGCCTACCTCGGCCTGGTCATGCTCAGCGACGAAGACGATTGCTCGGCCGCCACCAATGACGGCCTGTTCGGAGACAAATCGGATCTTCGCGGCGAAGCGGCCAGCCTGCGCTGTGGCACCCGGGCGCACGCCTGTGGCAGCATCAACCTGACTGAAACACCGCCAGGCTTCCCAACCACGGCGTCGTTTTCCGCGCCCTTCTCGACCTGCGCGCCCAGAACCGACGCTTGCCCCAACCCCACCGACGGCACCGGTACGACGGACACCTCACTGCCAACAACCTGCAGCCCGCTCAAGAGCGTGGCGCATCTGGCGACGGAGATCAGAACCCTCAAGAGCAAGCCTGAGGAACAGATCTTCGTGGCGGGTATCTTCGGCTGGCCGCTCAGCGACGCCGAGATGGCCAGCGCAACGTACAAGATCGCGCCGATTCCAAATCCGAACAGCGCGGACACCGCCCATCCCACGGTCTACGACACCTGGCCCGTGTGCTACGACCCCAACCACTTGCCCAGCAACCCCGACCCGACCACGGGCTATGACCCGAACGCGGCCGCCTGGGGCGCGGCCGGCGGCCTGCGCATCGGTTCGTTCGTGGATGAGTTCGGTGACAACGGCCTGAAGTTCAGCATCTGCCAGCCCGACTTCTCGGCGGCCATGACCAAGATCGGCAGCGCACTCAGCAAGAAAATGCAGAACCTTTGCCTGCCCGCGGTCTACGCCCAGCTCACAACCTGCGCCGCCAACTATCTGATCCCGGACGCCAGCGGCACCTTGGTAAGGCAACCGACGCCCGTTCCCAAATGCAACGCCCAACGATCGAATGCACCCTGCTATGCCCTGACTTCCGATGCGACGACCTGCCCAGGCGCCGCGTACCTGGTCCAGTTGAGCCAGGGCATCGATGCCGGTGTTTCGACCTTGCCCTACGGAACGATGCTGGAATTCCGCTGCCAGTAGGTGGAGGCGGTAGGACGCGGCCGAGAATCGAATCGGCACTCTCTAATCCTGAGTTCATCGCTCGGCAAAGCATCGACGGGCTCGGCCGGTTCGACTAGTGTGGGCCGCGAGTGCCTCCATGTTGGTCTCCATCATCACGCCCTTTTTCAACGAAGAGCAGACGCTTGCCATCTTACTAGAGAGGGTCGCCGCCGCCGCGCTGCCCGCGGGGATGACCCGCGAGTTCGTGCTGGTCGATGATGGCTCGCGCGACGGCTCGAACGCCATCGCCGCTGAGTTCGTCGGCCGCCATCCCGATGCCGCCCGGCTTCTCTCCCTGCCCAGCAACCAGGGTAAAGGGGCTGCCATGCGCAGGGGCATGTCCGCGGCCAAGGGCGACATCATCCTGATCCAGGATGCCGACCTGGAATGGGATCCCGCCGACTACGCGCGCTTGCTGGCCCCGTACGTCGATCCGGCGGTATCGGTGGTGTTCGGTTCGCGCCTGCTCGGCCACGAGGCCAAACGCATCTACTACCACTACTATCTCGGCGGCCGAATGCTCAGCGCGTGGACCAATCTGCTTTTCGGCAGCCACGTCACCGACGAGCCCACCGGAATGAAGTCCTTTCGGCGCGGCGTGCTCGATGGCATCACCCTGGGCGCCGATGGATTCGATTTCGATCCAGAGCTTGTGGCCCGCCTGCTGCAAGCTGGCCACACCATCCACGAGATCCCTGTGCGCTACCAGCCGCGCACCTTCAAGGAAGGTAAAAAGGTTCGGCCCAGGGATGGCTTGCGCGCGCTTTGGGTGCTGCTGCAAATTCGATTGCAGGGCAAGCAGAGGCGCGCGTGAACCCACTCCCGGCGAAGCCCGACCGAAGACTGCACCTGGTGGTGCTGGCCGCCTTGCTGGCGCTGACCTTTCTTCTCGGCTGTTTTCCCATGGGCGACTTCGACGTCTGGTGGCATCTGCGCACGGGCCAGCTGATTCTGGAACGGGGCGAAGTTCCGCGCACCGACTGGTTCACCTACACCAACGCGACCCGGCCGTGGATCGATGTCTATTGGCTGTTCCAGATTCTGATCGCCTTGCTCTTTCGCATCGGCGGCGCGTCGGCGCTGGTCTTGCTGAAGGCCGCATGCGGAACCGCCATCGTCGCGCTTTCGCTGGTTGCCAGGCAACAAGGTGGCAAGACCGGCAAGTCCGGCAAGACCTGGCCCGTGGTGATTGCCTGGCTGCCTGCGGTGGTGATGTTCACGGGGCGGCTGTGCGAGCGGCCCGAGCTGTTCTCGCTGCTCTTTCTCGCCGGGTTTCTCACCGTGCTTGGCCGCGCCAGCGAACGCCCCCGCTGGTTGTGGCTGCTACCAGCGATTCAGATCCTGTGGGTCAATTGCCACGGCTTCTTCGTACTGGGCCCGATGGTATTGGCGGCCTATATCGTGGAGTTGCTGTCCGAACGCCGTTGGCCGCCAGCCACGGCCATTCCGCGCCCGACTATCAGGCCAGTTCTTCTGGCCAGCGGCGCCACCCTGGCCGCGTGCTTGGTCAATCCTTATGGCATCAAGGCCGTCACCCTGCCCCTTGAACAATTTCACAAACTGGGCAGCACGGGCATCTACCGCGCAAACATCGGCGAGCTGAAAACCATCGGCGATTTCGTCTCGACCGCCGGGATCAGCAATCCCTATTTACTGGCCTACTTCGTCGTGCTGGTTCTGGGCATTGTCAGTTTTGTGGTGCAGCGCCGGCGCGCGCGGCTGAGCGTCTTTCGCTTGTTGCTCTTCACTGCTACCGCCTA
>Ga0302323_100000966_pt1 | contig 23263 bp, 19 predicted proteins | sample Fen_T0_3_FD_201950 | JGI IMG/M metagenome (GOLD analysis project Ga0302323, IMG submission 201950) | Peat permafrost microbial communities from Stordalen Mire near Abisko, Sweden - Fen_T0_3 | ecosystem: Environmental > Terrestrial > Soil > Wetlands > Permafrost | place: Sweden: Abisko... | reverse complement strand
GCTTGCCTTCGAACAGCCGGCGGTTCGCTGCCAGGAAGCCAGCGTCCCCCTTTTGGGCGCGGGCTTCGAAAGCGAGGTTCGCTGCCGGCAGCGCGCGTGCATGGAAGGGCAACGGGTTCTGGCGCAGGACGACGCGTACGTCCATTGGATAGCGCGCCATCAGTTCGTTCATGGTCGCCTCTGCGCGCCGGCAATAGGGGCACTGGTAGTCGAAGAACTCGACGATGGTGACCAGCGCGTCGTTGGGGCCGATGCTGGGCGCGCCCTTCACCGGCATTTTCCAGATCACGAGATCTTGCTCGGGTTCGTCGGCGTCGGGCTCGGGCTTCGGGGGCACGTAGTTGGCTGCCACGCGCGTCTTGTACACGGCGTTCGCCGCCGTGCCTCTGCGCTGGAGCTCGGCCGCTGCCGCGAGCTCGGCGTCGATGATGCTGGTAAAAGAGTCGAGCGGTTGCGCGCCCGTCAAGCTCACGCCGTTGATGCGAAACGCGGGCGTGCCATTGGCGCCGACTTTGGCGGCCAGAGCGACATCGCGCGCGATCTTGTCGCTAGTTTCCGGCAATTCCGCGCGGAGCAGCACGCCCTGGGGGTCGAGCCCGACGCGCGCTACCCAGGCACGAAGCGCCTCGTCCCCGAGCTTCACTTGCTCTTCGAATGCAAGATCCAGGAACGCGAAGAATGCGGGTGAGCCGCCTTGATGCAGCACCGCGTCGGCCACTTTGGCTGCGGGAAGCGCGCTCGCGTGGAACGGTAGCGGGTTGTGCTTGAACACGACGCGCAATTGGCTCGGTCCGTACTTGGCTTGCAAGCTCTTGACCGTGGGCTGCACACGCGAACAGAACGGACACTGCAGGTCCGAGAACTCGACCAGCGTCACTGGTGCGGTGGCTGCGCCCCACACCGGGTCGTCACTGCCGACGGGCAACGGTTCGGAACTTGGTTGCGCATCACTTGCCGAGGTGGCGAGCTGCGCTGTGCTCGGTCCGACCGCAGGCACGCTCGGACCACTGGGCGGCTGCTTTGCCGGAGGTGCGACATTGCAGCCAGCAATCTGGGCCACCAACAGCAATGCTGCACTTACCCGCGCTAGGCGATGAATCCACATGATTCCCCGCTCATAGCGCTCGCGCGAGGGCGCGTCTACGGGCGGGACTCACGTTTACGAACCGAGCAGCGCGTCGAGCACGTGCGACAATTCGGCTTGGTTCAGTTCGAGTCCGAGCTTCAAGCGCGCTCCGGTTTGGCTGACCGTGGTGCGCTTGGCGATGCCGGCAAACGCGGGGTCCAGGGGAAGTGCATCCAAAGACGAGCGCAACTCGCCGAGCAAGCTCGCGATGCTCGTCGCGCCTTCGCTGTCCACGCAGTCGAGCAACACGAGTAACTCTGCTCTTTGCTGGACCTCGATCCGCGCGGCCACGGATTTCAGGGCTTTGAGCGGCGACAGCCGCGCGTTCGTCGCGTCGCCCGTGACGCGCTCGAACCAGCTCTCGCCGAGCAGCCAAGTCGCGAGCAGCGCGCCCGGCCCGAGCGCACGGCGAAGCTCAACGTGTCGTGCGTCGCGAACGTCCTGCCCGTTTGGGCCGCGGCGGCCCTCCGCTGAGTCCAGTAGTTCGCGCAAGTAGCTGCCGCCACTGACCACGAGCAGGCCGTCTTTCGAGGCGATCTCACCGCTGCTTGCCTTGCGGTCCCGGATCGAATCGAAGCTGCCGAGCTTGGTTTGGATCGCCTCTCCGCCACGCGCTGTGATCGCTGCGCTCGCGCAGCGTGTGATTTCGGTCGCACTGAACCGCCCGCGGGCGACGATGCCGAAATCTTCGGGGTGCTCCTGCGCGGCGAGGTTCGCGCTGGGTATAGCGAGCGCTAACTGATCGAGTCGCGCGAGCGGATCGAAGCCGCACAATGCTACGAGTTTGCTCGCGCCCGCGCTGCGCTCGAGGCGTTCGGCGATGAACGCGCCGAGCGGCGAGCGGGTGAACGCGCGCAGATCGGCACTGAGCAAGAACGCGGAACCCGCGGGGATGATTGCAAGCGGGGAGCGCTCGTCGGCCGCTGACGAAAGTGCTCCGCCATGAGTTGCTGGTTCGCCTGCGTGCGGCTGCGCGCCAAATACCCAAACGGCAACGGCCAACGAAGCGCCGAGTAGCCCGAGATGAATGTTCCGCTCAGTCGTGGTCACTGGCTGTGGTCACTGGCTGTGGTCACTGGCTGTGGTCACTGGCTGTGGTCACTGGCTGTGGTCACTGGCTTCGGTCGCTAACGCGCCGTCCACTCGAGGCGCGCCGACCTTCGGGGCGCGCCGGAAACGCGCGGCGATCGAGCGCGGCACGTCGCTCGAGCAACGAGCGTTGTCCGCGGCGCTCGGTGAATGCCTCGCGCAGCGCGGCCACCGTCGCGGGCGCTTGTTTCTTCACCTTTTCCGCATGTGCTTCGCACAGTGCCAGGACGCGATCTTCGACCCGGACGCGCCGCAACTTGGCCGGTTGGTGCTCGGCCGCGGAAAGACGAGTCTTGAGCGTCGCGCACAGCTCACATTTTCTGGCCATTGCCTTGGCCTAGCCGATCGCGGCCCAACGGGCCAAATTTCGGAGCGGGCACGTCCACGGGCAGAGCGAGGAGGGGTTAGCTTTCCCGGAGGGGCACGTGCACGCCGACCAGGCAGCGTGAGAAGGGGCTAGCTGACAGTACGCTCCGCTGCGGTGCTCGCGAAAGCCTCGCCAAAACGCAGACGTTGGCAGGTGGGTGTCCTGCCAACGTCTTTTGAGAGTCTGGTCACGGATGACCCCCTCGGCGCGTAGAAATTATGTTGTGTTCACACCGCATCACTTTCATCGACGAGCGGTGCCTCCGGACGAATCACGAGACGGGCACGGGGCAGAACAAGAAGGGGCTAGCGAGCGGCTAGCGTGTGTTTTTCGGCCCAGGCGATCACGTCTTGTTCGGGGCTCTTGCCTTGGTGGCGACCGAGCTCTTGAATCCCGGTGGGGCTCGTGACGTTTACTTCGATCAGCTTTTCGCCGATCACGTCGAGACCGACGAACCACAGGCCGTGTTCGCGCAGTTTGGGGCCGACGGCGGCGACCATGTCGCGCTCGCGGGGGGTAAGCTCGGTCGCGTGCACTTGGCCGCCAGCGTGGATGTTGGCGCGCACGTCGTCTTCGCGCGGGACGCGTAGGATGGCGCCCAGCGGCTCGCCATCGAGCAGCAGAATGCGTTTGTCGCCCTGGCGGATTGCGGGTTGGTACTCCTGCACCATGGCCAGGCGCTTGCCCTCCATGGTCATGATGTCGACCATCGAGCGCACGTTGCGGTCACCGGTGGTGAGCACCACGACACCCGAGCCACCTGCGCCGTCCAGCGGTTTCAGCACGGCGGTGCCGCCGACTTTGTCGACGAAGGCAATGATTTGAGCCGGCTCCGCGCTGACCAGGGAGCGCGGCATGAACTCCAGGAACTGGAACGTGAATAGCTTTTCGTTTGCATCGCGCAGGCCGCGCGGGTCGTTCATGACCAGCACCCGATCTTTGACCAGATCCAAGACCTGAGTGAGATACAGGTAACCAGCGTCGAAGGGCGGATCTTTGCGGATGAAGACTGCGTCGAGCTTTGCGAGTTCGACGCGCTCGTCCGCGCCCAGGCTGACGTGCGGCTTTTGCTCGCTCACTTTCACCGAGCGGGCGCGCGCAAAAACCTCGCGGCCCTCGTTGGAAAGCTCACGCGGTAGGCAGTGCAGGCACTCGTGCCCGCGAGCCATCGCGCCGCGAATGAAGGCGAAGGTCGTGTCTTTGTCGGCCGTCATTGTTTCGGCCGGGTCCATGACGAAGAGAATGCGCACGTTGGTGGCGCAAATCTCACACGTCGCGAGCGGTCCCGCAATTGCTCTGCCCCGAATTTGCTAGGCTAGCGGCGATGAGCAGGCCCTGGCTGATACCGCTGAGCGGCGGCCTATGCGCGTTCTCGCTGATCCTCGCTGCGCCCGGTGGGCATGCCGAGCCCAAACCCGCGCGCGTCGCGGTGGCCACCGAGAATGCGGTGTCGACGCGCGAAGGACTAGCCGAGCTCGCCGCCGGCGGCAATGCGGTGGACGCGATCGTGCGTGCGGTGCTGGTCGCGGGCATCGTGAGCCCGAGCTCGAGCGGCCTCGGTGGAGGCGGCTTCGCGATGGTTTGGCGCGCCGCCACGCGCGAGCCGTACGTGCTCGATTTCCGTGAGACCGCGCCGGCAGCGATCGATGTCGCCGCGTTCGAAGCACGGCCGTTCAAGCCGGAGGAGCGCGCGCGCGCCACCGGCGTGCCCGGTGAGCTCGCGGGCTTGTGGCAGTTGCAACACGACTTAGGCAAGCGGCAATGGCGCGATGTGGCGTTGCCGGCTGCGCGCGTGGCCGAAACCGGTTTCCCGGTGAGCCAACACCTGAGCAATGCGGCCGCATCGCCGTGGTCCAAGTTGGCCGCCACGGACGCTGACCTCGGCGCGCTATTCTTTCCGGGTGGCAAGCCGATTTTGGCCGGCAAATCGCTCAAAAATCCCAAGCTCGGTCGGACCTTGCGACGGCTCGCGCTAGAAGGCAAAGCTGCGTTCTACGAAGGTGCGCTCGGTCGCGAGCTGATCGCGACTGCGAAGGCCAAGGGCGGCGCGCTCAGCGCGGCCGATCTGCACGACTATCACCCAGTGTCGCGGCAAGCGATCCACGTGAGCTGGGAAGGCTATGACGTGTACAGCATGCCTTTGCCGTCAGCGGGCGGGCTGATGTTGGCGGAGACACTGGACATGTATTCGAAGGCCGACCTGCAGCGCATGGGTCAGGGCACGCCCGTTTTTCAACATACGATGGCGGAAGCCATGCGCGGTGCGCTGTCCGACCGGATGCGCTTCTTGGGCGATCCGGATTTCGAGAAGCCAGACGTCGCTGCGTTGCTCGACCCGCAGCGGCTCGCCGCACGCAAGCGCTCGATCTCCGCCGAACGCACGCAGGCATTGCCGCGCTTCCAGGAAAACGAGCACGGAACGCACCATTTGCTGGCGATCGACGCCGAAGGCAACGTGGCCTCGATCACCACCACGGTGAACAACGCATTCGGAGCCAAGCTGAGCGTGCCGGAGAGCGGTATCGTGCTCAACGACGAGCTAGACGATTTCACGAAGCAGAAAGACGTCGCGGCGTTCGGCCTGAGTCAGAGCCCGAATCGTCCGCGCGCGGGTGCACGCCCGGTGTCGAGCATGACGCCGACCTTGGTCGTCAAGGATGGCAAAGTGGTATTCGCACTCGGTGGCTCGGGCGGACAGCTGATCGCGACCAATGTCACACAGTTACTGCTTCAGCGGCTCGCATTCGGCATTGCACCCGCTGCCTTGGTAAGGCTGCCGCGCTTCGCGGTGCCTACTTCGGGCCCGAGCCTGATGCTCGAAGCAGGCGCCGAAAAGTCGCTCTTGGACGACCTGGCGTGGCGCGGGGAGGTGACGGAGATCATGAAGCAGAACGCAACCGCTGTGCAAATCATCGCGGTCGATGACGGCGTGGTCAGCGCGGCGGCGGATCCGCGTAAATTCGGTAGCGCTATCGCGAAGTGAGGCTCGACGCGGCGATATGATACGATCTGCCGGTGGGAGGTAGACAATGAGGCGAAGCAAGAACCAATCGATCTTCTCGGGCATGTTGTTGGCGACCGCGATGCTCGGCCTAGCCAGCCTTGCGTTCAGCGGGCAGGAGCTCGCTGAGCCCCTGCAAAAGGCGGAGAGCTGCCCCCCGGGACAGTCCGACTGTGTCGACTTCAAAGGTCAAAAACAGCCATGCAAGGATCACTCAGCCGATCGCAACAACTGCGGCAGCTGCGGCAACGTCTGTCAGGGCAGCGACAAGTGCATCGCCGGTCAGTGCGTTTCTAGCGAGCCTGCCTGCCCCCCCGGCCAGCTCGCTTGCGTGGATGCCAAAGGCCAGAAGCAGCCGTGCAAAGATCACTCGACCGATCGCGACAACTGCGGCAGCTGTAGCGATGTCTGTCAACGCAGCGATAAGTGCGTCGCGGGTCAGTGCGTTTCCGACGCGCCTGCCTGTCCACCGGGGCAGCTCGCGTGCGTTGATGTCAAAGGGCAGAAACAGCCGTGCAAAGATCACTCCGCCGATCGCAACAACTGCGGCAGCTGCGGCAATGCCTGCCGCAATGGCACATCCTGCGTGGCGGGTGTCTGTCGCTAGTCGAGCGCGCTTTGCATCACTGTGTTTCAGACCTCTCCGGGCGGTGAGAGTTCAGTAAACCGCAGCAACCAGCTCGGCGCTCTCGTCGTCGTTCAAATCAGAGGCGAGCGCGTAGCCGACACCGCGGTGCTCGGCTGCGGCGATCGAGACGCCGCGACGGGTGCCCACGTAGACGTGCTCATTGCGGACGGTACGCGCAGTGAGGCGGCTTTCGATCGGCACGCGGGTGGAGTTGTAAACGTAGAGCGTCACGTGGCGGCCGCCCATCGTATAGCGAAGCGACGCGGCGTGTTGATTGCTGACTGGCACCACGTTGGCGCCTTCCCAACGCGCGCCATAGGCCTTCAGGCTCGGCAAATTCAAGGGCACGCCCACTTCCGGCTCGAGCTGGCTGAGCAGTGCGGGCTCGGTGACCTGCGGACCGCGCGCGTTCATGTGGTGATCGACGAGCTCTTCGAGCAGCTGATCGGCCGTGTTCAGCCGGGCCAGGGAAGAGCTGCCTTCGACCCCAGCCTGCTGCTGTTTACTGGTGGAGGCGGCCCAAACCAAGGTGAGCGCGGCCGCGGCCGCCACCGGCACCACGCTGCGCCAGGAGAGCATGCGTGAGTGCTGGGCTTCACGCTCGACGGCTGTATCGACTGCCTCTTCACGCAGGGCTTCGGCGCGCAGGGCGGTGGCAATGCGCTCTTCGAAGCCGGGCATGACCGGAGCGGCGCCACGCACCGCGCTGCGCACGCTCACGTGTAGGGCTTGGTTGAGCCGGATGCGCTCACCACAGGTGTTGCAGTCGACCAAGTGTTGTTCGACTTCGAGCAGCTTGTCAGCGGCGAGCTCTTCGTCTCCGAAGGCCTCGAGCAGGGGGGCGATTTGACGGCAAGAGCTGGTCATGAGCGGGCAACTCGCTTTTCGCGGTATTGAGACAGATCAATCACCGGTTCTTGTTTCTCGGATGTGTCCCCCACGAGCGCTTCCGGGCCGACGATACCGAGGGCCCGCGCGTGCTCGTACAAGCGGCCTTTGAGCAGCCGACGGCCGCGGTGTAAGCGCGACATCACCGTGCCGATCGGGCAGCCCATGATGTCTGCGATCTCCTTGTAGGAGAGCTCTTCGACGTCCGACAGCACGACGGCCAAGCGGAACTCTTCCGGTAGCTCATCGAGGATTCGCTTGATCTCCTTCTCCAGCATCGGGCGGAGCGCCTGCGATTCGGGATCGCGCATCGACTCCATGGTGGAGGCGCTAATCCAACCGTCCGCGAGCGGATCGGCGTCCGGCCCATCCAACACGCTGCGCTCGAGACCGCCGCGGCGGTAACGATTGATGAAGGTGTTGGTCAAGATGCGCAAAAGCCAGGCACGCATGTTCGTGCCGGCCTCGAACTGATCACGCGCTCGCATCGCCTTGAGCAAGGTGTCTTGCACCAGGTCTTGCGCGTCCGCTGGATTCCGGGTCAAGCGCGAGGCGACTCCGAGCAGCGCGCCCAGCTGAGCGATCGCCTCGGTTTCGAATTCTCGGGCCGAGATGCTGACTTTGCGGCTCATTGGGTTCACTGAGGCAACCGGGCTCCGGGGCCAGCTATTCCCGATTTTCGGGTGACTTTCCCTGGTTTCGCTCCAGGCTGTCCAGCCGTTCGGAAAGCCGCTTGACCTCTTGCTCGAGGTCCCGAAATGCCGCGAAATTCGGCAAAACGGCGCGAATTCGCTCGTCGATGGTGGTTTGCCACTGTTCCAATGTGGCGCGAAGCCCCTTGCCCTCTTTGCCTTGGGACATCTCATCTTCCTCTCGTGCCGGTGGCACCGATGATACCGAAACGGGAGCCGGTGGGGGGGCAGAGCCGGTCGGCGGGTCCTCCCCGTCTTTGACTGGCATCAGCTTGCCGATGGGTCCCTCACGGAGCTGGGTGAGGATGCGCTCGCCCTTGTTCCGGATCAGCGCTTTGAGCGTGGACAGCGGGATGCCGCGCGGTTTGGTGCGTAGCTCCTCGGAAATGATCAGCGCCAGCGTGACGTCGGTTTTGTCTTCCTTCGTCGCGTTGTCGATAATCTGGACGTCCTCGCCCTCACGGATCATTTCCGCGATTTGCAGCAGCGTGACGTAGCTCGAACCCTTGGTGTCGTAGAGCTTACGGTTCGAGTAGCGCTTGATGATCCGCCGGTTTGCCGAAGGGGGCGCACTGTCCGAGATTTCACCGCTGACCATGTTTTTACCAGCCTGAGCTCAGCAAGCATGGCGCACAGCGTCAAGCAGGTCAAAGGGTTGCCAGCAGGTTTCCGTTGGCCGGAACCCCGGGGCGGACTACCTACAATGTGGGCAGCGCCGATCCTTTGTTGATGGTCACGCGCGACGCCGATTCGCGGCGCAGCCTTCGGCGACGCGGACGCCGCCCAAACCCCCAAGTGCGCGACCGCGCGTTGAGGTCCTCAGCGGCCATCAACACGGGGCGTAGCCGGGGTCATGCCCGCAGCCAGTGCCGCGCGCTTGGCAAACCAGGGACGGCTCGGAAACGGAAAATGTAGTTCGAATTCCTACTACGGATTTCGAATCCGAAAGGGGTCCTCGATTAGTCGGCAAGATCGCGAACCGCTCGGCTACTGAAAAGCGCGAACGCCCCCTGGCCTACGCAGATTGACGGAGCGCATGCCGCGGGATTTGGTAACCCTCGAACTCCGACTCGCACATCTCGATCACGAACTCGAGGAAATCCGAGAATGAGTCGCGACGGACGCCGATCTCGTTCACCCAAGCCACGACCTCGCACTCACCGTCGGCGCGAGTGACGGTTGGATTGAAAGCAAATAGCGTCGTCCCTTGCAGGTCGATGCCGAACGGAACGATCGGCGCGCGCTGGGCCCGTGACGGCGGAGCCAAGTGCGGAACGGGCGTTTCAGCAGCCTCGAAGGCGGCGCGGGCCATGTCGTCGTACATGCGCTTGCCGAGGTTTGCAGTCCCCAGCAGCGTGGCGCCTTCGAAGAAGCGCGGCCAACCATCGTGCTGGGCCAAGAACTCTCGATACGACGGTGGGAGTCGGTGCGCGATGCGCTCCTCGACTGCTGCGATGGCGCCCGGCGATGCGCCGGGATTCGGCACCAAACCGATGTCGCGGTACGGCGCCAGGCGCAGGATTTCCGTCTGAAGTTGCTTGATACGCGTCAAAAGACTCGAGAAATTCGCCATATTGTCCTGCTTCCGACTCGCTCCGGGTCGAGCCGGGGGTCACCAAAGCACAGCACGCTCGATCGACCCAAAATTTTGGCGCTCCCGTCCGCTTATTGGTCCAGCGTGTCGCGCTCACGCTAATGGGCACTGGGTGCGTCGCTCCGTATCTGCTGCCGTGTTGGGCGTGGTTCGCCCGCTCACTTGGGTCGCGCTCGCTCTGAGCGCGGGCTGCGACGCGCGCGATACCTCACCCAACTTGCTCGAGGTGAGCGATCTGAACCCGCATGCCCTCGAGGTGGGCGACCGGCTCACGTTGACCGGGTCGGGCTTTCCGGAGGGGCGAGCGGCCAAGGTCAGCTTCCACGGCGATTTGTTTCGCGCAGGCCAATCGCCGCTGCGTGACGTAACTATCGTAGCCACGGCACAAGCCAGCGATCCGCACTCGATCGCGGTCACACTGAACCCGGACTTGGCGCGCGAGTTCTGCGGTGCCGGGGACGCGGTGCACGCCACTTTCCGCGGCGCCACCAGCGCCGCGTTTCAGGCTCGCGAATCTGGGGCCCCACCCGTACGCGGCACGCTCGAGGGCGTGGTCCTGGACGTGAATCCGGCCTCGATCTCCAGGCTGGCACTTGCGGCCCACGAAGCCGAGGCGCAGCGTTTCGCCGAATATGCGGGCATGGCCGTAGTGCACTCCGAGGAACGCGACGTGCTGCTCGTCGACACCGTCGACCCGGAGGGGCGTGCCTCGCGCGCCGGCCTGCTGCCGGGTGACGCTCTCTTGGAATTGGACGGCGTCCGTTTAGCCAGTCTTTCGGACCTCATTCCGCCACCTCGCGCGCGCCTCTCGCATGTCTCGGTGCGCCGAGGCGATGAGAAGGCGGCCTCGACTTTCGCGCTCGATGTCTCCGGCTTTCAGCCGGGCTCGCCGTCGGAACTAGCGCCTGCAGCGACGTTGCTCGGCTTTGCGGTTGCCCTGCTGCTGCTCTTCGCCTCGCCCTTGGGGCGTGCGTTGTCTTGGCTCGAAGGGCGCTTGGTCTCACAGATCCGCGACCGGGGGCGCCCATCTGCACGGTCGCGTGCGCGGGGTGACCTGAAATCACTGGGTTTCGTGCGGGTCGCGCTGAGCGAACTGCCGAGTTCGCCGCTCCCATACTTCGTGTTCATCATGGACAGTGCGTGGCTCACGTTGCTTGCCATGAACCGCACCATCTGGGCGCGCGAACTCGACCTGCCGGTGTTGTTCCTGGGTTCGCTCACCGCGCTGTGCGCGACGGCCTTGGTCTTGGGCGGGAGTGAGCCCGGGCGGCGCTTCTCCTTACTCGCCGGTTTGCGGCACGTGCTGCTCACGCTGGTTTTTCAAACGCCCGTGCTTTCCGCAATGGCCTCGGCCGTGTTGTTATCGGGCAGCTTGCGCTCGGACGATATTTTGGCTGCCCAGGGCGGCTGGCCTTGGCAATGGTTCGCCTTCGCGAGCCCGGTTGCGCTGAGCATTTTCGTGCTGCTCGTGCTCGGTCTGGTGCCCGTCCTGTCGCGCGCTCCAGGGGCACTCTCGGCTGCGATCAGCGACGCGGGTGCGGGTCGCGCGCGTGGGCGGAGCAGCACGCTCCCCGAGTGGAGCCATTTGATCCTGACGAGTGGCGTAATTTCCCTAGTGTTCTTGGGCGGTCCGCGCCTGCCTGGTTTAGCTGCGGCAGATCCGGGCGCGGGGCTCTGGCTGCAAGTGTGCGGGGCACTGCTCTTTCAAGCCAAGGCAGTGCTGGTGGTGAGCTCGGTGCTCTTGCTCCGCTTCGCGACCAATCGAGTTCGCCTTGCCGAAGTCGCGCAGCTCGGCGTGCGCTACCTGCTCCCGGCTGCCTTGTTGTTGGTGGTGGCGACCTACTTCTGGGCCTTTGGCAGCCAGAGCCCGTTGTTCCTGGCCGCGCGCGTGCCGCTCAGTCACGGCTTGTTTTTCCTATGTGCGCTATGCGCGGTGCATGTCGCACTTCGTGTCACGAGTCAGCTCGGTAGTGAGCGCCCGCGCTCCGCCGTTAATCCTTGGCTGTAATCGGACGGGCTCGAGGCCGAGTGTTGCAACAAGTGAGCGCTGCTTAAGCTCAGCAGTGCTGGGCCGTTGGGACTCGAGTGGGACAAGCCGCTCCGTCTCGGGCCATGAAAGAACGCAACTCCCCGTCGTCCAGGCCCGGCGGCACTGGCCCCGCCAAACCGCGCGTCGATAGTCTCGAGCCCGACGACACGGTTCGCCGCGAACACGAGCGCTTCTCGGTCGATCTTCAGGTCAGCGTGCTCAGCGAGCACAACTTCTATGCCGGATTGGCCGAGAATCTGTCGGCGGGCGGGCTATTCATCGCCACGCACCAGCTGCAAAAGGTGGGCTCGAGAATCGAGCTGAGCGTGCGCATGCCGGATAGCGAAGAGGTCTTTCAAGTCGTCGGTGAGGTGCGCTGGGTGCGCGTCTACAACGAGCACAGCGACACTCCGCCGGGTCTCGGCGTACGCTTCACCGAGCTGCCGCCGGGCGCTGCGGCGGCCATCAGTCGCTTTCTTGGTCAACGCGAGCCGCTATTTTTCGACGACGAATGAGCCGCCGTGCCGCGCGGCACGTAGCCTTTGCTCTTCCTGTCCGAGCTCGCCGACCGCTTGCATCACTCGGTCCGAGATCGCCTGGTGGACCTTCGGGCTTTTTCCCTGATCGAGCAGATCTCCAAATTCTACCGGCGCACCGAAGACCACGAAAATGTCCTGGCCGGTGCGATCGAAATTGCTCCGCACTTGCTTGGGCAAATCATTGAGCAAGCCGTTGATGAACACGGGGATGACGGGCACACGCGCGTCTTGAATCACCTTGCCGACGCCGCGCTGGGCGGGCAGGAAGGTGTACGGATCGTCGTCGCGTTTGCGCGTGCCCTCCGGGTGAATGCCGGCAAACATGCCACCGCGGCGCAGCAAGAAGGCCAACTCCTCGAGCGCGAGCGGGTTCATCAACGCCTTTTTTCGGTCGCGAAACAGCGGCGGATACATGGCAAAGAAGCTCATCACGCCATTCACGAATAAGCCTAGTGGGTTATCGTAGAAAAATTTCGAGCGTACCGGGAACACGATCCGGTGCTGGAGCCCGCGGTGCACCAGATCACCGAACACGACATACAGGTCGAAGAAGCTTCGGTGATTACAGATCAAGATGTAGCTTCCCGCGGGATCGAGCCGGGGCAAGCGCTCGTAACCATGAACGTGGCGCAAGTGCTTCGTACAATGGTGGATCCAGCCGCAGCCGACCGTGCGCTGACCGAATTGTACTGCCCGACTGAGCAGCCCCGGCTCGAACGTGCGCCGCACGATGGCGATCAGGGTGCGCTCGAGCAAGCTTAGCCGCTTTCGCCCGCCAGCCACCAGATCGGGCCGTGAGTTGAGGGGTCCTTCGAGCGGCATGGACGCGCTTCTGCCGATTTCCGCAGCATCCGACTCAGTCATCGATTCGGTCGAAAACGATGTCGATATAGCCGGGCGGAGGCAAGTGCTTCCCGATGGCTTCGATCATTTTGCGCGCGATTGCCGGCAGCTCGCTCTCGTCGACGCGCGTGGCCAGCTCGAGCGTCGGGTGCGGCTCGAGATCACGTTCGGCGTTGAAGGTGCGCAGCAGGGCATAGCGCTCGACCTGGGGGAGCTCTGCCATGCAAGCCTCGATGGCCGCGGTCAGGGCCGGCCCGGGCGGCTCGCCGCCTTCCGCGATCAGCGTGGTTTCGCCCTCGTCCGGCTCCAAGTTGGCCACGTAACCCACCAGTGGGATGGCTTTACCGTTGGTCAGGCTGGCCAGCTCCGGACGACGCAGCGCAAGCTCGTACTCGGTGCCGGCATTCAAGACTAGCCCCAGCACGTGCTCGTCGTCGACCACTTCGAGTGCCATGTCCAGGGCGAACAACGCGGGCACGGTACAGAATTTCAACGCTTCGTCGTCCGTTTTCCAGCCGAGCTGCCGCTCCATGGGCGCCATCAGCCCCGGCTGGCTGAACAGAGCGGCGTAGTGATTACCCTCTTCGTCCAGGAGCATGTGCGGTACGAGCTTCACCTCGCCATCGTCGATGTCGAGGCGCTGGCCATCCGTGACGCCCTCGATGTTTCGAACCAGTGGGATGAACAGCTCGCTCTGTGCCAATTGGTCCAATAGCGCCTGCACGTCGCGGCGCAGGCCTCGCTGCGCGGTCTTGATCAGGGGGGTGAGGTCGCGTGCGCCTGGGGGCCCGCCTGCCGTCTCGTCTGCGCCTGTCTCGTCGGTCACCGCCGTGCCCTATCATGTGTCGGCACTCGCCGCAGCTTGTGACGGGGCGGCGACTCTCGTACCCTGGCGAGCCTATGTCACGCCGGACCTTTTACCCGGAAATCCAGCCGTACCGGGCTGGCTACCTCGAGGTGTCGCCGGAACACTCGATCTATTTCGAGGAGTCGGGAAATCCGCGCGGCAAGCCCGCGGTGTTTCTGCACGGTGGCCCAGGCGGCGGCACGAGCCCGAGGCAGCGCCGCTTCTTCGACCCGGCCCGCTACCGCATCGTGCTCTTCGACCAGCGCGGTTGCGGCAAGAGCAAGCCGCACGCGTCGTTGGTCGACAACACGACCTGGCACTTGGTCTCCGACATCGAAGCCCTGCGTTCGCACCTGGGCATCGATAGCTGGCTGGTGTTCGGTGGATCGTGGGGCAGCTCACTTTCGCTCGCCTATGCGGAGACGCATCCCTCGCGAGTCAGCGAGCTGGTGTTGCGCGGCATTTTTTTGCTTAGGCGTTGGGAACTGGAATGGTTTTACCAGCACGGCACGAGCCTGCTTTTTCCGGACGCCTGGCAAAAGTACCTGGCAGTAATCCCGCTTGCCGAGCGCGGGGATCTGATCGCCGCCTACCACCGCCGGCTGACCTCCGAGAACGCTTTCATCCGTCAAGAAGCCGCACGCGCCTGGAGTGTGTGGGAAGCGAGCACGAGCAATTTGCTGCAAGACGAAGCTTACATCCGGAGCTGCGCGGGCGATGAATTCAGCCTCGCCTTCGCTCGCATCGAATGTCACTACTTTGTAAATAGAGGCTTTTTGGCCCATGAGAATCAATTGATCGACGACGTGACACGGCTTCGCCACATCCCGACCGTGATCATTCAGGGCCGCTATGATGTGGTCTGCCCGCTCAAGAGCGCTTGGGAGCTTTCACGTGCGTTTCCCGAAGCAGACTTTCGCGTCGTCCCCGACTCCGGGCACTCCGCCTACGAGCTCGGCACCGTGCACGAGTTGATTTCGGCGACTGATCGCTTCGCGGGGGGTTGATGAAAAAAGAAGCAATAGCGCTATTCGGCTCGCTCCGGAAGCTGTTCTCGGAGCGCTCGCGACGCACGTGGGTCGGGCGCAGGCGCGCGCACATCGAGTTCCGCGAACTGTCAGGGACCGAGCTTTCGACGTTCGCGACTCAGGTCCAGCTCGGCTTCAAGTCGTTATCACGGGTGCAGTGGGTCGAGCTCAACCCGCACTCGCGCCGGATCGTGGTTTCGTTCGAGGAGGATGCCTATGGCCTGGAGGAGCTGAGCGAGGTGGTGGTTCAGGCCGAGCGCACTGCGGGCCTGCACCTAGCGCCGTTTCGTGACGAAATTTGGGAGCATCCGGGCGATAGCGAGACCGTCGAGCGGCTCAAGGTGGGGCTCCTCGCCGACAGCGTGGGCGTCGTCGTTGGGCTCGGCCTCAGGTTCTCGCCCATCTCCGCTTCGCGGATTGCCGGCACGGTGGCTGCGTTGGTGGCCGTCGTGCAGTCGACCGATCGCTTGCGCCGCGTCGCCGAAGAGAGGCTCGGGCCGATGCGCGCGCATTTATCATTGGAAGTCTCCGCAGCGCTCGCGCATGGCTTCGCGCAGCGGCCAGGTAGCGCGTTCGTAGAAGCCGTGCACAAGCTATCGCTGCTGGGCGAAGCCGAGGCGCGTCGGCGCGTTTGGCAGCAACGCGAGGCCGAGCTGTGTCAGGAGCAGGCCGTGCATCGCCTCGAAGACGTGAGCCGAGAGGCGCGCCCACGAGCTCTGCCGCGCGGGCCCATCGAGGAGTATGCGGATCGCGCTTGGATCGTTTCGCTCGGCGGATTCGCGGTCAGCTTTCTGACTACGCGCAGCGTGCAGCGCGCAGTGGCGGCCCTGTTCGGGGGGTTGCCTACCCCAGCGCGGCTGGGGCGCGATGCTTTCGCCGCGGATTTGGGCCGCGCCCTGGCAAAACGCCAGACCCTGGTCATCGACCCCGAAGTGCTGCGCAAGCTCGATCGCGTCGATTGCTTGGTCTTGCAAGCCGATTTGGTAACGCGCGACCGTCTAGAGATCCGCAACCTGGTCGTAACCGGCGAAGGCGATGAAGCCGAAGCGCGGCGCGTGATCCAGCAGTTGCTCGACGTCGAGCGCCCGATCGACATCAAGCGCAAGGGCGAATATACATTGGCACCGCTGGGCGTATTGGACGTGGCGGTGCCGCGCGAATTGGCCCTGCACACGCCTGGTTTGGGGGCGCGGGGTGGGTTGGTTTTTGGGTTGATGCTCGGCAGCGCCTTGATCGCCGCAGCCGAAGTCGATCTGATTCCGCAGACCGGCATCGACGAGCTGATCGCTGCTGCTCACGAAGCGCAGATGCGGGTGGTGATTGCATCGAACAACGAAGCGATTTTGCAGGGCATCGCGGCCGACGACACGATCCCGGAGGGCGATGGATTTGCGCGTGGCATTCGCCGTTTGCAGCGCGAGGGCCGCACCGTGTGCGTAGTCGTGACCGGCGCGTCCCCTGGCATTGCGGCGGCCGATTGTGCGATCGGTTTGATGCGTGAAGGTGAAATGACGCCCTGGGGCGCGCACATCATTTGCCGCGACGACTTGAGCGATGTCCGTTTCTTGATTCATTCCTGTGTCGTGGCGCGTCAGGTCTCCAAACAGAGCGTGAACATCGCGCTCGGCGCGGCCACGCTGGGCGCTCTGGTATCTGCCGGTGGTGGCCTGCCGCTGACCGGGCGGCGCGTGATCGCCGTGGTGAATGCGGCCTCGGTGGTGTCGATGCTGAATGGCGTACGCGGCTCGATGAAGCTCGCCCGCCGCGCCTTGCCCGCGCCGCGCGATCGCACGCCGTGGCATGCCTTGGAAGCGGACGGCGTGCTGAAAAAGCTCGGCACTTCGCGGGAAGGCTTGATCCGCCGAGACGCGCTGCGCCGTCGTCGCCGCGCGCCCGATCAGCGTTCGGCATTGACCGAGCTGGCCGAGAACATCACCGACGAGCTGTTCAATCCGCTGGCGCCGCTCTTGGCAGCCGGTGCGGGCCTGTCGGCGGCAGTGGGCTCGTTCGGGGACGCGGCCATGGTCGGCGGTGTGGTCGTGGTAAACTCGATGATCGGCGGCGTGCAGCGCTTTCGCACCGAGCGGCGCATCCGTGAGCTGTCCCGCAGCGCGCGCCGTCGCGCGCTGGTTCGCCGTGGCTCCGAGATCAACGAAATCGACGCGACCGATTTGGTGCATGGCGACGTGATCGTTCTGGAAGCGGGCGATGTCGTGCCTGCCGATTGCCGCATCATCGAGGCTGAGTCGCTGGAGGTGGACGCCTCTAGCTTGACCGGCGAATCACTACCCGTGCGAAAGAACGTCGCTGCGTCGTTCGAGCCGCAAGTCGCTGATCGCAGCTCGATGTTGTTCGAAGGCACCGCGCTCGCCGCCGGCCGCGCTTTGGCCGTCGTGGTGGCCACGGGAGACGAGACCGAAGCACGCCGCGGCGCGGGCGCCTCGAAGCGCGATCCCAGTCGCGGCGGCGTCGAAAGGCGCATGAAATCATTGATTAATCTCACGGGGCCAGTGGCTTTGGCTGCGGGCGTCGGGGTAATTGGTGCGGGCCTGATCCGAGGCCGCAAGCTGGAAGACTTGGTGGGCACGGGCGTGAGTTTGGCCGTGGCCTCGGTGCCCGAAGGTCTGCCGCTGCTGGCGACGGCGGCGCAGCTGGCCGCAGCCGATCGCCTTTCGCGGCAGGGCGCGCTCGTGCGCAACGCGCGCAGCATCGAAGCACTCGGGCGCGTAGACGTCCTCTGCATCGACAAGACCGGCACACTGACCGAGGGCCGCGTCGAGCTCAGCTTCGTCTCCGACGGTGAAGACACGACACCGATCGCGGAGTTGTCCGAGTCCGGCAAGAGCGTGCTCGCCGCGGCCCTGCGTGCGGCGCACGCTCTGCGTTCTGGACCGTCCACGCAAGATCCGATGGACGCTGCGCTTGGGCGCGCGGGCCGCGCGCGTCGGGTCGAGGCCGGCGACAATGGGCTCACACGCGGCGCCGAACAGGCGTTCGAGGCGGGTCGCGCCTACCAGGCGGTGAGCTATCGTTCCGCCGAGCGCGTGCTGGTGGCGGTCAAAGGTTCGCCCGAAGCCGTAATGCCGAACGCCGATTATTGGCAGCGAGGCACGGAGCGGTTGCCCCTCGATCGCGCCTTGCGCGCAGAATTGCTAGCAAAAGCCCGCGAATTTGGCCGTCGAGGGCTGCGCGTATTGGCGGTCGCCGAGCGTGAGGCAACGGGCTCGGAGGTTCTGGATTTGTCCCGCCTCGCAGGCCTGAGCTTCCGCGGTTTCATCGCCTTCAGCGATCCGGTACGCCCGACGTCTGCGCAAGCCGTGGCCGATCTGCGCGCGGCCGGCGTGGAAGTGGTGATGCTGACGGGCGACCATCCGAGCACGGCCGAGGCAGTAGCGCGTGACGTCGATCTGTTGCGCGGTCGCGCTGTGATCACTGGTACCGAACTCAGTGAGTTGAGTGACGAAGAGCTGGATCGAAGAATTAAAGGCTTTGGTGTGTTCGCGCGCGTCACGCCCGCGCAAAAGGTGCGCGTGGTGCGCGCGCTGCAACGCGCCGGTCGCGTGGTGGCGATGGTCGGGGACGGCGCAAATGACGCGCCCGCGATTCGCCTGTCGAACGTGGGCATTGCCATCGGTGAGGGCAGCACCTCCGCCGCGCGCGCGGCCGCGGACATCGTGCTGACGGACGAGCGCATCGAAACCCTGGTCTTGGCGGTGGTGGAAGGGCGCGCCATGTGGGCGTCCGTGCGTGATGCCGTGTCGATCCTGATCGGCGGAAATCTCGGGGAGATTGGCTTCACTTTGGCTGCCGGATTGGTCGATGGCCGCCCGCCTTTGAACGCACGCCAGCTCTTGCTCGTAAATTTGCTGACCGACGTCGCGCCGGCGATGGCGATCGCGCTTCGCCCGCCGTCGGCGGCGACCATGCAGTCTCTGGCGCAGGAGGGGCCCGAGATTTCACTGGGCAAGGCGCTCAACCGGGACATCGCAGCACGCGCGGTGGTGACCACCGTGGGCGCCAGTACGGCCTGGGTGATCGGACGCTTCACCGGCACGCGCGCCAACGCCAACACCATCGGTCTGTTGGCACTGGTTGGTTCGCAGCTCGGGCAAACGCTGGTCTCGGGTCGCTTCAGTCGCCCGGTGTTGGTGACGAGCATCACATCGGCCGCGCTGCTCGCCGCCATCGTGCAGACGCCGGGACTCAGTCATGTATTTGGCTGCCGCCCGCTCGGTCCGGTCGGTTGGGCCACCGCGATTGGAGCATCGACCGCTGCCACCTACGCTGCCAGTCGCTTCCCTGCGCTAATCAACGAGATCATGCGCCGCACGAACCTGGATACGCCGGTGTTGATCGAGGACCCGGAAGCACTGCCCGAGTGATTTCGCGCGAGCGCGTTATTCAGGTCGCACGCGCTGCGCAACCAGACGCCGCAGTGTGCGCCGCAGGCGCTCGAAGTCGAACGGCTTTTCGAAGGTCAAGTTGACGGTCGTGGCCAAAAATTCCCGGGCACGGTCCATCGACACACCGCCGGTCATGAACACGATGCGCGTCTCCAGCCCTGGGTGCTCTCGGCGAATTCGCTCGTAGAGCTCCATACCGCTCATGCCCGGCATCATCAAATCGCACATGATTACGTCGAAGCCCGCACTCGGCGCGGTGGCGATCGCGGCCAGCGCCTGCGAGCCGTCTCCGGTCAAGACCACGTCGTGCTCGGCTTGAAGTAGCGCCCGCAAAGTGCGCGACACCGAGATCTCATCGTCGACGATCAATATTTGTCCTCGCCGCTGAGGTGGCGGCGAGGGTGAGCGCAGGGGGATCGATTTGGGCAGCAGCCGTGCCTTGGACTCGGGCAGGCTGACCGTGAATTGCGACCCTTGGCCGGGCGTACTGCTGACGCTGATTTCACCGCCTAGGGCACGCACGATGCTGCGGCAGATAGACAAGCCGAGCCCGGTGCCCACCCCGACCGGCTTGGTCGTGAAGAACGGATCGAAGATCTGGCCTAGCAGCCCGTCCGGAATGCCCGTGCCGGTATCTTCGATGATGATCGAGACTTGGCCTCCGCCGCTACGCAGCTTGGCGCGCACCTCGTGGCCGGATGTTTCGTGGCCCGGCAATGCCTGGACGGCGTTCAGCAGCAGGTTGAGCAGCACCTGCTCGATGCGATTCGGGTTGGCGTCCACCGGGGGCACGGGCTGGTAATCACGGATCAAAGTGGCCTTTTGCTTGATCTCGCTGGCGGCAATGTTGAGCGCAGATTCGAGCGCTGCTTGCACGTCCACTGGGCCGCGCACGCCTTCGTCCGCGCGGGCGAAAGTGCGCAGATCTCGGACGATGCTGGCCACGCGCTCTGCGCCATGAAAGGCGTCGCGAACGCGATCCATCAACGCATCGAGCTTGCTCGGATCGCTCGGCAAGGTGGGCAGCTCGCGCGAAAGAAATTCGAGGTTTAGCAGCAGGTACGCTAGCGGGTTGTTGATTTCGTGCGCGATGCCTGCCGAAAGCACTCCGAGTGCAGCCAAGCGATCGGCTTCGACCAAGCGGTCTTGGATGGCCTTGCGCTCGGTCACGTCACGAGCGAACGCCAAGACCGCCGGTTTTCCCTGATATTCAGTGGGGATGGCCGAAATCTCCACGGATAGCTCCTGGCCATCGCGCGAACGCGAGCGGTACTCTGCCGGGTCAGGGTGGCGCGCGCCGGTACGGTACAACTGACCGATCCGCGCGGCGGCGAGCTTCGCGTCGTCGGGGTGCAAAAAATCCGTGATCGGTATGCCGAGTGCGGCCTCGGGGCTCTCCGCCCCGAGCATGCGTGCGGCCGCGGCGTTCAAGAACGCGATCCGCGGCCCCAGCAAAATCGCGATGCCGTCGGGTGCTCCGTCGATCAAGGCCCGAAAACGCTCTTCGGACTGACGGAGGGCCAGCTCACCGCGCTTGCGCGCGCTGATGTCGAACAAGAACGCGACGTGCAATGCGCGACCGTTCGACGATGTGCGGCTTTGCAGTACTTCCACCTCGAGGCGTTGCCCCGAGCCGTTCAAAATGGTCGTTTCGAGCGGCTGCGGGAACTCTTCGCCGCGCAGATAGCGTTGGCGCATCGCCTGTACACGCGGCACTTCTTCGGGTGCGAGCCAACCCCACGCCGACATCGCCTGGAACTCTGCGACGGAGTAGCCGAGCAATTGCTCGGCGCCCGGATTTAGGAACAAGTTCTGCGGCGGATCAGGGTCTGAAATGGTGATCACGACAGCCAGCTCAGCGCTGTCACAAGCGGCGGCAATGATTGCGAATAGCTGCGCTTGCTCGAAGCCCGCCAGCTTGTCCGGGTCCGTACCCATGGCTCTCAATCATATATCCGTCGCAGGCAATCTCGTGGGCGAAAAACTTGGCCGGCTCCGCGGCTTCATGAAAACAGATGAGTCCATGAAGCGCGCGACAATCCCCTTCGCAGTCATCACTCTCGGACTCCTCACACCGGCCTGCGGTCTGTTTGCTCCGGCGCAGAGCAGCGTACAGGTCGCCTCCAACGCGGCGAGTGTGGTGATCCCCAGCGCGGCCGCCCGCGAGGGCGGCGAGGGCGTACGCGCTGACGCACGCAAGGTCGGGGATTTCCAGGTCCACCGCTTCAGCGGCAGCTACCAAAAATCACCGCTCACCTTGACCGAAGAAGTCATCGCTCGCGAAAACGGCTTGTGGGTGATCGACTACACCTTCGAAGAGCAAAGCGGCAGCACGAAGTTGCGCGTGCGCTTCGACCCGCGGACTGATTCAGTGACCGGGGTGTCGAAATTCGACGGTTCGCACGAGCACAGCGAGCCAATCGCGACCTATGAAAAGCTGATCGAGCGCACGAGCTTCGCTGCAGACTCCAATGACGGTGTGGTGTCTTCGACGCACGGCACGTGTTTGGTTGGCCCAAGCGAGCTCGAGTGTGAAACCAAGAGCTACCAGGTTGCAATCGGCGACAAAGTTGCGATCCTGAAAGTGTCGCGGAGCGACAGTGTGCCCAGCGGCGACGTCTCCGGTGATATCGTCGCCAGTGACGGTGCGGTCATTTACCGGAGTGAGCTGCTCGAGATAGGCAACGCTTCGTCACCGAAGCGCGGCGTCGCGAGCCGCTGACACTTGGTGCCGGGCTCAGGACACCCGGGTGAGCCAATGCGCGCGTGATTCGTCTTTGCCAGTGACGGCGCGCATGTAGGCGCGTTGGAAGAACGCTCCCAGCGTCTTCTTGCCAGTCTTGAATTCAGTTCCGTCCAGTTCGCGTACCGGGGTGACTTCGGCGGCGGTGCCGGTGAAGAAGACCTCGTCCGCGCGCATCAGGTCTTCACGGGTGAAGGCGCGGATGGTGATTGGGACTTGGTGTTCGCGCGCCAAGTCCAAAATGCAATCTCGGGTGATTCCCGGCACGATCGACGAGGTTTCGTCGTTCGTGAACAGCATCCCGCCTTTGATGAAGAACACGTTCTGACCGGTAGCGCTTGCGACCGTGCCATCTTGGTTCAGCAGGATCGCGTCGTCGAAGCCGTGGTCGAGGGCTTCGTGAGCGGCGAGCACGCTGTTGGCGTAGTGGCCGCTCGCCTTGGCCATGGTCGGGAGCATGGTGTGATGGAACTTTCGCCAACTCGATATCATCACGCGAACGCCGTTCCGCAGCGCATCCTCGCCCAGGAAGGTACCCAGCTCGCGCACGGCGATGAACGCGCGGACTTGGCACTCCTTCTTCGGTCGCAAATCGATCGGGCCTTCGCCAAAGTAGACGAGTGGGCGAAGATAGCCATTTTGCGTGGCATTTCGGCGTGTGACCTCGATTGCCCCGCGTGTCAGCTCGTCCGCCGTGAAGGGCACCTTCATCCCGTACAATCGCGCCGACGACAGCAGCCGCTCGATATGCTCGCGCAATCGAACCAGCACCGCGCCGTTCGCGGTCGGGTAGCAGCGGATGCCCTCGAAGACCGCCGTGCCGTAGTGCAGCGCGTTGGCGTAGTAGTGCACGCTCAGCGAGTCCGATTCACGAATGTCACCATTCCACCACAGATAACGAGCAAGCTTCTGCCCGCGCGGCCGCGCCGCAGTCAGCGAGTCGTCGTCGGGGACGTCGTCGAAGTTGGGCCATTCCTGATCGAGTGACATTTCGGCATTCGACACAGGATGGGGGGAGTGCGTCAAGCCCGGGCGTATTTCCGCCGCGACTGGACCGTGGAACGTCGAGCGGTAGCACCTGTGCTCCCCCCGACGAGGCTGCAGGTTTCGACTAGGCTACAGCTTGGTGGTTACGCTCTGATGCACGGTAACTTTCTAAGCCGCGTTTGCTTGTCGATCGCGCTAGCCGCACTTTCGTCCATGGCCTGCGCATGCAGCTCCACTTCCTCGTGCTCGCGTGCCGAGGAAGACGTGACCGTCGAGTTCTCCCCGAGCATGCTGACTATACTGTTGGTCATGGTTGGACGAGCCTCGATCAAGCCATAGCCGATGCACAACGGTGTGAAGAATCATGAGCGAAACCCAAGCAACTGCGGCCCGATTTGCGCGTGAGCACGAGTTGAGCTCTGGTTCGGCAGTCGATGAGTTTTTCCCGGCGCACGGAGC
>Ga0302323_100000965_pt1 | contig 23274 bp, 19 predicted proteins | sample Fen_T0_3_FD_201950 | JGI IMG/M metagenome (GOLD analysis project Ga0302323, IMG submission 201950) | Peat permafrost microbial communities from Stordalen Mire near Abisko, Sweden - Fen_T0_3 | ecosystem: Environmental > Terrestrial > Soil > Wetlands > Permafrost | place: Sweden: Abisko... | reverse complement strand
CGTCGCTGCCATCACTTCGGGTGATTCTGCCGCCGGCACCGTGGTCGGCCTCGCCGAGGGTGCCTCCGCTGCCAGCGCCGAGCCCAAGCTCCGATGCCGAGCCATCGTCGAGCATTGGGCCACCCGTGCCCGTTGCTCCGCCCGAACCGTCGAGATTGCCGCCAGCTCCCCCTTGGCCCGTGACGTTCCAGGGCGGGGTGAGATCCACGCAACCGGCGGAAAACCAGAGAACCGCACAACCAGAAGCAGCGAGAAGCCGCAATCGAGTGATTAGCTTTCCAGTGGTCATCGAAGTTTTAAAAGCCTTTCGTTCCGCGGTTACCCAGACAGCGATTCGCCAGACGCCCGCGATACGACGACTGGCAGACGCCCATTGTAGCGCCAGGCGAGCGATCGCGTCGGCTTCGCCATAACTCTCCGCGTCTCCGAGCCCGTGCTGCCGGCGAACGCGTAGCGTCTTGCGGCGCATTCGAACATTGCAGAGCTGCTTTACCTAACTGCCGAGATCGAAGCAGTGCTAGAAATCCCTCCAGGGCCGCCGTGCACAATTAGGTGGACCACCTCGCGAGACCTCCGCTACTGAGCCATACGGCTGGTTCGCGACCAGGTCCGAAAAATGAGGGAGACCGATGATGAGATTCCCGACCGGCAAAGTTGTCCTCGGAGTCATGTGCTTTCTGGCATTGCCTTCCAGCAAGGCCACGGCCCACTGGTGTGACGACCTCTGGAGCTCGGGCTACGACATCGTGGTTCGCCCGGACAGCGACACTTCGCCCAAGCAGCTCTACGTGGAGAACCGCTGGGGCTACCAACTGACCAATTTCAAGCTGACCGCCACATCGTCCAGCGGCGGCGCCATCACCCTGACCCCTCCCACGACCCTCAAGGTTGCGAACACCCTGCTTCCTGGTGAGAAGGGGATCTGGAAAATCACGGCCGGCAGCCCGTCGAAGATCGAGGACATCACCTTCGACGTGAGGTTCGGTGACACCTCGGGTGCCACGCCCAAGCAGTGGGCATGTTACCCGGTTCTCGGGGCGAGTCCGGTCATGGTCGTGAAGAACGACGGCAGTCTCTATCCGACGGCCATCACGGGAATCGACAGTCCCAAAGCCAATACGGCCCGCGGTTGCTCGCTCGGGGACGTCGGTCTCGGGGGTTCGCTGCAAGATCAGACCATCGCAGACTGGGAGGACGTGAATGCCGGCCTCGATGCCCTTATGCACATCTACTGCGCCGGTCGTGGCTCGTGGGGGGTCGCTGGCCCGGTCGGAAGCACCGTGGGCGAAGGCGTGACCCCGACCTATTGCAAAGACGCGACCAGCACCACCTGCCCTTCGACCAAAACGATGAGCTCGCCGGGCTCGCGGTCGGACTACATGCACCTGTGGGCGGCCGGCTCTCTCGCCATCCGAAAGGCGTCGCTCGGCGCTCGGCTGTCGGTTGTCCGGGAACGCTTGAAGTGCGGAGCGAATGACGGCGATCCGGGCATCGCCGGTTACACCTTCTTCGTCCTCGGCTACCTGGGTGACGACCCTGGGGCCAAATCGTTCCTACAAACCCAGGCCGGCGCCAGCGGCGACGTCGGCACGATAGCCAAGGCAGCGCTGTACTTGATGGGCGACACCAGTCAGAAGTCGGCCGTGCAGGCTGGCGTGCAGTCGAGCTCCGTCTTCGTGAAGGTCGCGTGCGCCGGGGCGCTCGGCATCGTCGACAAGGACGATGCCCCGGTCAATTCGGCCATCATTCCGGAGGTCAAATGGATCGAGCCGGACAACCTGGGCGGCACCAGCGATGGCGGCAAGGGCATGTTCGCGGCTCACATCCTGGAGATGGTGGCCTTCGACCGCCGCGGCTGGGTCTTCAAGGGCAATGCCGAGGGCCCGGTGACCTTCTACGGTGAAACCGCAGCAGCCGGAACCGGCGGAACCGCAGGCAACAGCACGGGGGGCGCGTCCGGCAAGGGCGGCTCCGTGGGCTCCGGCGGCAGCACGGGCGCCGCAGGCGCTGTGGGCAGTGGCGGTCGCTCCGGCGTTGCAGGCTCTCCGGGCGCGACGGGCGGAAACGGTGGGTCGTCCGGCTCAGGCGGAGCCACGGCCGTCGTCAGCAATCCCAACAGCGGCGGCCAGAGTGCCGGCGGTGCACAGACCCAGGACTCGGGGGGGACCAGCGGCTCGGGGGGCGCAGCCGGGCACAGCACGGACAGCTTGCCCATGTCGGGCGGGGGCGGCACGGCGTCGTCGACGGGGGGCACCACCGGTCCGACCGCAAAGGACCTGGGCAGCGACTGCAAGTGCAGCATCGGCAGTCGGAACCGCGCGCCAGCCCGCTGGTTGCTGGCCCTGGCAGGGCTGATGCTCTTCCTGGCGCATCGTCGTCGAATTTGGTCGGCCTGAAATCCCACGGACCCGCGAAGGAGAAGTAATGATTCGTTTTAGCTCACTCCCCGTTTGCGCCATTCTAACCACTGGGCTCTTGGCCTGCGGAAGCAACACCACCACCTCGACAGGGTCCACCCCCGACGCCGCCAACGGCACAACCGTCAAGAGCGCACTCGACCTCGTGCCCCTCGACAACGGCGTGTCGGGTTGGCTGGTCGATACCAGCACCACCAAGACCAAAGGTGCGCGCGCAGCCTCAGCCTCAAGCGAAGCCGAGGCCGTGGGCCTGATCGACGGCAGCGCGGCCCCCTATTACAGGGCACCCTACACGCCCAAGATGTTCCTTTGGCAGAACTTCACCAACGACACGCTGCCGGCTGCGCCGCCGCCCCTTGGAGCCGCGCTGATGCTCTACATTCTAGAGATGCCCTCGGAAGAGCAGGCCAAAGGGCTCTACGCTGAGCTGCTGAACGGGTCGGGGACGGATTACACGCGATTGGCGGGAACCGACAAGGATTGGCAGCCTCCGTCCCCGCTGGTGGGCAAAGATTCCCGCATCCAGGACACCGGCGCCCAGTGGTGGATCAACTTCTACAAGGGCGTGTACTACGCCGAGGTCATGCTCTTCCCTTCCTACGGGCCAGAGCCTGAGTACGTGACCAGCCACCCGGACCTCAAGAAAGAAGCCCTGCGCTTCGCCCAGGCCATCGCTTCCGGGATGTAGTCGATCGGTTTCGCCACGTTGCGGACCTCGCCCAAGCTCCTTGCGTTCCTGACAACGATCGTGGCTTTGCCCACGACGCTGGCTCCGGGTGAAGCACTCTCGGCGCAGCTAGACACCCGGCCGATGTCGGATGCCGACTCGCCCGTGACCGAGCTTCATCGGGCCGCCGAACAAGGGGACGTCGCGACCCTGGAACGGCGGCTCGCGGCCGGGGATCCCGTCGATGCTCGCGACGAGCGGAAGCGCACGCCCCTGCACCGAGCGACCATCGCCGGCCATTTGAGTGCCGCCGCACTACTTCTCGATCACGGTGCGGATCCCAGTGCGCGCGCAGACGGCGAGATGACCCCGCTGCACTTCGCCTCGATGCTAGGCCACCCGGAATTGGCGGGCTTGCTCACGCGCCGAGGGGCGCGCACGGACGTGCGAAATGCTTCGGGCCTCATGCCGCTTCACCTCGCCGCCAACGACAGGGTCGTGAACGTGCTCGTCGCGGCCGGCGCGGACGTCAACGCCCTCACCAGCAAAGGGATGACACCGCTGCACACCGCCCGGCATGGCTTGGTGGCGCGAGCGCTGGTCGAGCACAAGGCAGACATTCGCATCCGTACCCCCAAGGGCCGTACACCCATGGAGACTGCCGGAATCGAAACCTTCGAACGGATCGGCCTTTCCATCCACAGCGTGATGCTGGGTCGCATGCGCGGGCTGGTCAGTCAGATGCCTGTGACCCTGACCAACGTATCCAGCCACGCCATCCCCAATCTGGCCGTCACCGGTCGCAGTCAGGGCTGTCTCGTCGACGTCACACCCGCATCCGTCGGGCAGGTGTTGCCCGGACAGAATGCAGACTACGTCCTCACGCTCAGTCGAAATACCGAGGCGGCCCCGGCCGAGTATGCCATCTACCTGACCTTGAGCATTGGCGGCTCGCCAGTCGGCGAGACGGATCTGAAGATCGACACCCGCATGTCCGAGACACCGCAGGATCAAGGCATGATCCGGCTGGCCAAGGGTACGATCCGACCGTCATCCTCGCGATGGTTCTATCTCGCCTACGCGAGCGTTCCGCTTCTGGTGATCGCCGCGTGGCTGTATTTCCGCAGGCGGTAACTTCCGAAGCGGGGGTGTCGAGACTGTATGCTCTGTTTCCCACAGCGTCGCCCAAACCATAGGTCGTCTGTTCTACGGCGAAGCCTGAGATACCCAGGTGCGCTGGCGCTGGCGCTGGCGTTCATGGAGTGCCGAGGACGCGCGCCCACGACCGCAACCGTTGACTGGAAATGGCCGACAGGGGCGCCCGCCGAGAGAGCATCGCTGTTGCTGCTCGACAGCGCGGGCGCCGGCAAGCTCGTCTGCCTGCCAGGGCCGAGGCACGTGCGATCAGCATTCCCGGGGATTGCCTTGGAACAGATTCTCGATGTTGCGTGGAAAGCCGGGCTGAAAGGCGGGCCCCTGATCGCGGGATGGGCCGAGAAGGAAGGTCCTATCCGTCAGCTCGTGCTCGTCCTGCCATCCGGCAGCCGGCGCATGCTGGCCACCAGCGTTCGCGTGGCGCGATTCTCTCCCGACGCCACTGCCCTCGCCTACGAAGTCGCAAAGCCAGCAACGCCTGGCGAGGCCTTAGCAGCGCCAACCAGTTACGTCCTCGAGCTGGATAGTGGCCGAATCATCGAGCTGGGCGCGCTTGCCGATCCTTTGTGGGAGTCCGACAGCAAGCATCTTCGCGCCACCATGCTGCGGGAGAAAGGCACGAAAAGCCCCGTTGAAGATGGGCACTGGACCTCACTGCGCGTGCGCTGGGATCGCAGATCCGGGGCGGTCGCCGTCGACGGCTCGGGCTCGGCTCAAATCCCGGCGCCCGTCGGCGACGCCGTCGCGTGGTCGGAAGGGCAACGGGGCGGGGGCCGCAACCAGTGCGGTGTGTTCCTCAACCGCCGCGCCGGGGTCAAGCACTCGGTTGTCGGACGCTTTTGCATGGGCGTTGCCGACGAACGTGGCGTGCGCTGGTCGCCCGATGGACGCTGGCTCGCCTTTTCGCATCCCGAGCCAGCGCCCACCCAGCATGAGTCCAGTGGCGCCTTCGTCGATGTGGTGAGCATCGAAGGCGGACGCTCTCCTGCGCTGTCCGCGCTGCGCGCGCGGGCCACGCCGGGTGAGCTGGCGGTAGCCTCCGCTGCGGAATCGGGGTGGTTCGACTGGTCGCCTTCGAGCCGCTTCCTCGCGTTCAGTGACGGCACCCGCGATTTGCGAGTGTACGATTTCGAAGCCCACGGCGTGGCATCCTTGGGCAAGGGGCAAAGGCCCACGTGGAGCCCGCGCGGGGCGTATCTTTTGGTCCTGGCGGGTGGAGACGCGGCGCCGACTGGGATGGGTGAAGCGGTGGTGCTTCCGGGAGTGCGGACGGAAGAGAGAATCGACCTGGGCCCCGTGCGAGACGCTCGCTGGTTGCCGGGCGAAGTGTGCGGGCTATAGCCTGGTGGATTACGCCAACACGCGGAACGAGGCCGAGAGTCGCGTGACCACCTTTCTGTGGTGGGACACCGAAAGGCCCAGATCCTCTTGCGACATGGCGCGGGCACGCGAGACGCCCGCGAACATGGCGGGCGCCAACGTGGCGGGCTCGGCGAGCTTGGGCGGTACTTCGCCCATCCGGTGCGGTGCCCCCAACCGCACGCCCAGAGCCTCGGCCACCGCCTGCGCCTTCTCCATTGCGATGCCCGCGCAGCTCGCCAGTCGACGCGCGCTCGCAGCCACGCTCTCGTCATAGCCCCATTCCATGTGGCCGAGGCTGACGTTCTGCTGCGAAGTGATCGCGCCAAGCACGTCGCCCAGACGCTCGAGGCTGTGACAATGGATGCGCAAACGGTAGCTCGCCGACGAGCCCTTCGAAAAGATACCCGAGGTCGCCTTGGCATGGATGTCCTCGACGAAGATCTGTTCCTCAGCAACCCCGACTGCTGCCAACGACTCGACCAACTGATGGACCTCGCGCGCCTTGTTCAAGGCCGCGCGCCCAGTGACCAACGACGAGCCCTCCACGTCCACGAACAGGTCCACGCTCTTTGCCGCCACGTCCTCTTCATACTCGGCGAAGACCTCGATCAGATCCAGATCACCCTCGGCTGGTTGTTCCAACATGTCGCAACGATAGCATGCCAGGGGCGCTCATCCGGCGTACCCGTGCAAGCAGCCTGGCCTATGCGTCCAGGCGCTGCCTTACGACCTTGGTCAACGTGGCAGTCTCGAACGGCTTCGCAAGGTAGATGATTCCGTCATCGGCCGAGATGGCTTCGCTCGTGTCGGGCGAAACGTAGCCGCTCATGATGATGACCTTCAGCCCACTTTTCTGCCGTCGCAAACGTTGCGCCAAGTCCAACCCGGTCAGGCCCTCGGGCATGATCATGTCCGTCAGAAGAAGGTCGATCTCGCCGTGGTGCTCGGCCCAACGCTCGAGAGCCTGCTGTCCCGAGGAAGCTTGAATCACCCGGTAGCCCGCCCGTCGCAAGACTTTCTCGGCCACCGCGCGAACCGACGAATCGTCCTCGGCCAGCAAGATAGTCTCCTTGCCCGACTGGATATTTGCTTCGGGCGCGGCCTTCGGCTTGGCGACCGAGCTGCCTGCCCGGATGGGCAGATAGACCTTTGCAGCGGTTCCAACCCCCACCTGGCTCGCGATTTCGATCCAGCCTTCATGCCGCTTCACGATGTTGAAGACGGTCGCCAGTCCCAATCCCGTGCCCTTGCCAGCCTCCTTGGTCGTGAAGAATGGCTCGAAGGCGTGCTCGAGCGTGCCTGCGTCCATTCCGCAGCCCGTGTCGGACACAGTGAGCAGCGCGAAGGTCCCGGTTCGGGCGTCGCGGGACGTGAAGCTGGCGACGTCGTCCACCTTCACCGTGTCGGTCTGAATCAGCAGCCGCCCACCGGCCGGCATGGCATCGCGGGCATTCACCACCAGGTTCATCACCACCTGCTCAATCATGCCAGGGTCGACATCGATCCATATCGCGCTACCGGAACCGGGGCATTCCAGTCGGATGTTCTCGCCAATCACTCGGCGGAGCATGCGCAGGAGGTTGCCAATCAAAGAGTCAAAATCCAGCAACTCTCGTTGCAGGACCTGCCGGCGGCTGAAGGTCAACAGTTGCCGCGTGAGATTGGCAGCACGATTGGCACCATCCTCGAGCTCCCGCAGGGACGACCGAAGATCGGGGGACAAGTCGTTGTCCGATCTCAGTAGCCCAAGATGCATCAACATGGCAGCCAGGATGTTGTTGAAGTCGTGGGCAACCCCGCCGGCTAACTGTCCGATGGCTTCCATCCGTTGGGCCTGGATAAGTTGCGTCTGCAAGAGCTCGCGATCCTGGTTGGCCGCAACCAGCTCGGTGACGTCCCTGGCCACTCCGATGACCCCAGCGATCTCGCCGCTTGCGTTCCGATAGGGGGAGTAGACCGTGTCGAAGGTAGCCTTCCCGAGAACGTTCTGGACCCGGGTCGCCTCGCCCGCAAGCGCCTTCCGGATGCTTCCTACGATGGAAGGTATGTCCTTATAAATCTCGAGAGCAGAACGTCCAACCACCTCGCCCGGCTTGAGCCCAAGCTGCGCAAGCGATAGTCCCTCGGACAGCTGGAAGATCCCGTGGCTGTCCAGGACGAAGATGACGGCGGGGGCATTCTTCACCACCGTGCGGAATCTCAGCGCACTCTCGGTCAGCTCCGCCTCGTCGGCGCGGCGAGTTCCGAGGTCGTGACTCTCGCCGAGCAAGTGCGCCACCTTGCCATCCACGCCCAAGACCGGGCGCAGGGTGAAGCTTGCGACCACTTGGCGGCCGTCAGCACCTAGATAGCTGGCCTCGCCCCGAAAACTCTGCCCGCTGGCAGCCACCTGGACCGCGTGGCAAGCCACCGCCTGGGCCTCGGGACTGTGCGACCACCAGGGCAGGTCCCACAACGGGCGCCCCAAAACAGAATTGCCGGCTTCACGACGCAAGCCAACACTATCCAGCGCAGCCTGATTCAACTGCACGAGGAAGCCCCGCGTATCGAGAATCGTGATCTGCGCGGTGACCGAGTCGAAGATAGTTCGGTACTGGCGCTCGTCAAGGACCGAGCCGACCAGCAAAGTTCCGTCTCCCAAACTCATCGACGACCTCCTCGCATTGCTTCGTTCCCATCGGCAGCTTGGACGCGAACCTTATGCGACGCCCGACGAGCAGAATTACAGGCGAAAGCGCCGAACCGATCGCTCGGTGGCGCGACGGCGGCCCGTGTCCTTGCCGTAGCTGACCACCAGGATGTCTTCGCCCTCGAAGTGCATGATCTTCTCTTCCAGCGAGACATAGCCATCGGCCCAACACGAGCCCCAACCGAATCGCTCTTCGCACGACCATTCCGGGTTGGGCGGCGGCAGGGGCGGCTTGCCGAGCAGGCGAACCTTGTCGGTCCGCGTGTCGAGAACGAAGAGGCCCTCCACGCGATGATGACCGCCCACGAAGGCGACATAGCGTCCCTTGGGGCTGGTCAGCGAAGCCAGCGCCAAGAAGTCCTCGCGGTCAAACGCGGAAGCTTTGAGCGGACCGCCGGACTCGGACACGTACGAGATCGCCCCCAGCACGATCCACGCGCCTTGTTCCGCGATGATCCCCACCAGGTGCTTGCCCGAGTCCTCGCCGAAGCCGAGGCATTGTAGATGCGCATCGTCGACCTCCTCGCGAAACAGCTCCTTGCCGTCCTTGGACCTCAGCACCAGAACATCGGCGCCGATGTTCTGGTCGTGGCGTGGAATCTTGGGTCGTCGAAGCGACTGGACCATGAGGCGAGATTCCCTCCCCTCCGAACAGAGTCTGCCCTCGTCCGCGACCGAGGTGCGAGCGGCCAAGACCACCCACGCGGCAGCAATGACAAGAGACAGATTGGACCGTACGGCCCGTGTGGAGCGGAGGCAACGGTCCTTTGACATGCTTGAGCGATTATATTCGATTGCACCGGCGTGGCCCAGGCAACCCAACTCCGAGCTCCCATCCACAAGCGGATCCCCCCATGCCAGTAGGAGGTCGTGGTCGTGGCCGTGGCCGTGGCCGTGGCCGTGGCCGTGGCCGTAGTCGTGGCCGTGGCCGTGGCCGTGGCCGTGGCCGTAGTCGTGGCCGTGGCCGTAGTCGTGGTCGTGGCCGTGGTCGTGGCCGTGGTCGTGGCCGTGGCCGTGGCCGTGGCCGTGGCCGTGTGAGCCGAACTGAATCATCGGGTTGAGTTCAACAACAAACTCCGCTCCCCCAATTCCCCACTCAATCCCCATTGCGACCGCAACTGAACAGTTGTACGGTTCGCCGAGGGTGGATGGGCGACCCAAGGGCCGTTTCGTGCGCGCCTTGGTTGTCTTGGCGAATCGGGCTCGACCCCGCCACCGCGCCCGAGCGTAGTCTGCGCCGTCGCGACGACCTGCCCGGTGGCATGGTCAAGCTCGAGGTCGTGCTGTCACCCGACGAGGCCGATCTCGTCCTCGCCGCCATCGAGCGCGCCCGCCAAGACCGCGATATCGTCCACAACGTTTCCGCGGAAATGCCCTCCCAGCCCACCCGCCCCTCGCGCGCCGACGCTATGGTCACCCTGGCCAAAGGCTATCTATCCGAAAACACCGGCACCGGCAATCGCGGCGAGCGCTTCCAGGTCATGCTCCACGTCGACCAAGATCCCCTGGCCCCTGACGGCGTCTTGGCAGCGCCATCACCCTACGCGACCGCGGCTGCGCCTTCCCCGACTGCCCAACTCGCAAAGGCGGCAAGATCGTCCGCCTGGGAGCGGATGATCTCACGCACGATGTCCAGGTTCAGGGACTGGTGGTCGTGTACGGCGACATTGCAAACGTCGCCTCGGCCTCTTCAGTCTATCCCCGCCACCTCACAGGACGTCCCGCAAGACTTCAGGGTCAGTCCGGCCTTCTTCACGACGACGGGAGCGATTACCGCGCCTGTGGTCGAGACCAGGCCGGTGCCGATGGAGATCTCTTCGGGGAACTCGATGACGGTCGGGCAGTCGAAGGACAGCATGCCAGTCGCGCGGCCGGCGGCGAAGTCGACATCCGTGCACGTCACCACCTGGCCGAGGCTCCGTACCTGGGTAAGCTGCGCCGGACTCACGCTGGCCACGACGGACTCCGACAGCCCGATGTAAAGCCGGTGCTTGGAGGTGCCGCCGGCGAAGGTCACGGTTGTAATGTGGGGCTCGGAACCGACGCGAAAGCGAGCGACGTAGGCTCCGTCGGGCGCAACATGGCCCTCGGCCGTGGCCCAGAATGGCAACGAGGACACGTGAAGGGCATACCACCGGTCCGGCAGTTTGCTCTGGGGCTTGATGGCGATCCTTTGGGCGGGGACGGACGCGTCCAGGGTTGCTTCCACGGAGACACTGGCCTGCACGGTTTCCAGCTCGGGCCAGGTTCGAAGCGTCACCCGGGTCGAGAGGTCGGCCAACGATGCCTCGGCAAGGACCGGGCCGCTGCCGATCTTGATCATCAGAGCCTGGTCGCCCCAAAGGGTGGTCATGTCGGTCGGCGCGAAATAGAACGAATATCGATAGCCAAGGGTGATGGGCCCATCTGCGGGCCCAAAGCCGCCGTCGGGAAGAATCGCCACGGGAACGCAATAGTCGCGGCAGACGGGCGGCGCCCCGCACTCCACTGGCGTCACACTGAAGTAGTCGCGGCAGACGACGGAACAGCGCCACCGGCCCTCGGTACACCGGCACTCGGGGTAACAGCCGCCGGCGCAGGACCCGAGTCGGCAAGAGTAGCCGGCCGGCATCGAATCGCAGGATTCACCATCCTCCGGCTTGTCTTCGCAGGCGACTTTGCCCGGTCGCAGAGCGTCGAGGCTTGCCGGCGCGTCCGGCCCGGAGGCGGCCGCCTCGTCGCGCGTCCAAGCGGCCGCGGCATCGGCGGCCGAAATGTCCAGCGCGCCACCGCCCGGGGCATCCGGCGAAGCAGGATTCGCGACATCGGCGTCGCGGTGGTCGGTGCCTGGCAGGGTCGAGCTTCCGCACGCTCCACTGAAAAGACCAAGGGTTGCACCGACAATGGCAAGCCTGCTCGAGATCATGCCAATCCGTTTTGCATCTTGCGTGCCCGCCGACGCGCCGGTCGCGTCCCGGGCTTGTGCACGACTTGGCGACGCGTGCACGGCCGCAGCCACCATCCACTCAAGTCCCCCCGACGGAGGCAACCAGTAGCCAGGGTTGGCCAGCCCTCGTCTGGCTCCGTGTTACGATGGTTCCAGGCCACGCAATGACCATCGTGAGGTGCTTTCACTGCAAAAAGGCCACAGCGGCGGAGGCCGCGTTGTGCGCGCACTGTGGGCGCAGGGTCGAGGAGCCGAAGCGCCGGGATCCGGAGAGCCCCCTGACCTGTCCTGCTTGTACCCAAGCCATGGATCTAGTGTGGCTGGCAAGCATTCATGTGGACGTGTGCCCGGACTGCAAAGGAGTCTGGTTCGACAAGGGCGAGTTGGTCGACCTGGCCAAACGGATGACAGACAAGGAGTTGGCCGACGCGGCGGCGGAGATGCTCGGCAGCTACGGCAAGCACGACGGCGTCTTGCGCCGAGCCTCGTACCTGCGCTGTCCGGTCTGCGCAGGACACCTCGCCCGCCACAACTATCGCGAGGCATCCGGCATACTCACGGATCACTGCCCGCATTGTGGGACGTGGGTGGACCGCCCCAGCATGCTCGGCATCCTGCGCCTCATATCCGATGGCCGTGTGCCCGAGGTCGAGGAACGCGCCGAACGTAAGAAGGCGCTTCGTCTGCAGGTGGAACCGGTCGGCGACAGAAAAGACTGGGTGGCCGCCATGAAGCCGCCCGTGCAGCCGAGCAGCGCCACCGGCCTCGACGGTTCGGAAGCCGTCGAAGTCGTTTGGATTCTCCTCAAGATTCTCGCCTACTTCATCTGACGACCGAAAATTCGCACGCGGGCCGAAGCCGAGCCCCCCGTGCCCCAATGGCCCCATGCCGAGGGCCTCTCGCCCAAAAGGACCTCGCTCATCCCGTTTCGATCTGAACACCAGGCAGGCTGGCTGACCTCGAAACATGGAAAGCGGCCGCGAACACTCAGCCGTCGAGATCGTCGGACGGATCACCGACGAAGAGGTCATTGCCAGCGGTCGAGTGATCCGTGAAGTCGGCCGGCTTCGCAAAGTCTATGGGCTTGGGCGTTGGCGAAAGATGAAGGGCATTGCACGGGCCATGCGACACGCGGCCTGACAATTGCCGAGCGCCACCTCCTCGGCTGACTACGACTTTGCGTCCAGCTTCGGCTCACGCGTCGGCGGCACGGGAACGACCTTCGCCTTGCCGAGGGCCAGCCAAAGACGGCGAAGTTGCGAGACTTGCTTCAAGCGCAGGGTGACCGCAGCCGGGGACATGTCCACCTTCATGGGCCGATCAACGTCGATGGTCGCCCTCGGAAAGCCGTGGATAGCCATAGCCAATCCGCCACAGACGGCATAGTCGGCCCCCGCCGCTTCAAGGGCGCCGATGAGCGTCGCGAACTCCTCGTAGAGATCCAGCATCCCGCCAAGGCATGATGGCTCGCCCCGGATCGTTGGTCAACCGCGGGTGCGGTCGTCGTCCTGATCGAACCTTCCGTGGGCTGGCGGCATTGTCTTCACGGTGTGACGTCGATGCTAACACGACTGCAAGAGCCGCCGATGCGCGGCCTCCTGCCCAGCACAGAGCCCAAGAACATCATCCCCGGATGACGATCTTGCGCTAGATAGGTGGCGTGACCGACATGCACAGCTCCAGCATCCCCCCAAGCGACTCCGCCGCACGGCCGCGTCTGATGGACGGCGAAAAGGGGAGCGTCCTTCAGCGCGATGGCGCGACCTACGCCATTGCTCCACACCTACCGTGCGGGTTGCTTACGCCGGACGTGCTACGCCGCCTTGCCGACGTCGCCGAACGCTACGGTTGCCAAGCGATGAAAGTGACCAGCGCGCAGCGCATCGCTCTCATTGGACTGCAGGCGAAGGATATCGATGCGGTTTGGGCCGAGCTTGGCCTTGCCCGGGGTGGACTGGCCGGAGACTGCGTGCGCAGCGTGCGCGTCTGCACCGGCATGGATTACTGCAAGAGAGCCCAACAAGACAGCGTCCCCCTCGGACTGCAAATCGACCGAGACCATCATGGCAAGCCCATGCCGGGCAAGCTGAAGATCGGCGTCTCGGGTTGTGGCAATCAATGTGCGGAGACGGCCACGAAAGACATCGGCTTGGTCGGTTCCAAGCAAGGGTGGGATGTTTGGGTTGGCGGCTCGGGCGGCGCCGTCCCTTGCCTTGGAACTCGGATTGTCCGTGGCTGCTCCGCGGAGCGGGCAAAGGCGCTCGTCGACGACGTCCTCGCGTTCTACCAAGCCAAGGCGCGCCCCAAGGAGCGGTTGTGCCGAACCCTGGGGCGCCTGGGCTTCGAGGCCCTGACCGATGCGCTCGGCCTTCCTCGCCCGGAGGCCGGCGGCAAAGGATCGACGTAGCAGCCCTCCTGGTTCAATGACCGATGAACTCTGCTGTTCCGTCCATGGCTTCGGTACGCCCACATGAGAAAAGGGTATCGCGGTTCGACTGCCAATCGTGCTATCGGTAGGGAAGTATCTCGCAGCGAGGACGAGATGAGCAGCAACCACGAATCCAAGATGTCCGGAACATCTCGACTGGGGAGATTCCCGGAGATAGTCCTGCCGATTGGGGCCGCCAGGCTGGACTCGCCGCCTTTGAAGGTATTCTTCAGGACGGCCAAGGGTGACGACCAAATGCCGAGGCCGAACCGGTCCACCGGCAAGCCCGCGCTGGTCGCAACCCACCGCTATTGCTTCGGCGAGGTCTACCGTCACCCCTGTTCCGAGCAGAACGACGTGCTTTCTTGCCATCGCTGCCACTTGTCCACGGTGATTCCCAGGGCGCTCGGCACGTACGACGACCTCGATGGGTATTTTCGCGGAGCCCGCCAACGGGTAGATGACTTCCGCGCGCAGGTCGGGGCGCTTGCGGCAAGCAAGCCGAACCACGAGGCTTGACCTGGCCTAGGGCCAAGCCGCGCCCATGCGCCCGAAGCGCGTTCGCTCAACCGGCGGCGGCAACCCTGGGGCGCCGCCGAGCTGGCTGACCGCGGCTACTTGGTCTTCTTGCCGAGAATTGCAGCGGACGCACTGGCCTTCGCTGCAATGGCAGCCCGCCGCTGATCCTTGCCCGCCGTGTCTTGCTTCTTCGCTCGGTCTTTGGCCTTCGGAGATTTGTCACCCATCGTCGTCACCCCTTCCCGTTTAGAAGCGATAATAGTGCGCCATTCGCGACCACGAGTCCAATGGCAATTGCCGCAGGATGGACCTCACGCAGCCCGGCTGTCAGGAAGGAACGCTACGGCAGTGTGCAGGTCACGGCGTCGCGACAGTCGTTGGCGAGGTCGACACAGTCGCCACCGTTGTCGCAGCCCGGAAGGCCGAGTAGTCGGGGTTCCAACTGCTACAGAGGTGTGCGCGACACTCGCCATGCTCCTTCACTGCCGGGGCGTCCGATTTGCGTCCGCGCTGGCAACATCGCGTGGGGCGTGGCGGCCCGCGGAGCCGGTGTTGGAAAGCTTGCTGGAGATATCGATGAGCTTAGCAAGATCTCCCAGCGCACTGAACGGCGGATACAGTCGAGCCGGGTTTGCATTCGCCGTTCGTAAGACACATCACGCTGCCCGACAAAGATGGGCCGCCAGCTACGGCATACGGATGGTGTTGCGACCGTGGTACCAGCGTTCACAGAGATGTTCCGCCCAGGTAACCGACGCTGCCTCGCCTCACGGTGTTTCGCCATCACCGCGTGGCACGTTGGTTGCTCATTTGCCCAGTTGCCATGCCATTTAACACTACCAAGCGGGAATCAAGACCAACGCCATTCGGCCGCGACAGTCGGGTGCTGCCCTTCGGACATACCACCGAGCGATTTTTCGCCGAGGGAGAGCAGCACGAGGCGGCAAATTGGGAAGATACGATCTTGCCTCCCGACGACGAACCGGAACCGCGGCCCATGACGGGCTCCTTCGACACTATCCCCCGGCGGCGAGGCGCCACCGTAGGATTGGTCCTCGCTGCTGCGTGCCTTGGGGGAGTCGTCGGACTGGTGGGTAGCTTCTTCATAAAGGCGGGACACAAGGTCGATAGCTCAGCCGACTCGTACACTCGAGAGACGCAAGCTGCGGCGCCAACAGGGGGACCAGTCCCTCCCGCAGGAATGCAGCCAGGACTTCCGACCGCCGCCCATCCTGACGAGGCGCCGTCAGCGCCCACTCGGCTAGCCTCGCCTCCAGCGGAGGCTCCGCCAACGCCCACCATTGACGATACCCATGACAGGACTGTGCCCGGGAAAGAGAAGGCTGTACCTGCGCGGGTTCCGACGGCCGCTCGGCCCCGTCCGAGTGCGCGGCCGCTGCACGACTACGTTTGGTCGCCCGCGGTAGGGGCGCTGGTGCCAGCCAGCTCGTGGGCCGCTTCGGCCGGTCCGGCGACCCGTGCTCCAGTACTCGAACCTTCGGCTCAAGCAGCAGCGTCAACAGGCGAGTAGAGAGACCGGAGAATCAATCGACGCCGGGCTCACTTTCGCCCAGCTCTCTTGCCTCGTAGATCACCCGCGTGCGCGCCGCGAGGTCGTGCAGGGTTTGGCGGTCCTTGTCCACCAGGGCAAACAGAAAGCCCGCCAGCCACGGCACCGCGACCACCAGGTTCGGTACCAGCATGGTTCGCAGCAGCAGGTCCACGCTGCGATCCCAGATGGGCATCCGACTCGCGCCCACGGCGGCAATCAAGTGATTCTTGGCTTCTAGCAGATCGGTCACCGCCCCCGCCTGCAGCCGAATCATCACCAGCGCAGCCAACGGCCCCCAGAATTCCACCGCAAATCGCAGCAACAGTCCCGGCAACCGCACGCGCCTGGTGGTTCCCACGATGTGCAGCCCGAGCAACCTCTTGCCCAGCGTCTTGCCCCACAGCCGCTGCGTGACGAGGTAGTAGGCTCCGAACAGCAGCAGCCAGACCTGCGTCGCCGCCTGTTGCGTCCACGACATCGTCGCCGCCACGATCTGCCCGATCGGCGCAAACAGCATCAAATCGATGGCCAGCGCTACGCCCCGAGGAAGCAGCCCGGCCGCCACGCGTGGCTTCGGCCGCACCGATTCCAGCCGGAGCCACAAAGCGTCGTAGCTTTGTGGCCGCTTGAGAGGATCGGGATCCATCATCTCGGCGATCAGCTGGCGCAATCGCCAGGGCGCCACGTCGTCGGGAATCGGCGGGCGGGGCGCGCTCCGATGCATCTCGGCCATGGCCTCGAGGTTGTCGGCCTTGAAGGGAACACGTCCGGTCAGAAGCTCGTAGAACGTGACCGCCAGGGTATAGATGTCACTGCGAAAATCGGTTGGGCCGCCCGCGATCTGCTCGGGCGCGGCGTAGTAGGGCGTACCCACGAAGCGACCGGACGCCTTCTCCTCGGAGGTGGCCAACCCGAAATCCGCCACCTTGATTTCCGCCTGAGGAACGCCGGGCACGGGTTGGCACAGAAGAATGTTCGACGGCTTGATGTCGCGGTGGATCATCCCGCGGGTCTGCGCGGCCGCAAGGGCGCGGGCGGTTTGGATGACGTAGTCGGTGGCCTCGCCCCAGGGAATCGGGCCCTGGCTCTCGACCACCTCGGATAGCGTCTTGCCATGCACGTACTCCATCACGAAGTACGGAGCCTCTTCGAAACGGCCGATGTAATAGATAGTGACCACGTTGCGGTGCTGCAGCCGGGCCTGTGCGCGCGCCTCGTCCACCAGGCGCTTGGTCAGCAGCGGATTCTCCGCCAGCTCGTGGCGTAGCAGCTTAAGTGCCACGGGTCGGTCGAGCGACTGGTCGTGGCCGAGGTACACTTTCCCCATTCCACCCTCGCCCAGCACGCCGCGGATCTCGAAGTGATCGATGTGCTTGCCGATCAGCGGATCATCGCCTGGCTCGTGCGGCGGTGCCGGAGGACGTTCGGCGTCGTAGGCGGTCGCGGCGAAGGCCCGCCCGGCGCTGGGCGTCTCGCTGACGGTTTTGGCTTCGGACCAAGCCATCGTCAGCCAGCATAGCCTCGACGGCGCAACTAGGCTACGCCTTCGCGAAGTGCTCGGCCGCCTCGGCCAGGGTCACGAAGGTCGCCCCCGCGGCACGCGCCTGCGCAATTGTAGCGTCCAGGGCTGCCCGCTTGCGCGCGAGCGGAACCCGCAAATCGGGCTGCCGCGCGACAAGCGCCGAGGAGAGTCCGTCGCTGGCCGCGTCCGCCAGGTCGATGCCGTGCAACTCCAGATTGAAGAGCGGCGTGCCCAGGGCGCTGGCAACCATGCGGCGGCGTAGCCACTCGGGCGCAAGCACGAGGGTCGTTCCGATGACGTGAAGGCGGACAAGCGGCGTGACCGTGATGGGCAGCTCGATGATGGGTAGCTCGCCGCGACGGTACGGCGCGCCGACCGCCGGTCGGTACGGCACCGTGGGCGCCCCCAGCACCTTGGGGCTGCCCAGGATGCTGCCCGACTTTCGCCCCATCATTCGAATCGCGGTCATCACGGCCGCCTTCGCCAGGTAATAGGGAATTGCGGGGAACGTCGACGAGTCGTAGCGATAGCCCCGTTCGACCAGCAGCTCGACGAGCTCGGCGGAGATCTCATAGCCGGGCGCGCGGAACCCCACCGGCGGGCAGATGAACGCCTCGGCGATGGCCGCGTGCGCGCGATCCAGCTCGGCCGCCATGCCTTTGCGGCCCAGGCGGATCAGGTCATACGGGTGGCTGTGCGTGTGACTGGCAATCTCGTGCCCGGCGCGTGCAAGGTCGGCAAGGATGGCCTTGCCTTCGGGATCCTCTTCGAGATCCTGGCCGACCACAAAGAAGGTCGCGAAAATGCCGTGTGCCGCGAACATGTCGCCGAGGCGAGGCAGCGCCCGGCGCAGAATCGCGAAGCGAGCGTCCCCCGACGGCGCCTCGGCGAGCGCGTGAATGCGGTGGTAGCAAAGGACCGCGTCGAGGTCGACGGAGACGGAAACCAGCGGCGAAGGCACAACCGAATGGTAGTCGCTGAAGCGGCCAACCTCAAGCTGCCGGTGGTCTGGGAAAGTCTATTGTCGCGGACGACGGCGCAGCACGACTGCAATGCCGAGCGCCACCAGCGCGAGGGGAATCAAGTCGCCAGCTGGCGTCTTCGCATCACCGCCGAAAGAGCACGCCATCGGTTGGCTGTTATAGTCCGATCCGTAAGTGCCCCCAGTGCCGTAGCTGCCGCCGGTGCCCGACGAGTAGCCCCTCATGTTGCTTTCCAGCTTCTGGACATTGGCCGCCTCGGTGATGAGATCTGCATCTTCGATGGCCGTCGATTCGCTGAGCAGGTTGCTCCGGACGCGCTCGAGCAGATCTACAGCCGTGCTGACGGTCGAGGTGTGGTTCCAGTAGATCTGGGTCGCCTGGATCTCCGCAATGGCTTCGTTGACCAGTGCCACCGACTTTCGCACCGCCCGCTGAGAATAAAAGATGCTGCTATCGGTAAGAGGGGCCACGTCCGAGTAGCTGGCTTCCAGCGCATCGGTCACCTTCGTGCCGTCGCTGGCCGAGTTGTACGCCAGGCTGAGCGAGGCCAGCGGGCTTGGCCCTTCCGGCCACTTGCGATTGGCAGGGTCCATCCGCACCACCACGGCGCCGTGGTTGCGCGACAGGAACACCGTCGGAATCACCAGATCCACCGTCGTGCTGCCGCTGCGCCACGACGGGAAGCCGTACACCGCCGTGATGACGTACCCGGCGGCAGGCTGCAGCGACAAGTGAAGATCGTACGCCAGAGGCGTCACCAAGAAATCGAAGTCCTGGTCGAACACCGTCGAGATCTTGGCGGCGTCTTGCAGGAAGAAGTAGTTGCCACCACGGACCTCCGAGATCGCCAGCACCAGATCCTGATTGAGGTCGATGCCCACGCCAAACAGGGTGATGCCAATATTCTGCGAGGCATTGCCCGCCGCGATCTGGATGAAGCTGGTCTGATCCGTATCGCCCGTGTTGGTCAGCGCGTCGGTGAACACCATCACACGATCCGAAACCCCAAGTTGCCCCGCGTACTGTTTGACGAAGTCCGAGCCTTTGCGCAGCCCGGACGCCATGTCCGTGGCGTTGCGAGCAAAGATGCTGTTGACGGCGCTCTTCAGCGACGCCTTGTCGGTCACCATGGTCGGCGCGACCAGCACGTCCACTTGATCGTCAAACAAGACGATGGACAGGCGATCCGCTTCGCCCAGTTGGTCGATGAGGTGCGACAGGGCGATCTTGACCGAATCGAGCTTCGCCCCCCACATGGAGCCCGAACGATCGATGACGAGGGAGAGGTTGAGCGGCGAGCGCCTGAAGGTGGCCTCGTCGATGCCCGAGGAAAACCCTATCTGCACGAACACCGAGGACCGTTCCTCGGTCAGCACCGGCATGATGGCCCAGCCGGCGTCCACGCACAGCACTTTCGGGCAAGGGGCACTCTCGAGCGGCAGGTCGTACTGGTTGAGGAGACCTTCCACGGTGATGGAAGACGGCTTCGGAACCTGTCCCTGGTTGATCTGCGTCTGTCCAAGCCCATTGTCCTCGGCACCGCCAGACGTGGCCCCCATATTGCCGCTACAGCCAGATGCCGCGACCAACAGACCGAGAAGAAGCCCAGAGCCTTGCAGTATTCGCATCGTCATCGGCAGTGCCTCGCCAGGTTGTAGGTCTCAAGGTATCGGACCATTGTACGGTATCGCGCTCTTGCGAGAACCGCGCCAAGTCGACCCATGCCCGCTTTCCGTGGATTTCCGCGGCCGCGGACACAGCCCGGACGACGAAATCAGGGCGAGCCTGTCAGGGTTTGGACGGCTTCATCAGCCGCCACCGCCGTCGCTTTGGCAGCCGGCAGGAAGATGGTGAAGCGCGTCCCGCCGCCCATGGGGCAGTCGACCTCCAGGCGACCGCCGTGTTCTAGGACGATCTGCTGGACCAAGGCCAGTCCCAGGCCGGTGCCCTTGGTCTTGGTCGAGAAGAACGGCTCGAAGATCTTTTCGAGGTTTTCCCGCGGAATGCCTGGCCCGCTATCGGCGAGCACCATACGCACCATGCCGTCTTGGGTCCTGCGCACATCGACGTCGATGTGCCCCCCGTCCGACATCGCTTCCTTGGCATTGCGAACCAGGTTCAGCAGCGACTGCCGTAGCTGGCTTTCGTCGACAGCCACCTCGAGCGCGCCGGGTTCGAGGTGAATGCTCCAGGTGACCCCGCCGAGCTTCAGCTCGCTGCCGGCGAACTCAAGGACCGACGTGGCGATGGCGCCCAGGTCCTCGCGTTCCAGCTTGGGCTTGGGCAAGCGCACGAAGCGCAGGTAGGTCTCGGTGATGTCGCTCAAACGGTCGATCTCGTTGCCGATGGAGGTGACCAGCTTGCGAGCTTCTGCGTTGTTCGCGCCGACCTCGTCGGCCAGGAGCTCGACGTTGAGGCCCAGCGACGCCAGCGGGTTGCGAATCTCATGGGTGATGTGGGCCGCCATGCGGCCGACCGTGGCCAGACGCTCGGACCGTATCAGCTTGTGCTCGCGTTCCTCGATGGCGGCTGCCATGGCGTCGAATTCCCGCGCCAGATCGCCGATCTCGTCTCGCGATGCAATCCCGGTTCGGCGTGCATAGTCACCACCGGCGATTTGCCGGGTATGCTCGCGCAGCACGCGAAGCGGTCGCAGGGTACGAACCATCACCAACGCCGCAGCGACCGCCAATACCAGGCCAAGGCCGCTCAGCACGAAGCCGATCTCCACCGCGCGACGTTCGTTGTCGGACAGCTGCTGCGCGATCTGTTTGCCCTGCGAGCGCAGGTTGTTCTTCAAGCCGTGAAACCGACTGAGCAGGTTGGCAAGGCGACGGTCGGCCTCGTTGCCATCGCCGGCAGCAAGCTCGCTGGTGCCAAGGGCCGCGGCCGCGCCCACCACGCGCTCGTCCAGCTCCACGATGTCCCGTCGGTATCCGTCGAACTCCTCCCGACGCGATGGATAGGTGGCCTCGTCGAGGTAGCGATGGATGGCGTCGAGGGCGTCGCGCAGATTCTGTCGGGCGGAGGCGATACCGTTTTGTGCCACCACCCGACTGGTGAGCCCGAGCTTCGACGAGGTGCCCTCGACGGCGCGCATCTTGGCGAAATCCTCGAGCGAGCGCAGCGACGCATCGACGGCCACCTGCACTTCCAGTCGCCGCTGATTCGCCTCCAGCTCCTGGCGGCCTCGTCGCAGATACAGCAGCGTGAACAGGCTACTGGCGGCGAGCATCCCCAAAAGGACCGCGTACGCGATGAGAATCTTCGTTGAAACGCCGAAGCGCATTGGACCCGCGGGCATTATCCACCACGAATCGCTTTGCAACGAGCATGGGAAACGCCGCCGGGCTGCCGATTGTCAGACGGGCAAGGCGCGGTGCACTACTTACACGATCGTCGCCGCGTCTACATTGACATTGCCCGAGGGGTAGGAAAACATCGTGCTCCGATCATGAGAAATACCGTTCTACGGGCATTCGTCCTCTCTTCAATCTGGGCTTGCGCTGGCTTGATGGGAGGAAGCAGGGTTGCGATGGCCGGTGACCACACTCTTTCCGTGCTTGGTCTCGAGCCCGCGGCCGGAGCGCCCGAATCGGTGGCCAGTGCGGTGACCGAAGCATTGCGGCAGAGGGTCACCTCGACGACTGGATATCGACTGATCCAGGGCCGCGATCTGGTGGAGGTGAAGCTGGTTTTCAGCTGTCCCGACGAAGCGCCGCCCTGCATGACGCAGGCGGCCCAAAGCATCGGAGCCTCGAAGGTCATTTTCGGTAATGTGCAGCCGGTTGGCATGGACGCCTTCCTCATCACGCTCAAGCTACTCGACGGGGATCGGGGCGTGGTGGAAAGTTGGATCTCAGAGCAAATCGCCAAGGCGCAGACGACCCCCATCGCCCTGCGCGGCCCAGTGCAAAAGTGGTTTGCCACTCTGACCGGGCAGGCGGTGCCCGGTTCGATCAAGGTGACCGGTGGCGTGGTGGGCGCCGCGGTGTACATCGACGGCGCGCAGGCCGGTCTGCTGGGCGCCGAAGGCCTGACCATCACGGGGGTGGCGACCGGACAGCACCAGGTCAGCGTCAGCAAGTCCGGCTACGAGAAGTTCGAGCGCAACGTAACCCTGGCCTCGGGAGCGGCCGAAAAGCTCGCGGTACAGTTGAAGGCGATCCAGGGGGCGGAAGAAGCGGCGCCGACAGCAGTGGACCGATCCGCCCTGACCACGTCACCGACGGAGCCCGAGGCGGCGGGCCCCTCCGTGAGAACCGGCTTGGTCGTCGGCGGTTTCCTGGCGCTCGGGCTCGGCATCGCCGCTGGGGGATTTGGAGCCTATTCGAGCTACAAGGTCGGCGACGTGAACAGCAAGCTCGATGCCTACCGACGCTATCCCTGTGCCTCGGGCGGAGCGGTCGCCTGCAGCGCCGACGGCTTTACCCGGCTGCCGGACCTAGACGCGACCGCCAAGCAGTACGTCAAGGATCAACAAAACAGCGGCGACACCTACACGACGCTTCAGTGGGTCGGCTATGGCGTCGGCGCCGTGGGCATCGTGACCGGGGCGATCTTGCTCTATTACGGCTTCTCCAAGCCCAGCGATACGGCCGCGAATGAGCACCGAAGCACCTTGTTCGTCATGCCCACCTTCGCCCCCGGCAGCGCCGGCGCAACCGCCTACTTGACCTTCTAGGAGGCTGGCGGGTACGCGTCAGCGGCTCATCAGGAAGTGGACGAGCACCACGGAAAACACCCCCCACAAGGCAGTCGAGATCGGCCAATAACGGGCGGTTTTCTTGCGGACGCGGGAGAAGGTCCGAAGGCCTAAGCCCACGTTCAGCGTGGACAGCACCAGCAGAAAGGCGATCCAAAGTCGGCTGCTCTCGGCGTGACGCTGAGGCGAGAGCGCATAGGCCAGAGCACCGATCAGGAACACGGAGCCCAGCGCCGATTTTCCGACCGCCCAGCGAAGTGGGCGCGTCCGAAGCAGAGCCGCGCCCCCGTGCAAAAAGGATAGCCCCGTTCCGCCCAGTGGGGGGGCGGGGCAGCCACAATGACCTTTG